>Ga0315298_1011420_pt1 | contig 10426 bp, 12 predicted proteins | sample WHS_1_MG_FD_203077 | JGI IMG/M metagenome (GOLD analysis project Ga0315298, IMG submission 203077) | Extremophilic microbial mat communities from Washburn Hot Springs, YNP, Wyoming, USA - WHS_1_MG | ecosystem: Environmental > Aquatic > Thermal springs > Hot (42-90C) | place: USA: Wyoming...
CCTAACCAACAGTTAACACCTAATACAAGTATTACATCTAATAATGGTGTCTTTACCTTTGGCATGGGTGGAGATGGTAATCTATGGGTAAAAGATAATGTTCGTAATGTAGTACTTCATAGTTTCAATATAGCAAACAGGGGTGCAGTGCGAGCAACCATGCAAGGTGATGGCAACTTTGTAGTCTATGATGCTAAAAATGGTGTAATCTGGCCAAGTAACACAGCTGGTCATCCAGGCGCTTATATGGTTATGCAGGATGATGGCAACCTTGTTATCTATTATAATGGTAGAGCAATATGGGCTTCAGGTACAAATCAAAATCCAACATTGGTTACGCAGGAAGCCAATGTAATCAAGAACAGGAATTTACCGCCATTAACACCGCCAGTACCTCCAGCTGTATTGGATCAATACAAGAAAGGTAAATTGGAAGGATGGCTTGACCAAGCACATGAACAAGCACTTGAAGCTTACAATAAGGCAGTATTCATTGCTTTTGGGCAAGCAATTGTAACTCACTCCGATACTTTACAACCTGACAATATAGCTAAACTACAAAATTTAGCTACAATACAACTAACTTATGAACAGGATGGCAAGGTATTGACAGACTGGATTAACGATCTGGTATCAAATGGTTATCAATGGAAAGCACCAGAATTGAATTTTAGGGCTACTGATTATGGGTTTACAGCACAATCAAACTTTGCAGACCAAAAAACAGGCGCCGAGAATGATGGTAAAGTAAGTGAAATACACAGGCACACAGTAAGGCAGTCAAGTGTTGTCTACAAAAAACAACTTGATAAGTATGTATCTGATATTAAAGCAATACCGAACATATTTAACACCTATGACCTTAAAAATAGAATTAGCTTATTAAAGCCTTTACTTTATTGCTTTGTCTACTTTCAAACACGGGCGATAAATTTAACACCATTCAGGTATACTGGACATTCAGATAGACACAATTGGGGCGGTTTTATAGGCAATTGGGTATTTGCAATGGATACACTTACAAGGATAATTGATCTGGCAAGTTACTTACAACTACCATCAAAGATGATAGATACATTAAAATTTATCAAGACAACAATGGGTGGGGATCAAGATTATTCAAAGACTTGGATGGATTATCCAGATGGCAATATCCAGTATGAGACAGGCATAAGACGATTAACAGATGATACATACCATTCACAGACACAGGCGGCCGCTGAGAACGCAGACTTCTGGCATCAAGTAGAGGTATTAGGAACAAAATTCTGGCATTCTATTGCAATGCCTGCAATAGGTTTCACCTTAATACCTTTAATGATAGCACTTACACCGCTTACGATGTTTGCAGATTTATTTGGTCTTAAATGGACGCAAGCAATGTATCATTTTGTAGGTGGTATGTTTGCTGGTCTACCATTCATTGGTAAATATCTTCAGATGTGGATTGATAAGTTGGGCGACTATCTTGAAAAGATACCGCAAGCTATAAGGGAAGCGATTATACCTAAAAAGTTAACAAGACAGCAAGCACAAGATGTAGAATACAACAAGATTGTTAGCTTATCCGATAACGAACTGGTCAATTTTGCAAAAGGTGGCAATTTGATGGGGATTATTAAAAATGACTGGAATGATGATCATGGTAATTACCTTGCTAAAAAGCTGGTTGAGAATATCAATTCAAGACCACAAGCAACCAAGATATGGGCGCAATTTTCTGCTTTGGATAAATTACAATTATCAGGGGCTTAAATGGATAAAAATGATATAATACAATGGTTAGGTGACTATATAAACTTTTGGGGCTCTGGTCAAAGGCTACCAGCGCCACAGGACTTTACTAACTTTAATGCTTCCGCATTAGAACCTCAAATGGATAAGTATATCAGTAGCCTTAAAACCTTTTTAGCGGGTATACCAACAAGCCAGCTACTTACCTTGTTTCAAGAAACCAAACCAGACAAAGATGGCAACCCACAACATTACATAGCACAGGCTTTTTTAACTGCTGTACTGTCTGCACCATACTGGATATGGTTAAGGCTTAACTTTATGTATAAAGGTGCATGTCAGCCAGCTGACCTATGGAACTACTTTATAGATAGATATAATCAAGCCTATGCAATATCAATGACCTGGGCTTCTGCAAACAAACAAAGCGATGGCGATATAATGGATACGATCATAAAGACATTGACTACATGGAACTCGGGCAGTCAAGCAGATATAGAAAAGATGGCACAGGATCAAAACGGCACACCTGTATATAAGAATTGTCTATCTATGCAAGATATTGTTACAAATGCAAAAATATTGTTTTTAACAACCGATTTATCTGGAAATGGTAGTATACCAGATGCAACACCTGATTATTTAAACAATCTTACAACTACTTTATTACAACTAATGGGGGCGACTAATGGGACTTGTAAATGAAATGGAAAAGATTGCTACGATAAATGCAGTACCTACAACTGCAATTGATCAAGGTAAGCAATACTTTGATGCACTTGAAAGTGCGGTTGCAAAGGCACTGTCAGAGCATAAAGTATTGATATTATCATCACTTGGAATTGCAACTGCAATAATCGTAGGTGGCATTTTTTATTTCAAACATAAAAACAAAAGGAAAAAATAATGGCTGAATTAGATACAATAAATGAGCAATTAGAGGGTCTTGAGGATCAAGGTGGTCTTGGTCAAAATCCGAGCATCTTGAGTTCAAGCAATGTTGCTTCAATTACACAAACAGGACAGCAATACTTACAAAATGCTATAACGGGTATGAAGATAGGCGGTAGTGCTGGTTCAGTTGCGGGACCACTTGGTGGAGCAGTAGGTATGGCCGCAGGTATCGGTGCGGGTCTTTTAACAACTGGTGTGCAATCTCTTGTTGATTTATACACTGAACCAGACAGGGCAAAAAAGGCAATAGAAGACAGGATCAATGATATAGTCAAGCAAAATGGTGGCAATTCCGATCCTAATGTACTTCCAAAAGTACCATTTTATAAAAGCACGCTATTTTATATTGGTGTAGGTGCTGTTGTTGGTGGTTTAGGGCTTGCATTGATCTATAAAAAAATGAAATTAGCAGGGAGATTATAATGGATAATGTATATTTATCAGGTCTTTGGGATGATATAACAAGTGCAGTAAGTGCTGTTAAAAGCAATATTGAAAATGTTGTTATACCTTATTGGTCAGACAAAGCAAAGTCTGCGATTTCAGCGACAGTTACAAAGATAAGCGATTTAACTGGCTGGCTGGCGCAAGCAGACAGTAACATAGCAAAAGGTAAAGCTATATATGATCAGCTGGTTGCAAGTGGTCAGGCTACTGCACAGGATAAGGCATTAACAGAAAATATTACACAAAAGGAAATTGACCTTGCAAACAGGCTACAAAAGATAGGGACAGATATTCAGAATGGATCGCAAAGTGGTTTTGATTATAAGGTTCAGATTAGTAGCAATCCAGCTGAAGCATCTTCAAGCAATACATTTAATGTAACAACGAGTTTATTGCCATCTACATATATGCAAGGGCTTGGAATATTGCCAGAAATTGCAATTGCAGTTGCAGGGGTTTCAATAACAGGTGTTGTTGTTTACGAAATATATAAACTTAAAAACGACTCTGACCAGTATTATACATACATGCAGGCACGGGCAGAGGCGATTAAAAAAGGTGCTCCTTTACCACCTTTGCCACCTGCATTAGCACAGTATACAGCTACAAATAAATGGACATGGGCATTGGGCGGTATAGTAATTGCAATCGGTGTTGGCACATTTGTTTATATCAAATACTTTAAAGATAAAAAGGGATATGTAACAAATCCATTCTATTCTGATAAACAGCGTAGATACATTTATTGGGCTGAAAGCAAAGGTTTAGTTCCGAAAGGCACTGCTTACAGGATGGCACATGATAAAGGGCGAAGGGGACGCAAAATTAAAGTGGTTCATAACCCATCAACACAACAGGATATATTGTTAAATCAAGGTATTGAAATGTTTAAACAATTTCATGGATTTGAACCAACAAAGATTAAAAAAGTAAGAGTGCCAGATAGCTACCCGCCTGTATTGGTTGATATCGGTAAGGCTTCAGAGGTTTTATACAAATCAAACAAATGGGATCGTAAGCAAAGGTATTACATACATGATCTTGAGAATAAATCAAATTGGGCAACCGATACAGAAGGTAGAGGGCTATTTTTAGTCAATGAAAAATTAGAGATTAAGAATGTAGGTATAACAGGATAAGGAGGTTTTATGAGTTCATGGGTATTAGATAAAAGAATAAAAATAAGACAAATATTTGATAAACGAGTCTATGGATATTGGGACGGTGGAGATAAAACTATATTTAATTGGAGTTTTTGGTGTTACGATTGGAAAAATGTTAAGAAAGGTGATCGTATAGAAGTTGGTAGTTGGCAAGCAAATTATTATTTCATAATAAAAGCTGGTAATAATTTAGAACAAACCATACTAAAAGCAATAAGACACATACAAAAAATAACAAAAACAAAAGTAGGATATACAATACAAGTAATACGATCCGATTAAGGAGGTTTTATGAAAGAGGCAATTTTGATAACAAATCCATTACTTGGAATAATAAATCCGAAGCGTGCACGCAAAGGATTAAAAAATAAAAAGGAGGTGATTAAGATGGCAAGTCGCAGAGCGGTTCATCGTCCAAAGGTAATAGGGACACCAGGACACTACTATATACCGAAGAAAAGTAAACTATTTCCACAGCATGCAGGCGAAGTAGTACACTGGAATCCGAGACATCACAGATACCACAGAAATCCAGCTTCAGTAGTTCTTGAAGATGCTGGGTTACTTCTTGTAGGTGTAGCTGGCGGTATTTGGGGAGTTCAGGCGATACCTAACCTTCTGAAGCGAATGAATTGGTTTCAGACGCACAGTACGGTTGCTGATATAGGAGGTGTCCTGTTAACAGCAGGTATCGGTGCTGGTTTAACCTTTGGGGTTAAAAGCACAAAGGTAAAGGAAATCGGCATGGGGCTTATGGCAACACCAGTTGCTATGTATGTCTTCAAGGAGATTGGAGCTAAAGCACCAAGCGTTTTTCTACCAGCATCAACAACAGTTCCAGCAATAGCAACAGCAACAACTCCATCAGTGAAAGGAATTGAGAGTGTGGGAGATTTGGAAAATGTAGTCCCTATTAGGGGATTAGGAGTGCAGACATTGGTTTAAACACAAAAAAATAAAAAGGAGGTGAATTACAATGTCAAAGTCATTACAGATGATACTGGGATTTAATCCCGGAATGATCGAATTAAGTGAGGTAGTAAACAAGGGTATGTCCAGCGTGGCCGCAACATTACAGCAACTGGCTAAAATGATTAATGAGGCAAAGGTAAATCCAGCTATCGGGCAGGTAAACTACAAGAAAACCATCTATCCAGTAATGGATATGAAGGTTTTAAACACAGCTGGTCAAGCCTTATCAGCTTCTGATTTTAGCTTCTTTAGCACAGTTTCTGCTAATCAGTATGCTGGCAATGTAACAGTCCCGAATGCAGTACCAGAAGGTCAGATATGGCTGGTTTACGGACTTGGATGGCAACTTGTCAACTTACCAAGAACAACCGCAAATGGTGTAGCAGACAGATTGAACTTCACAAACGCACAGGGTACAGTAACTATGTCCATAAATTCAGATCAGGCATTTCCATTGAAGAGTGTACCATTTGAGGCACTGCCGTATGTTGAGGCTTTTGATGGTAATGTAAGTCAGGCTGTCACAACACAGGGTCCAACTGGTTCAGCTACAGTAGTTAGCATCTATGATACAACAACACATGCGCCGAATGTACTGTACCAGAACATATCACCCGAGATACTACTTGGTAAACAGACTTACAGGGTAACAGTGCATTTTGATAATCCATCACAGATATTCAACAACGCTATTACCTTGAGGCTGTACTTAATGGTTGTTCAGTGGACGAATATGTAAAATACAGGTTGGTAAGAGAGAAAAAAACCAACCTTATTTTTAAATTTATTTAGCAATTATAAAGGCATAAGCCAAAAGGAGATAAAAATGGCAGACATAAAATTACAAAATATGAATGCAAAGGATGCTGGTATAAAGGCAGGCACAATAAAGTATATTGAAAGACCATATATATACAACTTTGTTGTTAATGTGCCTGGTTCGGGTACTATTTATACTGCAGGCACACCATCAGTACCATATATACTAAACATAGCACCTTATGATTTTGAATGGGTAAAATCCATGTTTACAGCTGATAATGGTACAAGGCTTGCAAGGGTTTCAATACAAAGGTCAACAGATCAAAGGTATTTAACAGGCTCGGCGCCAGGTCAGGCTCAAACATCAAAAGGTTATCGTGATAATTTTATACCACTAAAAACATGGGCTGGATCAGGTAAATTCCCGAAGATTAATAATCCATCACTTGTATTGCCATTCAATACAAATTTAACATTCACATTCCAAGATGAAAGTGGGGCGTCATCAGCATACAATATTTATATGGCATTAAGTGGTATTAACCGTGTGCCAGTAACTGGTTCACAGTATGTAATACAGGGACCTTGGAAGGCAACAATGAAGCTACCAACAACAAGTCAAAGACTGACAATCAATGCAAATCAGACTTATCCATTTTCAATACAGGCAACAGGCGGAGATTATGTTATTACTGCATTGATGATTGATGCACAGGGTGCTTGTCTTGTAAGCATAAGCTACAATTCAATACCAGTAACATCTGGATATATACATTCAGGTAATATTGACGGCGAGCCTAATGTAAATGGCACAGTTCCTAATATTTTACCAGCGCAGATGGAAGTTCCTAATTTAGGAAATATTGACATAGTGATAAGTGATATATCAGGTGCAACCAACAATGTAGACTTAACATTAGATGGGTTTGTATTACTGAAATGAACGCAAAAGATTTTAATGCTTTATTGAAAGCAATAAATAGCAAATCAGCCTTTAAAGAAGGCTTTAAGGGCGGTGCAATCGGTGGTGCTTTGGTTGCATTAGGGTATGATATATTAAAAAATGCAATCAAAAATGCATCAGCTAACATCTGTAACAAGCACAGCAGAACAAAACCCACAGATCAAACAAAATCCGAAACAATACTAAAACAATTAAGTATTGAACAAAAAAAGAAGCTAATTTCGGCACTGCAAAAGGATATTGAAAAGGAGTCTGCAATAGAGGTTGATTATGCTGAGGTTAAAACTGAACAAAAAATATAAAAAGGTAAAGGAGCAAAAATATGTCATTTGAGTTAATTAAAACTGAACAAAATGTTAACAACACAGTTGATCCTGTTGCACAATTGCAACAGAATTTAAAGATGGCAGTCAAGTTAAGGCATGTTTATCGTGAGATAGATAGACTTATAGCGAACGGGCAACCTGAAGACGAGGCAATTGTAGCAGTAGCTACACAGAACAACTTTGATGCGAAATCAATTGCAAATCTTTATGATAGGCGAAAACAAAAACAGGCTGAAAAGGCAAAACAAAAACAAGCAAAAGCAAAACAGGCAACAAAACCAAAGATAAAACCGATACCAGAGCCACAGGCAGAAGAGCCTTTAGAACCTGAAGAGCCTGTATACAATACATATAACTATACAGATAATTATGCCTCCGAAGGTGTATATGCGGAACAGCTATTCGTTGAACCGATTGAGATAATGCCAACAAAAAATCCAGTAAGACTATACAATATTACAGATACACCATCTGAATTATTGCGTGGTGGTTCATTATGTGAAACTGTGAAATTTAAACCAATAACAAAGGAATACATAAGATCAAAATATGGTGGTGGAACATATATTTTAAGAGAATTATTGCCTGATGGACAGGAAGTGCTTGTCAAGAACAAAGATGGCTACCCTATGGGACCTATAGAAATTGCAATGACATTAGATGAGCAGGCAAAACGGATGATACAAAAACAACAACAGCTTATGCAGGTAAAGGAAGCACAATCTAATCAACCATCACCTATAAATGAATTAACAGTCAATGTGTTAACTAAAGCGGTAGATAAATTAACACAACCACAACCACAACCTAATCCAATAGAAAGTTTAAATTCAATATTATCAGTAATTGATAAGATCAGACCGCCTCAAAATACATCGACAGTTGAAATGAAATTGTATGAGCAGTTTGAAAAGATGCAACAGGCTTTACTTGAAGCAAAAGAAGGAATTTATAAAAAAGAAATAGAATTTTTACAGCAAAGGCTACAAGATAGGGTTGCAAGTAAAAATCCAGAAGGTATAAAAGAAATTATTGTTGAGACCTTAAAAGAACAGGGTATTAAGGCTGTAGAAGAAGAAAAACCAAGCGTATTCTCAAAGTTTATTGAACGAATTTTATCATCTGACTATGCAGTCAACAAGATAGTGGATATGGGACAGGGACTTTTATTTGCAGTCACAAAACTTGCAAATAAGGAACAGCCTGCAAGTGTAGGGGCTTTACCACAACCTAATCCGCAATCACAGACACAACTGCAAACGCAACCACAGGCACAACCACAACCTAATTCAGAGATAAAGCCACAGACACAAACACTTGAAGACCAAGAGGCATATTATAAGAAGTTAGATAAAGAACAAAACGAAAGGGAGATTTTAAAACTTATAAAAATTGTAAGTATGTCTACTGTTCCATCTGATTTACAAATAGAATGGATACTACAAGGTGAGTCTATACCATTTATATTTCCACAGCAAATAAATGAAATAAACCAGCTATTAGCAAAGGCATGGGAGATACAGGAAAGCCACGATATGAACAGAAAAGATGAGCTTGCAGATATTCTAAATAAAATCAGGGCGGTATTTATGAAGTTTCCAGCACCGCTTGATATGCTTTTTGCAAGCGAAAAGGGTAAAGCCTTTATTGAAGGCTTTATCAACAACTATGTAATGATAAAGGAGGAATAAATGAGAGTACCGTGAGGAACACGGGAATTTACGCCTGTGGAGAGATAGGTCAGCAAGACTACTCTGTGAAGCAGGAATATGTATAGTAAAAATATAATTCCAAAGGAGGAGTAACATGGATCAATTAACAAGTGGACTTGGGCAAAATTTTTGGGATACCCTTAAAGGTGCAGTTGAAGGTGGTGTGCAATCGGCATTAACACCAGTTGTAACAAAAGCAGTTCAACAGGCATCACCATCTATCCAACAAAGCACTAAAACAGGTGTAAAGGAGTGGTTATCTGAACACAGCGGTATGATAATTGTTGGAGTGCTTGCACTGGTTGCCATCATTATAGGGATCATTGTTATAGCACGCAAAAAATGAGGTGATATGACATGACATTACAGGATACATCAAATGGGCTTTTAGTCCATTGGCAAAGGGCGTCTGATTACAAATACTTCCTTGATTTTTATGACTTTACAGGTGCTTTGCGTAAGCATAATGATCTAACTGCATATTTTGATCCAGTTACTGCTATGAAAAATATACAGCCATTTAATTATACCTTACAAGGTGGTATTTATCTAACCGATCCAACATCTTTTGTTACACATGTATTTGATGCAACTACCTTTAATTATGTAAAAGATTTATTGGATGCACCTAGCCCTGTGCTTGGTATAACATCTAACAATGGCATATTTCAGTATTTAGGGATTCCAAGCACAGGCGATATGGTATTCGGCTATAATAATGGAACAAAAACATATTATAATAAAGTTGGTGTTCCTTCTATGAATTATCCTTGTTTAGTTGGAACAGATGTTTTTACTTTTAAAGCAGATATAAATGCTTCAAGAAACTTAACTATTTATAAGAATGGACAGGTATTTGCTACATTAAACAATGTAACATATGGTTCTGTGACTGGTGATTTTTCTAAAATGACACCATCGGGGGCAATTTATATTGTTTTGTCTGTTACAGATGATCAGACTGGTAATAGCAGGATAACTGTATATAGATGGTATAATAATTCACTTACAATTGTTTACGATGAGACTATATCTACTCTCCAAGCATTTGTTTATGATATAGAATTTGATTACAACGGCAATATATACCTTGCTGTACAGACTTATGATAGCCCAACTAATACATCTGCATTACAGATATGGCAAGTAACAGGTGCTTCAAGTCATTCTGTTTTTGCAAGTATTGACAGTGCAACTGGTTCTACTGTTTACAGTGCAGTTTCCCCGATAACAATAACCAGCTACTACACACAAACCAATATAGGTTCAGCGGTAGCAAATGGTGTATATCTGACTGCACAACAGCAAGCGGGTATACCAGCATATAAGCAGAAAATTTATAACGCTATGATAAAATAAAAGGAGATAAATATGTATACAATAGGTGAAAAA
>Ga0315298_1011421_pt1 | contig 10426 bp, 5 predicted proteins | sample WHS_1_MG_FD_203077 | JGI IMG/M metagenome (GOLD analysis project Ga0315298, IMG submission 203077) | Extremophilic microbial mat communities from Washburn Hot Springs, YNP, Wyoming, USA - WHS_1_MG | ecosystem: Environmental > Aquatic > Thermal springs > Hot (42-90C) | place: USA: Wyoming...
GCTTCCTGCCTGCCCTGGCCCTCAGCGCGACGAGGAGCAGGGCTATGAGGAGCACCGCCGGCAGGCCGAAGACGAGCCCCGTCACGAGGCCCCCTCCGAAGCCGGCGACGCCCGAGGCTATGGACGGTGCAGTCGTCGTGGCGGTCGCCGGAGCCGCGGGGGGAGTTGGCGCCGCCATGTCACTTCTTCTTGCCCTTCTCCTCTTCCTCTTCGATAGAAGGTAGCTTGATCGGCTCCGTCCTCCCGCCCATTATGGGGAGCTTCCCATACGCCAACGAGTGGGCGAAGGCCGAAAGCGGCATAATCGACGACAGTGATATGAGGCCGTGGGTAGTGGCCATTGTTAGGGCCACGGCGTAAGGCATGCCGTCCACCACCAGCGATATGGCCTTCCTGAAGGCCTCCCTCGCCGCCGCGGGGTCCGTAGCGGCGGCGACCTGCTGTGCATAATCGACTACCCTGTGGGCCAGCGCTTGGATGCGCTGGCCGGCCAGCTGGGCGAAGAGGATGAAGGGGCCGTATCGATCGTAGAACGAAAGGACGTTGGGCCAGAGCTGTAGCTCCCTCGGCGTCGCCTCCGCCACCACCCTCTTGACCTCCGCCAGGGTGGAGCCCGGCGCCGGCTCCACCGAGAAGAGCTCGGCCACCGCCGCCGCCCTCTCGGAGAGGACCTCGTGGATTGCGAGCTGGGTTACGCCGTCCTCCTCCTTCTTGCGCCTGGCCACGTAATGCCGTTGGGAGGGGCGTTAAAAATCTATCATTTATGTCGAGTTTCTTACTTGCACCGATATGAGGAGCCGGCAGGGGGACGCCCCCACTTGGAAGGGGCCGGGGGGCACGTCCAGCGTGATATATATCGACCCGGCGGAGTCTATATAGCGAAGCCCGTCGGACGCGTAGACGTAGACAGCCGTCCTGCCCCCCGTCAGGCCCGCTATCGTGAGGGATGCGCCGCCAGGCCCCGCCGTCCCGTTGTAGAGCCAGCAGGCCGGCGGCTTGATAAAAAACCACGGGACAGCGTGGACGATGAGCGCCCCCAGCAAGAGCCCCAGCACTAGCATCAGCCCGTCCAGCGCCGCCTCGGCCGCCCTCATGCGGCGGGCGTTATGGCACCTCGTAGTAAACGCTTTCTTGGCGGGAGGTCGATGCGGATGTGGTAGACGTTGAGGATTGAACGGTCGACACAGCGGTCTGGGGGATGCCCAGTCCGCTTATCAGGAGTTTGTACGGTATGTTCTTGGCGTCTGCCTTGAGTGCCTCCCAAGTGGGGTACTGCATCCCCTCGTTGCGGAGGGACGCGATGACCACGGCCCTCGCCACGTCCCTTATCGGCTGGTTCAAGCCGTCTATGCAGTTGAGGAACTCGACGACGGTCTGCGCCTTGCCGCAACGTGCGAAGCTCCTCTCCACGACTTGCCTAACCCTCTGCACGTCCTTGTTGACGACCTCCCTCACCACCTGGCCGGGCGGAACCTGCCTCCTCAGTATGGCCGACATGCCGGTAAAGGAGAGGGGAAAAATAAACCTTTTCGCTTATTTTGACGCGGCGGCTTACTCCTCCAGTCCGGTCTTGCGCATCGACTGCATCAAGTACATTATGATCAGCGCCACGGCCGCCACCACGATCACCATGGCGAACAGCAGGCCTATTATGCTGTTGAAGTTGAACAGGTACTTCAGCACGTTGACGTTGCCGGGGATGGTTATGCCGCTGGAGTTCATCTGCCCGAGTATGTAGTACAGCACGCCGCCGAGGAACGTCGCTATGAACAGGCCGACCACGAGCCATATGTACGCGTTGACGGTCGGCTTCACCGACTTGGTGGCCTCCTCAGCCCTTATCGGTATTGTTAGCGGTGCCCGCATGCGCCTATGTATGGGGGCGCATAAATACCTTGCTCCGACAAAAATCGTACGCACCTCGACCGCCTCCATCACTGCCGCCTTCACCTCCTGGTGAAGGCGACGGCCGACGCTACGACGAACATCACCGCGCCTTCCCCTATCATCCAGGGGAGCCAGAGCGAAAGGCCCAGCGCCGTCACCAGGGCTCCGGCCGTCATGAGGCCGGCGGTGAGGGACCTCCCCCTCCTTACCATGAGGACGACGAGGGCCGCCACGCCCGCGTTGGCCAGTATGGCGGAGACCGGCGCCACCCTCCCCGCAAGCCCCGCCCACGCGCCCGCCAGCCCGGAGAAGGAGGCTGGGCTGGAGACGGTGGCCGTCCCCAGATTGATGGCTATGCTTTGGCCCGGGGCTCCCTGGCAGATCGTCAGCTCCAGGGGGCTGGAGACCTGCTGGAGGAGGGAGCACGTGCCTCCCGAGGGCCAGGACGCCATGAGGAAGTAGGCAAGCTGGCCGATGGCCTTCACGGGGAGCATTATGGTGAAGGACGTCGGCGGGGAGGAGTAGAAGCCCCCCGACATGAGGGCGTAGGAGCCGGAGGGGGACATCTGGGCCGCGGCGAAGACCAGGTTTCCGCTCCACTGGTTGAACAGCTGTGAGGGGACCGACACGTAGGCGTTGACGGCGGTGTAGCCGCCCCTGGAGACGACCAGCTGTGTGGCGGACGGGAAGACCTGGGCTATGTAGGGCGGGACGCCGATGGTGGAGTTGAGGAGGAGCCAGAGCGGGCCGAGGGAGCCGCCGGCCGGGAAGGCCAGGTAGGAGAACGGGCGGGGGAAGAAGAAGGAGCCCGACAGCGCGCCGTTGTACATCCACACGGTGACGTTCGCCGAGGATGCTGAGGTCGGCGAAAGGCCTTCGTCCACTATCTGCAGTGCCCACGAGCCCACCGTCGCCGACGTGGAGTTGGCGTATATGGCCATGGAGCCGGGGCTCCCGAGGTAGGGGAAGTAGACGTAGAGCCCCGACGCCTGGGTATAGTTCAGCCAGACGCCGCCCGACACAAAGGCAAGGGAGGACTGCGAGATGGGGCGGCCCCAGACGTAGAGTACCGGCATCCCCCCGCCCGCCAGGATCTTGGCGAGGCCCAGTTGTTGCACCCACGACGGGACGAAGGCGTACGTCTTCCCGTCCGCCCCAGCCATGTAGACGGGAACCGACGGCGGGTTCTGGAAGTCCCAGGCCACCTTCCAGGTAGGCCAGTTCTGGACGCCGCCGAACGCCGCCGAGTAGGGAGGCGGCCCGCCCGTCGCAATCAAGGACGCCGTGTAGAAGGCGCGTGAGGCGTTCCACCAGTTGCCCAGCGAAGCTCCGACGTAGACGCCGCGGTCTATCGCCGGTATCGTGAGGGTCGAGCTGTGGGGGGTAGAGGGGGCCGTGTAGGAGGTGGAGTTGGAGGAGAGCCAGTATATCCTCAGCCCGTTGGGGGTGGTGCCGAACGTCGCCGAGGCCGACGGGGCGAAGTACGCCGTGTAGCCGCCGTAGAGCGGCAACCTCCACCCGCCCGCGTACAGCATGGCCGTCGTCGCGACGGTCGGCGATATGGAGACCGTCGACCAAGACGGGATCGAGGTGAGTACCTGCGGGCCGACGTATATCGTGTTCGGGCCCGGCACGGGGACGTAGTTCGCCGCGCCGGCCGTCACCGAGGGCGTGGAGGTCCAGACGGCCGCAGAGGGCGCAGGGATGTAGGCCGTCTTGGTGGGGGTCGACGCCGCTATGTATACGTCGGTCGAGGGGCGGGCGCCCCCCTGGCTGAAGGAGACAGCCAAGAGTGCCCAATTCGTATAATAGCTTCCAATAGCGCCTATCCCGAAGACGTACCGACCCGGCGGAGGCGGCGCGTAGTAGCCGCTGAAGTTCGCCGTTATGGACGTAGTCTGGCCCGTGTTGAGGTTGATAGCGAAGGCCGTGACCGTATTGGAGGACGGGTCGTAGATGACGGTGACGTTGATCAAATCGCTTGGACTGGGTTGCGGAATCGATACACCATAAGTCCACCAAGGCGAAGCTTTAGCGTAATCGACCACGTTTAAGGAATTCGACACAATCGCCGCGTGCCAACATCTCCAACCCGGGTCGTAATGGACGAAAATATATGGCGAACTCGATTGGGGAAATATTGTTGCGCCTAAGCAACTGGCATACCAAACTATCGAAGGAACTGAATAGTTGTATTGGGGCGCCACGGCCCAAGTCGACGGTGTGATGAACAAATACACGAAATAGCCGTCGGCCGCTACGCCGAGGGAATTAGTATATGTGCCGAGGAACGAGATGGTGACGTTTTCGCCAGTATAGTTGGCTTGCCAAAAAACAGCACCTATACCCGGCGACACTTGCAAGACGGGCTGGTCGAAGGAGGTGCCCCAGTAGCTGGAGGCATTGGAGGGCGGGTAGAATGCGGCTATCCCGGCGTAGACGTGGGGGAAGTTTATGATGGGGTTCCTATAGTAGGCCTGTTGCGGGAGCGATATGGAGGGGCTCGATATGTAGACGGATATCGTGGGGTCGGCGGTTGGGCTGGTTATCTGGGCGCTCCACGACGCGCCTGCGCTGTCGGTGTAGCCGACGGCCGCGACCGCTATTGGGTAGCCCCCTCCCAAGGGATACGCCGCCACCGACGTGGCAGTGGACGTGTACTTGGAGTAGTCGGTGGGGTACACGGCCGCGCCCGACGGCGCAGACATGCCGGAGCACGACAACAACTTCGAGACGGCGGCCGACGCCGGGAGGAAGTAGACGCCGGGGCAGTTGGCGGCGGCTATGGAGGGGGTGGGGGTCGAGCTGTCGCGGAGGAGGAGGGCCGAGGAGGGCAGGTAGACCGGGTTCGTCCCCGCTATGGAGAAGTAGCCCGACGCGGGGGAGCCGGCCGTGTTGAGGATCGAGGCGGCGGACATGAGGACGACGTAGGGGCTGGCGGAGGTGGTCCAGGGGAACACCACCGTGTCGCCGCTGGCCGGCGATATGGAGAGGGCGTACTGCGTCCCGGGGACGTAGGACGCGCCGGCGCCGGAGCTGGAGTTGGAGATCTGCACGGCCGCGACGGAGCTGATGCCGTTGGCCGTATATATGGAGACGGCCAGGAGGTACGTGCCTGGGGAGTAGCAAGCCGACGGGAGGGACTGCGAGAAAGAGGCGGAGGTTGAGGAGGACGTGGCGTTGTAGAACGTTAAGTAGCCCCATGTGGAGTTGGACAACGAGGCGGCGACGTAGACCGGGTTGCTCGTCCCGCCGAGCCCGACCAACTCGACGAAGTACAGCGAGCCGCAGTACTCGCTCGATATGGAGACGGCCGCAAGGGCGAACACGCCGTAGGTGGACGATATGGAGGTGGAGGTGCCCAAGGGCACTGTGTAGGAGGCCGACGCCGCGCCGGCATACATATAGCCCGAGAGCGTAGTTTGGCTCGACGTGGCGTAGACCGATACGGCGCCGGACGCGCCCAAATACGACGTTATGTTGTAGAAGGAGGCGGAGCCCCTCTCCGGCATCGGTGGCACTATCCACTTGACCGCCGCCGTGGAGTAGAACACGGCGCCGTAGCCCCAGTAGTTGCCGAAGGTCGACGACGCGCCGCTCGACGGCGAGTTGTTCTGGACGGGAACCCACACGGCCCACGTGGCGGCGTAGGCCGCCGCCGCGAGGAGGAGCACGGCCAGGAGCGCCAGCCTCATGGAGGAAAAATACGGATGCTGTTATAATCCTTTCTCCTACAGCACCAGCCTCTCCCTCTGCCTGCCGGGGCTGTACCTCCTCCTCCAGCCGCCTTCTGCGGGGTACCAAGGCCAGCCGCCGACTATGATCGGAGCGGGGGCCTCCTCGGCCAGCTGAGGCGCCGGCTGTGGAGTCGGGACGGGCTCCACCGCTGGAGTCGGCGTCGTCTGCGGAACATATTGCGGCGTGGTGCCCGGCACAGTCAGCTCCGGCGTGGTTCCCGGCGTGGTGGAGGGCGTCCCCGTGGGGGTCTGCGCGGTCTCCGGAGTAGTCGAGGGCGTCTGCACCGGCCCGGTGCCGGTGGCTGGCGTGTAGTAGGGCGTGTAGTAGGGCGTGTAGTAGGGCGTGTAGGTCGGCACGGTCGCATATATGGGCGCCGACACGGGCACGGGCTGGGGCGGCGCGAACTCCGGCGCAGGCCCGAGCCCGTAGCGCGGCTGGAGGGCGTAAGGCACGCCGGGGAACCACCGCCTCCGCAACTCCTCCCCGACCCTCTCCAGGAAGGGCGCCCTCTCCGGGATCCGCATGCCGGGCGCCCGCAGGCGGACCCTCGTCCTCGCCTCGAGCCTGGGCCTCTCCTCCACCACAAGGAGCACCTGGCCCCCCTCCTCCATCGTCCGCACGCCGCCCTCCTCCGCGCCGCGCCGCCCCTTCGGCTCCTCCTTGGCCTCTTCCTTGGCCTCCTCCTTCGGCTCCTCCTTGAGGAGGAGGACTTGGCCCTCCCTAGTCCTCACCTCCTTCCCGCCGCCCTCCTCTCCGGCCTTCACCTCCCCGCTGGCTGGCGGACGCGCTTCTCCCGCACCGCCTTTGGTGGGCAACCACGCCTTCCTCCCCAGAACCTCCTCCAACATCGCTTGGAGGTCCTCCTCCTTGATGCCGTACACCTTGGCCATCTCGGCGAGCTCTGCCCTGTCCGACAAAAGCCTCTTGGCCTCGGCCGCGTCCATATGCTCCACCATGTCCCGCAGATGTAGGCCGGCCCACATCTTGGCGATGTACTCGACCTTGTCCCTTGCCACCCCCAGCTCGCCGGCAAGCCTGTCGAGGGCCTCGCGGTCTCCCAACGCCGCCTTGGCGAAGACATCCCTCCCGACCTTCCCTATGTTCCTCGCCAGTGAGTCCAGCTCCTCGGGCATGAGGAGGCTCCTCAGCTTGTCGAGGGCTCCCCTCCCGCCCAGCTCCCTCAGCGCCTCCGCCAGCCGCTCCTCCGCCAGCTTGGCCCTCGCCGCCTCGAACACCGACGGCCTGAGCTCCCTCAGCGCATCGTAAATCTTGTAGTAGTTGTTGAGGGCCGCTCTGAGCCTCAGCTCGCCCAGCTCCCTCGCCTCCGCCTCGGACAGGGACGGCTTGCCCTCAAGCTCCTTGATCCTGTCCACCGTCCTCACCACGTCGAGCGCCTTGTCCACGGCTAAGTTGAAGTTGCCCCTCTGCAGGGGCTCGTCTATATTCCTGACGAGCCACCGCATGATCCTCGCATCGATCCGCCGCGGGGGCTGTTCCCCGCCCCGCCCAAGCGAGGCGAGCCTCTCCCCCACCTCCTCGACGGCCTTGACGGTGGGCCTCACCACCGCCTCCTCCACGGCGCCTCCCGCCGCCTTGATCGTCCCCAGGATCTGGGAGGCGATGGTCTTGGCCGTATCCACGGCGTTGGTCACGGCGTTTCTGACCGAATCGGACACGGAGGGCCTTCCCCCTGTAGGCTCCTCCCCGCCCAGCGCCGCCAGCCTGTCCTTGAGCGAGGGGACGTTCTGCGCGAGGGTCGAGAGGTACGCCTTGTAGGCCTCGGCGAACTTCGCCGCGTCGGCCTCGGGCAGGCCCGCGTCCAGAGCCGCCTTGTAGGGATCCACCCTCACGCCGGCCGACGCCTGGCGCATTATCTCGGCGAACACGTCCGGCGCCTTGCCGGGCGGGGCGGCGTAGTCCACTGCGTTCTTGACGAGGGCCCGCGCCGCCCTGTCGGCCTCAAGGACCACGCGGAGGCCGCCTCCGGGCGTATCCTCGGCCGTCCCCCAGAGCTTCTCCACGGTCTTCTTGATCCCCTCAGTCACGTCGCGGACGGGCCTCCCTGTGGCCTTGGCGACCGCCTCGATCTCATCTCTGCTTATGTTCACCTCGCCCTTCCCCAGGCCGGCGAGGCCTCCAAGCATCAGCGCCAGGAAGCCCACGTCGGCGCCCGCCCCGAGCGCAAATTCCGGACTGCCGGTGGCCAGATACGTCAGCGTACCCACGCCGGCTCCAGCGCCGGCGGCGGCCAGAGCCTCCTTAGCCCCTATGCCGCCCATCGCGGGGGCGAGCGCCATGCCGAGCAGGGCGGACTTCACCACGTCCTCAAACGACCCTCCCCCGGCCGCGGCCAAGATCCCGCTTATGGCGGCGGACGGCGCGAGGTTCCTCGCCAGCACGGACGCGGCGCCGGCCAGACTGCCGGCCGATGCGGCCTCAGACGCAACGGACGCCCCGCCCAGGAGCGCGCCGGCGATGGCCGCGCCCCAGCCGACGCCTTGCCCCGCCGTGTATAGGGGGGTCCCCTGCACCGCCAGCTCGACCTGCTGTACGTTCCTCTGCACCTCGGAGAGCGCCTGGCCGAAGGGCTTGCCGGTTGCGAGGGACTGTATGCCGGCGGCGGCCAGCTCGCCTATGGTCTTGCCGATGGCCCCGATGGGCGTCGACCCCAGGCCGGCCATGAACTGGTCTATGTACTGTTGCCACTGCGGCTTCAGGCTCTGGACGGACTTGGCGTAGTACTGCGCCGCCTGCTGTAGCGCCGACTCGTTTATGTTGCCGGCGGGGTCTGCGATGGGCACCCACCCGTCGGCCGTCCTCACCATCAAGATCGGCGCCCCCGTCGACGTCAGGTTCTCTATGACATGGGCGCCGCCGACCCTCCCCGAGAAGGCGTACGCGTGGCCGGGCGGAAGCAGGAACAGGCCGTACTCCACCCCGTCCTGCACCCACGTGGCCACCGGAGTCCCCCCGGGCTTGGGCTCGACCTCCACCGGCGTGGACGACCCGTAGTACCAGACCAGGGCCTTCCCCTCCGGAGTCCACCCCACGGCCACGGGCAGTGTCGGATACACGACGGGCGTCTGGCCCGTCTCGGCTTCTCTCCTTATCCGCTGGACGACGGACTCGGCGAACTTCGACACGTCGAAGACCTGCGAGGCGCCGGGCGAGACGACGATGGTTTGGTCGTTCGCCAGCCTTACCACGTTTACCCCCTTCTGCATGAGCAGATAGTCGGGCGGCGGCATGGCTTGGGGCCGTTGCGACGGCGCCGTCTCCGCAGGGGCTAGGTTCCTCTTGCTGGGGAGATACGGCGGCGTGGTCGGCGCCCACTTCCCGCCCTCAAGGACGTAGTATTTGCCGGTTCCAGTTTCGGCGTACAGCTTCCCGTCGGCCCCCACGTAGAGCCGGCTGTTCTTGGTTATGTCGTCGACGGGAACCTCGAAGGTCTTGAGCGCCGTGCCGAACACCTCAGCCTTCTCGCCGGGCTTAGCCTCATGGAGGGGGACCACTACGTCGATCGACGCCGTAAGCGGGGTGAAGCTCCACGTCCCCTTGGCGGGGTCATACCTGGCCTCTATCTTGCTCGTGTGGAGGGCGTCGCCCACCGTGATCACCCACATGTTGTCGCCGGCCTTGCTCACCTGTGCATTATAGCCGTACGTCGCCCTCGCCCACTCCTCGATCATCTGCGGAGACGGCGGAGCCGTCTTCGGAATTGGGGCGTAGTACGCCCCTCCCGAGCCGGCGAGGACGGCCGGCTTGTTCGCAGGCTGTATGCCGATGGCCTGGAGGTAGGCGTCCACGATGTTGCTCGGCGGAAGGGTCTCCCTGCCCGTCGCCGCCAGCTCGGCCCTCAGCGTGGGGGCCGGCGGAAGCGACTCGGCCCAGGCGGCGAGGTTCGCTGGCTTGTCGCCTATCCATATGGAGTAGGGGCCGTAGACGCCTACGTCCGGCCCGCTCACCGGCTTCACCGTGACCGGTATGAGGCCGACCTTGCTTCCGTCCGACAAGGTCAAGGTCTCGGCGGCCCTGTCGGGAGGCGCCAGCACGTACAGCCTGCCGCCCCTCACTATGTAGGGTATCCCGGCCGCCTTCAGCTGTCTCTCCACGTCCAGGAGGACGTCCAGCTCAGGAGGGGCCTGCGCCGCCCCGCCCGACGCGTCGAGCCCGAGGAACCTCGCCCCCGATGTTCCGTACGCGCCAGCTACGGGGAGGCCCAGCCGGCTGAGGCCGACGGGGCCGGTCTGCGCGAACTGCTGGGCTGTGATGGAGTCGGCGAGGTACAGCCTGCCGGAGGTCGGGTCGTAGAGCCACCTGTGGCCCTCGGCCTCGAACAGCTTCATGCCGAAGGCGTTGGTCTGGGCGTCCTTCAGATAGGTATCTATATTACTTAGTACCTTCTGGCCCATCGCCAGCGCGGCTCCGGCCAGGACGGCTTTTTCGTCTATTTTATCGGGCACCTTCGCTATGGGCGTGTCGCCTATGTAGAGGACGCCGCTCCTTATCGAAGCCTTAAGCGTCCTCCCGTCGGCGAGCTTCACCGTCCCCGCGGCGTAGTCCACCGAGACTATCTTGGCGCCGAGCCTCAGCGAGGCGTCGGCAAACGCGTTGGGGTCGCTGGCTATCGAGTAGAGGAGCGCCGCCAGCTCGCCCTGCCCCTTGTACTGCGCAAGGAGCTGTTCGACCGTCGGGTTTACGTTCCTCAGCGCCCCGGCTGAGGCCGCGTAGAAGGCGGCCTTGGGGTCGAAGTTGCTCCAGCCGCCGCTCCACGTGTATGCCCCCAGGAGCCTCCCGCCCT
>Ga0315298_1011423_pt1 | contig 10425 bp, 10 predicted proteins | sample WHS_1_MG_FD_203077 | JGI IMG/M metagenome (GOLD analysis project Ga0315298, IMG submission 203077) | Extremophilic microbial mat communities from Washburn Hot Springs, YNP, Wyoming, USA - WHS_1_MG | ecosystem: Environmental > Aquatic > Thermal springs > Hot (42-90C) | place: USA: Wyoming...
CTCTTGCGAAAAGCCCTTTGAAGAAGCCTGCATCCTCAGTGAACCTGGCCTCATCGTCGAAAGGTGAGAAAACAGGTATCCTCATCCTCTGCGCTACATCGAAATCCTCCTCACCGTTAGCAGGCGCCAAGTGGACTACTCCCGTCCCCGTGGTGACGTCGACGAAATCCGCAGTAACTATTCTATGTATCCTGCTGTCCTCCTGCTCGAGCCTTCTCTGATATGGAACCTCATCCAGCAGTGGATAAACATACTTCTTACCCTCAAGCTCAGACCCTGGGAAGGTCTCCTCAACCGTGTAGTCGGATATTCCAAGCCTATTCATGAGCGTTTCAACAAGGCCTTCAACCATTATCCATTCCTCTCCTCCAACCCTGACCCTCGCATACTCCGCCTCAGGGTTTACTGCTAGAAGCTCGTCAGTAACAATTGTGAAAGGCATTGTAGTCCATACTAAAACATATTCTCCTGTTTCAAGCCTAACCTTAAAGTATACAGACGGGTCCTCAACCATGCTGTACTCCAGGCCAACTTCAGCGTTGCTCAGAGAAGTCTGGCAGCTCGGACAGTAAGCTACAACCCTGTAACCCTTTCCGAGGAGCCCCTGTTCATAAGCCTTTTCAAGATACTTCCACTCTCTCTCAATATACTCGTCCCTGTAAGTCAGATACTCCTTCTCATAGTCCATGAACATGCCGAACCTCCTGTCAACCCTTCTCCAGTCATCATGATACTTCTTCAGAATCTTCTTAATCTCGGCGACAAACCTTTCCTCGCCAAGCCTTTCAAGAGCCTCCCTCTTGTTCGAGAAGCCAAGCTCCTTCTCAGCCTCGATCTCAACTGGTAATCCCTGCGTATCCCAGCCTGCTCTGAAAAGCACGTAATAACCCTGCATCGACCTCCACCTGTACCATAAATCCTTTATCGCCCGGCCCCATGAATGCCCCACATGGCAGCGACCGTTTAGAGTCGGCGGCCCCTCAACGTATCCAAGTTTCCCTATGTTTCTCTCTAGCCTCAGCTTCCTGAGTTTCTCAGGTATCTGGTTCTCCTCCCAGAATCCCAACACCTTGTTCTCAAGCAACTGCATCTCGTACTCGCCGTCGAACAGTTTTGCAATCTCATTCTGGAGCATTCTCCACTACCCTTCGTAAACGGTGTTCACCCTTTTCTCCCTTAAAAAAGTATTCTCCCCGAGTAAGGGTCGTGGCGCCAAGCCTGGGGAAACATTGTTTTTCCACCCGTTGAAACTGTTTAAACGCCGCCGGGCGGTGGCTGTGAACACCCTCCGGATGCCTCTACGAGGCCGCTGCCCTAAGGGCCTCTAGGTTACCTCCTCATAGGTGGAGAAGGGTATCCACATGCCTTTCTCAATGGTTATGAGTGTGCTGTAGTTGTGCAGCATCCCGTAGTTGTGGCAGTTCACAGCGTACCATTTGATCTTCCTGTTTCTCGCAAGAGCCTCCTTAATCTGGTCTACGACCGTCACGCTATACTTGTACTCGGAGTGAATCTTCTTAATGATGTGAAGCTGGTCTCTCTCCGTTAGGAAAGAGTAGATCGGCGCCAGCGCGTACTCGTCCACTGTTTCAGCCAGGTCCTCCGGGTAGACTGGCTCGTCAGACTCTATCTCTACGCTGACTATGCTCAGCTGGCCGAAAAGGCCTCCGGGCTCCTCCGGCACGGAAGCCGGGTACGTCGTTATTATCGGGGCGTCAATCTTGAAAACGATTCTCAGCTTCTCCTTCACGACTGAGGCTCTTCCCGTTAGCGTGCACATGTATCTCACGAGGCATTTCTCCCTGTCGACAGGAGTCGTCTTCTCGATGAAAAACGGGTAGTCGAACCTTACTTCAACCGAGCTCGCGTTCGTCTCCCTCATCACGTCCTCAAGAATCCCCCTTATGTTTACTGAGCCAAGCTCCTCCCGGTGTCTATGCAGGATCTGGATGAACCTGTCTATCCAGCGGGCTTCAAACTCCTGTTTTACCCGTGCGTGCGCAGTGATGTTCGCCACAGTCGGCTGCCCCTGTGGGTAGGCTCTGGAGAACGCTCTTATCGGGAAAGGCAGGTTCGCAACGCCGGCGTCAACGATGAACGCTTTCTCCTTTGACATTAGCCTGTGCCCCGCCCCCTAATGCTGAGGGTATGTTATATTTCTTTCGCCGCTTCCCAAGCCTTTACACTACCCTGGGTACGCTCGGAGACTGGACGAATGCTTCCGCGTAAGGCCTGTCTATAAGGTAGCCTCGAACCTGGGCTAGTGCCCTAAGGTATTTCAGAATATTCGGGAAGACTCTTATCTGCGACCAGTAGAGGCTCATGGCTTTAATCTTCATGTTGAACGTCGGCGTTACGTCGACTATCATGCCCGGATTAGGAAAGAGGTCGAAGACCTCGAAAAAGTAGACGGTTCCCACTCTCCAGGGCTCGCCCAGGTCCCCGTATGCCCTCGTCATCGAGTGCCAGCAGGCCTCTGTCGAGCACTCTGAAACCGCCCGGTGTAGATGATGCTTGTCGTTCGGCGAATGGGTGAAAACCATGTCAGGCTTAAAGTCCCTAACCTCCGCCACAAGCCTTCTCACGACGCTTCTCCGGTCTATGACTTCAGGGATTTCAAGAATCCTGTGTTCAACCCCGAGGTATGCCGCCACCTTCTCAGCCTCGCGGGTCCGAACCTCTTCAATCATGTTCTCCTCATACGGGGCTCTTCCACTGGCTGCAAGCCCTCCTCCCCCTCTTGAGAAAAGCACGACTCTGACTGCGCAGTCCTCCCTGTGCAGCCTGCATATCGTGCCTCCTGCCCCTATCAGCTCGTCATCCGGGTGCGCTGCGAACACTAGTACTCTTTCAGGAGTCTTAAACCAGCCAGCCATCTTTAAACATGCGTGCGACGGCTTAACATAAATCTTTGCCACGTGCCTGCTAAGCATGGTTTCAGCAGCCTTTTTCACGCTACTGGAGAACGTTTAACCGTGAGCATCGGGTGCTGAACACGGGGGGCTTGGTCAGCCGAGGGGTGGTTGTCAAACCTGCGGGAAGACCCCTGTTTCAAGCCGTTTAAGCATAACCCTGTTCCGGCGGCTAAGCTTCTCCCGTTCGTAGAAAAAAGGGTTTAAGCTGGCTTAAACCGGGTTTTTAAAAACGGGAAGGTGCTGAGCCTCGTGGAGCCTCCTAGCCGAATATTTTTACGCTTTGAAAACTCGTCTAAACCCTTTAAAACCCGATTTACAAATGTGATATTGGCTGATTTACAAGACTTTAGCGATTTTAGTCAAAATTTTCCACCCTTTCCATGCGAAAAGACTTATTAATGCGTCCGTTTAACCCAAAGAAGGGTAAATTAAATGTCGGAGGAACTGTCGTTAGCGGCTATGTACAGGATTCTCCGCAAGTCCGGAGGAGAAAGAGTGAGCGAGGAGGCTGCAGAGGAACTGTCAAGAATACTGGAGGACATAGGCGTGAGGATCGCCAGGGATGCTGCGCAGCTCGCAGTATTCGCGAGGAGGAAGACGATTCGCGCAGAGGACGTTAGGATGGCTGCTAAACGCTACATGTCCCAGATCCCGGGTGCTTGAGCCGAGCAGATTCAGCAGACGCGTGAATCCGCAAAGATTCATTGGGAATCATGTGTTTTCAAGAGGTGGGCACAGTACTAGGATAATTGTCTGCACACAGGATTGCCCCAGATGGAATTGTACCTGTAAAAAGGGTTCCCGCCATGCTTTAGCGCGTGCTCAAGCTATATGTCTAAAAGAACCTTAATCCTCGCTTTTCCAGGGTGCTCTTCTATCTCCATGTCGTGGAGGGTTACCGCCTTCACTTGCGTCCCACCGGTATGCCATCCGGGCTTGAACCTTTCACCCCTCATCACGGCTTTGAGAACATACTTGCAGCTCTCCCTCTCTATCTTCACGTTAAAGACTGAGAAAACCATTTGCTCAGCGTCAAGCCTGACAAGTATTGCTTCCAGCCACTTGTAGAGAAGCATCTGCAAATCCTCGGCTTCAACAGTCTCCTCAACAGTCTGCTCAGGCCTTATTCTGGAAACGTCTGTTACGACCCCCGTTAATCCTAGGGCAGCGTTCTCGAAAGCCTCCTCCAGGCTTCTCCCGTATGCTTGAACATACACGTCTGAAGTGTGCTCAGGATAGTCATACTTCCCAGGGCAGGGCTTCACGTTTAAGAAGCAAGCTTGGGAGGGGATAAATATTTTCCCCTCCGCGTAGCTCGGAGAATGCGTGACAAGCCCTCCTGTTCCATGCTTTCCTCCTACCTTAATCCTGCGAGCACCAGTATTCTCAGGGCGAGCCCGCCTAGGACGAGGGCGAGAAAAACCTCTGAAACAGTTATGACTAGGGCTTTCCTCCAGCCGAACTCCATCACTAGGGTTGCGATCGTTGCCACGCATGGAATGTAGAACATGCTGACGATCGTGAAAACCGTCATTTGAACCGGTGTCAGTGCTTGAGACAGGTCGGCGGTGCCGAGCAGGGTGGTGAGCATTATGAGCGCAAGCTCTTTTCTCAAAACCCCGAACAAGAGTGTTACGCCTGTTTCCACGGGGAGGCCGAGCCAGCCTACTGTGACGGGGGCCAGCAGGCTTGTGAAAAAGCTCAGCATGCCAAGAGCCTCTAGAAGCTTAACTGTGAGTGTTGACACGATTATCAGCGGGAAGGCTATTTTAAGGAATTCGAGAAGCCTGAACCACGTCTGGCTTAGAACAGTCCTGAGGTGCGGCAGCCTGTAGTCAGGCATCTCCATTATAAGCCCCGTTGGCTCGCCGGGCAGTATTTTGAAGGCAAGCCTTCCTAGGAGGAAGATTACCAGCAGGTCGAGCACGTAGAGCACCAGGGCCCACTGTATTCCTATGAATCTTCCAACTAGGCCGAGTATTATGACTGTTCTTGCAGCACAGGGCACCAGGGTTGTGACGAAGGCTGCGATAAGCCTCTCCCTCTGGGTTTCCATTATTCTGCACCCTAGGCATGCGGGGACATTGCAGCCGTATCCTAGTAGCAGGGGTATGAAGGCTTTCCCGTGAAGCCCCATCCTGTGCATTATGCTGTCCATGAGGAATGCTATCCGGCTCAGGTAGCCGGAGTCCTCCAGGAAGTAGAGGGCCAGGTAGAAAGGGATTACGTAGGGCAGTGCTATCGTTGCCCCGGCTATCAGTCCTTCGACAACGCCTCCCCAGAAGAGCTGCCCGATAAACCCTGTTCCGAAAAACCCTTCGAAAAACGGTTTAAAACCGTAGAGAAAGCTGCTTAAAAACTCTGAGAAAAAGTTTCCCACGGTGAAGACGAAGAGGAACATTGAGAGCAGTGTTGCAGCCATTACAAGGTATCCGGCGACCCTATGCGTAGTTACGTTGTGAAGCTTCTCGCCTAGAGTCGGCTTCACCGGCGGGATGAGCCTCTGCACCTCTCTAGCTATGCAGTTAGCAGCCTGGTAGCGTTCAGAAGTTATCAGGGTTGGGCAGGAGTGGCCGTGAAGCTTTTCAAGCTCCTCGCCGAGTCTTCTCGCGAGAGCCGCCGCCTGGGGATTCGCTTTTTCAACCTCCTCCTGAATCTCCCTGTCGCCTTCAAGGAGCTTTATCGCTACGTATCTAGCCGGATACGGGAGGCCGCTGCCTCTAACTGCTTCAGCAATCTTCTCTATTCTCTGCTCAACCTCCTCCCCGTATTTAACCGGTTTAGGCTTCGCACTAAGTTTCCCCTCGAATATTTCAACAGCTTTCTCCAGCAGTTTGAAGATTCCAACCCCCTTAACCGCGACTGTCGGAACAACTGGAACGCCCAGAATCTCCTCAAGCTTCTCCACATCTATCTGGATGCCCTTCCTACTTGCAACATCCATCTGGTTTAGGGCGATGACCATCGGTGTCTCCAGCTCCATGAGCTGCAGGGTGAAGAACAGGTTTCTTTCAAGAACAGAAGCGTCGATAACGTTTATCACCACGTCAGGCTTATCGACAGCGATAAACCTTCTCGAAATGGACTCCTCTATAGAGTATGTGGAGAGCGAGTATATGCCGGGGAGGTCGACAACGTCAACCGTGTACCCTTTAAAGTGAAGCGTCCCCTCCGCCTTCTCAACAGTCTTCCCCGGCCAGTTGCCAATATGCTGGTGCAGCCTGGTTAAGTAGTTGAATATTACTGATTTGCCGACGTTCGCGTTTCCCGCGAGAGCTATAACCAGCCTCCTCCCGTTCAAACCTGTTTCCCCTTTAAGACTCCCTGCAGCCGGCCTGCGTCTCCTCCACCCGCACGAAGATTCTCTCAGCCATCCCCCTGCCTATGGCAAGCCTATACCCTCTGACGAGGATCTCCATCGGCCCGTGGAACGGGGCTGACTTAACAACCGTGATCCTTGTTCCCGGAGTTATGCCCATGTCCATAAGCCTCTTCTTAAACCCCCATGCTCTCCCGTACCCTGATTTCACTGAGACAACAATCCCAGTCTCCCCATCCCTCAACATTGCCAAGGGTACTTCGCGTCCCCCAGTTTCAACGGTAGTGCTCATTTCACAACTCCCCTCACACGTATCAGCGAGGCTAGGCTGAGACTCAGCATCCCCTTCTCTCCTTCAACCTCAACTCCGACCTGCTTGTCTGACGCTGGCTTCTCAACAATCCTCACAACAGTTCCCGGAACCATTCTAAGCTTCTTTAAGCATATAAGGAGCTCAGGCTTCTCGTCAACCACTTTAACGATTACTCCTTGCTCGCCCTCGGAAAGCTCGGAAAGTAGCCTTGTTTCCTCCTCGAAAACCTTTCCCTGCTCATTGGGAATAGGGTTTCCATGCGGACAGGTCTTCGGATAGTTTAAGGCTTTCTCCAAATGCTTAACCACCTCCTCGGTTAAACTGTGCTCCAGCCTGCAAGCTGTCTCGTGAACCCTGTCCCAGTCCATTTTCAGAATATCCACTAGAAGCCTTTCCGACAGCCTGTGTCTCCTGACCACTTGAAGGGCTATTCTGAGACCCTTCTCAGTAAGCTTAACACCCCTGTAGGAGGAGTGTTTCACGAAGCCCTCTTTCTCAAGCCGCTCCACCGTGTTAGTAACCGTGCCGGGGGCTACCTTCAGGTTTCTAACGAGGCTGCTGGTCCTGGCTACTCCCTCCTTCTCCTGAAGCCTGTATATGCATTCCAAGTATTCTTCGACAGCTGGAGTAACTTGGCTTCCTGCTTTATCCGGCAACTCGGTTTCAAATTACGACTGCTCGTACTTTTTTAAACCTTTTCCCCCGCATACACCTCCTTAAACATGCGACGTTTAACTGTTTCAGACGTTGCAGAACACGTGTAGTTTTTTGAAAACACGGCATGTTTGAGGGAAAGGTTCTCCTAGTGATGTTAAGAGGCTGCGGCGTTATGTCTCAACTTTAAACGCTGACGATTCCCCTTGGACTAGAAGGGTTCTCCAGCTAAGGCGCTTGGATGCTTTTGTAAACCTCCTCAGGCTTTCATATCCACTCTGTTGGAACATGCTTTTTACATAGGCTTTTGCAATAAAACCTAGTCTCAACGTATGTTTCATTAACGGTTGCCAGCATGATTCCTCGCAAGCTTTATATAGGTATTACTGAAACGGGAAAAAGTAATACTGGTGGTTGGAGATGGCTTACTTCAATATCCGCGACGTCGCCTCCATAGCGCTTTTCGCAGCGCTCTGGGGTGTGTTGAACGCAACGGTTTCCCCCATAGTATTTACAATGTTCGGCATTCCTGTTTTCTGCGACATGATTGGCTTCGCATCCCTGATTCTGGCAGTCTGGTGGGTAAGGAAGCTTGGGACAGCGAGCACAGTGGGTTTAGTGGCAACAATCCTGAATTTCGTTTTCAGGCCCAGTGCGACGCATTTCCTGGGCTTCACGGCAGCCAGCGTGGTTTTCGACGTTTTAACCTGGGCTTTCCGCTACGGGAACTGTTTCGAGAGGAAACGCGTCGGAGCCGTGTTTCTACTGGTTGCTTCAACTGCTTCAGCCGCGGTAGCAGGCTTCATAATAGGAGTGTTCTTCATGGCTGCTCCGCAGCTAGTCAAGTGGGGCGGGGTTCTCGGCTGGGTTTTGCTGCACATGGCTGGCGGCGTAGCCGGATGGGTGATGGGTGTGTCGCTGGTTTTAAGCCTGGAGGCTAGGGGTCTGCGTAAACAGGGGGTCACGTAGGTGACAACCCGTATTCCACGTGATCTTTTAGAGAAGGCTGTTAGCCTGCACGGTCATTTAGGACCGTTTCTGGTTTTAGGCTTGAAGATGGGTTTAAAGGCTGAGAATACTATCGGCAAGCCTGTTGCCTGTGAAGTCACTACGCGATGGAGAAAGCCCTTCCTATGCGTCGTCGACGGTTTGAAGACTGTTGTCGGCTGCAGCGTTGCCTTAAAAGAGGGGGAGGGCTTATCCGCCTGGTTCAGCAACACTGAGGGGGATGAGCTTGTCCTAAGGGTTAGGGCGAGCGTTGTGGAGAAGTATGCTGATAAGTACGTGGGGGAGCCGTGGGAGGGCTGTGAGAAGGACGCGTACGAAGTCTTGGAGAGCAGTGACGAGGAGCTTTTCGAACCCTGGGTTTCCTGAGAGCCCGCTGGCTGACGGTTTATTTTTAAATGCTTCTAACTATTAGAACCGCCTCCTCCATGAACGGGGTTTTGAGACCCTTGTATCCCCGCCTTCAACCTTCTCCTCGCCGACTGTTTCCCCCGTGACCGGGTTGAGCCATTCAGCCCTGAGGCTCCCCCTCGCCCCGAAAGGTCTACCCATATGGTTGAAGGGTATTCCCTCGGAATGTAAACCACGTATTCTTCTCCCGGGCTCGCTAGGCAATAGCCTGTTTGAGAAAGCCCCGGGCGGGGGTGAGCCCTGCGAGGTTCAATTTCTCCCGCAAGCATGCGTATGCAGCCCATTGCTCTCCGAACTGGCTCCCATCTTTGGCCAATCCTTCCAGCGTCTTTTCAACCCTAGGCCTGTGAGCCCGCCCGCGGTGTAACCGCTGTCGTAAGGATCCATGAATACAGTGTTATAGGTGGTCTGTGTCCAGGAGAACAATCTTCCCGCCGTCAGCCGGGGGCGGGTCATACTTGTAGCTGTAGCCGTTTCGGGCAGCAGGGTTTGGAGAAACCCATTCCGCCGGGCTTCTGAAAAGTTCTTCATTGCCGCCAGGCCTCCCCGGAGCCCAGGGGACAGTCATTCCAACAGGGTGCTGCCTCCCCATGGTTTTCTCAAGCCTGTGGATGAAGCTAATCATATGGTACTGCCACTCGACTGATTCGCGCTGCACGCGCGCCGGCCTTAAACCTGGCGACATTAAGACGATAGGGGACTTAAATAAAATACCGTTCGTAACTAAGCAGGAGGTCGGAGACGGCATACCTAGCCAGAGCATTGCAAAGGGGCATGGTCTTGAAGACTGCGTGCAGGCATCCACCTCAGGAACAAGCGGTGGCCCCATGCCTGTTTTCTACGACAAGAGGTTCCTAGACTACTCTGTGGCAAACTGGTATTTCAGAAAAATAATGGCTATTGGCCTCAGCCCTTTGGACAAGATGGTTTCAATAGAATACGGCTCGTCGGAACCTAACACTGTTAACAGAGAGAGTACCAAGGTGAACCGGGGCTCGAAGCCGAAATCAATGGGAAGGATTGCACTCGGACCAGTTGCGTCTCTGCTGAGGCGTCTTAGAAAGAGAATCTGCATCGCGGATAACGCTGAAGAAGTGCTGGAGGAAATCGTCAAGTTCCAGCCGAGACTAATCGACGGCAACACGTCGTATCTCAGGGTTATCGCGGAGACGATTCTTGATAAAGGGGTAAGGCAGGTGCATCCGAAAGCCATTAGGGGTGACGGAGAGGTTCTGGACGAGCCGACGAGGAAATTCTTGGAAACCGTTTTTGAATGCGCCGTTTTCGACGAATACTCAGCCTGGGATTTTGGACACGGTGCTTGGGAGTGTGTTAAAAGAGAAGGGTATCACATAGATGCTGACCTTCTCATCATGGAGATCATTCGGGACGGTGAACCGGCTGCACCTGGTGAACCAGGAGAAATCGTCGTAACCGGATTGCTAAACTACGCGATGCCCCTGATACGCTACAGAGTAGGCGACGTTGGAATACTCGGCGAGGACATGCGTTCATGCAGAAGAGGTCTTCCTCTTTTAAAGTCGGTTGAAGGAAGGATGATTGACTGCTTCAGACTGCGCGCGCGCTGCGGCAGCCACGCCTCATCCTCTCTATCCTGCTATTCACACTATTCCGCAGATTGAGCTTGCCGCTGTTTGCGACCTGAAGGAGGAGCTTGCGGGGAGGAATGCTAGAAGCTTCGGAGCCCTGCGCTGGTATACTGATGTTAGGGAGATGCTTAGGAGGGAGGAGCTGGACGGTGCCATAATCGTCGGCCCTCCACAGATGCACTGCGAGCTTGGGAAGCT
>Ga0315298_1011427_pt1 | contig 10423 bp, 7 predicted proteins | sample WHS_1_MG_FD_203077 | JGI IMG/M metagenome (GOLD analysis project Ga0315298, IMG submission 203077) | Extremophilic microbial mat communities from Washburn Hot Springs, YNP, Wyoming, USA - WHS_1_MG | ecosystem: Environmental > Aquatic > Thermal springs > Hot (42-90C) | place: USA: Wyoming...
TTGTCCCAAAGCCTATTTTCTACAGCATTGGTAGTAGCAGAGAGACCAAGAAGATACTCAATTCTGTCAGCTATCTTCTGAACTCCGTTAAAGCCATGTTTAAGCATCTCCTCTATCCATTTAGGGTTTAAAGTTCTTGTTATCGTTCCTCTTTCTATAGATTCCTTTACTCTTTCCACTTTTACCATTTCTCTCGTTGAGTCTACAAAAACCATTTCTGCTTTTTCTCCTTTTATAAGCTCTACCGTTTTTGAAAGTCCTCCGAAAAACTCATAGTAATGGTCTAAATCTGTTATTTCATAATCTACAGAACTTCTTGTTTGAGAAACAACATCTACTCTTTTTAGAAGCCCTTTAAATATCTCCTTTGCTTCAACACCATGAACATCCTTTCCATAGGCATAACACATGGAATTAAGGTAGGCATCTGCTAAGTCTTTCTCATCTCTCCATACACTATCTTCAACAAGCTGAAGCATCCTTGTTCCATATTCCGTAGGAACAGGACCAAATATTCTAAAAGGATTTTTTAATTCCTTTTGATGCTTTTTAACGAAATTAAACTCCTCAGGTTCTTGAAGTTCAGAAACAAGTCTTACAGCCTTATCTATCAGCTCAATCAGATTTGGAAACATATCTCTAAAGAACCCGCAAATAGTAACCACAACATCAATCCTTGGTCTTCCAAGCTCTTCAAGATTTTTAACTCTAAGCTCCTTTTCCCACGCTGTTTTATGAATAAGCTCAACTCCTAAAAATTCAAAAATTTGAGCAACTGTTTCTCCAAAGGTTTGGGCGGTCTCAAATCCCCAAAGAACTAAAGCTATGCTTTCAGGATATTTTCCATATTTTTTAAGATGCCTTTCGATTATCTCTCTTGCTGCCTTTTTCCCTCTTTCAGTTGCAGACTCAGTAGGAATCCTTAAGGGGTCAAATTGATAGAGATTTCTTCCAGTTGGCAAAACTTCAGGATTTCTTATCACATCTCCCCCAACAGATGGCTCCACATATTCTCCATTTAAGCCCTTGATAAGATTTCCAAGCTCTAATGCATTATCAGAAAAACTTTCTGCAACCTTTTTGCAATAACTCAAAATTTCTTCAAATTCCTTTATCGTTTTTCCTGAGAAATAATCTTCAACAATCTTTTTGGCTTCATCATCTATAAGTCTTAGCATTTTTGGATCTTCTAATATCTTTTCAAAATCAAGCCCTTTTTTCTCAGCTATAAGCCTATGAAGAGATTTAAGCCCAGCTCTATCATATCTACTTAACAAAAGAACAAACTCTTTTAACTCCTGAAGTTCATACCTTTTTCCGACAACATGAAGTCCCTTAGGAATTATTGAACGCTTGTATTCGTAAATTTTAGTTTCAATTTTTTCTAAATCTTTTTCCATCCCGAGCTTCTCTGTAAGTTCAAAAACTTTTTCTTTTGCAGTCTCAGCCCTTGCAGGATTTTTTTCTGCTCTAAATTCTTCAATTAGTTCCTCAAGCCTTGCATATTCATCGTATAACTCTGCGGTTGTATATGGAGGTGAATTATAACTCACAAGATTGGCATAGGTTCTGCGCTTAGCGATTGTTCCCTCTGAAACATTAATAATATGATAAACATAAAGATGGGGCATCGTTGAGATTAAAAGGTCAGGGAAACATCGAGAGCTTAAACCACATTCCTTACCTTTCATAAATTCAAGCGTCCCATGGGTTCCAAGATGGATTATTGCATCAGCTCCAAAGACATTTTTAAGCCAGAAATAGAAAGCTAAGTATTGATGATGGGGAGGTTTAGTTTTATCATGAATAGCAGAAAGCAAATCCTCACTATTTTCAAGAGCCTTTCTTCTTGAAGGCTGAATCCCTATCGCCACATTTCCAAGCAAAATAACAGGTATCAAAATTTCGTTTCCATCTACCATTATATCCCCAGGAGGCTGTCCAAAATTTTCTACTACCTCTCTTTTAAGCTCATCAGAAAGTTCGTTAAAAAACTTAAGATAATCCTTTTTACTTAGTCTTGGGCAATCTATAGCTTTTTCCGAAAAAAGCTTTGGATTAAAAAGCTTTTTATCAAGCAAAAGTTTACCAACCTCAACATCTTCAACCTTATAACCTTCATCCTTTAGCCTTCTCAGAATCACCTTTAAGCTTTCAAAGGTATCAAGATAAGCTGCATTTCCCAGATTTTCCTCTCCGGGTGGGTAATCATAAATGATTATTGCTATTTTTTTCTCAGAATTTGGCTTATATCTTAGATTCACCCACCTTTCCACTCTTTCGCAGAACTTTTCTACCCTATCCTCAATCGGAACTACCTCATCTTCAAAAACTCCACAGACAGGAACCGGTTCAACTGCACCATCCATTTCCGGCAAAGTCACACTGCTAAAAAGGGTAATCATATTTAAACCCTTTTGTTCCTCTTCCCAATCGGAGAGCTTTTGGTTAAACATTATGGCAGGATGAAAAAATTTTGCTCTTTTTTTCTTTAAAAGCCCTATAGTTTTTTTGGGATCCCCTCCTAACGGTCCTCCATTAAGCCTAAACCAAAGAAGACTGACAACAGCATCAACATCCTCTAAAAGCTCTAAAGCATTTAAGTTTAAAATTCCGTCGCTATAAACAGGAACTACATTTAGGTCTCTTTTTTCAAACCAATCTACCATTTTTTCAAGTGTTTTTTGACACTGCTCAAAGTGCATTCCACCATAAAAAAGAATCCCAATTTTTGGTTTCTTATCACTTGGTTTATAATCAAACCCATAAAGGGGATGATAAAAACCAAATTCTGGAAATTCTAAAGGTTCTTCTGCTTCAACCTCAAGTCCTTTAGCCTTACAAAGATGAAGAAACATATTTCTATAATTCTCATATCCTCCGTTTACCCAATATCTTAGTGTCTTTACATAATTTCTTGCATCTTTAAGAACCCCAAAAGGTAAAATTTTTCCAGCTGTCTCTATTGCTTTTTGAATATTTTCAATCCTCTTTTTCAAAGATGTTGGGTCTGAAACAAAAGAAGAAACAGCCTTTGCTGGCATTTTAAATTTCCCAAATTTTGCTTTACCAACAAGGCTACTTCCTCCCACCAAGGCTATAAGGTCCTTTTCTTTAAAATCCACTTCATTTAAAATCCCAGGGTCACCTCGAACATCAGCTAAAACAAGCTCAGCCCAATCGATTAAAGTTTGTAGCTCATTCTTCCCAAACTTACCAATGTCATAAGAATATATAAGATTTACCTCACAAAAGGCAGAGACATTTTCAATTGCTTTCTTTAAACTTTTATTTACAATGGTTGATATAAGTAAAATTTTTATGGGTTTATCCATAATTCCTTATCCTTAAAACTTATATGAAAATTCTAAAAAACAGGACCTTCTTGGCTCTAAGTAGAAATAGTAGTATTTTTTGTCAAATAGGTTGTCTACGCTTAAAGATAGAGAAGCGTTTTTAAATATTTTGTAAGCAAGCTTTGCATCAGCTATAAAATAGGAATCATATGAACCAAAAACCCCCTCTTTCCTATCTTTATTTTCATCATTTCCGTATACTTTACTTCTATATCTTCCAACTAAAGATGCAGAAAATGGTCCTTTTTCAACTTCTATTCCTACATTAAACATAGTCTCTGGAATTCCGGTGATCCTTTTTCCTTCAGAACGAGGGTTAGCTGGATTGTCCTTTATTCTGGCATCATTCCAAGTAAGATTAGCAAATGTTCTTATGTATTTTCCAAATTTTTGTTCTATAGTAAATTCTACTCCTTTTACTTCAGCCTTTCCTGCATTTACAGTTTCAACAACTGCTCTTGGTCCTATATACTGACCTGTAGTCCGAGAATAGATCAGATCTTTCAAGTAATTTTCAAAATAGCTGATTTCTACCTTGTTTCCTTCCCAAAAGCTATGACTTAGTCCTAAATCCCAACTCCAACACTTCTCTGTTTTTAAATCAGGATTACCATAGACAAAAGACCCAGGTGTCATAAAGCTTCTATAAAGATCTATTATCATAGGAGGACGAAAGGCTCTTCCTACTGAACCCCTTAAGATTGTTTTTTCAGAAAAATTATAGACAAAGGAGAATTTAGGGTTAAAGGAGGATTCACTACGCTCTTTATATTCTTTAGGATATTGTGGATTACCAACATAATTTTCATAACCGTCAAAGGTTTCCCACCAGTCCTGTCTTGCTCCTATATAAAGGGTTAGCTTTTGGGTAACAGGTATTTCATCTTGAATAAATAAAGCAAAAATCCTATCCTTCCCCTCTGATTCATACATTAAAGAAATTTTTGAATTTTCATCCTTCCAATTTGATAGCTTATATTGTTTAGTCTCAGCCTCAGCCCTTTTGTAAGAGGCTCCAAAGGTAAGTATGTGATTGTTAAAATAAGCTGTATTTAAAGAAATAGGCAGAGTAACTTGTAAGTCTGCAACATAAGTTTTACCAGGAGAGTTATGTGTGGTGCCAGGACCACCTGCTCTTGTAGCATAATCATTCATGTTACATCCTGTGAGGGTTCCTACGCATGGGGTGGTAAATAGATAATCATCTTGGTCAAGTAAACCTAAGGTCATTTTAACCTTTGCTTCTTTTACTTTGGTTTCAAAATTAAGGCTATAAACAGTATAATCTTTAGCAATTTTCCCAGCTAAAAACATAGATTCATTTAAAACATTTGGACGTCCTCCTGGCACAGGAACATAATAGGTCCACACAGGATTACCAGCAGGGTCTTTTAAATAAGTATGTGGGTCGTCATAACTTGAACTTCCCCAAATTCTCATTAAAGAAAACCTAAGGTTTGTATCTTCGTTAAACTTATAGCCCATCCTCAAAGTGAAACTCTGATCCCAACCTTTGTGGTCTCCTGAATCTCCTACTATCCATCTTGGATCGCCTTCAGGGGTAGTAGTATATTCCCAACCTGAAACCCAACTTGGAGGTTGTGCCATAACACTCACTAAATTGCTTGAGAAACCGTTAGTAGCCTCATGACCATAACTTACAAAAAAGCTTAAATTCTTTATTTTATCTCCATAGGAGATGTAGACTTTTCTTAAATCGTCTAAAGCCTCTCCTCTATCAAAGCTTGAACCATATCCTGTTTTAAAGGTAATTTCACGCTTTTCTGGAAGGGTAGAAATAATATTAACCACTCCTCCCATAGCAAGTCCACCGTAAAGGGCTGAAAATGGTCCTTTAACTACTTCAATCCTTTCTATATCCTCAAACCTGAAACCTCCGAGTTTGAGTTCCCCACCTTGAGGACCATTTAAAGGAACACCATCTACCATTACTAAGTTTCTTCTATAGCCTGGGATTCCTCTAAGGGATATGGCATCTGTAGGAGTATCTAAGACTACTCTTGTCCTATGAACATAAACTCCAGGAAGCTCATTAACTACATCATCTAAAGTTTTTATATCTCTTTTTTCCATCTCTTTTTTTGTAACAACACTTACACTTGCTGGAGCAGACTCAACAGAAGTTTCTGTTCTTGTTGCAGTAACCACAATTTCCTCTAACTTAGCCTCTTGTTTTTCCTCTGCAAAGGCAGGAAAAATAAAGCAAAATAAAAAAACAATACAGAATAAAACAATCTGAAACATCTCTACACCTCCCTTGATGATTTTTAATTTCAGCTCTCTTCTGAGAGGTATAGACCCTTCATGAGTCCAATTCAATAAAAAAGCCGTGTCAGGGAACATTCCCTTCCACGGCCTTCATGACCTTTTAACCCTTCATGGGTTGAAATATTAAAGCAAAAAATTAAAATTTATGTCAATCGCTGAAACACATCCTTTCATCCTTGTACCTAAATTACATCCATCAAAAAGCCTAACCATTATCCTTACTCATGATGATGCCCGTGATGGTTATGTTTGTTGTCATGGGGCAATGCCTTAAGGCACTCTATGGCTTCATATAACTTTTTAGAAGCCTCTCTGAGGGTAGATGCTATCTTTGCTCCGCCATTTATATGCTGAATTCTTTCAGCCCATTCCTCAAAATTCATCGCATGTTCACGCTCATGCTCAATCCAGTGCCCGATAAGATGTTTTACTTTTTCTAAATCATTCATTTTGCTACCTCCTGCATTTAAGAGTGTTCAAAAACTTACAGATGTTTGAAAATCAAACTTCTGTAAGCCATTATTTTTTCCGTATTACCGCAACATTGTGAACTGATAAATTTTTACAGAAGCCTTCCTGTCTGTCGGCAGACAGGTTAAAATTTTCTCAACCCTGCTTATATACATAAATCTCTTCTGTTATTGAACAGTCTTTTATTATAGTTGCCATATAAATATTAATTATGAAAATTAATATGGAAAGCTCCCTTACACCGAAACGCTAAAGTGGTTTATGATTTTGTGAATTCGGTTTTAACAGAATTTTGCAATAAATCGCAGATTCTATTAATTAATTTTTGCTGAATAGTTTTGTCTGAATTGTTTATAACACTCAATATATCTTCTACCTTGCAAACAATAATAGGTGTAGGGTCTTTTTCAAGAACAATATTTGTCTCGGGATTTGTGAAAACAAGAACTGGTTGAATCCAAACATTAATGCCATTTTCAATAAGAAGTGTTTTAAACTTATGCATATTGGTTAACAGTTGTTTCCCTGGATTTGTTAAATGTCCTTGATATTGACTACCACCTTGCCCTGTTTTAATTTGCTCCCATCCGTTTTCTGAATAAATAACTGTGCCTTTATGGTTTTTAATTTCAATGGCAAAAACTCCTTTATGCCCTATTAAAATGCAATCTATATCCCCTGAATTATTTATCGGAACATTATAAAAAGCAACAAAGTCATCAGAAAGAGAACTTAGTGTCTGTTTTAAAGCTGTTTCTCCCTTTAATTCTGCACGGAAAATATTAATAGCTGAGCAATGACTGTTAGCTTTAAAACCTACAACAGCAAGAAAAATTAGGTAAACAAAAATTAAAAAAGAAACATATTGATATATAGGAATAGAAAGAATAGCAATTAAAATAATAATTATACCTATTCTTGCGCATTTTTTGAGGCTATTTTGATGTTGTTTGATGCAATTATTGAGATAGTTAGACATGGAAATTTCTTTCATAAAAATCTCCTTTTTTATATTTTTTAAAATATTATAACAAACTGATTTTTATGAAAAGTTTTTTTAAGCTAATTAAGGGAGTTAGTTAAAATTAATCCAAAGCAATGGCTATCAATTATCTTAAACTCAATGCTAAAGCATTTGAGCTTTCTGGCTATGATTCTGTAAAATGACGGATAAGTTCGTGAAATAACAAAAAATTTATCAATGCTATATTATAACATCCTGTAAATTAATAAAAACTAAAATGGCATATGATTTGCTTAAATATATGTTAGCCAAAAACTGAAAACCATTTTTTATGACGAAAATGAAAGGAGGTGAAAAAAGAGGATGAAGAAAATTTTAGCATTAGTAATGGCATTGGTATTCGCTCTCACAGTAACAGTAGCCTTTGCTGAGCAGCCTGCTGCAAAACCAGCTGAACCCGCAAAGAAGGCAGAGCCAGCTAAGCCAGCTAAGGAAAAAGTAAAGACAATTACTGGTAAGCTTACAGCTGTTGACACAACTGGCAAAAGCATCACAGTAAAAAGCAAAAAGCAGGAACTCACAATCAGTGTAACAGATGAGCAAATTAAAGACCTTAAGGTTGGTGATAAGGTCGTAGTAAAATACACTGAGAAAGACGGCACACTTACAGCAAAGAGCGTAAAAAAAGCAGCAGTCAAAGCTAAGAAAGCTGCTAAGAAAGCTAGGAAGAAGGCTGAAAAACCAGCTGAAGAAACAAAGTAAACTTTTTCAGTATGAGGTGGAGGAATATTCCTCCACCTTTTTTCTAATGGCAAACGAAATTTTTAGGAATATTTATTCTGTGGAAAATTTTATAATTGCTTTCCTTTTGTTTTTAGAAAAATTCGGGGCAGCATAAGCAGATACAAACTTTTTTCTTTTTTTGATTTTTGTATATCTCTTAATAATAGCACCAATTATAGATCCACTTATGGCAGCAATATAGTCCATATTAGTTTTCTAGTGGTCTTTCTACTCCGTCATCGTCTGTTACGGTGATTTTTGCATTTTTTAGTATTTTTTCTGCCTGTTCTTCTGTTGCTCCATTCATTAGCAGGGCTCTTTTGATGTCCTGTCTCATCTTGAGGGCTATTCTTTCTACTTCGCTTAACTCTCCTACTCCTTCAAAGCCTTCCATGTTGTTTGTTTTTTCTGCCATTTGCTCCTCCTTGTTTTAGTTTATATATATATTATAGAACTTTTAGTAACCAAAATTTTTTATGATATATTGCAGGAAGATATATAAAGAATTGCTTGAATAAGATTATGTTTTTTCTGCGGAAAATCTTCAGGTTTTGCTTTTATAACAAGTTCTTCCCCAATAAGTTGAACTCCGAAACTTTTTAAAGTAGAATTAAGAATCTGTCTTTTTTCGGGAGTAAACTCAAAACCACTTAATCGGAGGTTTGTTATGGTTTGCCCATTATCAGTTAAAATAAACCCACTATCTGATTTTTTTATATATATTTGTATATGGTCATTTTGACTATCAAGAAATGGAGTAGTAATTTCAAGAAACACCTGTGAACAAAATAAACTGCATGCATTCCACCACGCACAAAATAATTTGAGTAAAGTGAAAACACTATCACTTTACACAAAATAGTTTATGTAAATTTTACTTTACAAAAGTATGTATTTTTTATTGACAATTTTTTTATTATTTCTCTTTACATAAATTTAATAAAGAGCTTATCTCTCAACAATATTTATTATACTATTAAAAGCATACTCTGCTGATTTTCTTCCTTCAGAAGGTTTGTGTAAACTAATTAACCCTGCTTCAATCAAACTTTTTAAAATATTATTAGCAGTCATTCTATTAGGTATGTTTGCCATTTGAATGAACTTTGCAGTGCTTATTATCGGCTGTCTAAAAAACGCATCAAGGGCAGGAATAGCATATTGAGACTTAGTCGCCTGTATAAACCTATTCTTCATCTCATTATAAAGATTCAAAAGCTTTTGAGCTTTATTAATATTTATTTCAGCCTGCTGTATTACTGCCGTTAAAAAGAAATCTATCCAGCCAGACCAATCACCATCTTTGGTTATCATTAACAACCTATCGTAATACTCAGTTCTATTTTTTTCTAAATATTCACTCAAATAAAAACTTGGTCTTGATATTAAACCTTTCCAATATAAAAACAAAGGAATTATAAGACGCCCAACTCTACCATTACCATCTTCAAAAGGGTGAAGAATTTCAAACTGAGCATGTAATAAACCAAGCTGAACTATTTTATCAGGATAATCATCAGACTTTAAAAACCTTTCCCAATATTCAAGATGCTCTGGCAAAATAATAGGGGCTGGTGGTATGTACCTTGCATTTTCCATAGAACTTCCAGGAGAGCCAATCCAATTTTGAGATTTCCTCACCTCGCCAAGTAGCCTATTCCTTCCTCTAACATCAGTTAATAAAATCTTTTGAAGCTCTTTAATTAAAGATAGCGATAAACCTCTATACTCAACCGCCTGAGAGCCATAGATTAAAGCCTTTTTATAGTTTAAAACTTCTTTCAAATCCTCTTTTAAAGATTGAGAGATATTTTTAGGAGTTATGCCAGCCTCTTCTTTTAAAACATCTTCAAAAGTGGTTTGAGTTCCTTCAATCTTGCTTGATAATACAGCTTCATTTGTTGTTAATGTGGCAAGTAAGATATCTGGATTTGGTAATGCTCTCAATATTCCATCAAAAAGTGCTACTCCTCTGTTAGCTTCTCCTATCTTTTTTATAAACGGCTCTAAGCTCAAATCTTTTGGTGGAAACTCTGTTGGTATATACGGCTTAGCTTTACTCATTTTACATATCCCAACCTTTCCAAAAACTCATCTAACCTTTTTATTTCTAAACATAATAATCTCCTTTTTAATTATAAAATTTTTGGTAACCAAAATTATTTTCTTATAAAAAAAATATCTGTGGTTTTATAGAATCGCCCAGAAACGGCTTTTGGATTGTAGAGAGATTGAATATGCCCCTATATAAAAGAAAAGCTTATAAGCGATTTTAAGAACTCTTTATATAAATTTTGGCTAATAACTTTATTCTATTAGCCAAAATTTATATGGCATCTTCCCCTTTTTAATATTTTACTTCCTGAGACGGATAAAAACTCCTTTTTCCTATAAAATTATCTTTAATCTTTTAAGATAATGCACATTATCTTCAAAATCAGGCATAAAGTAGCATTTATGTATAGTCATAGATGAGTGGTTGAAATTACTACTCACTAACGGGAGTAAAACAGAGGTAACTCACAGGTCACAAAGAGGTAATTTTCGGGTAACTTTCGGG
>Ga0315298_1011431_pt1 | contig 10421 bp, 8 predicted proteins | sample WHS_1_MG_FD_203077 | JGI IMG/M metagenome (GOLD analysis project Ga0315298, IMG submission 203077) | Extremophilic microbial mat communities from Washburn Hot Springs, YNP, Wyoming, USA - WHS_1_MG | ecosystem: Environmental > Aquatic > Thermal springs > Hot (42-90C) | place: USA: Wyoming...
CTTCTTGTTCAATGTCACCATCTCCGGTTCCATACTCTTTATGGTACCCCATGGGTGACATTTTCACTGAACCGTTACCGGGTGACAGAATCATAGACCATTCACACCCGCCAGCCGCCAGCTTGACCACGAACTTTTGGTGATGCTACAATTTATCTCTAGTATTGTAATACCGTTCTCAGCTGGGGCCGGGAGAACGCTCGACGTTGGCAAATGAATCAGGATCGGGTGAAGACGAGCACGCCCACCTTACTGTAGTGGAGGAATAATTGTGAGCACAGACAGAGAGCTTCTCACCGAAGCGCTGCAAACCGCCCTGCAAATGGAGAAAGACGGATATTCTTTCTATGATCGTGCTGCCGAGCGTACTCAGAGCAAACAAGGGAAGCTGGTCTTTCGCTATGTCATGCAGGAAGAGCTGGAGCATATGCGCCGGATAACTCAGGAACACGAGGCACTGGTGACCACCGGCCAATGGCAGGCCCCTGGGGAACAGATTGGCAGCATCGGCCCTGGCAAAGCACCTTCGATATTCCCGAAAAGCGAGGCAGAAATCGAAGCTCGTGTGTCTACCCATGCCGACGACTTGGAAGCGCTGAAGTTGGCGATTAAGATCGAGACCGACGGAATCAACTTCTACAGTGAGACAGCGGGCAAGACCACCGACCCATTAGGCAAGTCCTTCTTCAAATGGCTGGCCGGCCAGGAGAAGGAACACCGGAAGATCTTTGAGGACTACTACGACTACTTGGAGAACCCCAGCTACTGGTTCCAACTCCACAATAACCCGATCATCGAAGGCTGAAACCCCAATAGCTTGGCACTGTCACTCCGGTCCCTCCAGCGAAGGCCGGAATCTGGTACTCGTGGGTTGAAACATGTCCGGTTGACAAAGAGCCCCTCGTCTCAGGTGGCACAGCGAATGCGGTCGAAAGGTGACGCCGTGTTGATCTGCTGCGTCAATACTGAGTACGGAGGTTTAACGTGCAGGAAACTAGATTGGATGGCCTGCGTGTGGCTATCTTGGTGACCGACGATTTTGAACAACCAGAGATGACCGAGCCGAGGAAAGCGTTGGAAAACGCCGGCGCCACGACGGTGATCGTCTCTCCCAAATCGGGTGAGGTCCAAGGCTTTCATCACGATGTAAAGGGCGACACGTTCAAGGTAGACCTGACGCTGGACCAGGCAAACCCGGATGATTTCGATGCGGTGTTGATTCCGGGAGGAGCGCTGAACGCCGACGCCATGCGAGTGAATCCCAAAGCCCAGGAGTTCGTGAGACGAATCGACGAGACGGACCGACCGATCGCCGCGATCTGCCATGGTCCATGGCTGTTAGTCTCTGCGGGGCTGGTCAACGGGCGGACGCTAACGAGCTACCATACGATCCAAGACGACATTCGCAACGCCGGCGGTCACTGGTTGAACCTCGAAGTGGTTCGCGACCGCAACTGGGTCAGCAGCCGGCAGCCAAGCGATCTTCCAGCATTCAACCGCGAGATGCTTAACCTCTTCGCGGAGTATCAAGGCCGCCGCTACCGGCGGCGGGCCGCCTGACCCTGTTACTCTAGTACTCGCCGCCACCTCGGAGTCTCGTATCCAGATGGTCTTGGGACTCCGAGGCCTGCTCTCTTTTCCTCTTACAATGTTTTACAATGTTCCAATGTTCCAAACATCGCATAGCTCTTCACAATGCACACTCTGCAGCAGGCCGGGCTAATAGCGGTAAGTAGCATACTAATACCTAGATAACTTATAATATGGCTTATGGTCCTGTGAGAACAGTTCTTCGTCGTGGTGACCGACGAAATCGCCGGCGCGGTGACCATAGCAGGAAGGTTTATTACTGCAGCGGCAGCTCGTAGATCCGAATTACTGGCCCCCCGCGAGTAATAGAAGGGCCGAATTCCCGCAGTAGGCGCCCCCTAGCGAAGAGCGCACGGTAGAAGGCCACCTCCGCGTAGTAGCGTTGAGGTTCGGCCAGGTAGCGTCCGTAGACATAGCTACTAACAACCAAATATCGGTACCCCCTGTAATTGTAGTCCTCCAGCTCGCGGTTCAGTGCCAATGATACCTGCTCTGACACGGCAAAGTCAGCCCCGCCTAACGGAGCGGCGTACCATTCTTGAGCGATGCGGCTGCCGGGAGGCAGGTTTTGCATGATCCATTGTCGAGACAAGATGCGGGTACTGGGGTTGGCCTGGCGGATGCTCAGCAGCACCGTTTGGCAGCATGGTATCGCTATTGCAGCCAAGAGCGCCGCAGTGACTACACAGTAGTGCCAGGATCGGCTCAACCGAAAACTCGAAGACAAGTGTGACATCCCCATGGATAGGGCGTCGGCAGCAAACAAAGCCAGCAAGGGTAGCACTTGAATTGTCCAGCGAAGCCAGTGCAAGGCGAGGAGACTCATTTCCACGAGAAAAACAGTGGTGAAGATTAACAGTAGCACCTGCTTAGGCTCGCGCCGCCAGAGCAGTATCGCTATCCCAGATGCTGCCAAGACTGCCTGCGGCCAACTGAGGCTTCTTGGGATGGCTTGAGTCAGGTACCACCAGAAATTCCCCCAATGGGAGAGGCCATCGGCTCCCAGATGAGTGGTCTCCGCTTCAAGGGCTAGGTTCTCGCTGACGGTCTTGAAGTCGAGAAAGAAAAACGGTGTGGATAGGGCGAAGGAAACCAGCACTGCTAGCAGACCGGCGGCCATGCCTAGCAGTATCGCCCGGAGCGACGGGCGCTCCGAAATTCGCCGCCATAATATCAGCGCATCTGTCGCCACCAGCACAGGGATAAGTGCCATGGCGAAGTACCGCGTGGCGATCCCCAGCCCCACGGCCGAACCGGCCGTAATCTGGTTTCCAATGGAGGGCCGATCGGCTAGTCTCAAGCACAACCATAGGCTCAAGAGACAATAGAAGGTGGCTGCGCTATCCGAGCGAAGTACATGGGCATAGCTGATGACTATGGGATGGACTACCCACAAACATGAGCCCATCAGGCCGACCCTTTCCCCAAGAGCCCGGCGACCGAGTTTGTAGACGAGAGGGACGCTCATAACGGCATAGGCTATGCTCAGCAACCTTCCGAGCAAGTAAAACTCGGTGGGATTGGTACCGAAGGTACGCTGCAAATTGGGATCGTGATGGAAGAACATTCCGTGGTGGGTCAGGGCGTTCCATGCATGAAGAATGGCGGCAAGGGGATAGATGACTGTCGATCCAGGGTGCCCGAACCAGCCGGGATTCAGATCGCCCGAACCGGCAATGTGCAAAGCGCAGGTCATGAACTGTGGCTCGTCGGCCTCGGCCGCGTACGGGAGGTTCTGACGGATACCCGAGACGGAGAGCCCAAACGAAATCGCGATGAGGCCGACCAGGATCCAGCGGCTCCTTGCCGGGGGAAGGCCGCCCTCGGAATCCGGCGTGCCCGCACCTTGTTCAAGGTTCAGGTATAGCTTCATGGGTTTCTAGAATCTGGAATGCTTCAGCCTAACGAAACGGGGCAAGAGGCTGGGCCGCCACGCCGGTAATCGCACCTGCCATTGGGTGAACAACGAGGGGGCAAGCGGGCCCTCGAAGCCAAGCCAATCATACACGGAAAATGCCGACGTGTCTACTAGCGAGAGGTCTTTAACAAACTGTAGACTTTTGCTATACTCTGGCAGGCTGCCTGCCACTGTACCGACGAGAACCCTTACTTTGCCACGACCGGACGATGCTGAGCGTGGTTCCTCATCCCCATGACGAAAGGACGGAGCCATGTACAAGATGATGCAAGAGATGCCGCGGACGGCCCAGGTGAGTCTGTCCAATGGAATGCCGATGAAGGCTGATCCTTCTGTCGGCGTGCACCAGGTCTCTGTGTCGCATCGCCGCAGTCTCCTATACATTCTCGCGGAAAGCAATGGTCCTCAGGCTGAGGCGACCTGCCGTCGAGTCCAGCAAATCATCGAGCAATACTTCTCCGGCAGCAAGCTATCGGTTACCTCTAGCCTAAACAACGCTATCAGGGCTGCCCATTATGAGCTACTCGATGAGAACCGGAAGAGCTTGCCCGGCCACCGTGTTAGCGCTCGGGTCTGTTGCGGCGTGCTCAAGGGTAGCGACTTCTACCTTGGCCAGGCCGGTTCTGGGCTGGCCTACGTGCTGTCCAAGAGGGGTTTGCGCCGCATGGCGAATCAGCTCAAGCCCGAAGGGGAGAGCGTCGACGTCCTCGGTCGCGAAGGCGAGCTTGAGGTCGCCCTTTATCATCATGCGGCCGAAGAGGGCGACGCAATCCTTATTGCCTCACCACAGTTGCATGCGTACTTGTCAGTCGAGGAAATTGTGTCGCTGATGAGTGGTGATCGGGAGGAGGCAGCTCGCAAGCTGCATGAGGTTATTCCACACCATGGGCATTTCGCGACCCTGTTGATTTACCCGTCCTCGGGCGATCTGGCGGGCGAGGGAATGCTTCCAGTGGATTCCGCGACCATAGAGGACGATGTCGAGCCGTCGGAGGATGGCGAGGACAAGTTGGAGAAATGGCGAACATTGGCGCTCGTCGTCCTGATCGGTCTTTCGCGGCGATTGAGGATCCTGCGTCCCATTGTAGAGAGACTTCAGCACCTGCTCATCAAGGGATTGTCTGCCGCGGGAGGGTCGGTTCGAGAGTTGGTGCCACGCGTGTCCGAGAACGAACCACTCGGCATTGGCGAGCCCGATATCTTCGCCCCGCCGCAGCGTTTCCCTTCGCTTTCCGGTAAGCATCCTTCTTTCCGGCGCTCGAGGCGGGTGCCAATTTCGGTCCTGGCCAGCACTGTCGGTCTCGCAGTCCTGGTCGCGTTTGGTATCCATCTTCTGACTCGGCCACCTGAACCCCCGCCAGACGATAGCTTCGTGCAGATGCTGCGACAAGCCCAGGAGAACCAGGAGAGAGCAAGTGCCCCTTCGAGCAGGCTCGCCGCTCGACAGTATCTCCAGAACGCAGAGGAACTGGTGGATCGCGCCTTGCAGATGAAGAAAGGTGACCTGCAAGCGTTAGAGTTGAAGCAGGAGATCGCCAGTCAACTGGCGGTCGTAAATGTCGCGGTGCCGCTCACGGATCTCCGACCGCTCGTGGATTTCGCCGGCCAAGAGAAAGGAGCGGAAAGCCCCAGTACGGCTGTCGTCGTCGGAGGCAACCTCTACGTGCTCGATAAGGTCAACGATAAGGTGACTCGCCACGTGCTCGATGCCAATGGCGCCTTGGCACCGAAGACACCACAGTCAGTCCTATGGCGTCGTGGTGAACAATGGGCTAATATGACTCTGGGCAAGCTTGCGGACCTAGTATGGGTCCCGGCAGGCGGCGGCCGGCAGTCAGACGCCGTCCTTCTTTTCGATGAGAAACGTAATTTGCTGGAGCAGTCGTCCGGGAGGGGAGCGTCGCCTCTGGTCGTGCGCGACGCCGACAAGTGGGGCAGCTTTGACGGAGCGGCTGGCTTCAACGGCAGTCTTTACGTTCTCGATCGCCGTGGCAATCAAGTTTGGCGCTACGACCCGACGCAGAACGGTTTTGACAGCGAGAGACGGCCCATGCTCGAAGTGGCCGACCTGAGGGAGGCGGTAGATATTGCGGTTGATGGCAGTATCTACTTGCTGATGTCGGATGGGCATATCGCCAGGTTTGCCGGCGGCCTTCAGGTACCGTTCAATCAGGAAGACATCGACAAGCCGCTGCAAGGGCCGACGGTGATCTTCACTGGCGCGGCGACGAAGTCCGTCTACGTCGGGGATCCTGGCAATCAGCGGATTGTCGTTTTCAGTAAGGACGGCCGCTTCCAGCGGCAGTTTGTGAGCGAGCACTTGGACAACGTGCGCGGCATCTTTGTCGACGAAGAGAAGCATCTGCTATATGCGGTGAGCGGCAAGAAGGTTTACCTTGCTACCCTGCCGGCCGAGACGGCTGTCAAGAAGACTAGTGCTACGCCAACTGCAAAGCAATAACTCGAGGAGCTATCAGTGGGGATCTAAGATCAGGGAGCTGGTTCCTGGCCCCTGATCCCCAGCCTCTAGGCTGATCGCTCCCTAGAAAGTGCATACACAACCGTGAAGGTTCTAGCAATAGAGACATCCTGCGACGAAACCGCCGCGGCGGTTGTTGCTGATGGGCGTGTGATCCTGTCTAACGTAGTGGCATCCCAGATCGAGATTCACGCCCGATACGGCGGCGTGGTGCCGGAAGTGGCCTCGCGTCAGCACGTAGCGTGGATTGTTCCCGTGGTCGAGAAGGCTCTTTCCGAGGCCGAGGTCACGTGGCATGACATCGACTTGATCGCCGTCACCTATGGGCCGGGGCTGGCCGGCTCGCTGCTTGTCGGCGTGAACACGGCCAAGGCTGTGGCCATGGCCAGGCGCTTACCTCTCGTCGGTGTCAACCATCTAGAAGGGCATGTCTATGCCAACTGGCTGGTAGAACGCAGCGTCGTACCGCCCGACGCCGATCCAGAGACTATCGACCGGCTGTTGCCGCCGCCTCGATTCCCTGTACTCTGCCTGATCGTGTCGGGCGGCCATTCGGACTTGGTCCTCATCGAAGACCACGGCGTCTACCGGGCGCTCGGCCATACTCGGGACGATGCTGCGGGTGAGGCTTTCGACAAAGTGGCGCGCATTCTGGGCCTCGGCTATCCGGGCGGACCGGCGATTCAGCTAGCTGCGGCGGAAGGACAGCCGGAAGCTTTTCCAGTGCCCCGAGCCTGGCTGAAGGACACGTTTGACTTTAGCTTCAGCGGTGTAAAGACGGCCATGCTGCGGCTAGCCAACGAGTGCCGGGCGGCAGAAAAGGTCCCCCTAGAGGGCGAAGGGGAGAACGAGGTTGCAGGTGCAGAAGACCATGGTGTCTGGCGGAGGTGCACCGCCGATCTGGCGGCCAGCTTTCAGGAATCAGTGGTAGACGTGCTGACCGGGAAGACCGTCGACGCGGCCGGCAAGTATGCCGTTAAAGAGATCCTTCTCGCCGGGGGTGTGGCCGCCAACAAGCGGCTGCGCGAAGTGATGGTGGCCCGATCACCGATCCCGGTACGCTTCGCCAGACCGTCCCTATGTACCGACAACGCGGCGATGATCGCCTCGGCCGGCTACTTCCACTTCCAGCGTGGCCAAACCTCGAGTCTAGACCTTGACGTGTGCCCGAATCTTCGCCTCGTCGCCTAAACGAAGCGACGTGAGATCGCTGGTCCTGCACCTGTCAGGGGCGAGGTCGCCCCGCCCAGCCGGACATTTCCTGCTCGACGCACGAGCAGGGGACTTCGTCCCTACCTGCCAACAACCGGCGTCGCTCTGTCTAGAACCCCAACTCTTCGTTGACGAGCACGACGTTGAGGTCCGTTAGGCTCGGCTTGCGCTCGATGATTGTCGTGACGCGGCACTGGCGACCAGGGCTATCGCATTCATTGCACTTGCCAGTGATCCCGCAGGGGACTTTCAAACCTAAACGCTTCGCGTTCGCGGGTGCGGCGACATGCTTCACCCGCCACAGTCCTTCCCTAATGTCTGGCACAAGCTTGTTCACCCCGGCGACGATGATCACCTTGCCCGGACCAAAGACCATGGAGTTCACGCGGTTGCCCACGCCGTCGATGTTGATTAGCTCGCCTTCCTCGGTCACGGCGTTGCTGCTGGCCAAGAACACGTCGGCACTCATCTGCGCCTTCCGCGTCGCCAACTGCTCGGCTTGGGAGAGATCGGGCTTCCAGTGGTCAAAGACCTTATGCCCTCGCGCGAGCAGGTCTTCTATTAGACCGATTTGGCGAATAGTCGACGATCCGCCCACGCCGACGCTGGCGCCTTCCGGGATCATGGCGAAGACCCGCTGGCGGGCATCCTCGACAGCGGGGACCCAGGAGGCCTGAAAGCCGTGCTTGACGAGGGCGTCTACGGTCCTCTGCAAACGCTGCTCGTTGAACCAGTTCTTGTTGATGTCCACTTCTCCTCCTCGAAGTCTTCGGTATGGCTATTCACAGAGCGCGCGCAGGTGATATTCTTGGTTGAGCGAGGTTAGGGTGCAGCCTTGCTCCGTCATTTCGATACTGCTGATGGAAGCGACGCTCTGCCGGAGGCGGCGAAAATCGTTGAGGGCCAAGCCGACGGCCCGGCAGAGAATGGTGATGTTGGCCAGGTTATGGCCAACCGCGGCCACTACTCCGTTGGGATGGGCCTGCCACATCCGCTCGACCGCAGCCCATGCCCTGTCCTGCACTTCGGCCATCGATTCTCCGCCGGGTATGCGCAGGGTTGCAGGCCGGAGAAACCATTCTCGGAGGAACTCCCCGTGCTTGCGTAATTCCGGCATAGTAAGCCCCTCGAATTCGCCTTGATTGATCTCCATCAAGCCGGCGTCGGTCACGACCTCCAGTCCGTGCGGCGCTGCGACGTACTGGGCCGTCACCAACGCCCGCCGGAGAGGACTGGAGTACACTGCTTCAAGTGGTTCAGGACGCAGCGCTCTGGCGATCGCTTGAGCCTGGCGGATACCTACCTCATCGAGCTCGATGTCGCTGAATCCCTGACACCGCTCCTCCACGTTCCAAAGCGTTTGCCCATGGCGAATTAGAAAGAGCTTCATAATGTCTTCTCCAAAGGCCGAGTAGCGATCAGCTTTCGGACGTCGGCAAATGGCCATCAGCCGTCATCCTCTAGCTTCTTGCATCGATCCACCTTCACGCATCACGTGTCACTCGCTGATCACCGACGACTGGAGCCTACCGCCTTACTCTTCAGCCGGGTTTTTCCTCGCTCTGCCCGATGGTATACTAGCACAAGTCACGGCATCTTACCACACTCTGTCTAGCCAGGGCTCTCTCTGACGCATACCAAATGCTTGGTTGGTTAGAAGAGGAGGGGAAGGGAGAGGCAGTCGTCGAGGAAGACGAGGGCTTCAAGGATAAGGGAAGCTTGGCCCCAAGTGCCGACCGCGGCGTTCCAGTTCGGCGGCAGGACGCCGACCTCAGGGTCGGCAAGCAGACAAAGCCAGCAAACGGCGATGGTCAGGGCCATGAGCAAGTGGTTCAGGCGGAGGCGGCCAGGAATCTTAGGGCGGCGAGCCATGGTATGGGGAAGCAGGGCGATCTGTACCGTCTGGGGGTCGACCTGTTCGTTGGCGAGGAAGCGGGAAAGGCGTTCGACTCGATAGCGGGGGTCGTGCTTCGGGTTCGGGACACGACGCTCGCTGGGTCTGGGGAACATGCGGGCGAGGTCGGTGACGCAGAGGGAGCGTTTGATGAGGATAGCGCGAACGAGGAGGGCTATAGGTTAACCCCTTGGGTAGGCAGGAGAAAGGGCATACACCGTTTGACGCCAGCCCTGATCTCAGGGTACCATTTCATGGAAGCTTCTTTCTGGTTTAGGATCGGCCTCGACAACCACTATCCTACCCGAAAGGCGCTTCGTTTTTCACTAGACAGTCGAGCAAGCTAACCAACCAAGCATTGGGTATGCGTCAGAGCCTTCGCCCTCTTGACAACGAGGGAACGGCCGCGTAAGATAACCATGGCCTGTCCGCTTGGACGGAGGGAAAGCATGCCTATTGCCCGATCTGCTCGCTCAACCAACGGGGGCCATTCAACTGGCCCGGTGTCGGTTGGACTTCTTGCCCTTTCGCAGGTAGCTGAAAACGGAGACGCTTGAATCCCCAGTTCAGATAGATCACCAGAGTCGAAAGGAGGTGCCGGAGCGCAAGTGATCCTTTGAGCGCTACTGAGATAGCTGGTGTCCGGAGCGTAATCCAGGGCGGATCATGCTCGACCTTTTGGGGTCAGCGGTACGCCGAGGTCTTGTGCGAGCGCTCTCAGTCGAGAAACGCTTGGAATTGATCGCTACCTGAACAACCAGTTCCGGCGTGAACCTCGCCTACAGCGGCCAAGCAATCCTGGTGTCAGCCGATGGTCAGCCTGTACCGAGATTGCTCTAGTCTCGAACAGCAACTAGAATTCGAACCGCCGCCAGCTCAGGCGCTCCGCAGCCGGACGTCTGGTTGTTCTCGCCGTTCAGGCGTGAATGAGCTGTCTCCCGTGTTGCTCGGAAGAGCCTGAGAATGTTGGTTACAAAGTAGAGGAAGTGCAATGATCAAGACACCAGAGCAGTACGTGGAGAGCCTGAGAGATGGCCGAGTGGTCTATCAGGATGGTGAGAGAATCAAGGATGTGCCCACTCGCTACAAGGAGGCGGTAGAACGGTCCGCTTCCGAGTTCTGGATTGCCAATCAGCCGCAGTATCGCTCCCTGTTCACCATGGTCGAGGATGGCGAGGAAGTCTCCTTCTCCTTCAAGGTTCCCCAGACCGGCGAGGACCTCCAACGCCGTCGAGACATCATCACCACCCTCAACCGCAATGCCGTTGGTGGCTCTCGCCTCACCGGCATCGATGGTCTCAACGGCGTCGCCTACGCCACCGAGAAGG
>Ga0315298_1011434_pt1 | contig 10419 bp, 7 predicted proteins | sample WHS_1_MG_FD_203077 | JGI IMG/M metagenome (GOLD analysis project Ga0315298, IMG submission 203077) | Extremophilic microbial mat communities from Washburn Hot Springs, YNP, Wyoming, USA - WHS_1_MG | ecosystem: Environmental > Aquatic > Thermal springs > Hot (42-90C) | place: USA: Wyoming...
TCGATCCGATATACGGGGCCTTCATTGTTGCTCAAAAGCTCCGCATCCACTGTCTGCTTTCTGTCCTGATACTGGTTCCAGTCCACGATCTTGATGCGTTTACCCACGTATTTGTCCAGCAGACGCCTGGCGCTGATGAGATCGTACTCATAATTTTGTTCCAGGACGTGAAAAAGGTCGGGTTGGTTCACGGATTTCACGAGGACTGTCGTGGGCTTTATATGGGCCGCAACCTCGGTGAACCTCAGTTCTCCGCTTCCAACGGGGAGATCGAACTTTCGCGCCTCTTTTACCAGCGCGACGTTGCTGTTGTACACCGTCACTTGGACTGCGATCTGCTGGTCAGCGCTGCTTGTGACAACCTCTTGCGCGTGTACCCCATAAAAATTGCCCGCCGCCGCCATCAACAAGATAGCCAGGAAAGGTCTCATTTCAGCTCCTCCTTTGTCTGCCGTTCACCTTCAGGTCCGTTTCTGTTATCACAAGATTGCTCCGCTTCGCTCGCAAAGACAAGCGAGAGACTTTTGTCATTGCGAAGAATCGTGAGAAGACGTAGCAACCTCAGAGGCGCCGGGTTTTTTCGATCCGCGCCTGTCCCAGGGCGTTTTCCTGGGCTACACTACATTGCCCCGCACAATAGAGGGGCGCCGATGTCATTGCGAGGAGCTATTAGGCGACGCGGCAATCTTAGCTCGTAGAAATCAATGAGTCTAACCACTATGGAATTCGCGTTTATTTTCAGGAACCAGTATAGTAGATGCATGCTGTAACCACCGGGTAGCGCCGAATGGCTGAGTATCCTGCATGAGTAGGATCCAGAGATTGGAGGGACAGGCAAATGGGACGTCTTATGGAAGTTGTTCAGAAAACCCTGCGCGGCGGTGTGTTGTTTTTTTCGTGCAAGGCGAGGCTCGTTCGCAATGACACGCCGCTGGTCGAGTCATTATAGTGGCGTAGCATCTCCCCGCACGCAGCGTCTCACGGTTCCCGCAGGCATGAATGCGCTGCTTGAACATTCCACACCTTTAGAAAACAAAAGAACGGATCCTGAGCTGTTCCCCTTCTGTGGAGAAGGGGGACATGCTCATGGACTGGTTGATGAGATGCTTTTTGTTGTGGTTTACCCCATGATCAGAATACCACCAATGGCTTTCCCACAAGTTGAAGAGCCAGGAAATTCAAGAAAAAGAACCCGAAGAACACAACGTTTGCAAGCAAAATGATAATAGACCACACGCCGCCCCTGGCAGGCGCTGGCAACTGTCGGTTCAGGTATATCAAGACGATCGGATAGATTATAGAAGCAAGATTCGCCATATTGGCCGAGACTTGCAGTAACTTGGTCGGAAGGGCAAGATGGATGATGATGCCGATCGCCACGATTAACAGAATAGCCATGAGGTAGTAAAATTTTCTCGGGTCGCCGGCCATCCATTCTCTCAACCGGGGGCTGACCGCAATGGCGGAATCCGCGGTGTTACGTACCAACATCTCCAGAAGCGTCGTCTGGGTTTTCCACAAAATTAGAGAGCCGATGAACAGTATAAATGGGAAGAGCCACGACGCTCTCTTACCCAATTCGACGGCGGCGTACACGGGCATGTTTGCCACAGTAGGCTCTGCCGCTCCAGGGGACACAGCGAGGGAAACAACCAACATGCTGGGAATAAACATCCCGATCATTGCGCCGACAAAGAACACGAGCCATTGATCGATGAGTAGATAGCGAAACCATCGTTTCCAGATACTTCTGTTTCGCGGGGTGTCGGAGAAAGTACACCCTGAAGGCAGCACATCGACTTTTTCTCCTCCGAAGACTCCGGAATAAAACCCGCATCGATGCCCCATGGCGTATCCATGATCTCGGTAGTAGTTGATCAACATATAATTAAAGCCGGAGGCAAAACCCGTATATCCCACGATGGACCCAACGGTAGTGGCATCAATGCCTTTTGGAGGCAGCGATGGCGTAACAATGCTTAAAAGCATTTCCCCCCACATTTTCCCGGGACTAAAAACGATTGTCAGGACTATCAACACGGTAAGAATAAAGAAAACCAGAAAAGTATCAATGGCCTCCATGGTCCTGACGATCTTTCGCCCGAAAAGATAAATCAAGAAAGAGAGACACAAGAGCATGATGGCGATGACGCGCACCGTTTGCAACTGAGCGGGATCCTTCATGTTGACTGGACCGCCGAGAATCAAGGAATAGAGTCCCTGGCCAGCGCCTGCGGCCCATCCCCCCCAAATCCAGGCGAGATACATGAGAAAGAGAGAAACTGGAACCCAGAACTTCAAGCCTGGAGGCGTACGGTTGAAGCCTACTATGGGCACTTCCCCAGTGGCCAACGTGTAACGCGCATTCTCCACGTTGTAAAATGTTTGTAGTACGGCTGACAGGGTGACGAGGAACCCGAGGCCTATGAAGCCGTATTTGCCGAATCCTAGGGGACCGAGCAGCCATTCGCCGCTTCCAATGGAAACACCCAGGGCGATCATACTCGGTCCGAGTACGCAGGTAATGAGCTCCTTGGGGCCTATTTTGGGTTTGTTGAAAACCTCTTCCGGTGTGGGGATGTCAGTTAACGGAAGTGGCGGTCGACTGACACCAATTTGAAGTGAAGCAGGCGAGGCTTCGGTTGACATCGACTTGTCCTCCTTTCAAGAATCTTATGGAGTCTAGGACTCTCTTGAACACATCTTCCTTTGGATGCGTCTATGATCCTGAACGTAAGGCCCCCCCTTGGACGCAGTCACTGACCCACGCCGGCGAGCGTTAACGGCCCAATGAAACGCGGTTACCTTCCTGTTTGCTTCTTTCCGTAGTCAGTAGGCTCACTATAATAAAAATGTTGACAAAGTTTCAACGAAAATTGCTGCGTCAGCGCGTTTAGGTGCAACTCGGAAAATAACCCCCTAAATACAAGTTCCTGTCTGCAATTGGTATGTATATGTGCTTTGCTGCCTCACGCCAGGGCGTATCGTTTCATGGCTTCGTCGTATTTTATCATTTGCTGCTTTACCAACGTGTTGAGGTGTCTTGACGCTTGAGTTGTGGACAACCCCAACCTTTTGGCAATCTCCACGGCCGACAGACCGGCGTCCCTCAAAAGCATGACGATTTCGGTCCCCGCCAATTTGGCCCCAATGGTTTCGTCAAAAATACGATTTACTTCGTCGCTTGCGAAGAATTCGGCGTATTCCTTTTCGGTGGAGAACCGCGTCCGTAATCTTTCACGCTCGACGAGTTTAATGTACGGGACGAGCTTTGACGCTGCTTCCAATCGGAATTTCAATTCGCTCTCGTCGATGCCTTCGCTGCTACCAAGAGGGCCGAGGGCTTTGATCATCTGGCTGAAGTCGTTCATGACCTCGGCGAAGCGTATGCCTTCGCCGGCAGACACCCATTCGAGCCGAAGGCGATCGGGATTCACCCCTATAAGTTTGAGCAGTTTTTTGGAGAGATGCATGACGCTCAGGGCGTCATAATTGCCTTCGGTGTTGTAATGGCAGTCGTTGAGATGACAGCCGCCCACAAAGACGCCGTCAGCGCCGTTTGAAAACGCCCTGAGTATAAAGGACATGTCCACTCTCCCCGAGCACATGACCCGTATGACCCTCAGGTATGGCGGGTATTGGAAGCGAGACACGCCGCAAAGGTCAGCGCCTCCGTAGCAGCACCAATTGCACAAAAAGCCGACGATACGTGGTTTGAACTCGAGCTGCGCGTGCATGTTTCAAGCACTCCTTCGTTGTAATTCAGGCTGGCGTTGGGCCTGCTGAGCCCTCACATGATCGGGTATTTCCGCGTCGAGCTGGCGGAAGATCTCTTCATCGGTGTAGTGTTTCAGAGAGATTGCCCCTGTGGGACACTTTGCATTGCAAAGACCGTCTCCCTTACAGAGGACGGGAATGACTCTGGCTTTCCTGCCCTTTGGGGTATCATGGAACTCGATGGCCCCGTACGTGCAAGCCGTGATGCATGCCCCGCAAGAGATGCAGGCGTCGGGATTCACTTCGCAGACCGCGCCGGAGGCGGTCACAGAGTCCTGGGATAACAAGACAGCGACTCGACCGGCAGCCCCGTACGCCTGATTGATGGTTTCAGCTATGTGTTTGGGATAATGAGAGGTCCCGCACACGTACACCCCTTCGGCGGCAAAATCCACAGGCCTGAGCTTCACGTGGGCTTCTTGGAAGAAGCCCTCAGGACTCAGGGCGACCTTAAAAAGCTGAGAGAGCGGCTGCATATCCTTGTTGGGGATCGCTGCTGCGGACAATACCAGGCAGTCGGCATCCAGGATGAGCGTCTTCTCCAAGATGGGATCAGCGACCGCAATCTTCAGGACGGCTCGACCGTCTTCCGATTCGCCCGCTTCCACATCAGGTTTGTATTCAGGTTCGTAACGTATGAACTTTACATCTTTGTCTGAGGCTTCCCGGTAATAATCTTCATTGAACCCGTAGGTCCTCATGTCGCGAAAGAGGATGTAAATGTCCATTTCCGGGTTGATTTCCTTGAGCTTCAGCGCATTCTTTATGGCATGGTTGCAGCACACCCTGGCGCAGTAGTTTCTCTCCTCATTTCTACAGCCTACGCACTGAATCATCACGAGACTTTGACATGCGGCGACCCACTCATCTCGGTCAGCGATTCGCTGCTCCAGCTCCAATTGAGTCAAGACCCTGGCGTCTTTGCCATAGAGGTATTCCGTAGGCTTGTATTCATCAGCGCCCGTGGCAAGGACAGCAGCGCCGTGCTGAATGCTTCTGGTTCTTCCTTCTGCCGCGACCGTAGTGGAGAAATTGCCCACGTAACCCGACACCCCTGTAATGGCAGCGTCAGTAATCACGTGGATGAGTGGATGCCGATAGACGTCTCGGACAAGCCCCTTCAAAAAAGTCTGGACGTCGAGACCTTCGAGGGTGTAGTGAATCCTCCTGGCCATCCCTCCGAGTTCCTTGTCTTTTTCTATCAAGAAAATCTCGAACCCCTGATTTGCCAAACTCAGCGCTGCCGTCATGCCAGCTACACCGCCGCCGACGACCAACACAGTCTTATTGAGAGGCAGGTCGAATTCCTTCAACGGTTCCAACTGGCAGGCTCTCGCCACCGACATGCGGATGAGGTCTTTTGCCTTCCGGGTTGCGTCTTCCTTTTCTTTGGAGTGGACCCACGAACAATGCTCTCGAATGTTCGCCATATCAAAGAGATAAGGATTGAGGCCCGCTTCTCGCAATGTATCTCGAAAAATGGGCTCGTGGGTTCGGGGCGTGCAGGCAGCCACGACGACGCGATTGAGCCCTTTTTCCTTAATGGTATCCGTTATTTGTTTGGCGGAATTGGTGGCGCATGAGAAGAGCTGTTCTTGGGCGTGGACAACATGGGGGATAGTCAACGCATAATCCACCGTAGATGGTACATCTACCACCCTCCCAATATTTGCGCCGCAATGACATACAAAAACCCCTACCCTCGGCTCCTCCTGGCTGACATCACTTTCCACCGGATATACTCTCTCTTTGGATAAATTCCCTTTCCGGTAGGAAAGGAGCTCGGAACATAGGGACGCCGCGCCGCTTGCTGAAAACACAGATTCCGGGATGTCCATGGGGCCCTGAAAGCTGCCCGCCACGAAGATCCCAGGCCGAGAAGTTTCAAGAGGGTTGGTAGGGTTGGTCAGACAAAAGCCATGAGGATTAAGGGCGATACCAAAGGTTTGCGCCAAAGCTTTGTAATCCGATGGAGGCTTTAATCCCACAGACAATACCACCAACTCGAATTCCTCTTCTTTGACGCCTTCATCATACGTGGCGTATCTGAGCGTCACATTCTTAGTCTTTGGATCTTCCCTCCCGACAGACACGTAGCTTCGAATGAAACGAACCCCAGGGAAGCTCTTCGCCCTCTCATAGAACCGTTCAAACCCCTTGCTATACGCCCGAATATCGTTGTGAAATATCGTACACTCTGCCCCTGCGTCGTGATCCTTTGTAAGAATGACCTGCTTTTGCGTGTACGCGCAGCAGACCGCCGAACAATAGCTGCTATTCCCCTTGGTCACTCTTCTGGAACCAACACAGTGAATCCAGGCTATTTTACGAGGATGCTTCCTATCCGAGGCCCGCAAGATTTCACCTTCATAGGGGCCAGTAGCGCACAAGAGCCGCTCATATTCCAGGCTCGTCACCACATTCTGAAACCTCCCGTACCCGTAATCGCCTGTGACGCTTGGATCGAAAACCTCATATCCAGGCGTTAATACTATCGCGCCCACGTTCACCTGTATCTGTTGCGGGGTCTCATGGAGATTTATTGCGCGATTTTGGCATACTCCTTGGCAGATGGTACATTTCTTCCCGTCGAGATAAAGACACTTCTGGTGGATATAGGGTACGAGCGGCACTGCCTGCGCGAAGTATATGTGGACCGCCTTGTTTGTGGAGATATTCTGATTAAAGGGATCAGACACCAAGACAGGGCAATACTCCATACACGTGGTGCAGCCGGTGCACGTGTCTTCTCTGATGTACCGAGGTTTCTTGGTTAAGGTGACCTTGAAGTCTCCCGCGTGGCCATCCACACGATCAACCTCTGTCATAGTCAGGATCTCTATGTTGGGATGTCTCTTGCACTCAAGAAACTTTGGCGATTCTATGCACATGGAGCAGTCGTTGGTTGGAAAGGTTTTATCGAGATGCGCCATCTTGCCGCCGATGGCAGGCGACTTCTCTACCAAATAGACCTTGAACCCGGCGGTCGCCAAATCCAGCGCTGCCTGAATACCGCTGATTCCCCCGCCGACGACCATGACGTCTCCAAAATCGCCGTGTCCCAGATTTCCAAAAGCCTTTTCGCCTAGTTCTCTTTCCACTTTTCACGCCCTCATTGCCTTCATCTCTCCCATGGGGGATCAGAAGGTTGTTGATGATGGCCACAGTTTTGTGGCCAGTGATGCAGCCTTGTGAGTCGCCGAAACCTATGACCTGATGCCTTGGCTCAGGAGCTTTCGAGGAAGAAATTTTCGAAGGAAATAGAGGGAAAGGAGAGAAACGAGTCTTCCGGTATGGCCCTGAGCCTACCTAGCACGGGTAGCGAGTTTCGAGCTGCGTCAGGTGAAGCCGAAAGACCGGTGGATGAACATCTTGTACGCTCACTGTGTTGAAATATCGAGCGTATCATAATCATGAAATGTCTATGTGTCAAATAGAAATATCCTATACATCGACCGAGGCAGAAAATATAAAGATCATGGGGAATTGTGGCTCCGTCTCGGGTTTCTTGGGGACGAGCGGCGAAATCTGTGGTTCATCATAGAGAACAGAAACCATCGCACGCGAGACACAGCCATACCTTCTTATAGCTCATGACTTGTCCACCTTTTAGTCGGGACAGACTGTCCGCTTCGCTGACGCATGCACGCATAATGATGAGAATCCACTACCTGGCGCGTCGCCGACACGAACGGGAAGGAGAACAGAAGGGTATGACCCAATAAATGGGGAATACACTGTCCAAAAACAGGATGAGAACAGCGGCGCCATAAGAACTTTGGCGTTCGTAGGTGAGGAATTTGGATCCTATGCGCGGGTGACGAAAAGCAAGCCCGTGATATAGACGTGCTCGTCGAGTCTGAAGGAAAGACATTTGACAACTATATGAATCTGATCATTTTTTGGAGAAGTTTTTTGATGGCGGGGTCGATGTAGTTAGAGCTGATGGGATGAAGCCCCCTCTTGGCAAAAGGATTTTCAATAAACATTGCGATGAGGAGCCCGTCATTTCGGGTGAAGCGTCCCAGTGATTTCGAGTGGAGCGGAAAATCTTGGCCAGAGAACCAAGATTTCTCAGTGGCAGCCTCTCACTTCGTTCGAGCCGCGCTCCTTCGAAATGACAGGGCTTGACCTTTCCTGGCTGTCACCGAGGTTTTCGATAGCGCTCACAAACTCGGTTATGCGGTCCTCATTCCGATGGAAATTTCGAGAACACGCGTATGCGCCAGTTCGCGGGTACCGCCCCCGTAGCTATATGACGAGCCCCCTTCAGGAACAGGGTCTTGGACAACTGGCATGGCGCCGGCCCATCGCCAAAGGTCATTCTCGACTTGATCGTGAGCCGGCGTCATGGCGCAAAGTACTTCGGGACGAGAAACGGTATGCCCGTGCAGGTCAATTGGCGGAGTGTAGAAAAGCCGCCTAGATCTCGTTCACTGTGATGGCCTCTTCCGGACAAACGGCAACACAGGATTCGCAGCCTAGGCAGTCGGCTGGATTCGCTACGACCACCTCTTTGCCCTCCACCGCGAAGACGTCTGCGGGACATACATCTGCGCACTCTCTGCATTGTTTACATTTTTTTTCGTCAATCTTTGGGAAATACATCGATTCATCCTATCCTTTCTCGAAATCTGTCGGTTACGTTTGCTGCCTTATAACAGCAGGGGCTAGGGGATCCCTCTCCTGATACAACTGGAGGAGCACGATGGCAACGATCACAATGCCAGCGCCGAGACCCTGCAAGAGCGTCACTTTCTCGCCGAGGTAGAGGTAGGCGACCACCCCTGAGGCCAACGGTTCCAAGGTTGCCGTGATCATGGCCCTCGTGGACCTGATGTAATTGATGCCAACAAAATATAGGCCGAACGGCGCAATAGTGCCAACCAGCACAATAAAAGCGATGTGCGCCCATTCCAAACCGCTGTAATCGGCATGTAGAAAATCAAGCGGGGGGTAGAGAGCATTCCACACCACTGCGGACACAAAAAGGGCGTAGAATGCTGCCGTCCACGGCGCGTACCGGTGCATTACCTTTTCGCCCACGAGAGCGTACGCGGCGTAGCACACCGCCGCGCTCAGGCCCCCAAGGATGCCCACGAGGTTCATTTGGAGTATATCGAGGTTGTACCCGCCGACGACCAAATAACACCCTGCGAACGCCAAGACCAACGACACGATTTTGTAAAGGGCGAACCTTTCGCCCCAGCAGCACACGGCGTACATGGCGACAAAAAAAGGCGCAAGATACTGCAGCAACACTGCAGCCATCACGTTCATTTTGCTTATGGTGAAAAAATACGTGAACTGCACGCTCGCCATGAGGATTCCGACCACGCCCACGAGCCACACATCAGCGGGGCGGACAACCAGCAGGTCTCGCCTAAAGAGACAAAAAAATCCTCCCAGGAGAAGGGACGCGAAGGTCACCCTCACCTGCACGAGGGCGGCAGGCGTAATGCCCCCTTGAAGCACGCTCTTGGCAGCGGCGCCAGAAGCGGCCCAGCACAATGCTGCCAGCGTCACACAAAGATATCCGATTCGCTGCGAAGTCAAGTCGTTTGCAACGCGGCTCAGGACCCGCTCGCCGCAGTCCGGGGCGCTCCAATTGCCTCGCGAATCTCGTCTTCTCGATACCCTACAATGACTTTGTCTCCGACAATGAGCGTCGGGAACGCACACCTGTTCGTCAATCGCTTTATTTCGTCCAGTACCTCGTTCCTCTCTGCTTCAGGAAGCAGATCGACGTCGGTAAATTCGTATTCGACGCCGCACTCGCCGAGCAATCTCTTACATGATTTGCAATGACTGCACGTACTGAGGGAATAGAGTTTGCATTTCTCCATAGTTTCGCTCCTTGCATGTCAGCAGCGTTCAGGGCCCCGCGCATAATATCCCAAAAAATTAACACCTCGAGACCGAGAAGAAAATACCTTCGGGCTCAATAAGGCCATACAAGAGGATATAATATCTTTTCCGCACTACCCATTGATTTCCATCTACAAAAGTATCATTGAAAATAGTAGCGTTGTTATGATAAGATAAAACCAGAAGTTCAACAACAACCTGATTTTACAGGGCCGAAACCGTGCCATCATCGAGCACTGAACAGGTCTTGATTAGGATAATACCCGTATGGCAGCATTGACTCAGACAAGAGATTCCCACTTTGATGGACACAACAAAACATCTCACGGCGCACTTTATCGATCTCGAGTCTTCTTGGGCTTGATTGTTTTTGGGGTATGCGCGTTTCTCTTGTTGTCGCTCGTGTCGTATGATCCTCGCGATCCCTCTTTTAATGCGGTAAGCCAACGGGAAGACGTATCCAATCTCTGCGGAATCGTCGGGTCGTACCTGGCCGACAGTCTCGTGCAGGTGTTAGGGTGGGCCTCTCTTATGGTACCGTTGGGGCTATTCTTTGCGGCCTTGCGGTTCATGAGGCCACAAGTGATGGCCTTTCGGGCGTCGGAGCTCGCGATGTATTGCCTGCTGGTGTGCGGCGTTGCCACGGGGATGGAACGCTTTCTCAGATTGTTTTCCTTGAGTATCGGAGGCGGGCACCCGGGGGGAGCATTGGGCGAGTTCTTTCATGGATTGTTGGAGAGATATGTTGGCACGGCCGGCGAAGTGGTTCTCCTC
>Ga0315298_1011437_pt1 | contig 10417 bp, 8 predicted proteins | sample WHS_1_MG_FD_203077 | JGI IMG/M metagenome (GOLD analysis project Ga0315298, IMG submission 203077) | Extremophilic microbial mat communities from Washburn Hot Springs, YNP, Wyoming, USA - WHS_1_MG | ecosystem: Environmental > Aquatic > Thermal springs > Hot (42-90C) | place: USA: Wyoming...
CCTCCGCACCCATGGCGGCCAGGTCGCTGAGATTCACCGCAAGGGCTTTCCAGGCGAGGTCTTCCGGGCTGACATCGGGGAAAAAGTGGCGACCGGCAACCAGGGTATCCATCGTCGCCACCAGTTGCCGACCTGCGGGGTCCAGCCAGGCGGCGTCATCACCAATACCGAGCCGCACACCTCTGCTTTCCGTGCCCAGACGGCTCCGTAACTGCTCGATGAGCGCAAACTCTCCGCCCGCCATATTCACTCCGTTTTTGCCGATCCTTGCGCTACTATAGCAAGGACATCACCTGAAGGAAGCCATGCCCAGCACCCCCACCGTCACCGGACGCTTTGCGCCCTCCCCCAGCGGCCCACTCCATGCAGGATCACTCATTGCCGCCATTGGCAGTTATCTCAGTGCCAGCAGCCAGGGCGGGCGCTGGCTGCTGCGCCTAGAGGATGTGGATGAGGGCCGCGTGCGTCCGGGTGCTGCCGACACCATTCTCCGGCAACTGGAGGCGCTGGCGCTGGACTGGGACGGACCGGTGCAGACCCAGTCCTCCCGTAAGGCGGTCTACCGGGAAGCGCTGGTGGCTTTGCAGGCACAGAGCATGGTCTACCCCTGTGCCTGCACCCGGCAGGAAATCCGGGACTTCGGCGAACATTATCCGGGCACTTGCCGGTCGGGTCTGGCACCCGGACGGCAGACCCGCTCCTGGCGCCTGCGGGTGCCCGACCATTTACCGCCCTGGGAGGATCGTTTCCATGGCTGGCAACCATCGCCCGCACCACAATATGACCCCGTCCTGCTGCGTGCCGACGGCTACTTTGCCTATATCCTGGCCTGTGTCGTGGATGACGGTGAGCACGGTGTCAGCGAAGTGATTCGCGGCGGTGATCTGCTTGCGCTCACCGCGGTGCAACGCTATCTGCAAAGTACCCTGAACCTGCCCCATCCCCAATATGGGCACCTGCCCCTGCTCTGCGATGCGGATGGACGCAAGCTGTCCAAAAGTGCCAACAGCCCCGCGTGGACGGGCAACCCCAGTCAGGCCTGGGAGGAGACGTTGCGGCTACTGGGTTGGACAACACCTGCCGGGCTGCACGGGGCTTCTGCGCTGGAGTGGCGCGACTGGGCATGCACACGGATGGCTGTGGGGCAGCCTCTTTATGGCACTGCGCCACTGGCCTGTACCAACAGACGGCGTTAGGCTGAGCCCCATGAACCTGCCTCCCCTCACCCCCGCCACCCTGATCCGCCGCTACAAACGCTTTCTTGCCGACTGCACACTGGCCAGCGGCGAGATCATCACCGTACACTGCCCCAACTCCGGGAGCATGCGCAGTTGCGCCGAACCCGGTCAGCCCATCCTGATCTCCCTCAGCGACAATCCCAAACGCAAACTGCCCTGGACCTGGGAACTCTACTGGAGCGGCGCTAGTTGGGTCTGCGTCAACACCCAACGCCCCAATGCCATAGTTGCCGAGGCCATCACCGCGGGCGACATACCCGCCTTGCAATACTACACACAACTGCGCCGCGAAGTGCCCTATGGCCATCATGAACGCGTGGACATCCTGCTCAGCTCCGAAGGCCAGCCACCCTGTTATGTGGAGGTCAAATCCTGCACGCTGCTGGAGGATGACGGCATCATCCGCTTCCCCGATGCGGTCAGTAGCCGCGCCTTGCGCCATCTGGGGGCATTGACGGAGGTGGTCCGCAGCGGCGGGCGGGCGGTGATGTTTTTTCTGGTCGGCCGGGAAGACGGCAGGGGTTTTGCACCCGCAGACGCCATTGATCCCGCCTATGGCAAGGCTCTACGCCGGGCACGCATCGACGGTGTGGAAATTCTGGCCTACCGGACCCGCGTCAGTCCTGATAAAATGACCATAAGCGCGGCGGAACCGCTTTTCTTTTAGCCGCTTCAGGAGAACAGCATGTTACAGCGCAGCAAAAAATCCCCCCAGAACAACATTAAGACCGCAGAAGAAGTCGAAAAAATGCGGGTCGCCGGCCAGCTCACGGCCATGGTGCTGAAGATGATCGGCCCCCATGTCAAAGCCGGCGTCACCACCGGTGAACTGGACCGCATCTGCCACGACTACATCGTCAATGATCTGCAAGGCATTCCGGCACCGCTCAACTATCAGCCCAGCCCGGAATATCCACCCTTTCCGAAATCTGTCTGCATCTCCCTCAACCACGTGATCTGCCATGGCATTCCCGGCGACCGCGTCATCAGGGATGGCGACATGCTGAACATTGACGTCACCGTCATAAAGGAGGGCTATCACGGTGACAGCAGCAAGATGTTCGCTGTCGGCGAGGTACCGTTGCGGTCGCGGCGAGTAATGGAAGTGGCCCATGAAGCCATGGTGCGCGGCATTCAGCAGGTGCGGCCCGGCGCGACCCTAGGCGATATCGGCCATGCCATCCAGGTCTACGCCGAGGCGCAGCACTGTTCCATCGTGCGGGAATTCTGTGGGCATGGGATTGGCCGCAAATTCCACGACGAGCCGCAGGTATTGCACTATGGCAATCCCGGCGAAGGCATTGAATTGGTGGCGGGCATGACCTTCACCATCGAGCCCATGGTCAATGCCGGCAAACGCCATATCAAGGCCCTGCCCGACGGCTGGACCATCGTCACCAAGGATCACAGCGCCTCCGCCCAGTGGGAGCACACCATTCTGGTCACCGACGATGGTTACGAAGTACTGACCCAATTGCCTGGCGACCCCATTTAAGAATGACGAGCCGCGCCGCGCAAACCCGGACGCTCGCACCCCATGCGGCGTTGCGTGAGGATCAGGGATCCCTGCAAGCCGCCTTTTCACCACAGCAGAGCAGCAGCACCTTGCTCCGCCAGCGCTGCCGCTCGATGGACAGCACCCTGCGCAAGCTCTGGCAGACGCCATCGGGCACAGACGCGTCAGCCGCCGACCATCTCACCCTGGTAGCCGTAGGCGGATACGGGCGCGGCACGCTCTTTCCCGGCTCTGATATTGACCTGTTGATCCTGACCCCCAGCAGCGACCTGACCGCGATACAAAAGCACTTCATCGAAGCCTTCCTGACCAGGCTCTGGGACCTGCAAATGCAGGTAGGGCATAGCGTTCGGGGCGTGGAGGAATGTTTGCAGGAAGCGCGTCAGGATCTGGGTGTTGCAACCACTCTACTGGAATCCCGTTATCTGGCCGGATCGCGCCCATTATTGCAACAACTGAGCGACGCGTTGCAGGAAAATCCCCCCTGGTCGCCCCCGCTTTTTTTCGCCGCCAAACTGGCGGAGCGGGAAAACCGCCACACCCGCTGCAGCAATACCGCCTTTCATCTCGAACCCAACCTCAAAGAGGGTCCCGGTGCGCTGCGCGATATCCATCACCTGCAATGGCTCGCGGCCAGTGTTTTTGGGGAGGGCAGCCTGCACCGGCTGCGCGATGAGGATATCATCACCAGCGAGGAATACCGCCAGCTCCTGCGCGCCCAGGCCCTGCTCTCGCGCCTGCGGATCGCCCTGCACTACGCCACCGGACGCCACGAAGACCGTCTGCGCCTCGACTTGCAGGTGCCCCTGGCGCGGCAAATGGGTTACGCCGATCGGCCCGGACGCAGTGCCGTCGAACAACTGATGCAAAAGCTCTATCGCGCCTTCGCCGACATTCTGCGCATCGCCGCCATTGCGCAGGAGAATATCGCGCAGCGCCTGGCCGCAGGCACAACAGCACCCATGGCCGCCGACCGGCGCGTCGCCCTCCCCATGCCCACGCTGCGCCGCGATGATTCGCAGTTGCTCCGACATATCCTGAGGCTGTTCCGCAGCCTGGCGGAAGACCCCCGACGAAGCACCCTCGACGCCCAGACCCAACGCCACCTATATGCCTTGCGGAACGCCATTCACCCGCGGGATCTGGATCGTGATCCCATTGCGCAGGAGGAACTTCTCGCCATTTTCGCCCAGCCCGACGGCGCCTATCGCAGCCTCAAAATGATGCAGCAATGTGGCCTTTTGGCGCGCATACTCCCCGCTTTCGGACGCATTACCGGACGCATCCAGCACGACCTCTTCCATGTGTATACCGTTGATCAGCACACCCTCTTTCTGCTCCGCAACATCGGTCAGATCTGGACCAACGAGACGCCGCAGATGCCCGTTGCCAACGCTGCCCGGGAGCAGGTCGAAAAACCGGAGTTACTGGTGCTGGCCGGCCTCTTCCACGATATCGGCAAAGGCCGCGGCGGCGATCACTCCAAAATCGGCGCGCAGGAAGCCCGGCATTTTGCCCGGCGTTTGCGGTTGTCGCCCCGCGATACGGAACTGATCGTCTGGCTGGTGGAACAACACTTGCAAATGTCCAGCGTCTCCCAGCGGCGTGACCTCGAAGACCCGCAGGTCATCCGCGATTTTGCCCATCTGGTCCAGGACGAACGGCATCTTGTCTATCTTCTGCTCCTTACCGTCGCCGATATGCGTGCCACCAATCCGGAACTCTGGAATGACTGGAAGGGATTACTGCTCAGCACATTGTACCGGGCGACGGCGAGCGAACTCCAGCGGGAGGAGCGCCAAACCCGAGACCTTCCGCAGATCGTCGCCGACAAACAGCAAGCGGTGTTAGAGAGAATCGCCGGTACGGACCAGCCGCGGGCACGCGCCCTCTGGCAGCATCTTTCTGGCCCTTATTTCCTGCGTTACACAGAGGACGAACTGCTCTGGCATTGTCAGGAAATACTGGCCCACAAAACCCGTAAACCGCTGGTCGCAGTGCGCCCTCGTGCGCCCGAGGGCAGCGAAATCCTGATTTACGGTTCAGACCGGCCGGGGCTTTTTCAGCAGATTACCGGCGCGCTTGATCGTCAGTCTCTGAACATTATCGACGCCCGGATCGATACCAGCGAGGACGGGCGTGCCATCGACACCTTTCTGGTCATCGACAACAGCCATGCCTTCGCCCATAGTGCCGAAGCCCATGCCGATCTGGGTAACGAACTCCGCGCGATTATTGAAGGGGAGGCAGTGAGCAAACCCCGCTTCGGATTGCGCCATCGCGATCCACGTCACCGTTTTTTTGCCCATGTTCCCGCCGAGATCCGGGTAGACAACGGCGCTTTGCTCCGCTATACCCTGCTGGAAGTCCGCGCTGCGGACCATCTCGGCCTGCTTTATCAGGTCGGTGAGACGCTGTGCGCATTGCGGCTCAACATCCACGGCGCAAAAGTCTCCACTTTTGGTGAACGGGTGGAAGATACCTTTTTCATCCTTAACGAGCGGGGGTGCAAACTGACCGAAACTCAGGCCAAAACGCTGATTCAGGCCTTAGATGACATTTTGAATGGCGAAGCTGCTTAAACGATGAATTGCCCCCTCCTCCTACGACAGGCGTAAACCCATGTGGTCATTCCTTCTTCCTGACGCCCGGCGGCGGCGTGACCGTGCCCTGGCCCTTGCCGGTGTCCTGCGCAGCGCCCTGCTGGTGCAAAATATCGCGCGTAATGGGTCACAGCCCGGAGAACTGCTGCAGACCTGCATACAGAGCGTTCTCGCGCTAGACAGCCAGGATAGCCTGCGTGCCTTGGGCGATGTCGACAGTCTGCGTCAACCCCTGGCCCTGCTCTGCCCCCTGCTGCGGCGCGGCCCTGGCAACGCCCAGGAGGCCGAGCTATTACGCTACAGCATGGCGCTGGTCACCCTCGGCAGGCGTCTCCGCAAAAATCCATCGGCCACCCGGCGCGTCCAGGAGGGTATTGAGCAGGCCCAACGCCAGGTCACCCACTTTGCTGATCCGACGCAGCGCAGCATCATTGCCGGGCTCGCCCAAACCTACACCGAGGCCATCGGTACACTCCGCCCGCGCATCATTGTCAGCGGAGAAAGCCGTTTCCTGAGCGATCCCGACGATGCCGCACGCATCCGCACCCTCCTCCTCAGCGGCATCCGTGCGGCCGTCCTGTGGCGGCAGGCGGGCGGCCATCTGCCCGGCACCATTCTCGAGCGACGCGGACTCTGTCAGGAAGCGGAAGAACTGCTCGCCACCCATCCTCAGCTTACTTGAAGCTGGTGCCCGCCCGCCTCGAATAGTCGACAGAAGGCATATGTCTTTCCCGGACTAGCTCGTTGATCTCCCCGATCATCAGGCGATTTTCCATTTCCAACACATCCCCCAAATGAATGACCTCTGCGTGGTTCCCGGCATCCAGAAGCGCTTTAGCCGTCCTGGCAATCGTATGAATGCGCTCGTGGCGCGCCAGGATTCCGCTAAATTCTGGTTGCTGACCGTAATAAATCATACCATCCCCTCTGAGCCATCGCCCCAAATGACAGAGGTCGGCGGCATCGTCCTCCAGAATGTGCTCAGGTAACGCCATGTGCTCACGCATGCCCATCAAAAACTTTTCAGTCCGTAGCGCGTGCCCTTCCAGGATAGTGGGCAGGATATCGACAGAAGGTATGTTTTCCCGACCCGCCGGGATGGATCGGAAATGTGCTATCCAGTCTGGAATATCTTCGGCAGGGACTGGTCGGGAGAACAAATAGCCTTGCAAATGACTGCATCCTATCCTGGTCAGGAGCCTCGCGTGTGCAGTCGTTTCCACTCCTTCGGCAATGACATCAAGGCCCAGCATGCGGCTGGCAGTAATGACTGCGGTTACGATGGCCAGATCTTTGGGATCATCCACCATGTCGCGGACAAAGCTCTGATCTAGTTTGACCGATTGAGTCGGGAGCTGTTGCAGGTAAGTCAAGGAAGCATTACCGGTACCGAAATCATCCAGCGCCACGCGTACACCTATCCGGTTACAGGCACCTAGCCGTTCCTGTGCCTGTACCATGTCATATAGCGGCGCTGATATGGTCGAGCGCCGCATAGAAATCTGCAGGGCTAAGCAATCCACGTTCCGGATCCTGGATGCGGATCAATGCTTCAACCCCCAGAACCTCTCCTGCGCTGCTTACAATCGGTTGATAATGAAGTACCAGGTGTCTTTTTCTTAGCGCCCCCTCCATAACATGGCGCATGCGCGCGCTATTACGATAGCGAGTGATGACCTGGGAATCATGCTCCCGTAGCCTAGGGAAACCGGGAAGGTGTTCCTGGCGGGGGTTCTGATCAGTCATGATGCGTATCATCCGGTATGCCATCCATCCCGGTCAATATGGCATCCGGAGCCGGTGTTTGGATGCTTTTGGCCAAGGTGGCACCATACAGTGGGCTCATAGAATATTGCCGCCAAGTCTCACCCGCTGCCATTTCTCACCCAATGCTTTGCGCAGCGCATTACTGGCAGCAACCAGGCCGTGCAGATCGATATCGTGCATGGTTCTGCGGGCGATGATTCCCAGAATGCGATGGTACTCCCGGTGCAGGACATCCAGTTCACTCCCTTCGCCATAGCCCATCTGCTCCAAAGCCCTCTGGAAGCTGCAGCGCTGCGGGTCCCCCAGACGCTGCGCATCGACCATGTCAGGATCATGGGCGAGGATCTGCAGCCAGAACTTGTGGTGCAGCATGTGTTCGGCGTACAAGCCGAGTATAGTTTCGGGGCCCTGGTGCGGAGCGGCGGAGAAACCTGCCAGAAAGCTGTGCAATGCGGCGATAGACAAGGGTCTGGCAATGGCATAGCCCTGCAGAAGCTCGGCACCGAGCACCGTCATAGCATCCTGAACGGCAGCAGTTTCAACCCCTTCCACAACCAGGTCCAGGTCCAGTTCTGCGGCCAGATCTTTGATGATCAACGCGAAGGCCAGGTCTTCCGGCCGTTCTTCCAGGCTGTGAACGAACCCATAATCGAGCTTGAACTCGTCCACCGGCAATTCCTTTAGCCGCAGTAGCGAGGTGTAGGCACTGCCGATGTCGTCCAGGGCGAGACAAACACCGAGGTCACGAATGGACTGCAGGAGATTCACTGCGGATTTACGTTCCAGGAAATCACTGCCCTCCAGAATCTCCAGGTGCAGGCGCCGGGGGTCGATGCCGCTTTGCACGATCTGCTCGCGCAGGTCATCACGACAGTGCGCATTAAAGGACGAGCGGGGATCGACATTGAAAGAGACCCATAAGGTGTGCCCGTCTGCTTCCAGTTCCGGCAAGTCGCGGAGGATCGCGCGGAGTACCTGGGCACACAGGTGATAGAGGTCTTCGCTGGCCAGATGGGGCAGAAACTCTGCAGGTTGCAGCAGATGATCCCCTTCTCGCAGACGGGCCAGCGCCTCGACACCGACAATCCGGTTCTGGCGGCTATCGAGGATAGGCTGGTAATGCACCTCCACGGCTTCCTGCTGCAACAGGTACCGGTAACGGTTCTGGCACTGCGGGAAGTCTTCACCATACAAGGCCCAGTAGCGGGTGCGGTCAGCCTTGTGCGCCTTGCTTTCGTAGAGGGCGTGATCGGCATAGCGCAGGAGCGCATCCGGGCTACCCTCGTCTTCCAGAGCATAAATGGCGACACCCATGCTGATGCCAACGTGGACGCTGGTGTTGGCGGACAGGGCAATGGGTTGCGTCATGCGTTCGGCGATCTTGTCGAAAATGGGTAACAAATCGTCGATGGATTGAGCGTCTTCGAGGACGAGGACAAACTCATCCCCGCCGATTCTCCCCAAAAAATCGGTTTTGCGCAGGGCCTCTCCCAACCGTTGCGCGATGTTGCACAATGCCTGATCTCCGGCATCATGGCCGTAGGTGTCGTTGACCGGTTTGAAGGCATCCAGATCGAGCATGCAGACCGCGAGCAAGGTGTGGCGACGGGTGGCGCGGGCCATGGCCTTTTCGATCTCGGCATCCAGGGCGCGGCGATTAGGCAGTCCGGTGAGGGCATCCTGCATGGCCATCTGCGCCATCTGGTCGTGGTCCCTCTGCAATTGTTGCCGGGAATCGTCCAGGTTGAGTGCCAGGGTGTTGATCCGGGCGCCCAGGCGGATGATGTCGTTGCGTTCGGCTTGGGCGAGAAAATCTGGCGGGAGCCGATCCGCGTAGTGTCCCGTGCTCAGACGTTCCACGAAATCCTGAATCCTTTGCAAGGGACGGTAGAGGCTGCGCCGGGCGAACCCTGTGCTGAGGAGCCAGGAGAAGAACAAGATGGCGGCGCCGGCGATGGCGCCCATCCATGCGCGGGTGTTGGCACCAGCCAGCACCTGACGCAGAGGTTCGGCCATCACAATTTCGAGTTTTGCCCCTGGTCCCGTGGAGACATCTGCGACCGTCAGCAGATGTCGTTCCCCTTGGGGGTCGCGGCAGATCTTCATGGTGCCAGAGAGGGGCAGACCGCCTTTGCAAGACGGTAACGGCGCCAATGCGGGATCCGCCAGGATGATCTGCTGGCCGCGTAACAGCCAGAAGCGTTCCCTCTGCCGAGTTTGTACAGACTTGATCTGTGCTATGAGCCAACTGACGCGCAGCCCCGTATTGACGGTTCCCATAATGTGTCCTGCGGCGTCGCGCAGCGGATAGGAGAGCGGGATGATCCACCGACTGCTTAGCGGACCCTTGCGCACCGTCCCAATCCCAAAGTGTCCTTGCAAGGCGTCGCGAATATTGGGCGTGAGCCCAACCGTCATCGACTGCGGACCGGTAGAAGCGCAATCCACGATGCCGCGCCGGTCGCTACGCGCCAACAGGGTGTAACGAAAGACAAAAGGCGCGGTCATCCGTGCGAGGTAATCGCTACAGACGGCGGGGCTTCCATCGCGCACTTTGGGCTCCAGCGCGAGGCCCTTGAGAAAGGCCTGTGCAGCACGGAAACTGGCCTGTAGACGTTCACCCGCCATTTTGCCGTTGTGCAACTGTTTTTGGGTCGCGTCCGTGTAGGCCTGCTGGTAATGGGTATAAATATCCCAGCCCAGCAGCAGGGCAACCGGGAGAAAACCCAGGAAGGCAATCCGGCCCATTTTTGCGGCAAGGCTATGCTGGCTACACAATGGCCACCTCAACCCAAGATTCATGAGCCCCCAACATCCAGGTGACCTCTACAGGCCGAACTGCCGCTGCAAGATCGTCTCGGTCGCATCATGCAGCGCCTAGAACGGGATTTCTGCATCCCACCAGTTCCCATTCATCGACCTCAAATTCGCTGCGTGGTGGCATAATGCGCCTTTTGAAAGTGATCTAGAAATTCGAATGAATGCCCGTGGCATGACCATCGCCCTCACCGAGCCACCCCCACAGTACCTTGCCTTGCAGGTATATAGCTTATCTTTTGATCATATAGTTGTTTTTGGCGAATTGGCAGCCCCCGCAGTAAAAAACTCCCATTATTCGGTAGGGACAACTATACTGACAGAGTCGTCAACATTTGACAGGAGGGAAGTTCGAAAAACTCCTCATTTCCAGTAAAATGTAGGGAGCCGATTGGAAGGGAGAGCAACCATGGCAGGACTGGTAGGGCAAACAGGATTCTTCCCCGGAGACCGTCGGTTGCGGGAACTGGATTTGC
>Ga0315298_1011438_pt1 | contig 10417 bp, 15 predicted proteins | sample WHS_1_MG_FD_203077 | JGI IMG/M metagenome (GOLD analysis project Ga0315298, IMG submission 203077) | Extremophilic microbial mat communities from Washburn Hot Springs, YNP, Wyoming, USA - WHS_1_MG | ecosystem: Environmental > Aquatic > Thermal springs > Hot (42-90C) | place: USA: Wyoming...
TGCCGATCTTGAAAAAAAGGCACTAACAGAAGGCACAGGCAGTGCAGGCGGATATTTAGTACCACCAGAATATTCAACACAGTTAATTCAGATGGTATATGCAAAAACTGTTGTTCGTAAGGCTGGAACTACGGTAATACCAATGAATTCTAATATTCTCTATATCCCAAAGCAGAACGGAACTGCAAATGCTGCATGGCTCGGAGAAAATACAACAATCAGTGATTCTAATCCAACATTTACACAGGTCCAGCTTACCGCAAAGAAACTCGCTGCTATGGCGATATTCTCCAATGAATTACTTCAGGACAGCAATCCACAAGTTGAGAGTGTAGTAATGAATGACTTGGCTAACGTATTGGCTGTTGCACAAGATAATGCATTCTTGCAAGGCACAGGTACAAATAATCAGCCAAAAGGCATAATCAATCAGACAGGAATAAATACAATTACGGCAGGTGCGAATGGTGCAGATCTCACATACGATATGATAATTGATGCAATTGCAGCTATACAAAAAGCATCTTTAGGCAACTTTAAGCCAAATGCTATAATCATGCATCCGAGCATCTACTATAAGGCAATGAAACAAAAGGATAGCATGGGAAGATACTTAATTGAGCCGATACAGAACGCTAGTGCAGCAACAGACTTCCCAGGAACTATTATGGGAATACCAGTTTTGACAACAACAACAATACCAACAGATCTCACAACAGGAACATCTACTACGACTTCATATGTCATTTTAGGTCAATTTGATGAAGCTATAATTGGAGAAAGAGGTGGTGTCGAATTGTTAGCAAGCAACACGGCAGGTAGTTTCTTTACAAACGATGCAATGGGTATAAGAGCGACTGTACGTTTAGACTTTACTTTAAGACATCCAGAGGCATTTTGTGTAATCAACGGTGTATTGGTATAGTAGGCTTTTAGTCTACTATACCTTTTTAGATTTTTTTAGATTAAATTAAAGAGGTGATGACATGAGAGCAAGAGTATTAAAACATAATGCACTCATACATGAAGGCAAAATAGCACAAAAAGATGATATAATCGAAGTAGATAAAAAATTAGCTTTGCAATATGCAGAAATGGGATTGATAGAAATATTGGAGGTACCAGAGGACAAGACAAAGAATAAAGCCATAGAAAAGTGAGGTGGTAGTCTATGGCGTATTTTACAAACGATGAATTGAATACGTATCTTGAAAAAACAGTCACAGCAACAGACTATCAGAGCGTGCATGATTTTGTAAAGCAAAGAATTGAGAATTATTGCGGACAGGAATTTGAACAAAGCACATATACGGAAAAATGTATGGTTGACAATGTGATATACCTCAAGCATCAGCCGGTAGTAACAGTTATACAAATAACAGACCAAACTGGAACTGTAATAGACCCAACGACATACGACGTATACAGCTGGGGTATTGTATTTAATCAAATGCCCTATACACGAATGATAACAGTCCAATATACAGCGGGATATTCCACAGTGCCACAACCTATAAAAGAATTGGCACTTTGGATGACAAGGAAAATACTTATACCGCAGGATACACCGGAAGGACCTGCATTGAACAGTATTACTACAAACGGCATGACAATGGTATTTCTACATGCCGATTTATATAATGGCCGGCTCACAGGTGATGACTATTGGGATGCTGTAGCCAATCAATACAGGAAATGGCCGAAGGTGATATAAATGGATTTAGAATTCATTGTTAAAGGTGCTTTAAGCATAAAAAAAGATGTCGAGCAAATGGCTAAAAAAGTTGAAAAACAGTTTGAAAAGGTTGGACTGCTTATAGGGGCAGAAGCAAAAAAGCGAGCACCTGTTGGCGTGTCAGGGCTTTTAAGAGCGAGAATAACGCATGAAGTGATAAAAGATGGTTTGTTTAGCATGAAGACAAGAGTATATGACCCTGTAAATACTCAAAGTGGATATAATTATCCTCTTGCGGTCGAATATGGTACAAAACCGCATTGGTTACCGTGGGAAGGCAGTGAAAACACATGGCAGCTTTGGGCAAAGAGAAAAGGCATTCCGGCAGGTGTTTTAAGATATGCAATTGCAATGAAAGGAACAAAAGCACATCCTTTCTTGCATCCAGCTGCTGACGAAGTACTTAAATCTTTTAAATGGGAGTTGTAGCTTATGAAAGCGACAAGACATTATGTAATGAATCTCTTAAAAACAAACTTAACAGACATAAAGACATTTATAAGCGGATATCCTCTCATGCTCAAAAACGAGTGGTGTCCGCTTGTAACAGTATATTCCGAAAGTGAAACGGTGAATTGGAAGGCAACGGGTACGTATGAAAGTATTTTAGACTTGCAGATAATGATAGGTGTTGACGCTTCTAAAGAAATGAACAGCGATAACAAAGGAATGGCAAACGAGGATCTTTTAAACGATACTGCACAAAAGATTAAAGATATCCTCTTCAAGAATCCTCAGGTTGATGATAATACAATTATACAGGGCATAACGCAGATAGAGTATAGGGCTAATCTTGAAGTAGCAGTAAGACTGGCAGTCATAAGAGTACGTTATAGAAAATTATATGCGAGGTGATAAGCCTTGACAAGGAAAGAGATAATTGAGAAATATAAAGACTTAATTTTGACATACGGAGAAGTATTCATACCCGAATTTGGAACTCTAACAAAAGATGAAATAGAGGCCATGAATAAAGCAAAGTCTAAGAAAGTAGGTGAAATAGATGACTAATTATTTTGGTGGACTTGGATGGATAGGTTTTAAGAAAGAGACAACACCTGGTATAGCAGAGGCGACGGTAGCGCAGTTTTTACAAACTGAAAGCTTTGTATTAAACCAAGATCATAAATTAATAGACTTAAAGGCAAATTTTGGCTCTATAGGCGATTTACCGAATCTTACAGGTACACTAACACCGCAGGGGAAAGCGACGGGCATACTTTTAGCAGCCTCTTTGCCTCATCCGTTTTATTGGGCATTAGGAAAAGTAACAACAACAGGCACAGCAGCGCCGTATTCACACACAATCACGCCTGATGTAAACTTGCCCTCTCTAACAGTTGAAGGCAATGAAGTAGCGATAAAAATGAAGCAGTCAGGCGTGATGATAAATAAACTCTCATTGAAGTGTGCTGCTGGAGAAGTTGCTAAGCTGGATATGGAATGGATAGGGCTAAAACATACCGATAATGCAACTCTGACAAGTACGCCTGTATATGTGACAGACTTCCTTACATTTGCAGTAGGGACTATATCTATAGGCGGTACAACAGTAACAAATGTGGGAGATATACAGCTTACTATAGATAATGGTTTTGAAGCTTTGTTCTCCATCAACAATACAAGATATCCTGCTGATATTGTGAGGAAGAATAAACCAAAGATAAGTGGAAAGATAAGCTTTATCGATTTTCCGACAACACTGTACAACAATCTTATAAATGCCTCTACGTTTTCACTGACACTGCAATTTACGTCATCGAATGGAAATTCACTCAAAATCGAAATACCAGCAGCACAGTTCCAGAAAGGTTTTGACAAAGAAATCAAAGCAGAAAATATCACAGCAGATGCAGACTTTACAGTATTCCAAGACACAGCTACAGGCAAAATCATAACTGTGACGGCTGTAAACCAAGTTGCTGATTTAACAGTATAGGAGGTATAGTATGAGAATAGTTAGAGATGAGGATTTGAGGGAATTTGTCGACGAAAATGGTGATAAACTTATCACTCTAACGAAAGTAAGAAAGAGAGATTATGATAGAAGACAACAGTTGATAATAGAGATGGCAAATGTAGATATGACAGACCCAACAAAGCCCAAAATAGCGGACTTCAAAATAGACCAATCAAAAATAAATGAGTTCATGTTTCAGACAGTAGCTAAAAAGATGATAATTGGCGGACAAGAAATAACAGACGAGGCACTCCTTGAAACATATCGCAACTTGGACAAAGAAAGTGGCGAATGGGTAGATAGATGTGTTACTGAAATATGGGGAGAAACAGAGACGGCAAAAAAAAATTAGATATCGCACGACAAATTTTTATTAGAGCAGCAAAAGGACTGCCAACTGACAAATTGGCAGCCCAATATCCCGATATTGTGCAGAAAATGAATGATTATTTTTTGTGTAAGCAGCTGCATTGTCTACCAGAGGCAGGAGGATTAAATGACCAGTATTTGGACGATTATCTATATTTCATGACTTTTACTAAGGTTGAATTAGAGATTACGCAAAGCTAACTTGCATTCATCTTTTTCTGGATCATAAAGTTTGCACCAATCTCCACAGTTTACTCCATTATCAATAATGTTTGCAAGAGTAACTGCTGATCTTTTAACATCGTCTCTCATTGCAGCAAAAGCAAACGGGCACTTTTTACCTTTTGTTTTTGGCTCTGTAATACCTTTTTTGAATAAAGACATTTCATATTCCTCCCATAAAAATACTATTTCTTTTATTGTACACCAAAGGTGGTGAAAAATAAATGGATGGAGAAAAAATTCTTGAAATTATTATTGAAGCTAAAGATAAAGCAACAGAGACATTAGAAAAAGTTGAAGGAAAATTAAAAACACATAATGAAACATGGGAAAAATTCAGCAGAACGATGAAAATTGCTGGTGGAATTATAACAGGTGCAAGTGTAGCTGTTGGTGGAGCTTTATTAAGCACAATGGAAGCATATAAAGAGCAGATACAAGTACAAGAGAGATTGCGAAATACTTTTTCACATATGCCACAACTAATGCATGAGAATGTGAGAGAGTTTGAAGAATTAGCAAAAGCACTAAGAAAGAAAACTGCTGTTGATGATGAAGCAATTAAAAGTGCAATGGCCTTACTTGGTACATTCCCGGTTACTGGGGATGAAATCAAAAAGCTTATACCACTTGTGATAGATTATTCACAGAAATTTGGTGTTGATTTAAACAGTGCTGCCCTACAAGTAGGCAAAGCTATGATGGGACAAATAGCAGCGCTACAGAGAAATGGCGTAACGATAGATGAAAACTTATATAAAACAGATAAATTTGCGGCAGTACAAAAGGCTTTACAGCTACAAGTCGGCGGGTATGCTGAAACTCTTGCAAATACTGGCGTTATGGCTATGGAGAAATTCAATATAGCGCTTGAAGATATGCGAAAGACAGTTGGTAAAGTTGTAACAGAAGCAGTAGGCCCTATAATTGACAGAATAACTGACTGGATAGAAAAAATACAAGAACTCCATCCCGGATTGGTTGAAACAATTGCAAGAATAGCTTTAGTAGGATCGGCGATAGGTTTGGTAGTGGGACCTATGTTGTTGATTATAGGTTTTCTTCCTCAAATTGCAGCAGGATTGAGCTTATTAATAAGTCCTGTAAGTTTGGTAGTAGCGGCAGTAGCAATGTTAGCTGTGGCATTCTCGACGAATTTCTTACACATCAGAGATATTGTAACACAGATAGTTGGATCTATTAGTGAGCAATTCCAATACTTTTCAGCAATAGTTCAAGATGCAGTTCGAATATTTGTGGACGTATTTAAGGGTAATTTTACTGACTTGAACAATATTTTAATCGGTTATGCAGAAAATACAGATGCAACTACAAATAATGTAATACAAACTATAGCAAAAATGGCAATATTTATTAAAGAAATTGTCGATGATATTGTAACTTGGTTTAGAGAACATTGGACACAAATAAAGGCTATTGTTGAAGGAGTATTTAATGCAATAAAATTGTTATACAATTTAATCTTAAAACCTGCTTTAACTCTTATAATTCAAGAGTTTGGCGTAGTAATTAATTGGGTTATGCAAAACTGGCCTCTCATAAAACAAACAATAGAAACTGTTATGCACGCAATATTTGCTGTTATAGAACCAACGTTAACAATGATTTCAAATTTTTGGCAAGCTCACGGAGGCACAATAATCACAGTGGTAAAAAATGCATGGGATATAATTAAAACAACGGTTGACACAGTAATTCATGTTGTCTTAGATATTATCAAAGCTGTTATGCAAATTATTACAGGAGACTGGAGGGGCACATGGAATACAATCAATGATATAGTCAGGACAATATTTGGAGGCGTTACACACATTATAAGAGATATTCTAAACAGTGTATGGTCTATATTTGCAGATGTCGCAAGAACAGCTTACAATTGGGGCAGAAACCTCATACAGAACGTCATAGACGGCATAGAAGCAATGATAGGACGTGTAGCTCAGGCTGCCTCAAATGTGGCAAAAACTGTCGCAAGATTCTTAGGTTTCCACAGTCCAGCTGAAGAAGGGCCGGGCAAAGATGCCGACAAGTGGATGCCTAACCTGATAAATATGATGAGTGAAGGCTTGCAGCGGAACATTCCAAAACTGCAAGCAACGTTGAATACAGCCTTAAACGTGCCTCTAACAATTCCACAGAGTGTAACACCTCCCGTAAACACAAGCACAGGCATTACAGGAGGTATAACAGTCATAATTGAGCTGGATAGCCGTACAATAGCGCAAAAAACAGTAGAACACATGCCACGCCTGCTACGGCTTAAAGGGGTGACGATATAATGGCTATTACGCTGACAATAGGCGGTGTGGACAAAACCTCTTTATTACGGAAGAATTCTCTCCGGATAACTGACGAACTAAACAGCCGTAACACATGCGACTTTGCTATTTCTGCCCCAGATAGCACATTTAGGCCAGACGTGGGGCAGGAAGTTATTTTTACACAAGATGGCGTAAGAATATTCGCAGGCACAATTGACGAGGTAGAGGAACAAAAAGAGGAAGGCTCTTCCGCAATGATATTTCAAATCAGATGCGTAGATTACAATCAACTTTGCGACAGACACCTTGTAGCAAGAGTATACGAAAATCAGACGCTTGGCGCTATCGTAAAAGACATTGTGACACAGGATTTAGCAGGTGAAGGCGTCACAACAAATCATGTACAGGATGGGCCTTTGATTACGAAAGCTATTTTCAATTATCAGACGGTTACGGAAGCTTTTAACAACCTTGCAGAGCTGACAGGCTATGCTTGGAACATAGACTACAACAAAGACTTGCACTTTTTCGCAAGAGAAACTTATACAGCGCCTTTTAGTATCGACGATACATCGAACAACGTACGCAATATGACTGTTCGTCAAACTAGGGAACAATATCGCAATAGACAATACATTCGAGCAGGGCAAGACGTGACAGATGTAAGAACAGAGCAATTTGTAGGCGATGGGAAAACAAAAACATTTGTACTTGCCTTTCCTGTGGCAACGGTGCCAACTATAACTGTGAACGGCGTATCAAAAACAGTCGGCATTCGGGGATTGGAGACAGGAAAGGATTTTTATTGGAGTAAAGGCGAAAAAGAAATCACACAAGATGACTCCGCAGTGCCTTTGACAAGCATAGATACGCTTTCAGTTACGTATCAGGGGCTATTCCCGATTATCTTGGCAAGCCAATCTGACAGCGAAATATCCTCCCGTGCCTCTGTCGAAGGTGGAACAGGTGTATATGAAGCAATAGAGGACGATCAATCAATAGATTCGCAAGTATTAGCGACACAAAAAGCAGATGGATTGCTGCGAAAATTTGGACGTATCCCCCGCATAATTGAATTTGAAACGGACACCGTAGGACTTGCGGTAGGACAGCTTATTACAATTAATATTACAGCACATAATCTTAACGGAAACTTCCTAATAGACAGTGTGCAGGCATGGGATGTAGATGGATTGTATTTACGCTATAGAGTGAGAGCACTTGACGGTGAACGTCTTGGCGGATGGGTAGAATTCTTCCAGAAGCTTGCACAGACAGGACGAAAGTTTGTAATAAGAGAAAATGAAGTGCTGATATTATTGAGACGGTTTAGTGACGTAATAGTGCTGAGTGATACAATAACAACAACAAGCGCAACGTATACAAGCGCAGTAGTCGGAACAGCCGAAATTGGCTTTTCGGAGGTGGCATGATGAGAGATGCAATGAAAATAGGAGCAAACGTAACAATTGAAGTGAGAGATGCCAAAACAGGCAAACTGATAAAAAGAGAATATCGACATAATCTTGTTACTCTTGCAACGAGGAACGCAATTCGGGATTGGCTGAACGGAGCAGGCAATACATTGACAATATCACATTTTGCCGTTGGTACAGGCACAACTGCTCCTACAGCAAACGATACGGCGTTGGTGACGGAAGTTTTTAGAGACGTTGTAACAAAAAGAACACCAGACGCAGGAAAACTCACTATACAATATTATTTACCTTCTACAGCGGCAAATGGCTATTCCCTTGCAGAGGCAGGGCTGTTTAATGCCTCTTCAGGCGGAACAATGATAGCAAGGGTAACATATCAGCCGATAAACAAAACGGCAAGTTTAACAGTAACCTATACATGGGAAATAAATATAAACGCAGGCTAATAGAGAGGTGATAAAATGGCGGTAAAAATATTTCCGACCGTGAACGACGTCGGTGGTGGTGGCGCAGGAAAAGTTATTTCAGAGGCTAACTTAGTTAATTTGATTAGGCAGTTTTTAAGACAAAACTTTGTACTTACAGGCTTTACCGTACCTGCTTCAAGCACAAACCTAACTCTGTCGGTTGCAGCAGGCGAAGCAAATATAAGCGGGTACAGAGTCGTAATAGATACAGCAACAACAATAACTTGTACAGCAAGCGCAACAAACTATATTTATCTCAATCTCACAAGAGATGCAAGTGGCAACGTAACCGGCGCTATTTTCACAGTCAACACGACAGGCACAGCTACAGCATACAGCATACTGATTGCAACAGCAGTAACAGACGCAAACACAGTAACAAGCACGACAGATAAAAGGATACTATATCCCTTCTCCTATTCACAGCTTCCATATACTCCTGTCAACAAAGCAGGGGATACGATAAGCGGGAATTTAACAGTTTCAAATAATGCTGGAGATTTAAAAATTGTTGGTACTGATCATGTATACATCGAATATTATCCTCGTGGAATTGTTAATGGAAGAAAAGCATATGTTGGATATTCATCTGCAAACAGTACAGTATTTAATATAGGACAACAGGATAGTGGTAATGTTAATGTAATAGTTCCTACGGGCTACAACTTCACAGTTAACAGCTATAAAGTCTGGCATGCAGGTAACATGGGTGCAGGGTCAGGGCTGGATGCGGACATGGTCAGAGGAATAGACGTAATAAACCCAAGAACGAGTGGTTCAGCGTCTGTTTCTACTAATCAACCCGTAACGATAACACATAATTTTGGTTATATTCCAAAAGTTGTATTGGGAACTGATCCTGCATATTATCACCCATATGTGCAATCAATATCTACTACAACACTTACGATCTCATTAGATTCGAATGGGGCGGCTTCTACTGTCACTGCATATTATTATTTATGGTAAGGAGGATACTATTATGTTTTGCGTTATAGACAAAAGCACAAAAAAAGTAATAAAAATTGGATATACAATATCAGTGTCCCCTGAAAGTGAACATGAAGCATTGGAAAATAATTTACCACAAGGATATACAGCAGAAACAGCAGAAATTTTAAAGTGGCATGATGATGACCCGAAAACACAACAACTGTTTCAGCCTAACAAGGAATTCACTGCACAATTTGACGATAATGGCAATTTAACAGGTTTTTTAGAAACAGATTTGCCAGTACCGCCGGCACCCGACGAAATCACAGCACAAATAATTGCACAACTTACTTTAGATAACGCTGATTTAAAACAGCAATTACAGACACTTGCACAAACTTTGGCACAAATGCAATTAGGAGGTGTATAAAGTGTCTCTATATTTCGCTTTTTGGCAAATGTGTTATAAAAATGGCTGGGTAACAATAGAACAAGTAAAACAGGCTGTAGTGAAAGGATTGATCACGACAGATGAGTTTAAACAAATCACAGGAAAAGATTATACGCCATAAAGCAGGTTTAAGCCTGCTTTTTTATTTTTGACAGAAAGGATGATACATATGGATCCAACTAGTGTAGTCGATTATGGACTTGCTGCTTTTGCCGTAGCTGGAATATTATATGTGATAACACTCTACAATAATAAAAAGAAAGAACAACAAATAGCTGAAGTGATAGACAACAATACAAAAATGATGCAAAAGCTTGCAGAGGTGATACAGCAGCTACAAATTACATTAGTCAAACAAGATGCAAAAATAGATGAATTATTAGAAAGAGTAAGGAGTGGAAGATAATGAAATACTCCAAACTTATTGTCGCACTTGTGATATTATTAAATACAGTTTTCACAGCAGCAGTCTTATATGTTTTCCTTAGGACAAGCAGTGAACCTTCTACTCTGATTGGAGCGTGGTTCGCATTTACTACTGGAGAGTTGTGGCTACTAG
>Ga0315298_1011439_pt1 | contig 10416 bp, 7 predicted proteins | sample WHS_1_MG_FD_203077 | JGI IMG/M metagenome (GOLD analysis project Ga0315298, IMG submission 203077) | Extremophilic microbial mat communities from Washburn Hot Springs, YNP, Wyoming, USA - WHS_1_MG | ecosystem: Environmental > Aquatic > Thermal springs > Hot (42-90C) | place: USA: Wyoming...
GTATGCAGCGGCGATACGGGACCGCTACGAGAGAGGTAACCGAAAGGAGCGGACGAGGATTCTGGATGAGTTCGTGATGGCTACCGGTTACCATCGCAGATCGGCTATTCGTCTCTTGAAGAGTGCGCCATGCGGTCAGAGGAAAGCGACCAGCGGTGGCAGACGAGGACCTAATCACCGGTATCAGAGGGAAGTGGTCCCTGCCCTCCGTAGCGCTTGGGAGAGTGCGGACTGGGTCTGTAGTCGGCGCCTAAAGCCCTTGATGCCCAAGCTCTGGGAGGCTTTGCATCGTCATGGGGAACTGGTCTTAGCCCCGGCGGTACAGAGGCAACTCTGCGCCATGAGCAGTGCCACGGTCGCCGCCGATGGATAAGTCGACAGCCTGCAGGCTGCCCACTTATCCACCGCCTCGACGATGACTACTGTTACCGAAGGCAACAGTATTGATGATTCAACGATCCCTTCTTCGGCAACAGCTATATTTGATTTAACACGCTGGCTTGCCGCTCCCACGCTAGCATGCTAGAATACTCCCAACAAAGGTTCGGCCCAACCTGATTTACGGGCCCTTCCTGAACCGCCCGCCCTTTGTAGGGGCGGTTCGTGAACCGCCCTCGCCGCCACGGCGGCCCCGGCGAAGGATAGCCAAGCGTCCTATCACCACGAGAAACGTTGAGACTGTGAACGATGACGATTCCTGGCCACCAAGACATCATGTACCCGCTCTTGAAGATCGGGGTCAACGAAGTGGTTACCTACCCCATCAAAAGGCTAGACACCGACTGCTTTAGCGATGAATAGTGCGGGCGGGACACTATCGCTAGCCACAGCCGAAGCGAAGTAAGTGGCTAATCGCACCACTCGTCTGTTGCCTGCTGGTGAGTCGTCGTTGTATTATTATACCGAAGGCAGGGCACAATACGCCGTAGTGGGGCACGCCCAGGAGACGTCTCGGCGCACGGTTCCCGTCGACGCCAAGCTGATCTGGTGAGAGAAGGGATACACTGATGTTCAAGCACGACTATGCGGAAGTGAACGGCGTCCGGCTGCACTACGTTTCCGCTGGCACGGGCAAGCTGATCATGTTCGCCCACGGCTTTCCCGAATTCTGGTACGAATGGAAGAACCAGCTCATGGAGTTCGGTCAGGACTATCAGGCCGTCGCCCCCGACCTGCGCGGCTACAACCTGTCCTCTAAGCCGGCCGCGGTCGAGCAATACCGGATGAAATACCTCGTCGAAGACCTCCGTGCCCTCGCCGAGCATCTCGGCCACCGCCGGTTCATCCTCGTCGGCCATGACTGGGGCGGCGCCGTCGCCTGGGCCTTCGCCCTACGCCATCCCGACTACTTGGACAAGCTGATCATCATCAACGCCCCTCACCCAGGGGTGTTCCAGCGGGAGCTGCAGAGCAATCCGGAGCAACAGAAGGCCAGCCAGTACATGCTGACCTTCCGCACCGCGCAGGCCAAAGAGCTGCTCTCTGCCAACCACTACGAGCGGCTCGTGCACGACGTCCTCGGCGAAGGTCTGGCAAAGGGCTTCTTCACCGAAGAGGACTGCCATGCTTATATCGAGGCCTGGTCCCAGCCCGGCGCGCTCACCGGCGGCTTGAACTACTACCGCGCCGCCGCCGTAGGCCCACCGCCAGCCGAGGGCGGCCAAGCATCTGGCAACTTCACCCCAGACGCCGCCTCGCTGACGGTCCGCGTACCCACGCTGGTAGTCTGGGGCGAGAAAGACACCTCGCTGCGCACCGGTAACCTCGAAGGCCTCGCCGAGTTCGTGCCCGACCTGATAATCAAGCGCATCCCCGATGGTACGCATTGGGTCAGCCACGAGAAGCCGGAACTGATCAACACATACATCCGGGAGTTCATCCAACCGCGTCCCCGATAGTTCAGGAAATTGGCTGGAGGAACGGGTATTGCCTCGCAGGCGACTACGCGCCATCGTCGGCGTTCTGACGGCATCTCTGGCGGGCCTATGGCTCTTCGCGGAGCGCGGGCGGCTCCTGCTCCCTTCGACTTGGCGGCTGATCCGCGCCGGCGGCCTGCGCCGCCTGTTCAACCCCCATACGCTGAACATGTACATCTACAATCGCTGGACCGATCAATACTTGGATGTGTTCCTCAGCTTCGTCCTGCCGCGGCTGGGGGAGCGTGGGAAGGCATGGCTGAGGCATCGCTACCATGGCAAGGTGCTAACCCAGGAACTCGCCGAGGCCGTCGTCACCCTCGATCACGACATCCCCTTGCAGGACCTTGAGCAGATCATCCCCTACGCCATGGCCCGGGACCTGGTTCTGACCGGACCGCCCGACATTGCCGCCTACGAATGCAGTTGCCGCCGGGCGCGCGAAAATCCTTGCCAGCCAACTCAGGTGTGTATGATCATCGGCCAGCCTTTCGTAGACTTCCATCTCGAGCACAATCCTCACAGCAGCCGCCGGCTGACGCAGATCGAGGCGCTGGCGCTCCTGCAGGCTGAACACGAGCGCGGGCACGTGCACACCGCCTGGTTCAAGGAGTCGTGCCTCAGCCGCTTCTACGTCATCTGCAACTGCTGCAAGTGTTGCTGTGCCGGGATCGAGGCGATGGTCAAATACGGCAACCCCCTGATCGCCTCCTCGGGCTTCGTCGCCCGGGTGGACCCGGCGCTGTGCACAAGCTGTGGCCTCTGCGTCGAAGCCTGCCCGTTCGGCGCTCTCTCCCTGAACGGGTCGGCAAACGGAGCGGCGGTAGTGGAATGGGCGAAATGCATGGGCTGCGGCATCTGCGTTGGCCAATGTCCTTCAGAAGCCGCTACTCTGCGGAGAGACGAGCGCAAGGGCGTGCCCATGGACGTTCGCTTGCTATCATAGATTGTTAAGGAGGGGGAAATGTCGACTTTTCGTGACACGGCGCATCTGTACCAGGTATTGGCCGCGCTTTTTGACCGGGTGCAACAGGAGCCGGAGATCGCCGGCAAGCTCGCCCAGAGCCGCTTAGTAGTCCGCTTTGTGTTCCACGACCCCGAGGGCATGGTTACCGTCGACCTGCGTAAGGACCCGGTCACCTACATCACCGGTCCCTGTGATCTGGTGCCCGACGTGGAAATGAAGCAGTCGGCCGATACAGCCCACCTCTTCTGGCTTGGCCGGCTCAACGTGCCGCGAGCCATTGCCACCCGCAAGGTCATCGCCCGGGGCTCGGTACCGAAAGCGCTGGCGATGCTGCCGGCGGTCAAGTCCGTCTTCCCTCTCTATCAGCAGGTGTTGCGCGAAATCGGCCAGGAAGCGCTGATTCCTAGCGACAAGCCGGTCAGTCAGCGACGGCCGGGATTGCTGAGCCGTTTGCGGCCGTCCATCCAGAAACGGCGGACGGTCGACTTCGAGACTCTCAGCGCCCATTCGATCCCCTTGGTGGAAGGCCAGCCTGACGAGACGTTCACGGTGAGGTCTCAGGCGCTGCCCGCGGACGAGGCTGGGCTGAAGGTCGAGATGCTGCGCCGGATGATGCTCATCCGCGCCTTCGAGGAGCGCATGGCGCGTGAGTTTGCCGCGGGTGCGGTGCCGACCGAGGCACTGCACTTGTCGATTGGGCAAGAGGCCTGCGCCGTGGGCGCCTGCTTCGCTCTTCAAAGCGGGGACTACATGACCACTACACACCGCGGCCACGGGCACATGATCGCCATGGGGGCCAATCTCGATCAAATGGCCGCCGAGCTGTTCGGCAAAGCGACCGGGCTTTGTGGCGGTTTAGGCGGCTGTATGCATGTCACCGACGCTCAGCTAGGGGCGTTGGGCGCCAACGGGATCGTAGGCGCCTCGTCATTGATCGCCGTCGGCGCGGCGCTGTCCGCCCAGAAGCGGGCGACAACCCAGATCGCCTTGGCCGTCATGGGGGACGGCGTTACGGCGCAAGGCATGTTCCATGAAGCGCTCAACTTCGCCGCCGTCTTCCAGCTCCCGGCCATCCTCTTCGTGGAGAACAACCAGTACGCCGAGTTCACCCCGCTCAAGGGCCACACCCGCCTCGATCGTCTTTCGGACCGGGCCGCCGGCTATGGTGTGCCTGGGGTTTCGGTAGACGGCAACGACGTCTGGGCAGTGTACGAGACCGTGCGCGAGGCGATCGCTCGCGCCAGGCGGGGCGAAGGGCCGGTACTGATCGAAGGGATCACCTATCGCTGGTGCGGCCACAGCGAAGGCGAGTCTGCCCAATACCGGACCGAGGAAGAGATCGCGGACTGGAAAGGCCAAGACCCGCTTGTCCGCTGGCAGAATTCCCTCCTGGGCTTGACTGGCCAGACACCTTTGCTGACCACCGCGGCCGTCGCCGATATGGAGCGCGATGCCCAGATCGCAGTGGAGAAAGCCGTCTCGTTCGCCCTGGCTAGCGCCGAGCCGAAAGCTGCGGCCTTGACCGACCATCTCTTCGCGCCGGAGCCCGCGGCGCTCTATCACGATCGGCCGCAGCCCAAAGCGACACGAGAGATCAGCGTGTCAGCGGCCCTTTTCGAGGCGCTGGCCGAGGAACTGGCCCGCGACGAGCGGGTTTACCTGATCGGCGAGGATGTGCGAGGAGGCGGCTATTTCGCCGTGACGAACGGACTGGTAGACCGGTTCGGACCTGACCGGGTGATCGATACGCCGATCAGCGAGTATGCCATCGTCGGTTCCAGCATCGGCGCCGCGATAACCGGGATGCGCCCCATCGCCGAGATCGAGTTCGGCGACTTCATCACCTGTTGCATGGACCCGCTGGTCAACCAAGCAGCAAAGCTGCGCTTCATGTCCGGCGGGCAATACCGCCTACCCCTGGTGGTGCGCACGCCAGGCGGGGGCGGGATCGGCATGGCCGCCCAGCATAGCCAAAGTCTCGAGGCCTGGCTCCTGCACATCCCGGGTCTCATCGTCATCGCCCCGGGCACACCTTATGACGCCAAGGGTTTGCTCAAGGCGGCGATCCGCTCGAACAACCCGGTAGTCTTCTTCGAGAACAAACTGCTTTATGCGGTCACAGGACCCGTACCCGAGGAGGAGTATCTCGTACCTATCGGCCGGGCCGAGGTCAAACGGGCTGGCCGGGACCTGACCTTGGTCGCGGTAGGCGCCTTGGTCGAGCCGGCACTCGAAGCCGCGGCCACTCTGGCGCCGGAGGGGATCGACGTCGAGGTCGTCGACCCACGCACCCTTTCCCCTTGTGATTGGGGAACCATCGCGCGTTCGGCGGTCAAGACCGGGCGCTTGGTCGTGGCCGAGAGCGGGTCCCTCACCTGTGGCTTCGGCGCGGAGTGCGCCGCCCGGATAACCGAAGCGGCCTGGGGCGCGCTGAAGGCGCCCGTTCGACGTGTGGCCGCACGAGAGGTCCCGATCCCGTACAACCGCGCGCTAGAGAACGAGGTCGTGCCGAATGTGGAGCGGATCATCGGCGAGATCAGGGACTGCCTGAATGGGTGAATTCTCCTGACCCGCGCATGGGAATCATTGTAGGGGCGGTTTGCGAACCGCCCTCCCTGCCCGGTAATCGAAGCGGAAGGGTGCAGATAGGCCTTGGGTAAGGCGCAAACCAAATCCAACTACGACCGGCTCAGCCGGTGGTACGACCTAATCGCAGGGTCCAGCGAGAAGAAATGCCGCAACGCCGGTCTGCAGAAGCTCGCCCCCCGGGCCGGGGAGAGAATCCTGGAGATCGGCCCTGGCACCGGGCACGGCTTGGTCGCCCTAGCGCGCGCTACCAACCCACGCGGCCACGTCTACGGTGTGGACATCTCATCTGGCATGCTCACCGTGGCCGGCTCCAGAATCCGGCAGGCCGGTCTGGCGGACAGAGTAGCGCTGATTCACGGCGATGCCGCCTCCCTCCCCTTTAAAGCCGGCGCCTTTGACGCGGTCTTCGTCAGCTTCGCCCTGGAGCTACTCGGTACGCCAGAGATTCCCAAGGTGCTAGGCGAGTGCCGCCGGGTCCTTCGTTCCAGCGGCCGCCTCGTGGTGGTCAGCCTTTTGGCGACGCCCAAACGCAGTCTGGCCAGCCGGCTTTACGACTGGGCGCACCGCCAGTTCCCTAGTCTCATCGATTGCCGCCCCATCCCTGTCGCCAACATGCTATCCCAAGCTCGCTTTGACATTCTTGACGCCACCGCGATGTCCATGTGGGGCCTGCCAGTAACGATCGTCCTCGCCACCCGCCCCTGATCAGCGCCCGGCGAACACCGCGCCCTTTGAGGGCCTGGCCTCGTCATTCCGGCGCCCGGCCAGGGATTGACACAACGGATGCCCAAATGCTAGCATGCCGGCATCCTACCCTTCGCCTCGCTTGCTGCGAAACCAGACTTAACGTTTGAGTACCTCACCGAGGAGGAGACTAATGAAAGCGCGGCTGCCCTTGGGACTCTTTCTCTCCGCAGCCTTGCTGATCCTTTCTGATGTACCAGCGTTTCCTGACCTACCTGCCGCTGGCCACGCGCGGCAATAATGCACCCTAGCGCCCGGTCTTATGGCGGTTCGCTCGCCAACCGGCCGCTACCACCGCTTATAGACTGCGAGACCATGACCTTGGTCCCGAGCTATCCTAAGTAGCCTTCAACAATCAGCACGGCAATGGGTGCTGGTTCTCAACTGACGACCGATCGCTGCTTGGTCGCAACCAATGGCACGAGTTGTGTAGGGCGACAGATACCGAACAGACTGGCACTCCAACTGGAGCGTCGTGGCGAAGACAAGGGAGAAGCAGCCTCATCCCGCCAGTAGATTACATTGTTACCGCAGTGTTATTGAACTGGCGATAGGTGATGGAACCAATTCTCCATATCCCTGTGTCTCCGACCCAAACCTGGTACCAAAGGTCCGTCGCGACCAGGGCTCGGTCTAGCACAATACCCATCTGGTCGGACCGAAGAGCGAGAATGTCAATGCCGAAGCTGAGCGTGCGCACGAAACTTCTGTTGAGCGCTGTGTTGGTGCTGGTGCCCATCCTGATCCTTCTGATCTGGAACTACAGCGCCGCGTATTGCATGAGAAGGGACGAGATCCTTGCCAGTGAGCAACGCGTGGGCCAGACCGTGGCCGTAGTAGTCGACGACGCTTTCGGTGAAGCAACGGCGCTAGCTCGCTCGTACGCGACGGACCCGGTTATCCTCAGCTTCGACCGTGCGCTCATAGACGGCTACCTGGCAAGGCTGGCAGCGATATATCCTGAATACGACACGGCCGTAGACGTATTCGACATTCACGGAGATCTGGTTGGTTCATCTGGCGGCTACCGAGCGGCAAGCGTGGCTGATCGCGAGTGGTTTCAAGAGTTCCTGCGGGGCAGGAGAGAGCCTATCGTGGTCGGTGTAATCATATCCAGAGTCAGCGGCAAGCCTATCGCTCCTGTAGCAGTACCTATCACCGACGATAACGGGAGACTACTCGGCGCCGTAGGATCGGCTCTGAGTCTCGAGCGTTTTCCACAGAGGCTCAATACCGTGCAGCGGGCGCCCGGCCAGGAAATCTTCGTCACCGACCATACAGGCACGATCGCCTTCTATACCGGCATGCCCAATATCACTTGGGAGCAAAGAGACGCCTCCAAGTATCCGCCGGTGCGCACCGCCCTGGAAGGCAAGGAATTCTCTAGCCCGAGCACGAAAGGCCTAAGGGGCGAGGACCGCATGGTCGTGGCCATGCCCACGCCGAAGTACGGCTGGGTCGTCGGCATCTCGGTCCCCGCTGATTTGGCTCTCGCGCCGGTGCGCAGCGCTCTCCGCGATACACTGATCGCCTTCGCTCTCGTCGTCGCCTTGAGCTTGGGCATTGCGCTCCTCCTTGCCGAGCTCTTCAACCGGCCGTTGAGACAACTCATGGGGAAGGCCACAGCACTGGGCCAGGGTAAGCTGAACGAGAGGGTGCAGATCAAGACGGGTGACGAGCTGGAGCAGATGGGCAATTCGTTCAATGCCATGGCCGACGAACTCCAGCGTGCCCTACAGCTCCGCGAGGAGTTCTTGAGCGTCGCTTCCCATGAGATTCGCACTCCCTTGACGATTATCAAGGGCCACGCGCAGTGGCTTTTGATGAGGGAAACCGACGAGCGAAAGCGGCGCGCGCTGGCGATCATCGTCAAACAGGTCGACCGCATCGTGGAGCTTCTGAACGAAATGCTCATGGTGTCCGAGCTGCGAGCCGGCCGCATGCCCATGGAAAGGCAGCGAGTGGATCTAGGTGCCTTGGTTGGCGCAGTGGTAGAGAGGATGCAATCGTTGGCCGAAGATCACCAACTCCTCTTCCACCGCGAAGAACCGGTCATCGTTGACGCGGACCCTGATCAGATCGAAGTCGTAGTCACGCACCTCATCGACAACGGCATCCGCTATAGCGCTAAAGGCAGCAACGTGGAGATTAGGGTCGACAAGACCAGCACCGAGGCCATCTTCTCGATAAAGGACTACGGGTTAGGCATTCCGCTGCAAGAGCAAGCGCACGTGTTCGAGGCCTTCTTCCAGATGCAGCCGGGCATTGCCGGCTACGGCGGCCTCGGGCTCGGCTTATTCATCAGCAAGGAGATCGTGGAGCGCCACGGCGGCCGGATCTGGTTCGAGAGCACAGAAGGTCAGGGCTCGACCTTCTACTTCAGCCTTCCTCTGGCCCAACCTGAGAGCTAATGAGCGATCAGCCGCCAGCCACCCGCTGTCAGTCGTCAATAGGCCTCGTCATTCCGGCGAAAGCCGGGATCCAGGCCATCGTAGAGGCCCTCGTGCGAGGCCTGGACCCACCCGAGGCGGGTGACGAGGCTGATGCCCGCCGATGGCTGGCTGCTGATTGCTTCCGACCACTTACAGCATTTCGCAGGAACATCAAGCAGTCGTAGGGGTCCTTCTGAGGAAGGATGAACTGCTCTTGCCGCCGCCGCGGCCTAAGTACAGGGTGGGGCGCTCTATCACCATGAGAAACGCGGTAATGACCGCAGCAGTAGTGGCTCTCTGCTATAATATGGCCTGAATATGGCTAAGCTGATAGCTGAAAGCTGAAGGCTGAAAGAAGAGAGAAGACTACCATGGCGGAGATGGCTATTCGCGCCGACAGCCTATCGCGCAGTTTCGGCGCGGTGCGAGCGGTCAATGACCTCACTTTGGAGGTACCGGCCGGCACAGTCTTCGGCTTCCTCGGTCCGAACGGAGCGGGCAAGACGACGACGATTCACCTGCTCTTGGGTCTCTTGGAGCCCACCAGCGGACGGGCCGAAGTGCTGGGCTACGATACCCGGACGGCCGCCGGCGAAATCCGTGAGCGGTCCGGGGCTTTGCTCGAACATGCCGGCCTGTACGAGCGGCTCACCGCCGAAGACAACCTCGAACTGTTCGGCCGGATCTGGCACTTGCCCGCGGCCGTCCGGCAGACGCGGATCAAGGAACTGCTCACCCACATCGGCCTTTGGGACCGTCGCAAGGAGCGCGTAGGAACTTGGAGCCGCGGCATGAAGCAGAAGCTGGCCGTGGCCCGCGCCCTAATCCACCGGCCAAGGCTGCTCTTCCTTGACGAACCAACATCAGGGCTAGATCCGGTGGCCGCCGCCGCCCTGCGAGAGGACCTCGCTGGCCTCGCCGCGAAAGAAGGAGCCACCGTCTTTCTGACCACCCATAATCTGGCCGAGGCTGAGAAGCTCTGCGGGCTCGTGGGCGTGATCCGCCAAGGGAAGCTACTGGTAGTCGGCCACCCCGACGCGCTGCGGACGAGAGGTGACGCATCGCGCGCGGAGATCGTCGGGCGCGAGTTTAGCGAGAATCTCCTAGCCCTGCTCCGGTCGCAACCGACAGTAGCCGGCGCAGCACTGCAAAACGGCCGCCTGGTCATCGACCTGCAGGATGGCGCCGACATCGCCCCCCTAGTCAGCCTGATGGTCAGCGCCGGCGCCGAAATCGAAGAGGTGCGCAAGGGCAAGGCCAGCCTAGAAGAGGTATTCCTGACCCTGATGCAGGAGGAGAAGACAGATGCTCGCTGATATCGAGACCATGATCTGGAAGGAGTGGAAAGAGTACCTGTTCCAGCGGGGCAGTCTCCGTGGCGGCCTTCTCGGAGTGGTAATTATGTTGGCCGTCTTCGGCATCTTCCTGCCCGCGCAGATCGGGCTCGCCTGGGTCGAATCGCCCCTCTTGCTCGGCTTCTACTCGTGGGTACCGGTCTTCCTGGTCATCGCCGTCATCGCCGATTCCTTCGCAGGAGAGCGTGAGCGGCACACTTTGGAGACCCTTCTGGTCACCCGCCTGTCAGACCGGGCGATCCTCTTCGGCAAGGTCCTCGCGGCAATCCTCTACGGCTGGGGTTTCGCCATGCTCAGTCTCCTTCTCGGGCTGGTCACCGTGAACGTGACCAACGATCACGGCCAGTTGGTACTTTTCTCGCCAACCACCGCCCTAGCAATCGTCGGATTGAGCTTGCTAGAGGCCGGTTTGG
>Ga0315298_1011444_pt1 | contig 10412 bp, 9 predicted proteins | sample WHS_1_MG_FD_203077 | JGI IMG/M metagenome (GOLD analysis project Ga0315298, IMG submission 203077) | Extremophilic microbial mat communities from Washburn Hot Springs, YNP, Wyoming, USA - WHS_1_MG | ecosystem: Environmental > Aquatic > Thermal springs > Hot (42-90C) | place: USA: Wyoming...
AGGATCATCAAACGGGTGCTATCCGGCGAAAAGGCATAGGCGCGCACCTCAGGGTAAATCATGAAGCCGTGCTCCTGAGGGAAGTAGAACGCTCGCTGACTGGGCACACCGCGCTCGATCTCCTGGAGGAGGAGATAGCCAATATGATAATAATTCAAAGGTTGAGCGGCCTGAGGGTTGAGAAAAGCCACCAGACGACCATCGGGAGAAAAGACAGGACGGGCATAGGGCAGAGAGGTCAGAGAGCGATCCGCGTTGAGACGATACACGCCCTGCGCGCGACAATCGTCTTTGGCCTGGCAGACGCCGCTTTCAAAGTAGATTTCCCCATCTCGCGGCGACGGATACAGCGCAATTGCCTGACCCTGCTCGGTCTGAATGGGAGCAGCGCGGTCCAGATACACCACGGCCTCATCCCGGCTATCCCAATAAGCACCCTGACGGCCATTTGCCTCCAGCGTCTCGCTGATCAATCGCCACGTGTTCTCCTGTAGGTTAATTTCGTAGAGACGGCTTCCGTTGTTGACCAGCAGGCGTTGCCCATCCTGGCTGACATCCTGCAAGTCAAAACCGGGGCCCAGAACAGGGATCAACTCATGCCGGGCATAGGCATAGGCAAAGACACCATTCGGGGTCACCTTGCCATCCTGAGAGATGGCGGTGCCGAAGAAGACACACCCGCCCTGACAGTCGGGAAGGGTGAATTTGAGGGCGGAAGAGGATGGTTCAGGAGTGGCAGTCTCCTGAAGGGTAACGGCGGAGGGCGGGCCGGCTTCCTGTGCCTGGATGGCTTTCCACAGGCGATAGAGGAGACGCAAAGCAAGGATGTTTTTCACGCGGTAGCCTTCGGGGCTGAGATGGAAGCCTTCCCGGTTCGGGTCAATTCCGCGATTATCCAGATACTGCGCGGCCCGCCAGAAATTCACGAGAGGCACCTGATATTCGTACGCGAGGCGCACAATGATCGGGTTGATGACATGGATTCCCTGGCCAACTTCCGCCGCATCCGCCTTGGTCAACAGGATGGGCACGGAACCGCGTGCGATCACCTCATCGAGAATGCGCCGCAGGTATATTTCATAACGGTCAACGGTCGCGGGGTCCAGCCAGGTCTCCAGTGTGATGAAAACAAAGGCGGGGTTGTTCAGGCGATATTCGCAGGAGAGCGGCGTTTCGCCCACTTTGCACACCTGAGGATCAGCCTGCATCGGATTAAGAATAGAGGCGGCAGTAAACCCCCCGCGCGAAGTCACCGACCAGCGATCAAAGGATTCCTCAAAATAGAGCAGGGCTTCCCAAAGGTAACTTTCAGCCGGGTCTGGGCGCTGATCTCCCCGCCCGAAGGGGCCGAGAAAAACGTAGGGGATCGACTGACAATCGCCGATGACGGAGAAGTGGTGGGGGTCACGGCCCAGCGCCTGACCCGCCGCATAAATCTCAAATACGCGCGGGCTGAATGTTTCGGGCAAAATTGGGAACTCGCGCCAGTCCCCCATAGGCGGCAAGGGCGTCGGAGTAACCGTTGGGGTGGACTCGACAGCCGCTGCCCTCGCCGGCGACGTCTCTGGCAGGAAGCGGGCGGGAGTCACGGCAGAGGTAGAGGAAGGTTTAACCGCCGGCGTGGGCGTGGGGACAGCTGCCTGCGCCTGACAGGCCACACCGACATACAGGATAACCAGCAACGAGAGCAGGGCACGGTAAGCAGGTCGGCGCACGAAAAACGGATGGTTCATAAGCCATAAAGTATCGCTGAAGCCAGCGTAAGAAAGATGTTTAGACGAACGGCATGCCGGGCCAAAGCGAGGTGGATACTGGCACGATCATCTCCTGACCCTCCGCCGCGTCCGAGGCCAGTTCCTATTATACCCATATCCCCCTCCCCGCGTCTTCTACCTGGGCCCGCAACCAACACTCAGCGCGCCTCGCAGGCTCAGCGTAACCGCCTGCCAACCCCCAGGGTGTTGCACGTTGAGGGCAGGCGTCGCTCACAGACGGGCGTGAAAAGCGCCTTTGGGCGGTAAAGGTAACTACCTACCATGGCTGATGGAGAACCCTCTGCCTCTTGTCATTGCGAGCGTAGCGCATGTCCCGCCTGCCACGAGCGGAGCGTGGTGGAGCGCAGCGTGGGGAAAGCAATCTCCCGGCAAGCAAGGGGATTGCTTCGCCGCCTGCGACGGCTCGCAATGACAAGGATGGATAGTGGGTAGGTTGTTACCCTATCACGGGAATTGTGCCCACTCTCTGGCCGAGGTTATGGATCAGCCGGGGGCGTTGGGAAGAAACAAAAAGGCGGCTTCAAGAGCACTTTGAAGCCGCCCGGCATGGAAAACGAACTGCGGGGAGGGCGGGATTCGAACCCGCGGCTGAGGTTTTAGCCCCAGCACTCACTTAGCAGGCGAGCCCAATCGGCCATCTCTGGCACCTCCCCGGAAAATTGCATCTCGATTGTACTTGAAAACAGCCAGTTGTCAACCGGGCGCGCCATATGCCTCCGCGCTAGAATTGCCCTTCCAGATAAGCGCGTGTCCTTTCCTGACGGGGGTTGACGAAGACCTCGGCAGCCGGGCCGGCTTCGATCACCTCACCCATATACATGAAAACAACATAATCGGCCAGACGTTTGGCCTGGCGTAAGATATGCGTCACCAGCACAATCGTATAGTCCTGTTTCAATTCGAGCAAGCGTTTCTCGATGTGCTGCGCCGAGATCGGATCCAGCGCCGACGTCACCTCATCGCCCAGCAAGATTTCCGGTTCAACCGCCAGCCCGCGCGCCAGGCACAGCCGTTGCTGTTGACCAATCGAAAGACGGCTGGCCGGTTGATGGAGACGGTCCTTGACCTCCTCCCACAGGCCAGCCACTTCCAGGTAGTGACGCACCGCGCGCTCCAGTTCACGCCCTTTTTTGAGACGATGAATCCGCAATCCGTAGGCCACGTTCTCATAAATGGACATCGGTAAAGGGAACGGACGTTGCGCCAGCAGACCAACTTTTTTGCGGATTTCCGTCACGTCCACGCCGGGGGCGTAAATGTCCTCACCGTCAATCAGCACCTGACCGCTCAGGCGCGTGCCGTCGCTTAATTCCAGGAAACGATTCAGACTCTTGAGCAAGGTGGTTTTGCCGCAGCCCGATGGGCCAATAATCACCGTAATCTGCCGGCGCGGAATATCCAGCGTTACCTCACGCAGCGCCAGATGACCACCTTCATACCAGACGCTCAGATTACGAACCTGAATATGGGGCTCCATGCTTACTCCTGTTGAGTCTCTTACTTGACAACAAATTGTCCCAGTCTTCCAGCCAGCCAGCGTGACCCCAGGCTGATAATCAAGACCAGAACCGTCAGAATCAACGCCGCGGCGTAGGCTCGCTGCTGCACTTCGGGGTATGGCGTGCCCAACTGGAAAAAAACAGCCAGCGGGAGCGAGGCCGCCGGACGCAGCAGGGAAGTGGGCAGGCGATCGGTGTAGCCAGCCGTGAACAGGACGGAGGCCGCGTCGCCAATCCCGCGCCCGAATGCCAGCAGAACCGCGGTCAGGATGCCGGGCAACATCTGCCGGCTGACCACGCGCAACGCGGTCTCGAAACGCGTCGCGCCCAGGGCCAGCGAAGCCTGCTCCAGTTCCTCGGGCATCATTTGCAATACCTCGTCCATGGCGCGCGTCATGATGGGCATTTCGAGCAGGGCCAGCACCAGCACGCCGCCCAGCAATGAGGCGCGCAGCCCGATTGCCAGCATGACCATAAACCCAAACGCCCCGTACACGATAGACGGAATCCCCCAAAGCACATCCAACCCCAGGCGGACGAAGTGCCCCCAGGAGGAACGGCGCACGTAAGTCTGGAGATAGAGCGAAAGCGGCAGGCTGAAAAGAAAAGCCAGCAAAGTCCCGCCGCCAGCCAGATAGAGCGAGCCGAGAATGGCATTCAAAATGCCGCCCTCTTTTCCCAGATAGTAACCGCCTTTGGGGGATTGGGTCAGCATGGCCCAGTCAAGGGACGGCAATCCCCTGGCCATAACCGTTCCAAGAATCAGAGCCAGACTGACGGCTACAACGGCAAAGGAAAGTAGCATTAACCCCCTGGCCAGAGTCTCTTCAAGATGACGCCAGTGCCAGTGTTTTTTCATTGCGACCTCGCTTTCATCCGGCGCAGAACCAGCGTCGCGGCCACGTTGAACATCAGAACAATCACCAGCAGGATCAACGCCGCGGTCATCAGCGCCGCATCATAGAGTGGAATGGACATCATCTCGCCGTAATTATTGGCGATCAATGCCGGCAGCGGGTAAGCGGCGTCGAACAACGAACGCGGCACCTGAACCACATTGCCGACGACCATCAGCACCGCCATGGTCTCGCCTAAAGCGCGCGAAAGCCCCAGAACGATCCCGGCCAGCACGCCGGCCAGCGTTTTGGGCAACACGACATGGCGGATGGTCTGCCAGCGAGTCGCGCCAACAGCGAGCGAAGCCTGGCGCATCCCTTCCGGGACGGCGCGGAACACCTCATAGGTTACAGCAATGATGAACGGCGCCACCATGACCGCCAGAACAATCGCACCGGCCATGATGCTGAAACCGGTCGGGTTTTCGGAGCGAAAAAGGGGCAGAAAGCCGAAAGCCCGGCGACAGAACGGCGCCAGCGTATGTTGCACCCAGGGGACAATGGCAATTACCCCCCACACGCCATAGACGACCGAGGGAATCGCGGCCAGCAAATCCAACACCGGCTTCATGAAGGCACGCGTCGGCGGACGCGCATATTCGGCCAGATAAATGGCTGTCAGCAAACTGGGAGGCACAGCCAGCACCAAAGCCGCTAACGTCACCCACAGGGTGCCGCTCAAGAACGGCAAGAAGCCAAATTGACCCGCCACAGGTTTCCAGACGCGCCCGCTCATCAACGCCCAAAGCGAGTTTTGCCCCAGAATCGGCCAGGCGCGCCCAAGCAGGACGGCAGCCATGACCACGACCAGGAGCGGGGGAAACACCGTCAGGAAAAACAACCCCCGGCGGGTCAGCCGCTCGCGGCGCTGACGAGCCGCGAGAACCGAAGGTGGAGAGGAGAGACGCGGCATGTTCCCGTCACCGTACCTTACGCAAGGCTTCCGCCAGTTGCTCCGAAGAGAGAGGAATATAGCCGGCCTCCCCGACAAACTGCCGACCGTCGGTCAGAATCCATTCCAGAAAGACCTGGACCAACCCCTGCGGCTTCCCTTTCGTAACCAGATTCAAAGGACGCGCCGGAGGCGAAGGGTACCTGCCACTCGCGACGGCCTCCTGGGCCTCACTTTTGGTCTCCAGAAGTTCGTCCGCTTCGGCCACACCATTGCCATTGCGGTCAATGGGTACCACGACCACTCCCGCCACCGGCCTGCCGCTTTCCGCATCATAGGCATAGTTCAGATTGTTATAGCCCAGGCCGAGAGGGTCTTTCGCCACCGCATCCACCAGGCCCGGATCGCCGGAGACAGCGATGCCTAACAGGTCTTCCTGCTTCTTGCCCCCCAGATATTTCGCCCACACATCGGCCGCGCCGCAGGCGTCAGCGCGCGTAAAGGGATGAATTTCATCCGTGATTTCGGGCCTGCCAACCACCTGGCCCCAGGTCTTGACCTCGCCCGTGATAAAGATTTTGATGAAGGTATCCTGCGAAATCCCTTTGGCCAGCAAATCGTCCAAAACCGGGTTTTTATTCGAGACCGTAGGGAAAACCGCGTCAATGACAACCGGAACCCAGTAGGCGCCCTGGGCTTCCTCCTCCTCAGAGACCTCGCGCGAAACCATGCCAATGTCCACGGCGCCAGACAGGGCATCGGTCATGCCCTTGCCGGCCCCTCCTGCCGAAATGTCAAACTCGACGCCAGGGTGAACTTTGTGGAATTCCTCTGCCCAACGTTGCATCATCGGATACAGGGCAAAGGCGCCAGAGATGGAGATGACGCCCTGCAGATCGTCCTCCGGCCGTATCGCAGGAGTAGCCTGTCCACAGGCACTGGCAAGCACAACGACCAACGCGATCAGGGCAAGGCCCATATATTGACTTTTCATATCGCACTCCTTGAATGTATATATTATCTACTATAATAATATACTTTTCGGCAGCAACAAAACGTTTCTCTGTCTGAAACAGAGAAGGATTCACGGAGTATCTGGAGAACTGCTGGCTGCGCGCGCCTGACGGACGCGCGCAGCGACGTCGGCGAGGGTGGTATTGTCGAGAATGTGCGCAATGGCATCGCGCACGTCGCTCATTACCATTCGCAGGCCACAACTGGCTTCGTCCGGGCAAGTGCACGGTTCATAGGCCATCTGACTGACGCAGCGAATAGGTGCCACCGGCCCATCCAGTGTGCGAAAAATCTGGCCGAGGGTAATTCGATCGGCAGGACGGCCCAGATAATAACCGCCGCCAACCCCAACCTTGCTGTGCAGGATGCCGGCATTTTTCAGGGTCAGTAAAATCTGCTCCAAAAACTTGACCGGGATTCGTTCGCCCTGGGCTATATCGCGAATCGACACCATAGCCCCAGGCGACTCCTGCTGCACCAGAGCAATATAGATGGCGGCCCGCAGACCGTATTCACCACGTTTGGAAAGGCGCATGGCGCAAAAATTTGTCTAGTATTATTATAGAGTTTATAAATATTATAATCTCTGTATCCGGCCTCGTCAAGCGAGCGCGTGCTGGTGAGTGCCCACAAGTCAACATTGAAAAAGCTCTGCCCCTGTGGTCATGTTTGTTGTCACATAACTCAAACTCAGGAGGCAGAGCCATGTTGAATATACCGCTTACCGAAATTCTTGCCAGGATGCCGATTGCGGAGATCGAACAGGCACTGGCAGAGTTTCTTGCTCCTATGATAGCGTTGTCGCCGGACAAGCGCTTGAGGCGGATAGTGTTAGAAGCCATTCGCGGCCCGGTGCACTTTGAGAAAGCGTACACAGAAAAGTCGGAAGGAGTGAGTACCATATACAAGAGTACACCGCCCGACCTGAACGGGAATGCCCGCCTGTCGCGCGGCTATCCGGCCATGACCGCCACCGTGGTCAACACGCCCATCCCGGCCATCTCATATGCCAGCTGGTTCTCCTGCAAGACGGCTGACTTTGTGAGTGAGGATCGGGAAATCGAACGGGCCATCCGCACCACTCAGGTCGTTTTCCAGCATGCAGGAGAAACCCGCCTGACCAATCTCCTGGCTGGCCATCCAGCCTTTTCCCCACCATCTCTTCGGAGATACCTGAGATGTGGGCAATCACCAGCGAGATTCTGCCGGCGGTAACATTTTCATTGACCTGACACGAAAGGACATACATACCTGAAATTGCGGTATGATTGGCGTGATGCGCAAAATCTGGCCTTTCACCTTTTACTTCTTTTTCTTTGCCGCTTTCTCGGCTCTGATGCCTTATCTGGTCCTTTACTATCGCTGGCGCGGCCTGAACGGCCTCCAGATTGGCCTGCTGACCGGTCTGACGCCGATCATTACCACCTTCAGCGCGCCGTTCTGGACCAGTCTGGCTGACTCGCGCCGTCGTCACGGCTTGATCCTGCGGCTGAACATGGCCGCAGCGATCCTGATCGTCCTGCTGATGCCGGCAGCCAGGACGTTCCTGACGTTATTCCCCCTGATTCTTCTCTATACCTTTCTGTTTGCTCCCATCTCTTCGCTCGCCGACAGCGCGACGCTTTCCATGCTGGGCCAACGGCGCGAGGAGTATGGGCGCATTCGCCTGGGAGGAACGATTGGCTGGGGAGTGGTTTCGGCCATTGCTGGCGTCGTCATCGAACGCTACGGACTGACCTGGTCTTTCTGGCTTTACGCCATTAACATGAGCCTGGCCTGGGTTATCAGCCGACGACTGGCCTTTGGTCCGGGAGGTGAGCATGTCTCCATCCGCCGGGGATTCCGTCTCCTGTTATCCAACCGGCGCTGGCTGATTTTCCTGGTAACCGTTTTTATTGCCGGCATGGGCATGTCTACCGTCAATACCTACCTTTTCCCTTACATGGAGGAGGCAGGCGCCCGCAAGAGTTGGATGGGGCTGGCCGCTGTCATCGCCACGATTTCGGAAATACCGGTCTTTTTCTTCTCCAATCACTTGCTGCAACGCCTGAAAGCGCGCGGCCTGTTGATGCTTTCAATGGCTGTCATTGGTGGGCGGCTTCTGCTCTATTTCCTCTTCCCCTTTCCGGCGGCAATTCTCGTCATTCAGGGTATTCACGGTCTGACCTTTGCCGCCCTCTGGGCCTCCGGCGTTTCTTACGCTCATGAAAACGCGCCACCCGGCATGATCGCGACCGCGCAGGGCCTGTTCGGCAGCGTCGTGATGGGCTTCGGTTCCGGCGCGGGGGGTATGGTTGGCGGCGTGCTCATCGAACGCTTTGGCGCGGCCGGCATGTATGGCATCATGGGCCTCATCGTGCTGGCAGGGCTTGGACTGTTTGCCTTGCTGGAACGGTTGTGCCGTTCCTGCCCCGCGGTAGAGACGGAAGGATGAGATTACGGATTCACTTCTCCAAAGCCGATGCCTTACGCTACATCGGTCATCTGGATTTGCAACGGTTGTGGGAACGTGTCTTGCGCCGCGCCGGCTGCGCGTTGGTGTACAGTCAGGGGTTCCATCCTCAGCCAAAAATCCAGATCGCCTCTGCCCTCCCTTTGGGCTTGATTGGTCATGATGAACTCGTGGACGTCTGGCTGGAGGAAGGGAAGATGCCGGCTGCCTCACTGACGGAACTGGCGCAACGATTACAGGACGCCGCGCCACGTGGCCTGTACATCCGTTCGGTTGAGAACGTGGACGAACGCGCTCCCGCTCTGCCAACCCAAGTCCTGGCCGCTGAGTACCGCGTGACCTTTATCGGTCAGGTCACAGCCGACCTGCCACAACGGGTGGAGGCCCTGTTACGTCAGAGCACGTTGCCGCGTCGGCGGCGCGAACGCGATTATGATTTGCGGCCTTTGATTTTTGGGTTAGAATGGAAAGAGAATGCGCTGTACATGACTCTGGCAGCTCAGGAAGGCGCCACCGGCCGGCCAGACGAGGTCCTGGCCACGCTGAACCTGCCTATCGAAGAAAGCCGCATCGAGCGGCTGCGCCTGATTCTCAAGTCCTGATCAGGCTCAGGCGCCATGACTCCACAAGGAAAGGATAAAAAGACATGTCAAAGATTGCTATCATTACGGATACCGACTGTAGCCTGCCGCTGGAGATTACGAATCGTTATGGCATTGTTCAGGTGCCCATCACCATCCAGTTCGGCAAAGAGAGTTTCCGCGCCGTGTACGATCTGGACGATGCAGCCACCTTTGCGCGCATTGACCGTGAGGGGCGCATTCCGACCACGGCCGCGCCCGCCCCTGGTCAATACGCCGAGGCTTATCGCGCCGCGTTTGAGGCTGGCGCCGAAGCGATTCTCTGCTTTGCCATCAGCAGCACCATGAGCGCCTGTTATCAGGCGGCGCTGACCGCGCGCGAGATGTTCCCGGAGCGCGAAATCCGTGTGGTGGACACGAAGACTCTTTCGCTGGCGCAAGGATTCATGGTGCTGACCGCGGCGGAGGCGTTGAGCCGGGGGGCTTCCCTGGAGGAGGCCCAGGCCGCCGCCGAGAGCGCAGGCGCACGCACTCATTTGTTTGCCGCCCTGTCTACACTGAAATACCTGGCCATGAGTGGACGCGTTGGACATCTGGCCGCGGGCCTGGCTGGCCTGCTCGAAGTGCGTCCCATTCTGACAGTGATAGATGGCAAACTGCAACTGTTGGAACGCGTGCGTACCCAGCGTAAGGCATGGGAGCGCGTGATCGAACTGGCCGTAGAGGCCGCGCGCGGCAGGCGCATCGAGCGTATCGGTTACCTGCATGTCAACGCGCGGGAAATGGCCGAACAATTTGCGGCGCAGGTCGGCGCGGCGTTGCCCTGTCCGGCCGCGCCGATTTATGCCGACATGACGCCCGGCCTCTCCATCCACTCCGGGGCCGGGCTGGTGGGCGTCGTCTTTGTAGCAGCAGAGAACGGTAATTGATGAAGAAGTCAGTCCTGCTTATCCACGGGCGCGGGAACGTTTTGTGGAGTTGCCTTTGCCATGCGAGCCGTAAACGCCACCGACGCGCGCTGGCTTTTGTGCCCATCGCGTACGCGCCGTGTAGGGTGGGTCATGCGAGGAGCGGCTGGCCGTTTTGCGTACCCCCCTGCCGGTTAGGCGCCAAAAGGCTGGTTTTGGGCGGGGGGTACGCAGACTGCGCCGGGCCTTGTGTTTTTTGGCAAGAAGGTTTGCAAATTTTGAAGAGAGGAGGTAGAATAACTATGTGCTGGCCCTTGAATATGCAAAAACAGGAAACTCATTTTTGACCGGGAAACAAGGTCAGAATCAAAAAATGCCCGTAAGGGCATTAAGAC
>Ga0315298_1011446_pt1 | contig 10408 bp, 13 predicted proteins | sample WHS_1_MG_FD_203077 | JGI IMG/M metagenome (GOLD analysis project Ga0315298, IMG submission 203077) | Extremophilic microbial mat communities from Washburn Hot Springs, YNP, Wyoming, USA - WHS_1_MG | ecosystem: Environmental > Aquatic > Thermal springs > Hot (42-90C) | place: USA: Wyoming...
TGAGGGATAATTGTGGTGTTTTCGGGATTTATTCTCACGCACCCTGTGTGTATGACATTTACAACGCCCTCGATTTTCTCCAGCACCGGGGGCAGCAATTTTGCGGCATCGCCATCTACCACGACGGCGTAAAGCAGGTCACCCATCACGGGCGAGTGGGTTATGCCTTTACCGAAAGTGACCTGCAATATTTACACGGCGGTAGGTGGGGAATTGGGCATGTCAGTCTGTGGGAACGGCAACCCATGACCTGGTCTTCGAGGATGGGAGAGATCGCCCTTGCTTTTAGCGGGAACATAATCAATGCCAAAGAGATTATTGAAAGTATGAAGGAACGTGGTGATGCTTTTTACCGCGATTACCATACGGAAATACTAGGGAAAATTATCATTTCCTCGGCCGATATAGTTTCTGGAATTACCCGTCTTTCGGGTATTGTAGAAGGGGCCTATTCTCTCGTAATAGTAACCCGGGAAGGTGTTTACGCTACCCGTGATGTTTATGGATTCCGACCGCTTATCTTAGGTCGGGATGAAAAGAGATTTGCCGTAAGTTCAGAATCCCGTGCCTTGCAGAACATGGATATGGAAATTGTGAGGGATGTAAAACCGGGAGAAATAGTTTTTATTGATGGAGAGGGGTTCCATACCCTCAAAGTATTGCCTTCCCCCCGGCGTGCACATTGTGCCTTCGAATGGGCCTACACGGCCAGCATCGATTCCATTATAGAAGGCCTGTATGTGCAGGAAGCGAGACACCGTCTCGGAGTAAGTCTGGCAGAGAGGGACCTTGTGGAGAAAGATATTAAGGCCGATATCGTCGCCCCCGTTCCCATGTCCGGCATAGGCCATGCGCTGGGTTACCATGCCCGCTCTTCTCTTCCATATCAGGAGGTATTTCTCTACAACCGCTATGCGGACAGGAGTTATACTCAGGTAAATCAGGCAGCAAGAGAAAAAATGGCGAAAAGAAAACTGTCCGTCCTACCGTATGCCGTTAAAGGCAAGAGCATTGTCATATGCGATGATTCTATTGTCCGGGGAACCCAGATCAGGGATAAGGTAAGGGAACTTAAACGGGCCGGGGCCCGGGAAGTGCACGTTCGGGTGGCCTGTCCTCCTCTTCTTTATACCTGCGACTTTGGTGTCTCAACCCGGGCAAAGGAAGAGCTCGTGGCGAGGCATTTCTTAGCCGATGGCAACATCGAGGGTATGGATGACTTGAAACGTCTGGAACGATGGATTGCCAAACAAATTGATGCGGATTCGGTAAAATACAACAGCATAGATGCTTTTGTTAGGGCTATTGGTTTGGGTAGAAACGAATTATGCCTAAAGTGCTGGGATGGGTTGCGTCCCACACAAATTATGGGAGAGAAATTTTTAAAAGGAGAGGATTATGAAAATTCTTAGGGTTGATTTGGGGAAGAAGCGCTTACTAATGGAGGACCTGCCGGAAAGGTGGCGTACCCTGGGGGGGAGTGCCATCATTGCCAAGCTGATGAGAGGGGAAGTGTCGCCACGGGTGGATCCGTTGGGACCAGAAAATAAGTTAATCGTTGCCTGTGGCCCCCTGGCAGGAACCAGGGCACCTCAGCTTGGTAGGATTTCCATAGGGGCAAAAAGCCCTCTTACCCTTGGTATAAAAGAGGCAAACGCAGGGGGACCAGCGGGACAGATTCTGGACCGTTTAGGCATCAGGGCGATCGTATTCGAGGGGAGAAGTGAAACCCCTGTGGCAGTTTACATAGGGAGGGAACGGGTGGAGGTTTTTGAAGCTAAGGACCTGTGGGGGAAAAAGACGTACGCAACCGTTTCGGCTCTGCAGGATAGATTTGGTAACAAGATTGCCGTGTTATGCACAGGTCTCGCCGGCGAAAGAGGCTACCGCACAGCGGCAGTCTCCGTTACGGATATTTTTGGAGACCCTTCTCGCCTGTGTGCCCGTGGCGGGCTGGGGTCCGTAATGGGGGCAAAAGGTTTGAAGGCCATTGTTCTCGACCCACAGGGGACAGAACAGGTGCCCATAGCCCAGCCGGATCGCTTCCGTTCCGTAGTACAGAAATGGATTGAAATCTTTAGGCACGACGTAAGTTGTAGCCTCTTTGCCCGCTTCGGAACCCCCTTAGCTATAAATAATTCTGCTAGTCATGGAACTCTGCCGACCTGTAATTATCGTTCTGGGAGGCCTGAATCCTATACCGCGGTAAGTGGCCATGCAATCCAAAAGATTCTCTTCGAACGGGGTGGAAAAATGCACGGATGTATGCCCGGGTGTGTAGTGCAGTGCTCCATTATTTATCCCGATAAGGAAGGGAAAAAGATCAGCGGGGCCTATGAGTACGAGACAATTGCCCTTCTCGGGACGAACTTGGGAATCCTCGATAACGATGCCATTGCCCGGCTTAAATTCATGTGTGACGATTTGGGTTTAGATGCCATCGATACGGGGAGTGCGCTAGGATTAGCCGCGGAGAAGGGGCTGATGGACTGGGGGGACAGCCGTAGGGCAATGGAGCTCCTTCAGGAAATAGAGAAGGGAACACCCTTAGGTGAGGCCATTGGTAATGGAGTGGTGTCCACGGCGCAGTTTCTCGGTATTGAACGGGTACCTGCTTATAAAGGACAGGCCTTACCGGCTCATGACCCCCGGGCGGTTAAGGGAACAGGGCTTACTTATTTCACAAGCCCGATGGGGGCAGACCATACGGCTGGGCTCACCTACCGCATTCCTAAGAGCAAAGAGCGGCAGATTGAAAATTCCCTTGGGGCCCAGATTAGAGCGGCCACCTGTGATGCCATGGGATACTGTCTAAACGCCCTACCCGGGGGTAGGGAATCCATATACCAATATTTTGCCGAGCTCCTGAACGCGCGCTTCGACCTCGACCTGAAGCCGGAAGAGGTGATGGAGATAGGAAAGGAAACCCTGAAGGATCAAATTTCCTTCAACGAGAAGGCGGAATTTGCCCAGATAGACACAAAAATACCTGATTTTATCCGTGAAGAACCCCTCAGGCCTACCGATTCTGTGTTTGATGTCTCTGAAGAGGAAGTGAAGGCATTTTGGACCAGGCTTGATTCCTATCGTGAGCCGGAGAAGGTATGGGAAATCCGCATCCCGCCTCTCCCTGACATCATGTTCGGGGCGGGGGTATTAAGAAACTTAGGCCCACGGGTAAAGGAACTGAAGGTAAACAGGGCTTTCCTTATCACAGACCCCTTTCTCGCAAAAAGTGGACGGTTAGATTCCCTCCAGGCAGCTCTGAAGAAGGCAGGAGTAGAGCTCGTGATTTTTTCAGAGGTAGAACCGGATCCTCCCATTGAGCTCATCGAAAAAGCTGGGAAGCTGTATAAGGAGACGGGCTGTGACGGCATTATAGGCTTCGGAGGTGGAAGCTCCCTCGATACGGCCAAGACGGTGGGATTACGCGTTAGCCACGGGGGCCATCTCAGGGAGTATGAGGGCATCGTGGGGGGTAGCGGGAAAATAAAGCCGATCTTCCCACCCACTGTACTCATTCCCACCACTTCCGGTACGGGCAGTGAAGTGAATCCCTGCGCCGTTCTTACAGATAAGGAGAGGGATCTTAAATTCATCCTCATGAGCAATCACTTTATTCCTAAACTTGCGGTAATTGATCCTTTAATTACCTCTACCATGCCCCCTTCCCTTACAGTGGAATCGGGTATAGATGCCCTTGCACATTGTGTGGAGGGATACGTGTCTCTGGCCACCCCCTATCATCCTTATTATGAGACGATGGCGGTATATGGAGTGAAGCTCATTGGTCGGAGCCTGGCAAGGGCATACAGAAACGGGGAGGATATTGAAGCCCGGACGGATATGTGTATGGCGGCCATGTGTGGTGGTCTTGCTTTCTTGAAGGGGCTGGGGGTAGGGCATGCTATCACCCATACCCTTGGTGCCCATTACCACTTACCCCACGGAAGGGCGGCCATGTTTGGTCTCATGAGTTTTGTGAAAATCAATCGAGACAAGTGCCGAGAGCCGTTTAAGGATCTCGCTTTTCTCCTCAATAGGTCCGAAGACATGGTGACGGCACTCAAGGGTTTGTACGCAGACCTGGAAATAAATTTAAGCCTGAAGGCCCTCGGTATCCCCCGGGAAGACCTGAAAAAAATTGCCTTCTTTGCCTCTCGGGATGCGGTGAACATGGCCACCGACCCCACGACACCTTCGGAAAAAATGATAGAAGCCGTTCTCGCTGAGATGTATGATTGATTTAACCGGGGTGAAGGAGGGATGACTCCCCATCACCCCGGATTGCCTTAAAAAGAAAGCCCGAGCGTTAAAGCTCCTACAATGAAGGAATCGTCCCTATCGGAAGGGGTTTGGCTGCCCTTCAGGGCAAAACCTCTCATCTCTTTTCGTGCCTCTTTTGATAGAGGAAATATGTAAGTGACGGCAGGTGTGAGCGTGAAGAGGGAACCTAGCTTTACGGGTAGGCTTATAGAAACGGTACCGTCATGGAAATTTTTAAACTTGCGGTCTGTAGGGAGGGCAGAATCGTCGAATTCCGGGTAAGAAGCTTCGTCGGTGGATAGAAGGTAGCTTGCCGTCCCCGATATTTTGAGGGCAAAGGTTTTGCTCAGTTCAAACTCGTGGGAGAGGCCAAGGAGGATGTACCAGTTTTTATAATGGGAAATATCTCTGTAGACCGTAAGGGTGGGGACAAGTAGGGTGTTCAAAGAAGCGGAGAAAAAAAACTCTTGGGCGTCTGGCCGATCGGGCAAGTCTCTTCTTAAAGAAGCTAGGCTGTAGTATATGTAACCTACGCTAAAATTTACGAGTTTTGAACTTTTCGTGTAAAAAAAAGTAAAATCGGTTTCATTCCATTCTGAGCTGTAATCCGTGCCCAGCCCTTGGAAGTAAGGCTTGGTATCCACATTCCCCCAAAGGGAAGCATTAAATCCCTTGTAGCCTATGGATAAGGACGGCTGGATTGCAACACTATTTCTACTTAGCTCGTATCCTCGCCAAATATACTGGCTGGCCATAGTTATGGAAAACTGACCAATAGGTTTGTCATCCCCGTAACTCAAAGACGGGGCGCTTAAAGTCACGTAACATACAGTAATCAATAGCATAATAAGTATCCCTTTTCTTGCGCACATATCTCCACCTCTTTCTTATGGTTGTTTTCGTAGAGCAATTAGTATCTTTTCCGGTTAGGATTTGATTCAAGGCCCGGCGCAGATTCCCGGTGATGACTTGGACTGTCTCATTTCCCACGTAAGGAAGGAGAGTATTTGAGTCATTAAACGATTGGCAAGTGCGTAATTCTCTGCGGGAAACGAGAGAATATCTCTTTGCGATTGGATGTATTTATTAGGTACCAATTCCGGAAGACAATAATCGGTCATCGCTTTTACGTCTTGAGGTCTGACCTCCAGATGGAATTGAAGTCCCATGACTTTTCGTCCCCACTGGAAGGCTTGATTTTTACAGGTCGGGCTTGTGACGAGAAGATGGGCACCCTGAGGGAGATCGAAGGTTTCTTCATGCCACTGAAAGGCGTGGAATGAGACGGGGAAGGAAAAGAGTTTTTCATCTTCTTTGGGAAGACCTATTAAAGAAAACCAACCTATTTCTTTCACGGGGCTTTTGTAGACCTTGGCCCCCAGGGCACTGGCTATGAGTTGAGCTCCCAGGCAGATTCCTAAGATGGGTATCCCCGAAAGGACGGCCTGGCGAATAAAGGCTTTTTCTCTTAAAAGCCAGGGGAAGGCTTCTTCGTCGTTTGCGCTCATGGGGCCCCCGAGAATGATCAGGAAATCCAATTCATTCAAGTCAGGCATCTGTGCCGATGCGAAAAAATGCGTCCAGGTAATTTCATACCCTTGATGTTCAAGCCAAGATTCGATGCAACCGGGTCCATCAACAGGGTCATGTTGGAAAAAATGTGCTCTCATGGAATGGCCTTTCTCTCGAATACGTTATCCTAAAGGTTTTTATGGGTCTTGTTGGGTGCGCATTTTTTTATTAGTCTTCCGGATCTTCATGTTGCGGTACGATTCGACGTTTATCCCGTACTTTCGGATGCGATACATAAGCATGCGATGGGTCGTTCCCAGTTGCTTGGCAGCCTCTCTCCCGTTGCCATTAGTCCGGCGAAGTGCTGATTCGATAATGTGCCTTTCGATCTCGGCCACCGTTTTCTTGAGGAGGTCTTCTTTGGTACCTTCCACCGCGGATAACCCCTTCCTATCCGATGGCTTCGCTTCCTGTTTCTCCGGTTCTTATTCTCAAGACTTCCTGCAGATCCAAGACGAATATCTTTCCGTCACCGATCTCGCCTGTCTGGGCGCTCGAGGTGATGGCATCAATGGCAGGGGCGACGAAGTCTTCGTTAACCGCGATTTCCAGTTTCACTTTTTGCAGAAGACTTCCTATTTCTCTTGTGCCGCGGTAGGTTTGAGTAATGCCCTTTTGCCGTCCCCTTCCTAAGACGCTAGTGACGGTAATTAACGGAATATTCGCCCGCTCCAGGGCCCCCATGACATCGGTCAGTTTGTGCGGTTGAATAATGGCAATTATGTACTTCATTTTTTGCCTCCTTTCTTATTCGATCACCGTGTAAGCGGCCTCTCCCTGTTGGGTCAGGTCGAGCCCAATGGTTTCATCCTTTTCTTTCACCCGGAGCCCCAGTGTGAGATCCACAACTTTGTAAATGACAAAAGTGGCCACAGCGGCATAGAGGGGGGCCGCAATTGCCATGACTAACTGAGGCATAAGTTGTGCTCCACCAAAAAAAAGGCCATCAACACCGGTACTATTGACCGCTTTTTCGGCGAATAGACCGACAGCAATGGTGCCCCAGATGCCCGCCGCGCCGTGAATGCCGAATGCGTCGAGGGAGTCGTCATAACCAAGCCTGGGTTTGATCTTTACAACGAAAATGTAGCAGAGAGCGCTCGCTACTATGCCGATGATTATGGCATTCATGACATTTACATAGCCGCACGCTGGGGTTATGGCTACGAGCCCCGCCAAAGCGCCGGTGACGGTACCTAAGATGGTTGGTTTGCCATTCTCAAACCATTCAACGATTGCCCAGGTCAGGCCGGCGGCAGAAGGTGCGATTAGTGTGGTGATAAAGGCATGGGTAGCTACCTCATTTGCGCCGAGGGCGGAACCGGCATTAAATCCGAACCAGCCTATCCAGAGCAGGCTTCCTCCCAGGACTGTATAAGGGAGGTTATGGGGACGAAACGGCTCTTTGAGATAACCCGCCCTCTTGCCCAATAAGAGACATATAACGAGGGCAGAAATTCCTGAACTCGCATAGACGACAATCCCGCCAGCAAAATCGAGGCCTCCTAAAGATTTCATCCAGCCACCCGTCCCCCAGACCCAGTGCGCCAGAGGATCGTAAACGAAGGTAGACCAAAGGATGATAAAGGGAAGAAAAGCAGAAAATTTCATCCTTTCAGCAAAAGCCCCAGTCATGAGAGCGGGCGTAATAATGGCAAACATGCACTGAAAGGCCATGAACAGAGAATGGGGAATGGTGCTGGAATAGTCTGAATATGGGGTCCCACCAACCCCCTTTAACCCTGTCCAGCTCAAGTTTCCTATTATCCCGAAGCCCATATCAGGACCGAAGGCTAGGGAGTAGCCATAAAGTACCCACTGGATGGAAATGATGGCGACGATAGTGAAACACTGCATGAGTATGGAAAGCACGTTCTTTCGCCGCACGAGACCACCATAAAAAAATGCTAAACCCGGTATGGTCATAGAGAAAACGAGGGCTGTGGAAACTAAGATCCAAGCGGTGTCTCCAGTATTCATATCTAATCCTCCTTGTGTTAGTTCATGCTAATACGTGATAGACAAATCCTGTGCCATCCCCCCACAGGATGTATGCTATTGAATATATTGACTATACGTCGTTAGACGGCAAAATGTAGGCGAGGATAATGAAACATAATTGTGCACGGTAAATTATATGGGACAAAAATGTTCCTTAATTTCAAAATACGTCAGTGGCCGGGCGTTTATCCTCTTCGAAAATTAAAGTTTACAATTTGTCACCAGAGATTAAAGGTAACGGCAAAAAGATTGCCGATTGCCGCTTACCATGCAAGGAATATTCAATCAGGAAGAAATAGAGCGGAAGACACTGCTCATACTAAAAGTTCTCAATGAAGCAGGTGAACCTGTAGGTTCCCGCATCATTGTCAGGCGGATGAGGGATATGGGGGTGGTTGTGAGTGAAAGGTCCGTTCGCTATCACCTAAAGTTCATGGACAACAGGGTTTGACGAAACTAGTGGATCGGCACGATGGGAGAGTGATTACAGATCAAGGGGTTACTGAGCTCAGCAGCGCCCGGGTGAAGGATAAGGTGGGGCTTTCTATTTCCCGCATAGAGTCCCTTGCCTATCGAACAACCTTCGATCCGGAAATGAAAACGGGACTGGTTCCCATCAATATTTCGTTTCTACGCGTGGCAGATTTTCTTTAAGCCCTCAAGCTGATGAGTGAGGTCTTTGCGGCTGGTCTGGCCGTCAGTTCACTCATTGCATCGCCAAAGAAGGGGAAAAGCTGGGTGAAGTTGCCGTGCCGAAAGCTATGGTAGGAGTGGCTACAGTTTGCAGCATCGTGGTGAACGGAGTTTTACTAAAAAAAGGAATTCCCATGGATTCTAAGTTTGGCGGTATTCTCCAGGTGAGGAGGGGGATACCTTTGAGATTCACAGAGCTTATTCATTACAGCGGTTCGCCCCTAGATCCTTCGGAGGTCTTTATACGGGGGAACATGACCACAGTGGGTGAGACTGTGCGCAAAGGGGAAGGAACCGTGCTTGCCAATTTTAGGGAGATACCTGCCGTGTGCAGATCGGCGGCCGAAAGTGTTATTTCTACCTTATGTGGGGCGGGATTTGATGGAGTGTTGAAGATAGGCAAACCAGGTGAGTCCGTATGTGAAGTCCCAGTAAATATGAACAAAGTGGGTGTTGTCCTCGTCGGTGGGCTGAATCCGGTAGCAAGGGTGAGGGAGGCGGGAATTGAGGTTGAGAACCACGCCATGAGTAACTTTATGGAGTACGGGGCGTTGAAGACCTTTGAGGATTGCTGCCACGCATATAAAAAACAAAAAATAGAGAGGTTGCGCGATGTCAGTAATAAAAGATGTGGTGGAACGCCACCCAGAATTTGTTAAAGCGAACATTTACGAGCGTATCGTTGAATCGGAAAGAGTGATCATCTTCCCTGTTTCCTGGGTAGACGACCAAGGCAACGTTCAGGTAAATCGGGGATATCGGGTTTAGTTCAATAATGCCATCGGTCCTTTCAATGGTGGGCTCAGATTCCATCCATCAGTAAATCTCAGCATCATAAAGTTTCTGGGTTTCGTGCAGATTTTCAAAAACCCCCTGACCACTTTGCCCATAGGGGGAGCAAAAGGTGGTTCGGATTTTGACCCCAAGGGAAAATCGGATGCGGAAGTAATAAGGTTTTGCCATGCCGCCGCGTTGGGAAAAAACGGTTGCATCTGCGTGACGGAAGGGGCAAACATGCCCTCAACACCTGGTGCCGTAAAAATATTCCAGGACAATAATGTACTGTTTGGCCCGGGCAAGTCGGCGAATGCCGGGGGAGTTGCCACATCTCGCTTGGAAATGAGCCAAAATAGCCTAAAACTCTCTTATTTACTTATAATCCTCTCGAACGGGATAGAAAACGTCTATTATTTTTGAGACAGATGTTGTTACTCCACCATGAGGGGTATGCGGAGGTATGATGATCCCTTCACCGTCTGAAAGCGTAATCTCTCGCCCATTCAAGGTAAGGGTAAAGCTTCCTTTCAAGACGGTTGTAATTTGCTCATGGGGGTGGGAATGAGATGGAAGAATCGCCCCGGCTTCCACTTCCCAGAAGACGATAGTTACGTTGCTACCATGAATAACGCGGCCGTTAAAGCCTTTTATCCATTCTTTTCCCGGCGAATTAAGGATATCAAATTTATCCGTCATAACAGTCCCCCTTTATTATGATACTATCCGATGAAGAGAAGCACATGGGTTCCTGGGTCAAAAGATCTGCGATAAGTTTAACATTATCCTTCTTTACATCATAGACCCTTACGACCTCGGCGTAATCTGCGTCTTTCATGGAAAGTTCTGGAAGCAGATTGTGCTTTTCCTCCAACCATTTATGATTGAAAAGAACTCCCTGTCGGTCTGGATATATGGCAATATAGAAGATGCCCAATTCCACCAAATCTTGGAAGAAATGGGTGCCAAACGACAGTGGAGTTGCCCCCGTCAAACCGGACACCCCTCTAACTTATTTTGCATCATCCTGTATTCCCTTGGTGATCTCATCTTAAGCCCCTTATGGGGATGATGTATATTGTAATCTTCAAATAACAAAGGC
>Ga0315298_1011450_pt1 | contig 10404 bp, 9 predicted proteins | sample WHS_1_MG_FD_203077 | JGI IMG/M metagenome (GOLD analysis project Ga0315298, IMG submission 203077) | Extremophilic microbial mat communities from Washburn Hot Springs, YNP, Wyoming, USA - WHS_1_MG | ecosystem: Environmental > Aquatic > Thermal springs > Hot (42-90C) | place: USA: Wyoming...
TCACAAAGATCACAAGCACCATGGACAGACCCCAAATGGCCACCAGGGGAGCAAGATATCGAAACGGAGGAAGGGGCACTCCAAGCACACGTCGAGTGCTAACTGTGAGCACTTCCCGCATATCCACGAGGTAAGCAGCAAAAAACAAGATCAGGAGTATCTTTGCCAGCTCTCCCGGTTGAAAACTTACCGGTCCCAGATGCACCCAAAGTTTGGCGCCGTTTATTTCTCGGCCCACTATGGCTGTAATTAGGAGAAGGACGAGACCCGTGCCCCCGAGCACATACCGGAGATTGGCCAGCGCCTGAAGGCGGCGAACAAGCAGCAGCACAAGCAAGAACGCAGCCAGACCCACCACAAGCCACATGGCTTGTCTTAAGGCTAGTCGCTCATTAAGGCGGTAGAGTAAAACGATGCCCAGCGTCGATAGGAGTGCAGTAACTGGCAAAAGAAACGGGTCAGCCTTAGGAGCCAAAACCCGGCGTCCCAGATGAGCTATCAAGAAAAGCGCCAGGAAAAGCCCCCCATAAGTAAGAGAACTCCATGTGAGCAGGGAGACTTTCTGCGTATACACAAGGGCAAAACCAAGAGTAGTAAGGATGAGAGCCGGTAATAGAAATACCAGTTCGCGATTGCGGGCACTCACTGTCCCAGATCCAAGACGCTTAAAGTGCGCAGAAACTGCTGGCCCTCTCGCTTGCTTACCAGCCGGCGAGAATCCACTTGCTGCTTGAGATAGGAAGGAAGAGCATCATAGGAGATCGTCGTTAGCTCTACGGGGGAAGAAAGGTCAATGCCAGCTACTGTGGCTGGGAGACCTCGGTAAAGTGCCAGCAGACCGTTGTACTCGCCTACGTAATAGACGGTGGAGTTGTAAATGGCAAAACTCACAAAAGCCACAAGCATCACCGCGATAATGACGATGGTGGCTATCCACCGTGCGCGAAAACGACGGCGCCTGGGTTTGTCTGGCTGTTCGCCGACCTGCCCAGCCGGCAAGGCTTCGTTGTCTGTCTGCGGCATTCCCGGTCCAGAGGAGCGAGAACCTGGTTTAAGACTCAACCTGTGGATTACACCTGCTCCCCGGCGCTTGGCAGATGAACCAAGCGATGACCATTCCCGGTCAGCGGGACCCACCAAAATGCGGTCGCCTACCTCGTCGTCCTGGCCGCTAACTGCTTCTTCTCCCTCAGAAACATCGGGCAGAATGTCTACCACTATTGCCGTCACGTTATCGTCGCCGCCCGCTTGCAGCGCAGCGCTTACTAGCATTGCCGCAGTTTCCCGAGGCAACCTGCCCTCCGCAAGAATCCGGGTAATTTCGTCTTCCAACACGAAATTTGAAAGGCCGTCACTGCACAGTAGGATGCGATCGCCCGGGCCGACGTTTATTTCGCCGATGTCCGGCTCAAGATCCCAATCAGTGCCCAGAGCACGTGTAATTACGCTGCGATGGGGGTGGCTTGCTGCTTGCGCCGGGGTTAGTTCGCCACGACGCACCATTTCCCCTACCCAGGAATGATCGTCGGTAAGCTGAGTCAGCTTACCGTCGTGATAGAGATAGGCCCGTGAATCCCCCACGTGGGCCCAAATTGCCTTTCCATCCTTAATCAGAACCGCGGTGAGGGTAGTCCCCATTCCCAAGAGATCGACCTGGCTAATACTCCCACTTATGATGGCCCGATTGGCATTCATGACCGCTGTCCGCAGGTCCTGGCCGGTCGCTGTAGCAGGATCAAGAGCCAGCAAGCCAAGGCAGGCCATCTGCGAGGCTACTTCCCCCGCCTGTGCCCCGCCCATGCCGTCGGAAACTGCGTAAAGCCCCCGCCTTAAGAAATATGAGTCTTCGTTGGACAGACGGACGGTACCCCGATCGCTCACGACCGCCGCTCGGAGACGCATCACTGCACCTCCACTCTGAAGACCGTGTCCCCGATCTCCACCCTGTCACCCGGGCTAAGCACGGTGGGCCCTACAATCTTTGAGCCATTCACTAGCGTGCCGTTGGTGCTACGCAAGTCCTCAACCACCAGCCCGTTAGGAAGAGCTTCAAACAGCGCATGTTTTGACGAAACAAATGTATCGCTTAAATGGATATCCATTTCTGGCGCCCGCCCAGCCATCACGCGCTCGCCAGCGGGAACAAAAAAGCTTGTGCCTGGAGCAAGACAGGGACTTTTTTCTACCAAAAGCTTCCAGCCAAGATTTGTTCCCTGCTCACACCCTGCGAAGCCCGCGTAGCCCTCCCCAGTTGCTAACCCAGCGTAAGCATTAGCGGCGGCGCGCCCCGCTGCAAACCACTGGCTCGGCACAGGGGTCGAGGCCGTAGCTTTAAGCTCCTTCATGGCCGTTCGCACTAGCCGGATCACGAAGGCATAGAGAATAGCCAGAAAAACAAACTTACCGACCAGCAGAACGACCTGCAGCATAAAAAGCCCCGGTTTCCGCACCTAACCCGTTTCGATGAATAGGCGATGCTCTCCAATGGTCACCACGTCCCCAGGATGCAAAGTCACTGAGGAGACCAATCGCCCGTTCACCATAGTGCCATTAGTGGATTCAAGGTCTTTAATCACAATCTCTCCATCAGACCAAAAAACAAGCGCATGCTTGCGTGATACTTCCGGACCGTCCAAGCGAAAGTCAGCCTCGCGCGACCGACCAATTAGCACCCGACTCTTGACAAACCGTTGTTCGCGACCATCACTCTTAATGACGATAACCTGCTGCGCTAGCCCTAGCTCCTCGGCCTCTGTTCTTGTCAAAACCGCGGTCGTTCCGGGTGACGAACGCAACGGGACCGGCTCACTGGTCTCATGAGCCAGAATTCCAAAATAGCCCAGGTGTAGATCGGGGTCCACAACAATATCGACTGCAGGCTGGTCCTGTGTCCGGTACTTCCTGCTTTTCACGCGCTTGGCCAAAGATCGGACAAGCTGAGCTCGTATGATCTCAAGCCGCTCGGCAAAACGCTCATAATCTGGGGGGCAAAGAAATACAGTGTAGCGGGAGGGTACCCAGCACACGGAGCCTTTTGTCACTCTGTGATCTTCCATTTCTTTGATCAGCTTGCGGGCCAACTCTTGCGGTTGGACGTAAAGATGCGAAATCTTGTTTCGGCGCGCCCCAATCCTCATACCTTAGCCTCGCAAGTGGTTACCTGATTTCACCGAGTGTCCGCGCGCTCCATGGGTGTAAGCAAAGCAACCAGATAGGTCATTATAGCGCAGGCAGCGTATGCCACTAGAAACCGACCAAGGCCCACCGGCGCCCCAAACAGCAAAACCGGCCCCACCACCAGGGCAAGCATAAGACACACAAGATAGATGGATGCCCCCCACACGCGCCGTAGACGCGATTTTCCCCAAAATAGATAAAGCGGAAGCGAAAAGACAGTCAGGACCAAAATCTGTAGAGCAAGCTCCGGACGACGGTCAAGGAGTCTTGACACCTCTAGCAAGACCGTAGCCGGAGAAACCGCATGAAGAGCAGGGTCAAGAACCCGCCCAGGTGCAGGTGTGTAGGTATAGGGAAGCAGACTCCAGCCTGCCAGGCTACCAGCAACGGCAAGTAGCAGGCCGTGCAAGAATCCAACCCATGGTCCCCAGCGACGCAATGATGCTCCCGCTAAGGGGAGCAACGCCAGGCCGAGTCCCCAGGGAGCCAAGAGCAGTGCCGCCCCAGGGAGAAGGACAGCCCACTCCTTCCTTTGCCAACGCAGTAGCCCCATGGTAAGAGCAGCAAGAAAGCTGTAGAGCGCCCCCCAGCCGATCCCATGAGCAAAAATTGGGGGCGTAAGTACGGCAAGAGCCACGGTTCCCCCGCCGAAGGGCCAGAGCAAGGCAAAGAAACTTACCCCTGCCACCAGCGGGATAAGGGAAGCTCCGGGATAAAAGGGCACTTTGGGTAGGACATAGGCCAAACAAGCAAGAGCAAAAGCCCCGCTTGCCACGTGCTCCCCCATAAAAAACAAGCGCTCTTGAGCAGCAAGAGGCAGCTCAAACCTTGTTCTTGGCCGAGTAGGCATGCGCTCAGTAGGGCTCTCCTCGGTAACGCCTTCGGGCTCGGGCATCATCTTGCTAACCCTGGCAAGGGCCCGTCCCAGCTGGGCCGCATCGGGGCGGGCATACCGGTCTCGAGCCATCGCCCGCTCAAGCACACCGGAAAGCTCCAAGGGCAAATCAGGCCGATTCTCAACCAGAGGAGGAAGTTCTGGTCTTGACATATCCCGCAACAATTCCTGCAGTCTCCTTCCCCGACGCGGGTTTTTCTGGGTGAAGCCTTCGTAGAGCGTGAGAGCCAGGGAGTAAATATCACTCCGCGAGTCAACGGTTTGTCCTTCCAACTGTTCTGGAGACATATAGGCCAAGGTTCCCACGAGCTCACCATCCAACGTTATGGAAACCCGGTCCTCCAGCTGAGCGACGCCAAAGTCCATTAGTCGAACGTCAATAATGTCTCCCTCCAGAAGCATGATGTTTTCCGGTTTAATGTCGCGATGTATGACGCCGCGGCGGTGAGCATGTTCAAGCGCCCGACAAAGTTGGATCCCAACCTCAACCAGTTCGAGATCGGTGAGAGTCTGGTCTCGGTAATGCTCTCGAAGAGTTTTTCCTTGAATGTACTCGGTAATGAGATAAGTACGCTCTGGCTCCCGCACCATCTCGTACACCGTAAGGATGTGAGGGTGACTAAGCTTGGCAGCCGCCTGAGCTTCTCGGATTACACGATCTTCGACGTCAGCAGCATGCTCGACTACTTTGATCGCTACCGGCCGTCCCATTTTGAGGTCGTCAGCCAGGTAAACGGTGGCAAAAGCCCCGCTGCCCAGCTTGCGGACAACCCGGTATCGACCCAGTAAAAGCGCAAAATCAGCCATACCAGCCCAGTATATCCGGTGTGCTATACTCCAGGGCAGTCTGGGCGAGTGGCGGAATTGGCAGACGCGCTAGATTCAGGGTCTAGTGAGCTTACGCTCGTGGGGGTTCAAGTCCCCCCTCGCCCACTATTTGTTTCCCGCTAAGCCACCACTTTTAAATGGCTCAAGACGACAGAGATATCACTCAAGAGGGGTCCGCCAGAGGCGCAAGAAGTCGGCGTCCCCCAAAAGCCATGCCAAAGTCGTTCGTCCGCCTGCTGCTTGGTATTGCAGCAGTGGTTATCCTGGTAGTTGTAATTGTCTTAGCTGTGCGCAGCGCCTCACATGGGGGGCAGATAGCCGAATTCCAGCGCTACGTGACTTCCCTGGCGGAGATCCTTAAGCAGTCAGACGCGGCAGGCAGCGAACTCGAGCAGCTACTTACCAATCCCGGAGATATCAGCCGTATGGAGATCCAAAGCAGACTGGAGAACCTGGCTGCTGCTTGTGAGAGGCTACAGATCAAGGCCGGGGACGTCGAGCCACCCAAAATCCTGGCAGAGCAGGGGGTGCATCAGTACTTTCTGTTGGTTATGAATTTTCGGCAGATGGGAATGGCCGAGCTGAAACCCGCAATCCTAAGTGCCCTGGAAGTAGAGGACACGGAGGTGGCCTCTGAGCAGATTTCCCATGCGTTGCGCTATTTGGTCACTTCGGACTTCCTGTATGAGGAACTGTTTATTCCCAAGACCCGAGCAGTGCTTACGGAAAAAGAAATCACCGGAGTCACAATACCAAGCAGCAAGTTTTTGTCTGACGCCGATTTGGCCTCCACCGGAGAGGTGCTTGATATACTGGCCGGCCTTAAGAGTGCGGGAAGTCTTCAGACGGTCCGCGGGGTGGCAGTTAAGAAGGTTGTCGCCCTGCCTGATCAAAAAGAAATAACAGCTGGGGGCACTTTTAACTTGACCTCCAGCGCTGACCTTGCTTTTGAGGTAACAGTTGAGAACCAAGGAAACGTGGATGAAAAGGACGTACCCCTACAGGTAACCCTTCGGGCCAGTTCGTCAACTGAACCTCAGACCGTCACGGTCACCATTCCTCAGCTTAAGGCTAAGGCTAAGACCGTAGTCAAAGTCAAGGGTATAGACCCAGCTCCCTATGGTGAGACTGCTCTACTCCGAGTGAAAGTCGGTCCGGTTCCGGAAGAGAAATACAGCAAGAATAACGTGCTCGAGGCCAATGTCATTTTCAAGCTATAAGAGGCTGGGGGGGATAGCTCCGTGCAAGCTTTTGAGGTCCTAGCCATAGTAGCCATTGCGGTAGCTGTGCTTGCCGGAAGCGGGCTTGCCCTCACATACTCCCGCCTTGTGCAGTACCAGCGAAAACAGCGCGTCATCCTTGGCTCTCGCGGAAATGTGGACATTGTTGAGCATGTTGCTTCCCTGGACGAGAAGATCGCCAACATGCGAGTGGCAGTGGAAGATTTGGCCCTGGCGGCGCGCGATCATGACGTGCGCATAGACAAGTGCCTTTCCAGAGTAGGCGTAGTGCGTTTTGACGCATTAGACGAAATGGGAGGACGGCAGAGTACGGCTATGGCCTTTCTCAACTCAGCCGGAGACGGAGTAATCATGACTACCGTGGTAAGCCGCGATTTTGCCCGCACGTATGTCAAGATCGTCAAAGACGGGGAGCCTGACATTCCCCTAGCTCCGGAAGAAATCGAGGCTATTAACCAGGCTCGAGGGAGCGCCCCGTTTGTTATCCGCCCCCGCCCAAGCAAGAGTGCAGAGCTAGCGCAAGCCGCGGGAGAAGAGGAAGAGCTTGCCCTCCCCGACAGCGGCCCCATTGCCTTGGGAATCCCCGGAACTCGCAAGGACGAAGAGCGAGAGGTCGCCCGGGAAAATCGCTGGCGGCGACGCCGGGGCTTACCCGACGTGGAAGAAATAGTGGCTCCTTCGGCCAAGGGGTGGGAGCAGCCCAACACGCCCTCACCAACCATGGCCGAGCGATTTGTACGCAAGCGCAAAGAAACTCTTGCTCAAGCAAAGCCAACAAGCAAGAGCCTTGATTACCAGGAGCGCAACAACATCGATTACGCGGAGCGCAACAACAGCAGCGACCAGGAGGAAACCCGTGAATTGTGATCGCCCCGGTCCCGATCTGCCGCGCTTTCCCACTTCCTCACTGAGCTATCCGTTGCCAGTAGCAGCAGCAACTATTGGTTTTCTGGGACCCAGCGGTACTTTCACCGAGGAGGCTCTGCGCGCCAACATTGATGAGCGCACTCCCTCCGGCGATATGCGCAAGTTCATACCATATCCGTCTACTCAGGAGACCATCGAGGCAGTATCTACGGGTGAGGTTGATTGCGCACTTGTGCCTATCGAAAACTCAATCGAAGGCTCGGTTTCGGCAACAGTAGATATGCTGGCGCACGGGGTTGATAATCTCCAAATCGTGAGAGAGATTAGGCACCCCATCCGTCATTGCTTGTTAGCCCGCCCGGGCGTAACTCTTGACGAAATTACCAAGGTCATCTCCCATCCGCACGCCACTGCCCAATGCCGGGGGTGGCTCAGGCGTAATCTGCCCGGTCGGGAGCTCGAGGCAGCCAATTCAACCGCCAGCGCTGTCGAGAAGGTGGCTTCCTCCTCGGAGCCCTGGGCTGCCATTGGCACTCGGCTCGCGGGAGCCAAATACGGATGCGTGGTTCTGGAATCAGACATCGAAGATCATGAGGATAACGAGACCCGATTTGTGTTTTTGGCCCGCCAGCGGGAGCGCCAGGATTGGTTTGAGCCTTACAAGACCTCAGTGGTATGCGAAATAATCACCGACCAACCGGGGGCTCTGCTTTTGATTTTGCAAGAATTTGCTTTTCGCCACATTAACCTCACCAAGATTGAGTCCCGCCCTTCAAAACGTCGATTGGGCGACTACATCTTTATAGTGGACATGGAGGGGAAGATCGTAGATCCACCTGTGGCCGATGCTCTTCGCTGTCTTAACTGCAAGCTACCTCGCTTGACCGTGCTCGGCAGCTATCCAGTCGGCCGACCCCTAGTCCGTAGTCGCGGTTGATTTAAGCGCTGCCCATAGCCGCGAAGGAGGTCCCTGTGCTCGATATTAAACTGATTCGCACCGACCCTGAGGGAGTACGCGCCGCTCTTGGAAGACGGGGTTCAAAAGCCGAAGATGCCCTGGGCCGGCTCCTCGAGCTTGATCGCCAGCGTAGGGAATCACTTAGCTTGCTTGAAGCGCGCAGGGCACTGCGTAATCAGGTGAGCGAGGAAATAGCGCAAATGAAGCGGCAGGGTAAAGACGTGGCTGACAAGATCGAGGCCATGCGAGCCGTTGGCGAGGAGATCAAAGCACTCGAGGCCAGAGTCAGGGAGATCGAAGCGGCTCTGGAGGAAGAGCTACTCAAAGTTCCCAACCTTCCCGATCCGACCGCGCCAGAGGGCGGCGAGGAGAACTCGGTGGTATTGCGACATTGGGGAACTCCACCTCGGTTTGATTTTCCTCCTCTAGATCATATGGCTCTTGCTGAGCTTCATGACTTTATCGACCTTGAACGCGCAGCTCGCACTTCCGGCAGTCGGTTTGCCTACCTAAAAGGCGATTTGGTCTTGCTGCAGTTTGCTCTTATTCGCTACGCGATAGAAAAGTTGACGAACAAGGGTTTTAGGCCAGTGATAGTGCCAGTGTTGGTACGCGATGAGGCGATGTATGGAACTGGCTTTTTCCCTACAGACATGAACCAGGTCTACCGTGTGGAGGCAGATGAACTCAACTTAGTGGGCACATCTGAGGTATCACTTGCCGCCCTGCACATGGACGAAATTCTCAACGAGGACGATCTTCCCCTGCGTTATGTGGGGTATTCAACCTGCTTCAGGCGTGAAGCTGGAGCAGCGGGCAAGGACACCCGGGGAATTTTCCGGGTGCATCAATTTGACAAAGTGGAGATGTTTAGCTTCTGCCACCCAGAACGCTCCCGCGAAGAGCACGATTTCATGCTTTCCATACAGGAAGAAATCCTCCAGGAATTGGGCATCCCTTATCGAGCGGTAAACATTGCAGCTGGCGATCTCGGAGCCTCGGCTGCCAAGAAATATGATCTTGAGGCCTGGCTTCCGTCCGAAGGCCGATACCGCGAGGTGACCTCGTGTTCAAACTGCACCGACTATCAGGCTAGACGCCTGCGAACCAGGGCCAAGGGTGAACGGGGTAGCCCATACCTGGTGCATACCCTCAACGGGACGGTGGTTGCGCTAGGACGGACCATGATAGCTATCATGGAAAACTACCAGACCAGGGAGGGAGAAGTAGTAGTACCTGAAGCACTGAAGCCTTTTATGCCAGCCGGTATGCATCGCCTTGGGCAGCCGAAAGCTTAGGAGCCGGCGCCTAGCGACAGCAAGTAATGGCAGGTAGGGTTGATTGGCGGGTGAGAAACGTGAGCGGGAATAAGACAAACAAGGAACGAGTGGTCCTTGTGGGCACCAAAGACGTGCTTATTGTGGTGGATGTGCAGAACGATTTTTGTCCCGGGGGCAGCTTGCCTGTACCTCACGGCGACGAGGTGGTCCCGGTCATTAACCGGCTGGCGCCCATGTTTGGACGCTGGGTTTACACGCGCGATTGGCATCCCCCCAATCACGTTAGTTTTTCGGATACTCCACAGTACAGAGATGGCTCGTGGCCTCCCCATTGCGTGCAAGGCACCCCAGGGGCAGCCTGGCATCCCGGCCTTGAGATCCCCGCGAACGCTATTTTGGTTAGTAAGGGCGACAATCCCCAGCGTGAGGCTTATAGCGGCTTTCAGCTTGAGAATATGGACCTGGCGGAGTTCTTGCGTGCCCAACAGGTAGAGCGGGTCTTTGTTACCGGGTTGGCGGCGGAGTACTGCGTTAAACAAACAGCGCTGGATGCCTTGAAGGAGGGGTTCGCTGTATACGTGGTGAGCGACGCGGTGCGAGGCATTACTGAAGAGGGCTTTCAAGCGGCTTTGGCCGAGCTTGAACAGGCAGGCGCAGTGATTGTCCGCTCCGATCATCTGGTAGATTCGGGCGAGCGGCCTGCTCCGGCCTACGACGAGCACGGCCATCCCATACATTAAACTGGACCAAGTAAACCAGCTAACGCACTTGTGCAAATAACCTGCTAGCAACTGGGGCAACATATGACCAAGGCGGAATTAGACGTTTCGCAGCGGTGGGCTCGGAGGGAGGACCTAGCTCTACTCACCGACTTCTACCAACTCACCATGATGGGGGGCTATTGGAAAACAGGGCAGCGCGACCTTCCTGCCTGCTTTAACTACACGTTTCGCGAGCTTCCCCCCCACGCCGGGTTTGCCATTGCCGCTGGCCTCGAACAGCTGCTTGACCTCATTGAAAATCTGCGTTTTACCGATCAGGACCTTGCCTATCTGGAAAGTCTGGGCATTTTTGAGCCCGGCTTTCTGGAGTACCTTAAGGATTTTCGCCCCGAGGTAGACATTGAGGCGGTTCCAGAAGGAACTGTTGTTTTTCCGC
>Ga0315298_1011451_pt1 | contig 10403 bp, 10 predicted proteins | sample WHS_1_MG_FD_203077 | JGI IMG/M metagenome (GOLD analysis project Ga0315298, IMG submission 203077) | Extremophilic microbial mat communities from Washburn Hot Springs, YNP, Wyoming, USA - WHS_1_MG | ecosystem: Environmental > Aquatic > Thermal springs > Hot (42-90C) | place: USA: Wyoming...
GCCCGCACCGGCTCGCGGCCGATGCCCGGGGTGGCGGCATGCATCCGCCGGATCGTCTCGGCGTTGCGGACCAGCCGCGTGAGGTCGTAGCGGACCGAGACCCGGCCGAACAGCGACAGGCTGGTCTCCGCCGCGATCGAGGCGGTCAGCCGCTCGAGCCCCTCGCGCGCGAAATCCGGCAGCGTGCTGCCGCCGGCGGCCTCGATCGCGCTTGCGTCGATTGCCGGAATGCCGCTCGGCAGCACCGCCTCCGCCGCGCCGAACCCGGCCGAGAGCAGCCGGAAGCGCAGGCTCTTGCCGGGTCGTTTCACGGGCGGTTCGGGTACCGGGTCGCGCGGCATGCTCAGCTCACTTCCGTTCGATCAGCTCGATCTTGTAGCCGTTCGGGTCCTCGATGAAGGCGATCACCGTCTTGCCGAACTTCACCGGCCCCGGCTCCCGCGTGATCTTCACGCCGGCGGCGCGGAGCTTCTCCACCGCACCGTATATGTCCGGCACGCCGAGGGCCAGATGTCCGAAAGCCGTCCCCTGGTCATAGCTGTCGACGCCGTAATTGTAGGTCAGCTCGAGCACCGTGTGCGAGGCCTCGTCGCCATAGCCGACGAAGGCGAGCGTATACTTGCCGTCCGGCACGTCGTTGCGGCGGAGTTCCTTCATGCCGAGCAGTTCGGTGTAGAATTTCACGCTCTCGTCCAGGTTCCTCACCCGGATCATCGTGTGCAGATACTGAAAATCGCTCATTCCCGTTTTCCTTCGTCCCATCTTGCGGCGCCGGGGTCGATGCCGAGCAGGAACAGCCCCGCCGCCTCGGCCTCGCGCACCATTGCCTCGCGATCCATCAATATGGCGCCCTCGGCCTCGAATGCGATGCCGCGCAACCCAGCCTCCACCGCGCCCCGCACGGTTCGGACCCCGAGCGTCGGCAGATCGGCGCGGCGCTCCTGGCCGGGCTTGACCAGCTTGACCAGCACGCCGCCGGGCCCCGGCCGGCGCAGCGTGGCGGCGCGGGCGAGCATGGCATCCGTGCCTTCCGCCGCCTCGACCGCGAGCACGATGCCCTGCTGCACGACCGCGCCCTGGCCGACATCCACCGCCCCCAGCGCGCGCACCACGGCGATGCCCCGGGCGATGTCGGCCAGCCCCGCCGCATCCGGCGCGGCGCCGGACAGCAGCCCCTCGGGCGCGAAAACCTCGCTGATCACCTCATGCGCGCCGAGCACGGTGAAGCCTTCCTCGCCGAGCACCCGCACGATCGCGGCGAGGAAGCCGTCATCGCCGGCGAAGGCGGCGCGGCCGATGCGCGCGAGCAGCCTGGCGCCCACCGCATCCGGCCGCAGGTCGAACAGCGAGGGGCGCCTGACCGGGCCGGCGAGGACGATCTCGCGGCAGCCGGCGCGTTTCAGCGCGTCGATCGCCGCACCGACGGCGCCGAGGCGGATCGTCTCGTGCGGGAACGGGGCGATCACCTCGGGATCGGCATGGGCGTCGAGGGCGACGATGAACACGCCGCGCCCCGCGGCGCGGGCGGCGGCGGCCACCTGGCCGGGCAGCCTGCCGCCGCCGGCGACGATGCCGAGCGGGCCCGCCGCCGATCCGCTCATGCGCGCGCTGCCGTCATCGGGCGGTCAGGCCTCGGCGTCGGCGTCGTGGCGGGTGGTGCTGCGGATCAGGCCGCGCTTGCTCGGCGCGTCGATGAAGGTGAGGATCTCGGCGAGATAGGGATCGTCGCCGGCCTCGCGGCGCAGCATCTCGACCCGCGCGGCGAAGGTGCCGGCGCCCTGGAACAGCAGGCGGTAGGCGTTGCGCAGCCGGTGCTGGCCCTCCTTGTCGAGCCCGCGCCGGCGCAGGCCGACGATGTTGAGCCCGTGCAGCCGCGCTCGGTTGCCGATCACCGAGCCATAGGGGATCACGTCCGCCTCGACGCCGGAGGCGCCGCCGACCATCGCGCCGGTGCCGATCCGCACGAACTGGTGGATCGCGGTGGCGCCGCCGATGATGGCGCGGTCGGCGATCTCGACATGGCCGCCCATCACCACGTTGTTGGCGATGACGATGTTGTCGCCGAGCGCGCAGTCATGCGCGACATGGACCACCGCCATCAGCAGGCAGCCGGCGCCCACGCGGGTGATGCCGTGCCCGGTGACGGTGCCGCGATGGATCGTGCAATGCTCGCGGATGGTGCAGCCCGGGCCGATCACCGTTTCAGTCGGCTCGCCCCGGTATTTCAGATCCTGCGGCGCGAGGCCGATCGTGGCGAAGGGGAACACCTTCGTTCCCGCGCCGATCCGCGTGTGGCCGTCCGCCACCACGTGGGAGACGAGTTCGACGCCGTCTTCGAGGACGACGTCCGGGCCGACGACGCAGAACGGGCCGACATTGACCCCCGCGCCGAGCGAGGCCCGCGGATCGACTGACGCTGTGGGGTGGATCATCCCTCGCCGGCTTTCTTGTCCATGATCATCGCGGCATAGGTCGCCTCGGCGACGGCGACGCCATCGACCCGCGCGACGGCGTTGAACTTCCACACATTGCCGCGGTTGCGCTCCTTCGCGACATGGATGCGCAGCACGTCGCCCGGCACCACCGGGCGGCGGAATTTCGCGCCCTCGACCGACATGAAATAGACCACCTTGCCGGCTTCCTCGGGGCCGAGGGTTTCCACCACCAGCACGGCGGCGGTCTGCGCCATGCTCTCGATGATGAGCACCCCGGGCATGACCGGGTGGCCGGGGAAATGGCCCTGGAAGAAGCTCTCGTTGACGGAGACGTTCTTCACCCCGATGGCCGAGACGTTCGGCACCAGCTCGACCACGCGGTCGATCAGCAGGAACGGGTAGCGGTGCGGGATCGCGCGCATGATGCCGGCGATGTCGACCGTCCGTCCTTCCGCCTGTTGCGCGCTGGTGTCCGTCGAGGTTCCGTCCATGTCAGAGCGTCCGCGTCCCGTTCCTGTTGTGAATGATCCGGTCAGGATTCCGCATCCCGCTCCGGCTCCGGTTGGGCCGGAGAATGCCTCAAACCGCCGCGCCGTGCAAAGCGCCGCACCGCCGCGATCTCGCGCATGAAGTCCTTCGCCGGCTGGGCCGGGCTGCCGAGCATGTCGATCCCCGGCTTCACGTCCGACATCACGCCGGCCTGCGGGCCGATGCGCGCGCCCTTGCCGAGCGTGACGTGGCCGGAGATTCCGGCCTGGCCGGCGAGGACCACGAAATCCTCCAGCGTGGTCGAGCCCGATATGCCGACCTGCGCGACGATCACGCAGCAGCGGCCGATGCGCACGTTGTGGGCGATCTGCACGAGGTTATCGATCCGCGTGCCGGCGCCGATCACGGTGTCCTGCGCCGAGCCGCGGTCGATCGTGGTGTTCGCGCCGATATCGACGTCGTGCTCGACGATGACCCGGCCGAGCTGCGGGACGGAGAGAAACCCCTGTTTCGTGGTCGCGAAGCCGAACCCGTCCTGGCCGATGCGCACGCCGGGGTGGATCGTCACCCGGTCGCCGATCAGGGCGAATCCGATGCTGGCACCCGCGCCGACGCTGGTTCCCGCGCCGATCTCGACGCCGGGGCCGATGACGGCGTGCGGGCCGATGCGGCTGCCGGCGCCGATGCGGCTGCCTGCGCCGATCACCGCAAAGGGGCCGATCTCGGCCGAGGGGTGGATCTTCGCGGCGTCGGCGATCACCGCGCTCGGGTGGATGCCGGGCACCGCCTCGGGCGCGGGGTGGAACAGGGCGCAGGCCCTGGCCCAGGCCTCGTAGGGCGCGTCGGTGGCCAGCGTGGCGGCGCCGGCGGGGGCCGAGCCGGCCATGTCGCCGCGCAGGATCACCGCGCCGGCCTTCGTCGCCGCGAGGAGGGGCAGATATTTGCGGTTGTCGAGAAAGCTGACATCCGCGGGGCCGGCGGTTTGCAGCGGGGCGACGCCGGTGAGCTCGCGCGCGGCGTCGCCGGCCGGCTCGGCCCCGGTCGCGGCGGCGAGCTCCGCCACCGTGAAGGGGCCGCGACGGGCGAAGAAGCGGGGGTCGCCCGGCCGCGGGTCCGCCGTGCCGCTCATCCGGCCTACTTCTTCTTCTCGCCCTTCGACAGGTTCGGCACCACGGAGGGCGGCACCGCGACCGAAGGCAGGATCTTGTTCAGCTGCTCGGTGACTTCCTTGGTGATGTCGAAGGCGTTCACGTTCAGCGCGACCTGCGAGCGGTGCAGCACCAGGTTCATGCCGTGCGCCTGCGACACCTGGCGGATCACCGCGATCAGCGAGCTTTCGATCTTGCCGAGCGCCTTGCGCGCCGAGAGCTCGATGGCGACGTTGCGGTTGTGGAAGTCGACCTGCGCCTGCTCGATCTCGGCCTGCAGGTGCTGCTCGCGCGCGGCGAGCGTGGCCTTGGAGAGCTTGCCCTTCTCGGCGGTGATGGTGTGCTGCTCCTGCTCCCAGCGCTTCTGGTCGGCCTGGGCTTCCTCGGCCAGCTTCTTGCGCCGGGCGTTGATGATCTTCTCGACACCCTGGGCGGCGGTCGAATTCTGCATGACGTCGGGCACCGAGAGCACGCCCATCACGGCGGCGGGCGGCGACTTTTCCTTGGGCAGCGGGGCGAGCTGCGGGATGGGCGGGAGCTTCTCGGGCGGAATCTGCTGCACGCCGGGCTGGCCGACGGGCGCGGGCTGCGGCTTGGGCAGCGGCGCGTGGATCGGGGCGGTGTGCGGCGCCTCGGCCTTCGGCTTCGGGATGAAGTAGCCCTTGCCGTTCTCCGACTGGGCGTGGCCGACGCCGAGGCCGGCGCCGAACGCCATGATCAGGGCCGGAAGCGCCAGACCGGCGCGGATTTTCGCGATGCGTGTCACGTGATCAGAACCTCGTACCGAAGGAAACGCGGAATTGCTCGACCTGGTCGTATTTGTATTTCTTGATCGGCTGGGCATAGGACAGGTCGATGAGCCCGAACGGGGTGTTCCAGGCCACGCCGACGCCGGCGGAGATGCGCGGGGCCGCATTGTCGTAGACCCCGAGCGTCTGGCCGTTCACCGTGATCGGCGAGACGCCGGTCAGGCTGCCGATATCGGTGAAGGCGAAGCCGGAGACGCCGAGATCGGGGCTGACGGGCAGCGGGAAGTGCAGCACCGTGTCCTGCGTCCAGATGAAGTTGCCGCCGATGCTGTCGCCATATTGCGTGTCGTGCGGGCCGGCGCCGCCGGTCTGGAAGCCGAGCATGCTGTCGCCGCCGAGGAAGAAGCGGTCGGCCAGGGTGGTGCGGTAGCCCTCGATGCCGAAGATCTTGCCGACATGGCCGTCGAACTCCAGCACCCAGGCCTTGTCGCCGAAATAGCGCTCGAGCGGGATGTAGTAGGCGCCGCGCGCCTCGAGGCGGATGTATTTCGCGGTGCCGCCGAGGCCGGCGAAGTCGCCGGACAGCGCGAGGATCTCGCCGCTCGAGGGATCGATGCGGTTGTTGCGGTAGTCGAAGGTGAGGGTGGTGCCGAGCTGCGAGAGCGTGGTCTTGCCCTCCTCGCTCAGGATGTAGAGGCTCGCCGAGCTGGCGATGTTGTAGATGTCGCGCGTGCTCAGCGTGTAGGTGAAGGCCTGGCTGACATGGTCGTTGTAGCGGAAGCCGAGCCGCAGGTCGCCGCCGATCGAGCGCTCGCTGAACACGTAGGCGGTGGAGTTGTAGGTGTCGGTGCGGAAGAGGTCGAAGCCGGCGATCAGGTTGCGGCCGAGGAAATACGGGTTGGTCACGCCGAGATTGAACTGCGTGCCCTTCTGCGCCAGCAGCGCCGAGATCGAGGCGCTGATGCCGGTGCCGAGGAAGTTGTTCTGGCTCAGCCCGATATTGGCCAGCGCGCCGAGATCGGTCGAGTAGCCGCCGCCCAGCGAGAACTGGCCGGTCGCCTGCTCGGCGACATCGACATCGAGGTTGACGCGGTCGGGCGTGCTGGTCGGCGAGGTGGCGATCTTCACCCCGTCCTGCTTCTTGAAATAGCCGAGATTCTCGAGGTTCTGCTTCGACTGGTCGACCGCGTCCTGGTTGTAGGCATCGCCGGGGGCGAGTTCGACCTGGCGGCGGATCACCTGGTCCTCGGTGCGGGTGTTGCCGCGGATCACCACGTCGTTGACGTAGACCTTCGGCCCCTCGACCACGCGGAAGGTGAGGTCGATCGTGTGGTTCGCGTGGTTCTCGTGCACGTCCGGCACCACCTGGGCGAAGGCGAAGCCACGGTTCTGCGCGGCCTTCGAGATGTTCTTCACCGCGGTCTGGATCGCGTCGCCATCGAAGATGTCGCCCTTCTCGATCGGCACCAGCGCGCGCAGCGACTTCGCCGAAAGGTTCGTCACGCTGCTTTCCACCTTCACCGAGGCGATGTGGTAGCGCGGCCCCTCGTCGACGACGAAGGTGAGGAAGAAGGACTTGCGGTCCGGCGCGAGCTGGGCGGTGGCGCTCTTCACCTTGAAGTCGGCATAGCCGTGGTGGAAGTAGAAGCGGCTGAGCAGCGCCTCGTCGTATTTCACCCGTTCGGGGTTGTATTCGTCGCTGCTGGAGAGGAAGCGGAACCAGGCGTTCTCGCGGCTCGAGATCACCTCGCGCAGGCGGGTCTGGCCGTAGTGCCGGTTGCCGATGAAGTCGATCCGGCTGATCAGCGTTTCCGGCCCGTCATGGCAGCGGAACACCACGTTCACCCGGTTTTCCGGCAGCTTCACGATTTCGGGGGTGACGGTCGCGCTGTAATGGCCCTGCTTGGCGTACTGGTCGAGGATCGTCCGCGTGTCGGCCGCCGCCGCCGCCGGGGTGAACACCGAGCCGGGCTTGAGCGAGACCACCTTTTTCAGGTTGGCGTCGGTCAGCACCGAGTTGCCGCGGAAGAACACCTGGTTGACCACCGGGTTCTCCTGCACGTCCACCACCAGGTCGTTGCCCTGGCGGGTGAGCGAGACGGTGTGGAACAGGCCGGTGGCGTAGAGCGTCTTCAGGCTCAGGTCCATCCGCCGCTGGCTGAAGCGGTCGCCGGGGCGGAGCAGGATGTAGGAAAGGATGGTGCTCGCATCGATGCGCTGGTTGCCGCGCACCTCGATGGCGGCGATGCGCCCGCCCGTCGCCGCCGCCGCGCTGTGCGGCAGGGTCGCGGCCGGGGCGACCGGAGCCAGGAACACCGGAGCGAGGCACGCCGTGGTCATCAGAGCCAACCGCAGTCGCCGCAAGGACTGTCTCCCCATCACACGAAGTCACCAACCGGACGCGGGCCTCTCCCGCATCCGCACAGACAAGCGGCCTAGCCGCAACCGCTCCGCGCCGCAAGGGCAGCGCGGGCTAGCGTCCGGTCCATCGCGCCTCGATGACGCGCGCGCCGGGCGGAATCGGCATGTCCGCCACCTGCCTTTCCTCGCTCTTGCGGACGGCGTGCAGCAGCACGAAGAGCACGGCGGTGTTCAGCATTCCCGGCGGAATCCACTGGATGATGCCGCCCAGCATCTGGTCCTTCATCGGCGAGACCGAGGGGTAGAGCCGGCCGCAGAGATCGTAGAAATTGTAGAGATTGGTCGAGGTCAGCGCGATGTAGGACGAGGCGGCGATCTGCGGGAACATCGGCAGGAAGCCGGCCGCCATCCGCGTGAGGTAGGAATAGCCGGCCTCGGCCCGGGGCCGCGGGTCGAGCACCACCAGCCAGAACAGCAGGCCGGAGAGGATCATCGCGATGTTCATGAAGGCGTAGAGCGGCGGATTGATCATCGAGGCGAAGTTCACCCCGGGGATCAGCCAGACATCCGTCGTCACCAGCATGATCACGATGGCGACGGGCGGAAAGCGCAGCGCCCGCAGCGCCGCCCGCGCGGCCGGCCGCTCGCAGAGGCGGATCAGCCCGGCCGGCACGCCGGCGGCGAGCACGTCGCGCGGCCAGGAGAAGGCGATCAGGAACGGCGCGAACACGCCGAACGTCGTCTGCTGCACGCGGTTGAGGAAGAACATGTGCTGTGCCGCGTATTCGAACCGCGTCTGCCCGACGAAGTAGATCGCCGCCACCCCGGCATAGAAGGCGAGGATGCGCCAGCGCGCCGGCCGCGTTTCGCACCGGGCGAGGCCGCGGCCATACCAGAAGGCGGCGAGCAGCGTTCCGGCGAAGATCGGGGCGTTGAAGATGTAGGGCGCGAGATAGGGCAGGCCGGCGGGCACCATCCGCTCCGCGAGATCGAGGGCGGCGCCGAGCGCGGCGATGGCGATCAGCCCGCGCGCGTCGGTGCGGTCGAATTCATGCCGGGTCGTGTTCATGCGCCGGGTATGGTCTCAGATCGGCACCCCGGCAAGCACCTTGCTGGTGCGGATGGTCTGCAGGGTCTGCACGCGGGTGACGTTGGGGGCGGCGGTCAGCCGTTCGGTGAGCTGGTTCTCGTGCGCGGCGTCGCGCGCGACCATGCGCAGCAGAAAGTCGCCGCCGCCGCGGATCATGTGGCACTCGCGCACTTCCTCCCAGCCGCCGACCAGCGTCTCGAACGCGTCGAGCACCGCCTGGCGCTGGCTGTCGAGCCCGACGATGGCGAAGAGCTGGATCTGCCAGCCGAGTTTCAGCGCGTCGGTCTCGGCGTGATAGCCGCGGATCAGCCCGGCCTCCTCCAGCCGGCGCACCCGGCGCAGGCAGGGCGGCGGCGAGATGCCGGCGCGGCTCGCCAGCTCCACGTTGGTCATCCGCCCGTCGGTCTGCAGCTCGGCGATGATGCGGCGGTCGATGTCGTCGAGGGGAGGGGCCTCGGCGGCGGAACGCGGCAGGGGCTGGCTGGCCGGGGCATGCGGCATGGATTTCACCGGTGGAAAGAGTTGATCGCGTGACAGAGATAAACGGGTAATATAATTGCATTGCTTCGGAGTGTGAATGCGGTGCGACGAAAGGTGGAATTCCCGCCATCGCGCCCTTAACTCCGCATCAGAGGTGCATGAAATGGCGGATCAGGCTACGATCGAGACGAAACTGCTGATCATCGGCGCGGGGCCGGCCGGCTACACGGCGGGGATCTACGCCGCGCGGGCGAACCTCGCCCCGGTGGTCGTGGCCGGGCTGCAGCCGGGCGGGCAGCTCACCATCACCACCGATGTCGAGAACTATCCCGGCTTCGCCGACGTCATCCAGGGCCCCTGGCTGATGGAGCAGATGCGCGCCCAGGCCGAGCATGTCGGCACCCGGATCGAATACGACATCATCACCGAGATCGATCTCTCCGCCCGCCCGTTCACCGCGCGCGGCGATTCCGGCGCGCTCTACCGCGCCGACGCGTTCGTGATCGCGACCGGCGCGCAGGCCCGCTGGCTCGGCCTGCCGTCCGAGCGGCAATACCAGGGCGCCGGCGTCTCGGCCTGCGCGACGTGCGACGGGTTCTTCTATCGCGGCCGCGAGGTCGCCGTGGTCGGCGGCGGCAACACCGCGGTCGAGGAGGCGCTCTACCTCACCAACCACGCCACCAAGGTCACGCTGATCCACCGCCGCGACGCGCTGCGCGCCGAAAAGATCCTGCAGGACCGGCTGTTCGCCCATCCGAAGATCGAGGTGATCTGGGACCATACGGTGGAGGAGATCATCGGCGCGGGCACGCCGGCCGTCGTCACCGGGGCGCGGCTGCGCGACGTGAAGACCGGCGCGGAGCGCACGATCGCGGTGGAGGGCGTGTTCGTCGCCATCGGCCACGATCCGGCGACGGCGCTGTTCCGCGGCAAGCTCGACATGGACGAGGAAGGCTATATCCGCACCGTGCCGGGCACGGCGCAGACCTCGGTGCCCGGCGTCTTCGCCGCCGGCGACGTGCAGGACCGCGTCTACCGCCAGGCGGTCACCGCCGCCGGCACCGGCTGCATGGCCGCGCTGGAGGCGGAGAAATTTCTTGCGCACCACGCGCAAATCGAACAACAGGCTGCATGAGACGATATAAAAGACGGCCCCGAACGCGGCCGGGAAAGGGAAGCTCACCGTGACAGGCAATCACATGGACTGGGACAAGTTGCGCGTGTTTCACGCGGTCGCCGAGGCGGGCAGCTTCACCCATGCGGGCGATGTGCTCAACCTCTCGCAATCCGCGGTGTCGCGGCAGATTTCGGCGCTGGAGGAGGCGCTGGCGGTGCCGCTGTTCCACCGCCACGCGCGCGGGCTGATCCTCACCGAGCAGGGCGAGCAGCTCAACCGCACGGTGCGCGACGTCTTCGCCAAGCTCGCCATGACCGAGGCGCTGCTGGCCGAGAGCAAGGAACGCCCGGCCGGGCGGCTGAAGGTGACGACGACGCACAGTTTCGGCGTGGTCTGGCTCGCCCCCCGCCTGCGCGCCTTCCTCAAGCAGTATCCGGACGTCAGCATCTCGCTGCTGCTCGACGATGTCGATCTCGACCTCGCGATGCGCGAGGCGGATGTCGCGATCCGCATGCATCCGCCCCGCCAGCCCGA
>Ga0315298_1011453_pt1 | contig 10400 bp, 7 predicted proteins | sample WHS_1_MG_FD_203077 | JGI IMG/M metagenome (GOLD analysis project Ga0315298, IMG submission 203077) | Extremophilic microbial mat communities from Washburn Hot Springs, YNP, Wyoming, USA - WHS_1_MG | ecosystem: Environmental > Aquatic > Thermal springs > Hot (42-90C) | place: USA: Wyoming...
TATTACTGCGGCTTCGGCTACGGCGGGGTGAGATATGAAGGCGGACTCTAGTTCGTAGGTGCCTAGGCGGTGGCCGGCTACTTTTATCACTTCGTCTGCTCTTCCCAACACCCATATGTAGCCGTCTCTGTCTTTAATGGCGTAATCCCCAGTGTAGAACATGCCGGGGAATCTACTCCAATACGTCTTGACATACCGCTCCGGGTCGCCCCAGATGGTGTGGAGCATGCCGGGCCAAGGCTTTCTGATAACAAGATACCCCTTAACGCCCGGCGGCGCTGGGTTGCCCTCCTCATCGACGACGTCTATATCGAAGCCGGGCCTCGGCGGACCGTTGACGCCGGGCTTCATTGGAAGCAGGTAAAAGCCAGGGGCTATGGCGAGCGGCACCGCGCCTGTCTCCGTCATGCCCCATGTGGAGCCGACGAATATCTTCTCGTTGCCGAGAACTCTGTACATCCACCAGAAGGCCTCGGGGTTCTGGGGCTCGCCCACGGTGAATATAGCCCTCAAGGTAGACAAGTCGTGCTTCCTAGGCCACTCCTCGCCGTAGCGCATGAACATGCGCATCGCGGTTGGCGACGTGAAGAACACGTTGACGCCGTAGCGTTCTATTATGGCCCACCAGCGGTCTGGTTGCGGGAAGTCCGGCGCCCCCTCGTACATCACTTGGGTGAGACCCATGGCGAACGGGCCGAAGGCCACGTACCAGGCGCCGGTGCCCCAGCCTATGTCGCCAGTGCACCAGTAGACCTCGTCGTCCCTCACGGCGAATACCTGCTTCATGTCGGCGTATATGGACACGGCGAAGCCGCCCGTGTCGTGGACTATGCCCTTGGGCTTGCCGGTGGTGCCCGAGGTGTACAGTATGTGCGACACATCCTCGCTCCTCACGGGCAGAGGCTCCACGTAGGCGTTCTGCTCCACGCCCCTCAAGGAGTCCTCCCAGAACCAGTCCCTCCCCTCGGTCATCGGCACGTCCTTAAGGCCAAGTCTCCTCACGACGAAGACTGCCTCGGTCCCAGGAGCCTTCTCTAGGGCCTTGTCCACTACCTCCTTGAGTCTGACGACCTTCCCCCTCCTCCAGAAGCCGTCGGTGGTGACGACAGCCCTCGGCCTGAAGTCAGCCAGCCTATCGGCCAGCGCGTCGGCAGAGAAGCCCGAGAATATGGTCGTGTGCACAGCTCCTATGCGCCAGATGGCGAGTATCGCTATCAATGCCTCAGGCACCATGGGCATATACAGCGCCACGCGGTCGCCCTTCCTTATTCCGAAGTTGCATTTCAGCATGCAGGATACTCTGTTTACTTCGCGGTTGAGGTCGTAGTAGGTGAATTTCCTCCGATCTGTGGGGTATCCGGTCTGGTCTACCGGCTCTCCCTCCCATATGAGGGCCAGCTTGTTCTTACGCCAAGTCTTGACGTGTCTATCCAAGGCAAGATAGGACAAGTTAAGCTCCCCTCCCACAAACCACTTAAAGAAAGGCGGATTAGAAGCATCAAGAACCCTATCCCAAGGCCTAAACCACTCAAGCTCCCTAGCTATAGAAGCCCAATAGCCCTCCAGGTCCTCTAGGCTCCGTCTATGGAGCTCCCAGTACGTCCTTATGGATTCAGGCCCAGCTTTGTATCGCTCATTTGAGACATACGTATCGAAGGGAAGCTTCACTTCAAGTCCTAGACCAACCGACATGTTCAAATAAACAAAATCCCTTTATATCTATTAATGTAGACTATTGTCGTTAGAATACAGATTCTAAGAGTTTTTTATATAGTTTAGATAAATATAAAGATTGTCATAATTAAAATAAATAAAATACTATAGATTTTTTCTTGGAATAATATGTTAATAAACAATTATATAGTATATTTATATATATATACGAGTATATTTATATAAATTACTGTATAGTATATTTGTAATCTGTGGCGGTGGCATCGAATGTGGTTCGGCGGCTTAGGCGGCGGCCGTGGGGTCGTAGAGGCTCTGAGGGCGAACCAGGTGCTGGCTTAGAAGGAGCCTCTCTGCGCAGGTCCGCGTTCCGGCTTTTCTCTCAAGTCTCTATACGTAACGACGATGTGGCGTGTTGGCTTCGCGGAGTCGATGGCTTGCCCGACCTTCTCGACGAGACGCCTCGCCTCATCCCGCCTCCCGCCGTCCAGCAATGCCTTGACCAGCGCCAGCTTGAAGGCCGGCAACTCCTCGCCGCCGGCGCCCGCTCTCTCTAGCTACTCCACTCTAACCTCTCCTTTCCTCTTACAAGTAGTTCACTCTGAGAAGCCTTACAGGTAACTCCCTGTGGAAAACCCCTCATAGCGCTACCTGTAAGGGGGCCGATGGCGCTGGGATACGGCGACACAAGCCGAGACGGCTACGGAGAAGCGGAAGAGCCGGCGAACCGACACGCCGTAATGTTCGAATTCGCGGCGTAACAGCTGAGACGCGTTTTCCCGACGTGCTGAAGCTTCCGCAGGGAAAGCTTGAGTTGTTCCAGCTGGGCTGGGGGGCGAGCGATGAGGGCGAGATTGACGGCCGGCCCTTCATGGGCACTACACAACCCTGGCAGGTGTCTGCTTGGGTTGCGGCGAGATATGGAGCGCTCCGCATGCACATAACCTCGGCCTACTTGACGCGCGAGGGGATAAGTGTGTTAGTACATATCATAGCAAGAAGCTGGAGGCAGAAGTGGAGTAAGGACGAGGCCGTAGACCTCGTCGCGAGCCACCTCAGGCGCGGAGAGTGGGCGTCTCTGTTAACAATGTGGCTTGATGACGGTAAAGCCGAACGAAGGGAGGTATTAAGTAGCGAATACAGATTGGTGATTGCAACTAAGGAGCCTTGGAGACTGAGCAACAGCATAGGCACGAGAAAGGCCCTCGTCGCCACTGGCAGGGAGGCGTTTGAGAGGCTTAGAGAGGTTGCGGGCGTATACGGCGTGTTGCTTGATCTGCTGAAGGCCCACAAGTGGATTGACGTGAAGCTGGCCACCGACGACGCCCTCAGGTTGGCCCACAACCTCGGCGTGTTCCACTATTTCGAAGAACTCTGCGAAGTGGACTATGCCCGTGGCGTCTGTCTGAGACCATATATAAAGAACCTGGTTTCGAAGGACATTACAGGTTTTTCTCTATGTAGCGGTAGATGACGTACTTCATTATCTCGTTGGTGCCCTCCCCTATCTCCAGTATCTTGGCGTCGCGGTAAAACATCTCGGCCTTGCTCTCCTTGCTGTAGCCGAAGCCTCCCTCCATCTGCACGGCGCGTCTAGCGACGTCAACGGCGAGCCGCGCCGCGTGAAGCTTAGCCACATGGGACATCAACATAAACTCCGGCGACTTAGTGTCGTAGAGATACGCCGAGTAGTAAGCCAAGGCTCTTATGGCCTCGACGGCAGCCAGCATCTCGGCCAGCTCGAACTGTGCGTTCTGCATCTCCACGAGCCTTTTGCCGAAGACCTCCCTCCGGCGGGCCCAGGCCAGCGCCTCCTCGAAGGCCCCCCGCGCTATTCCCAGGGCGACGCCCGATATGGCCACTCTGCCAACGTCAAGCGTGTGCATCACTATTTTCCACCCGCCGTTCACTTCGCCGACCACGTAGTCATCGCCGACGACGCAGTCGTTGAACTTGAGCTCGGCAGTCCCAGTCCCCCTGACGCCCATGACCTCTATCGGGGCAACCTCCACGCATCCGCTCCTGGGCAGGAGGAAGACCGTTATGGCCTTGTGGCGGGCCTCCCGCGGCCCCGTCCTCGCCGCGAGGAGGTAATAGTCGGCGTAGAGACCGTTGGTTATCCACATCTTGTGCCCGTTTATAACCCACTCGCTGCCCCTCCGCTCGGCCTTCGTCTGTATCGCTGCGGCGTCGGAGCCGCAGCAGGGCTCAGAGAGGGCGAAGGCGCCTATTTTATCGCCGGCGGCGACCTTTGGAAGAACCTCCTCCTTCTGCGCCTTCGAGGCGAAGTTATTGACGGCGTCTGCGAAGAGTATGCCGTAGGCCTCCACGAGGAGGCTGAACCCGCCGCTGATGCGGCCCAGCTCCTCGAGGACTACGACCGCGGTCCTCAAATCGCCTCCGCCTCCTCCGTACTCCGCCGGCACAGTCGGCGTCAAGATGCCGAGCTTCCCGGCCTCCCTAATTACTTCGCGCGGGTAGTAGTTCTCTATGTCCATCTTACGTGCGATGGGCTCTACGTGCTTCTCGGCGAATTCCCGCGCGGCCTTCCTCACAAGCTCGTGTTCCTGCGTCAAAAGGCTCATGCCTCCTCGAAGTACTCTATGTCGGTTACTAAGCCCCTCCTTTCGGCCCTCCACCTGGGCCTCACTCTCATGCCTATTCTCGGCTTATCGGTCTTGACGTAGTGAATCAACCCGCCCTCGACGCCGGGGAACTTTATGAAGGCCAGCACTTTCTTCTCTTTCAACTGCTCGCCGTAGAAGTCCCTCTCCACAACGGTGTAGGTCTCCACGACGCCGACGGGCTCTACCTCCCTCAGCTCCTTTACCTCCTCGAAGTCGTAGGGGCAGTACATCTTCGGCGGCATGAAGAGCCTGCCGCACTTGGGGCAGTAAGCCGCCGTGAGTCTCCCTGCCCTCAGCGCTTCTAGCCACTTAGTGCCTATGGGGCCTGCTGTGTAGACATAGGCCTCTATCTCCATCACCTCGGGGAACTGCTTGATCCGCTTCATGGCCTCACCACCTCGAAGCACTCTATGTCTGTTATTGAGCCTGTCCTCTGCTCGGGCGGCTTAAACCTCGCCCTGACTCTCGCGCCGAATAGCTTCATGTTTTTCACGTCTTCATCAGAGGCGCCGCAGATGTAGTGGAGCACGCCGGGGAAGAAGTGGTCGTCGAAGTTGTACCCAGGCACGTCCAGCTTTATGACCCCCACGATCTTAGGCTCCTCGGCCCTAGCCCTTGTGGCCTCGATGTAGCTCGCCACGACGGTGTGAACGGTTCCCTCCCCGCTTGCTTCAACCCAGTCGTCCACTTCTCTGAAGCAGTAGGAGCAGTACATGCGCGGCGGTATAAACACTCTTCCGCATTTCTTGCATACTGTGCCCAGTATCTTGCCCTCCTTAAGCCCCGCAAGGAACCTCCCCAGCGCCCAGCCGGTAGTGTAGTTGTACCGCGCCTTGCCCACATGCGGCATCTCATACACCGGGAACGCCACCTCCTCAAACGGCGTACCCCTAGGGTTCTTAGGCTTCGTCATATCCCCATCACGATGACTGTACCTGCCTGCATTAAGTCTCCCCACGCCTGCGCCAAGCCGGTGTACACCGGCTTCTTCACTTGCCTAGCGCCGGCCTCCCCCCTCACCTGCCAGAATATCTCGGCGACTTTCATAAGGCCTGCGGCAGCAATGGGATTTCCGACGCCCAGCAGACCGCCCGACGGGTTTATCGGCAGATCTCCATCCCTCTGAGTCACCCCCTCGCGCGTGAGGATCGGCGCCTCGCACTTCTTGGCGAGGCCGAGCCCCTCCATGTGGTGAAGCTCCTTGTAGTCGAAGGGGTCGTAGGGTTCAGCCACGTCTATCTGCCTCCTGGGGTGGTCTATGCCGGCCATGCGATAGGCCATCTCGGCGGCGCGGCGGACGTACTCCGGATAGGCCAAGTCGCGGTTTGTCCAATGGGTCGTGTCGAGGGTCCAGCCTATGCCCTTGATCCATACTGGGGTGTCCGTGATGCGTCTCGCCTCTTCCTCCGACGCCAGCACCACAGCGGCGGCTCCGTCGGAGACGGGGGAGACGTCAAGCCTATTTACAGGCCAGACAAGGACTTCGCTGTTGAGCACGTCTTCCATCTTTATGTTGGGGTCGCAGAGCTGGGCCGACGGGTGGCCACAGGCGTTTCTCTTGTTCTTCACCGCCACAAGGGCTATGTCCTCCTTCTTGACCTTACACCTGTACATATACCGGTGCATCTCCATGGCGAATATCCAGAGCAGGTTTGGATTCAGCGGCTTCTCCACGATGGGGTCCCATATGTAGCGAAAGACGTACTGGGGGTGCGGCTTGGCCGAGTGACTCATCTTCTCCTCAGCCACAGCCAGCACCCGCTTACACAAGCCAGACGCCACGTGCCACCAAGCCGCTATGGGCACGAAGACCCCCGTGGCGCCGCCCACATACACCCTGACCGTAGGCTTTTGGATCCCGCCAGCGCCCTCAGCAAGGTATTCCCCCTTCATGTGGACGCCGTCGAAGGTGTCCGGCGCACTGCCAATAACCACGCAGTCTATGTCCTTAAGCGTTAACCCAGCCTCGTCGAGGGCCTGCTTTGCGGCGAGCCAGGCGAGCTCCTGCGGCGTCTCAAGCATCCTGCGCCTAAACAAAGTCAGCCCGGCGCCCACCACTGCCACGCGGTGCTTGAAGTTGAGGTTGCGCCCCGTCATATCCTCAACACGGCAACGACGCTTGTGGCCGTGGGGACTCCTCTCCAGCTGTGCACCACCGCGGTCTCAGCCTTGTCGACCTCCGCCTTCACCTCCCCTCTCATGACGCCGACGGCGTAGCTAAGCCTGGCTAAGCCGTGCACCTCGAAGGGAACCCCCTCGGCCAGGGCGCCGCCGCTTAAATTCACCGGCAACCTCCCGCCGGGGCAGAAGGCGCCGTCTGCCAAGAGGTCCTTGGCCGTGCCTCTGGGCGCGAGCCGCAACGCCTCTATGTGTTGCAACTCCTTGAAGCTGTATCTGTTGTCCACCTCGGCGAAGTCGACCTCTTTGTAGGGGTCGGCGATCTTGGCTTGTGTATAAGCTCCATCTGCCGCCTCTCTTGCATGTAGCGGAAAAGCCCAGTCATGAAACTCCAGACTAGAAAACTCAGTGGACCACCAAACGCCGTCTACCCACACCGGCGTGTCGTTGTACCTCTTCGCAACTCTTTCAGAGGCGAGGACAACCACGACAGCCGCGTCGACAAACTTGGCGACATCGGCCTCTCTAAGAGGCTCCGCCACCACTGGAGTGGCGGATCTAGACTTGCCAGGGGAGGCATATACAGCCCGCTGGTTCTTAACCCCGGCCTTGTGGGCCTTCTCAACCACGGCCTCGAGATGTTCCTCAGTAACGCCGAATTTAGACATATAAGCCCTGGCCTCAAGCGCGGCAAGGGCATGAACGTTTTCGAGACCTAGGGGTCTTAAGGAGATGGGGTCCGTCGCCGTAAATATAACTTCGTTAAGAGTCTCCACGTCGGAGGGCTTTCCATGCGACTCCACAACCACCACATCGAAGAGGCCGGACCTAATCATCATATAGGCCTGCCCCACGCACTGAAGCCCGTCGCCGGTCACCGTGTACACGGACTTCATTGCTCCCCCCACGGGGTCTGGCGCAAACTCATCAGCGATAGATATGCCCTCCCAGAAGTCCTCTTGACACGACACGAAAGCGTCTACCTCGCTCCTTGGGTCGAGCCCCCCGGCGTCTTCGTAGGCCCTCTGAGCCGCCTTAAACATCATCTCGCGGAAGGAGTAGTCAACCACTTCGGGCTGGAACCCAAACCAACCCACACCGACAATACCCACTCGCATATATGCTCAAAATACTGCCTATTTAACAATTACTGAGACAAAAGTCGAAAATTGTATTTATCTAACTCTTTTAATTTCTTCTATAGCCTCGGGGTTCTCCAGCGCTGAGAGGTCGCCGGGGTTTCTGCCTAGGTAGACGGCGCGGATAACCCTCCTCATAATTTTGGCGTTGCGGGTCTTCGGAAGCATCTTCACAAACTTTATGTCCTCCACGGCGCCGAAGGCCTTCCCCAGCGCCTCCTCGGTGAGCTTAATCAACTCCTGCCTAAGCGCCTCGCTGGGCTCGTAGCCAGGCTTCAACACAACGAAACATACGGGCACCTCCCCCTTCACCTCGTGAGGCACGCCGATGCACGCCGACTCCGCCACGGCTGGATGCGCGTTCAGCACAGTCTCTATCTCCGCAGGCCCCAGACGCTTCCCGGCAACCTTTATGGTGTCGTCTGCCCTCCCCAGTATGTAAAAGAAGCCCTCCCCGTCCACAACCGCGGCGTCTCCGTGAGCCCACACGCCGGGCCACTTGCTCCAGTATGTCTCAAGATAGCGTTGCGGGTCGCGCCAGAAGCCTCTGGTCATGCCGGGCCATACTGAGAGCACCACCAGCTCCCCCTCCACGCCCGGAGGCGCCGGCCTGCCGTCCTCAGTAAAGACGGCGGCCTTGGTGCCGATGCTGGCGCCGTTGAACGAGCTGGGCTTTATCTTCTTCGCTACGTAACAGCCCAAGATGCCGCCGGAGATCTCAGTACCCCCCGAGTAGTTAATTATGGGGATCCGTCCCCTCCCCATCTTGTACAGCCACAGCCAGCTCTCAGTATCTATAGGCTCTCCAGTGTTTCCAAACGCTTTTAGTTCATCTAATTGACTAGGCTCAGCCGCGGCGCCAATGCTTCTGAGATGTCTCGTCAGCGTGGCGGCGAGACCCAGGGCGCTTACCTTGAACTCCTCGGCGAAGCGCCACAGTCTCTCCTTGGGGTAGTCCGGCGCGCCCTCGAAAAAGGCCATGGAGCCCCTCAGGAGGTAGGAGGCGAAGACCATCCAAGGCCCCATCATCCACCCCATGTCTGTAACCCAGCTCAAAGTGCCGCCCGGCTTTATGTCGAAGTGGAAGTAGACGTCGGCCGCCGCCTTTATGGGGAACCCGTCGTGTGTGTGGACGGTGCCCTTGGGCCTCCCAGTGGTGCCGGAGGTGTATATAATCATCATAGGGTCCTCCGCCTCCGTGTCCTCCACATAGTCGCCGCCTGTCTTGAACACCTCCGAGAGGGCTATGTGGTCGCCTCTCCTGCCTCCCCTTTCGTGGACCACCACCTGCTCGACGGTGGGGGCGAGGCCGGCCTTGAGCTCGGCCAACATATCCACCTCCTTGCCGCGGCGGTATGAGACGTCGGACGCGAAGACGAACTTGGCCTCGCTGTCCTCGAGCCTCACTCTGATGGCCTCCTTCCCGAAGCCGCTGAAGAGGGGGACGATTATGCCCCCGGCCCTTATTGCGCCGAGCATGACGGGCACTATCTCGGGCACCATGGGCATGTAAATCGCCACGCGGTCACCCTTCTGTAGGCCGTTGCGTCTCAGCCAGCTCGCCACAGCCTTGGTCTTATAGAACACCTCGGCGTAGCTCCACGTGACCCGGCCCCCGTCCTCCCCCTCCCACTTAATTAGCGGCGCCGGCGACTCCTCCAGCTGGTCGGCTATGTTGATGTGCCCGCCGACGAACCACCTAGGCCATTGAACGCCCTGCGACAAGTCGAGGGCCCTCTCGTAGGGCCTGCGCCACCTCAGCCGCAAAACCTCCCGCTCAAACACGGCCCAGAACTCGGGCCTCTCAGCAGTGTATTTTATGAATTCCTCCAGAGCGGCGAACCCCCTCGACGCCATGAACCTAGCCACGTTAGACTCCTCAAGGTGATCCCTCTGGGGAGTCCAGACATCCATATTTTTACAAATTTAAAAAAGTTTAAATAGATTATCGAGTTCAAAAATAGTTAAAGCCTTATCTATGTCGTATACAGGCGTAAGCGGTATCTCTTCTCTCTTCGCAAGATCCTCGAGAGCGTTGCAGTCCATCTCTGCCAGAGCTTTTTCCACCTCCTCCCTGGCGGTGGGGTCCAGTTGCCGCGGGATTAGGTCTTCTCTTCCGATGGCTCTGCAGAACCGCTCCCAGAACTTCGGCTCCACGGCGCCGAGAGCCGCCCTCCCCCCTCTGCAGCGGTACACAGTGTAGAAGGGGTAGTCCCCGGAGAGGAGTGGAGGCTTTCCGTCTCTCCTTAGGGAGAGGTTGAGTATGTTCACCAACGCCGCGGCGCGGCTCATGGGGATCTCCACGTAGCCCCCCTCGCCCTTGGCGGCCATGGCTGTTATGGTCAATGCGGCGAGGAGGCCGGCCACCACGTCCACGGCTTGTACATAGGGTGGACACGGCCCTACGGCTCCTGCCAAAGCGGCGAAGTTTATGTCGTGGGAGGGGTGGTCCCTGGGGTACTCTTCGCCTCCGTATCCCACAATGGCGACATAGATAAGGTCGGGTTTCGCCTCTGCCAGCCTTCTGTAGGAGATGCCGTATCTCTCCGCCGTATATGGCCTGAAGGTGGTCAACACAGCGTCTACCTCCTCCGCCAGGCGGCGTACCTTCTCCGCACCGTCTTTTAGATCTATGTAGATTATCTCCTTTCCCTCGTTAAGCACTTTGTAGAGAGTGGGCGAGACTTGGCGTATGGGGTCCCCGGCTGGCGGCTCGACCTTAACCACCTCGAAGCCCAGCTGGAGGAGGAGCCTCCCGGCGAGAGGCCCTGGGAAAAGCGTAGAAAGTTCTAGAACTCTCATTACGTGGTTACGCCTATCTGCCGTATTATTGCGTAGGGGGCGT
>Ga0315298_1011454_pt1 | contig 10400 bp, 11 predicted proteins | sample WHS_1_MG_FD_203077 | JGI IMG/M metagenome (GOLD analysis project Ga0315298, IMG submission 203077) | Extremophilic microbial mat communities from Washburn Hot Springs, YNP, Wyoming, USA - WHS_1_MG | ecosystem: Environmental > Aquatic > Thermal springs > Hot (42-90C) | place: USA: Wyoming...
GTTGCTTGAACGCATCGATGCGCGCGGTGAGCGGATGCTCGATGACGCGACGGCGCTCGCGTCACAGCTTTATCACGATCCGCCCGCTGTGTTTTCCGCCCGTGTGCTGCGCGACTCGGCGCGGCGGCGCGGCGTGCGGCGCGCCTCTACTTCTTCTTGACCGGTCGCTGCCAACCGTCGATCGTGGTCTGCCGCGCCCGTGCGATCGTGAGTTTGTGTGCCGGCACCTCGCGCGTGACGGTCGATCCGGCGGCAATCGTGGCGCCCTCGCCCACCGTGATGGGCGCGACCAGCACGCTGTTCGAACCGGTATGCGCGCGATCTGCGATGCGCGTACGGTGTTTGTTGGCCCCGTCGTAATTGGCGACGATGGTGCCGGCGCCGACGTTGACCTGGGTGCCGACTTCGGCATCACCGACGTAGGAGAGGTGATTGGCCTTCGACTCGGCGCCGAGGGTGGCGTTCTTGACCTCGACGAAGTTGCCGATGTGGACGCCGTCACCGAGCGCCGTGGTGGGTCGGATGCGCGAGAATGGACCGATACGCGCGCCGCAGCCGATCGTCGCACCGTCGAGGACGCAATGCGCGAACAATTCCGTGTCGTCGCCGATCCGGCAGTTGCGCACGACGCAGCCGGGACCGATCCGCACATTGTTGCCCAGCGTGACGTGTCCTTCCAGGACGACATTGACGTCCAGAAATACATCCTGCCCATGCTCGACTTCACCGCGCACATCCACACGCGCAGGATCAGCGAGGGTCACGCCTGCGCGCATGAGCGTCCTGGCCGCATTGCGGCGGCACACCGCCTCGAGTTCGGCCAGTTGTTCCCTGTCGTTGACGCCGAGCGCTTCGATCGAATCGGCGAGCATCACCGGCGTCACGGTGACCCCGGACCGCGCGGCGAGTCCGATGACGTCGGTCAGGTAATACTCGCCCTGAGCGTTGTCATTGCGCAGCGCCGAGAGCCACTGCTTCAGGAGACGGGCCGGTGCGGCCAAGACCCCGGTATTGCACTCCCCGATGCGCCGCTCCTTCGCCGTGGCGTCCTTGTGTTCGACGATCCGGGCGACCTGGCCGGCCGCATCGCGCACGATCCGGCCGTAGCCGGTCGGGTCGGCCGGCTGCATGGTGAGGACCGCAAGCGCGCCCGTCGCCGCGATGTCCACGAGTCCGGTGAGCGATTGCGCGCGCAGCAGCGGCACGTCGCCGTACAGCACCAGGACCGTGGCGGCGTCCTCGAGCTCGGGAGCGGCCTGCTGCAACGCATGTCCGGTGCCGAGCTGCTCGGCCTGATGCACCCAGCTCAGTCCGGCCTCGGGGAAGGCGGCACGGACCGCCTCCCCGCCATGTCCGTAAACGATGTGAATGGCCGTCGGCGAGAGCGCCCGCGCGGTCTGAAGCACATGGGCGAGCAGCGGCCGACCGGCCAGACGCTGCAGCACCTTCGGCCAGCGGGATTTCATCCGCTTACCTTCGCCGGCGGCCAGAATGACGACCGAGAGAGCCGCGCTCGGCGCGGCGGCGGGCATGTTCATGCGGCGATTATCGCCCGGACGGGCACGGTGCGCGATCAGCCACGCACTTTGCGCAGTTTCGCGATGAGCTTCAGCTGAGCAGCGGCGCGGGCCAACTCGGCCAACGCCTCGGCCTGGCTGATATGGCTGCTGCGATCCTTCAGCGCCTCCTCGGCGCGCTGCTTCGCGGCGAGCGCGGCCGCCTCGTCGAGGTCCTTGGCGCGCAGCGCGGTGTCGGCGAGCACCGTCACGCGGTGCGGCTGCACCTCAATCGCCCCGCCGCCGACGAAAAAGAACAGCTCTTCGCCCGCGGGCGTCTCAACCCGCACCTCGCCCGGCTTGAGCATCGAGAGCAGCGGCGCGTGGCGCGGCGCCACGCCGATGTCGCCCTGCGAGGCCGGCGCGAACACCATGGTCGCCAGTCCCGAGAAAATTTCACCCTCGGCGCTGACGACTTCGACCTGGATGGTATGCGGCTCGGCCATGACGGACTCTCCTACTGAAGCGTCTTGGCCTTGGCCACCGCCTCATCGATGGTGCCGACCATGTAGAACGCCTGCTCCGGCAGGTGATCGAACTCACCACTGATGATGCCCTTGAAGCCGCGGATGGTCTCGGCGAGCGGCACGGTCTTGCCGTCCTGGCCGGTGAACACCTTGGCGACGTTGAACGGCTGCGAGAGGAACCGCTGCACTTTGCGGGCGCGGTACACGGTCAGCTTGTCCTCCTCGGACAGCTCGTCCATGCCGAGGATCGCGATGATGTCCTGCAGCTCCTTGTAGCGCTGCAGCACTGCCTGCACGCCGCGCGCGACGTTGTAGTGCTCCTCGCCGACCACCAGCGGGTCGAGCTGACGGCTGGTCGACTCCAGCGGATCGACCGCCGGGTAGATGCCGAGCGTCGCGATCTGGCGCGACAGCGCCACGATCGCATCGAGGTGCGCGAACGTGGTCGCCGGGGACGGGTCGGTCATGTCGTCGGCCGGAACGTAGACCGCCTGGATGGAGGTGATCGAGCCGGTCTTGGTGGAGGTGATGCGCTCCTGCAGCGCGCCCATTTCCTCCGCCAGCGTCGGCTGGTAGCCCACCGCCGAGGGCATGCGCCCGAGCAGCGCCGAGACCTCGGTGCCGGCGAGCGTGTAGCGATAGATGTTGTCGATGAACAGCAGCACGTCGCGCCCGCGGGTGCCGTCCGGGTGTTCCTCGTCGCGGAAGTACTCGGCCATCGTCAGACCGGTGAGCGCCACGCGCAGGCGATTGCCCGGCGGCTCGTTCATCTGGCCGTAGACCATCGCCACCTTGGAGTTGCTGAGCTCCTGCGCGTCGATGACGCCCGCCTCGATCATCTCGTGGTAGAAGTCGTTGCCTTCGCGGGTGCGCTCACCCACGCCGGCGAACACGGACAGACCGCTGTACTGCTTGGCGATGTTGTTGATCAGCTCGAGCATGTTGACGGTCTTGCCCACGCCAGCGCCGCCGAAGAGGCCGACCTTGCCGCCCTTGGCGAACGGCACCAGCAGGTCGATGACCTTGATGCCGGTGACCAGCAGATCCTGGCCGCCCGCCTGTTCTTCGAACGACGGCGGCGGCCGGTGGATCGGCAGGCTCTGGTCGGACGTGACCGGCCCGCGGTTATCCTGCGGTGCGCCCAGCACGTCCATGATGCGACCGAGGGTCGGTTTGCCGACCGGCACGGTGATCGGATTGCCGGTGGCGAGGACCGCGAGGCCGCGCTTGAGCCCTTCGGAGGGTCCCATGGCGATGGTGCGGACGATGCCGTCGCCGAGCTCCTGCTGGACCTCGAGCGTCAGGTCGACGTCCTTGAGCTTCAGCGCCTCATAGATGCGTGGAATCGCCTCGCGCGGAAATTCGACGTCGATGACGGCACCGATGATCTGGGTGATCTTGCCTTCGGCCATGCTTGCCATGTGTTGTCTCTCTCAAACCGCGGCCGCGCCGCCCACGATCTCAGCCAATTCCTTGGTGATCGCGGCTTGACGGGCCTTGTTGTAGATCAGCTGCATTTCGTTGATGAGTTTGCCGGCGTTGTCCGTGGCCGCCTTCATGGCGACCATGCGCGCGGCCATTTCCGAGGCCACGTTTTCCACCGCCGCGCGATAAACCTGCGACTCGATGTAGCGCATCAGCAGCGCATCGAGGATCTGCGCCGCTTCCGGCTCGTAGATATAGTCCCAATGCTCCTGCAGATCCTGCGCCGGCGGCTCGGCCACCGGCAGAAGCTGCGTCACCACGGGACGCTGGGTCATCGTGTTGACGAACTCCGATCCGACCAGGAACAGCCGGTCGATCGCGCCGTCGCTGTACTCGTCCAGCATCACCTTGACGGTGCCGATCAGATCCTTCACGTGCGGCCGGTCACCCAGATGCGACACGTTGGCGACGATTGGCGTGTCCAGACGGCGGAAGAACGTCATGCCCTTCGCACCGATCAGACACAGTTTCACTGCCGCGCCCTTGTCCTGCCATTCGCGCATCAGCAGCAGCGTCTGCTTGAAGACGTTGGCGTTGAGCGCTCCGGCGAGTCCGCGGTCGGTCGACACGACGATGATGCCGATCGCGCCGACCGTCGGCCGGTCCTGCAGGAACGGACTGTGGTAGTCCGGATTGGCGGCACTCAGGTTGGCGATGACGCTGCGCATCTTGTCCGCATACGGGCGGGCCGCCCGCATGCGCTCCTGTGCGCGGCGCATCTTGCTGGTCGCCACCATCTGCATGGCGCGGGTGATCTTCTGAGTGCTTTTGACACTCGTGATCTTGGCGCGGATTTCCTTGGTGCCTGGCATCAGCAGTCTCGCTCAGCGTTTGCGGCTATGGACGTCACCGTCAGTAGGTTCCGGTGGCGATGAAGTCCTCGACGCACTTCTTCAGTTCCGCCTCGTTTTCCTTGCTCAACTTCGGCTCACGGTTGATCCGCTCGAGCATCGCGGCGTAGTTGGAGTGGGCGAACGCCTGCAGCGCCGCCTCGAAGGCGACCACCTTCTTCAGGTCCACCTTGTCCATGTAGCCGCTGTTGACGGCGTAGATCGACAGCGCCATTTCCGCGACCGACATCGGTCCGTACTGCTTCTGCTTCATCATCTCGGTGACGCGCTGACCGCGTTCGAGCTGCTTGCGGGTCGTCTCGTCGAGATCCGAGGCGAACTGCGAGAAGGCCGCCAGTTCACGGAACTGCGCGAGCGCGAGGCGGATGCCGCCGCCGAGTTTCTTGATGATGTCGGTCTGCGCCGCGCCGCCGACGCGCGAGACGGAAATGCCGGCGTTCATGGCCGGACGCACACCGGCGTTGAACAGGTCGGTCTCGAGGAAGATCTGCCCGTCGGTGATCGAGATGACGTTGGTCGGCACGAACGCGGTGACGTCGCCCGCCTGGGTCTCGATGATCGGCAGTCCGGTCAGCGAGCCGGTCTTACCCTTCACCGCGCCGTTGGTCTGCATCTCGACGTACTGGTCGTTGACGCGCGCGCTGCGCTCGAGCAGGCGCGAGTGCAGGTAGAACACGTCGCCCGGGAACGCTTCGCGGCCCGGTGGACGGCGCAGCAGCAGCGAGATCTGGCGGTACGCGACGGCCTGCTTGGACAGATCGTCGTAGACGATCAGCGCGTCCTCGCCGTTATCCATGAAGTACTCGCCCATGGCACAGCCGGAGTAGGCGGCGATGTACTGCATGGCGGCCGGAGCGGAGGCCGGCGCGGCAACCACCACGGTGTGCGCGAGCGCGCCGTGCTCTTCGAGCTTCTTCACCACGCCGGCGATGGTCGACTGCTTCTGGCCGATCGCGACGTAGATGCACTTAATCCCGGAGGACTTCTGGTTGATGATGGTGTCGACCGCGAGGGCCGTTTTGCCCGTCTGACGGTCGCCGATGATCAGCTCGCGCTGCCCACGGCCGACCGGCACCATCGAGTCGACGGCCTTGTAGCCGGTCTGCACCGGCTGGGTCACCGACTTGCGGTAGATCACGCCCGGTGCGACGCGCTCGATCGGCGCGGTGCGCTTGGCGTTGATCGGGCCGCGGCCATCGATCGGTTGGCCGAGCGCATCAACCACGCGGCCGAGCAGCTCCGGCCCCACCGGCACCTCGAGAATGCGTCCGGTCGTCTTGACCGTGTCGCCCTCGCGCAGGTGCTTGTAGTCGCCGAGCACCACTGCGCCGACCGAGTCCTGCTCGAGGTTCAGCGCCAGGCCGAACACGTTGCCCGGATACTCGAGCATCTCGCCGTAGCGCGCGTCGGCCAGGCCATGGATGCGCGTGATGCCGTCGGTCACCGAGATGATGGTGCCGACATCGCTCGCCTCGGTCGCGGACTTGAAGTTCTCGATCCGCTGTTTGATCAGATCGCTGATTTCGGATGCCTTGATGGCCATAAGAATGTTTCCCCGGAAAATTCGCTTAAGCGGTCAGCTGGTGGGCGATGCGCTCGAGCTTGCTGCGCACCGACCCGTCGATGACCAGATCGCCAGCGCGCACCGTCGCGCCCCCGAGCAGGGCCGGGTCGAGCGCGCAGCGCAGCTGCACCCGACGGCGCAGGCGGCGCTCGAGTGCTTCGGCGAGCGAGCGCTGCTGCGACTCAGAGAGCGGCGCGGCCGAGGTGAGCGTGACCTCGATGGTGCCCTCGGCCTCGGCCTTGAGCTCATCGAAGCGCGCTGCGACCTCCGGCAGACACTCGAGCCGGCGGTTCTCGGCGAGCACGCGGATAAAGTTGCGCCCGGCCTCGTCCAGAGGCGGCTCGGCGATCGAGGAGATCAGACCGGCGAGCTGCTCGGGCGTGACATGCGGATTGTCGAGGAGCGCCGCGACGCGCGGGTCGAGAACCACGGCCGCTGCGCGCCGCAGGCCCTCGGACCACTCCCCGAGACGCCCGCGGGCGGCCTCGAAGGCGGCCTTGGCGTAGGGTCTGGCGATGGTGCTCTTGTCCGGCATCGGGTTCTCCGCCTACAGCTGTGCGGCGAATTCGCTGAGCAGCGCTTCGTGGGCGCGCGCATCGATTTCGCGTTCGAGCAGCTTCGCAGCGGCCGCGACCGCGATCGCCCCGACCTGCTGGCGCAGCTGCTCCTTGGCGTGGGCCGCGTCGAGCTCGATCTGCTCTTGTGCGGCGGCCACGAGGCGCTGGCCTTCCTGAGTCGCGGCGCTGCGGGCCTGATCGAGAATCTCCGTGGCGCTGCGCCGGGCCTGATCGACGATCACGCCGGCGCGCTCACGCGCCTCGCGCAGAATCGACTCGGCGCTGGCGTGAGCCCGCTCGAGCTCCTCTTCGCCCTTGCCGGCTGCGGCCAGACCCTGAGCGATCCGCCGCTCACGTTCCTGCATCGGGCCGAGAATCATCGGCCAGACGAATTTCATCGTGAACCAGATCAAGACGGCGAAAACCGCCATCTGGATGACGAGCGTCAGATTGACGTGCACGTTCGCCTCCTTCCGAGGGGTGCGCTAGCAGGGGTCCGCAATCGGCTCAATGCGCTACAACGTGCAGGGCATTGAGGAACGGGTTCGCGAAGGTGAAGAACAGCGCGAAGCCGATGCCGATCATCGCGACCGCGTCGAGCAAGCCTGCGACCAGGAACATCTTCACCTGCAGCGCGGGCATCAGTTCGGGCTGGCGGGCCGAGCCTTCGATGAAGCGGCCGCCGAGAATGCCGAAGCCGATGGCGGTGCCGAGGGCGCCCATGCCGAAAATGATGCCCACGGCCAGTACGGTCATGGCTTGGATCAGTGCAACGTTTTGCATTCAAGTCTCCTCGAGGATCAATGGGTCGAAAAAAATGGAATCGTTCAGTGATGTTCGTGCGCCATCGCCAGATACACGATGGTGAGCACCATGAAGATGAACGCCTGGATGGTGATGATCAGCAGATGGAACACACCCCAGACGAACGTCAGCAGCGCCTGCAGGAGCATCAGCCCCCAGCCCGAGACGCTCGCCAGTCCCGCGTAGCCGTGTTCGAGCGTCAGCAGCGCGAGCAGCACGAAGATCATCTCGCCGGCAAAGATGTTGCCGAACAGTCGCAGTGCGAGTGATACCGGACGGGCGATCAGCGTCACCGACTCGAGCACGAAATTCACCGGCACGAACAGCGCCTGCACGAGCTTGTTCTTGCTGCTGAACGGATGCAGGGTCAGCTCGCCGAGAAAGCCGAGCGGCCCCTTCACCTTGATGCTGTAGAAAATCATCAGGACGAAGACCGTCAGCGACAGCCCGAACACACCGTTCAGATCGGTGCTCGGCACGACTTTCAGGTGCGCCAGACCGACCGTCTTGGCGAGATCCGGCAGCAGGTCGACCGGCACCAGGTCCATGAAGTTGAACAGGTACACCCAGCAGAAGATGGTGAGCGCGAGCGGTGCGATCAGGCGGTTGGTGCCGTGGTAGACGTCGCGGACCTGCGCATCGACCCACTCGACGATCATTTCCACGAAGCTCTGGAAGCCGCGTGGAGCGCTCTTGACGCTGCCCGAGGCGCGTCGCGCGACCCAGTAGAAGCTGCCGGCGAACAAAACCGCGAGCAGCACGGAGAAGAACACCGTGTCGTAATCGATCACGGTGAAGTTCACCAGCGTCGTCTGCGGTTTGTTGGTCAGAAAGGTGAGGTGCTCGAGGATGTACCCACCGATCTGTGGCTTCGCTGCTGCCATGAACGTCAATCTCTCACTGTGTGCGTGGCGTCCGCCGTTGTCTTGCGCGGCGCCGGTTCGGCAATTCTCTGGTCGCGCGCGCGGTCACCCGGCCACAAGGCCGTGGCGAGCGCGATCCAGTACACGAAAAAAGTCGCAGCGAAGGCCGCGAACATCGCCAGTGGCGCGACCTTCGTCAGTCTGAAGGCCGCCATGAACAGCCCGACCACGACGACGAGCTTCAGCGCCTCGCCTCTGTAAAAGGCCCGCAGCGCCCCTTCGGGACCTGCGGCCCGCCGGCTGAACCCGGCCAGCGCCAGCACCAGGCTCGCGGCGGTTCCGATGCCTCCGCCGAGCAGCGCGGAGAAAGCCGCCCGCTCTCCGGAGATCGCCCAGGCGAGCAATCCGGCCAGTACCGTTGCGGCCGCCTGGCCCAGCACGACGCCGAAAGCCAGCCGCCGCGCTTGGGGCAGGTCGATCACGATCACCGATGTCTCACTCGCGGGCGTACGCTGCGCGCCGGGCCGCTCCCGGCCCGCCGGCACATTATTCCGCCGGGCCGAAAAGCCGCGCGATTATATTGACCGGTCTGCAGGGAGTCCACTCCATCCGCAGCCGTTCTAAGCCTGTGAAAATGGTGTGAAATTTCCGCCGCGAAGGGTGCCGGAGTCCGGTCCGCACGACCATTGCGGAAGATCCTAATGGATATGGGCGAGGATCCCGTCCAGTTCGTCGAGAGTATTGTAGTTCACGGTCAGCGTACCCTTGCCGCCGGCACCGGAGCGGATCGCGACCCGGGCGCCGAGTTTTTCCGAAAGCTGCTCCTCCAGCTGGCGCACGTTCGGATCGCTTCGGTGCCGCGCGTCCGCCGGGGGCGCCGGCGGGCGCAGCATGCGCCGCACGAGCGCCTCGGTCTCGCGTACCGAGAGACCCTTGGCGACCACCTCGGCGGCCGCCTGGCGCTGCTCCCCGCGCTGCGCCAGGCCGAGCAGCGCCCGCGCATGGCCCATCTCGATCTGGCGCCGTTCGATCAGTTCGCAGACCTCCGCGGGCAGCTCCAGCAGGCGCAGCAGGTTGCTGACGCCGGCACGGGAGCGCCCCACGGCCTCGGCGGCCTGCGCGTGCGTGAGCTCGAACTCGCTGATCAGGCGTTGCAGTGCGCGGGCTTCCTCGAGCGGATTGAGGTTCTCGCGCTGGATGTTCTCGATGAGCGCCACGGCGATCGCGGCTTCATCGGGAATGCGCCGCACGATGGCCGGGATGTCCTCGAGTCCGGCCAGCTGTGCGGCGCGCCAGCGCCGCTCCCCGGCAATGATCTCGTAGCGCAGCGGCGCCCCGGGGGCCGCGGCGAGCGGCCGCACCACGATGGGCTGCACCACACCCTGCGCCTTGATGGAGCCGGCCAGCTCCTCGAGCGACTCCGGATGCATGTCGGTGCGCGGCTGGTACTTACCGCGCTGCAGCACATCGAGCGGCAGGCGCGTCAGTTCATCCCCGACGGGAGGCGGCGCGGGGACGCCCGCCGGCGCCGCCGGTGCGCTGCGGGCGCCCGGTCCGAGCAGATCGGCCAGCCCCCGGCCGAGCGTCGGCTTCTTCTGCGTCACGGCGTCGCCTCCCCGTTCGCCGCCGCCAGTTCGTCGGCAGCCGGCGGCTCGGCCGACCCCTCGGCGCGGCGGATCATTTCCCCGGCGAGCGCCAGATAGGCGAGCGCGCCGCGCGAGTCCTTGTCGTGAAACAGCACCGGCCGGCCGAAGGACGGCGCCTCGGCGAGCCGGATGTTGCGCGGAATGATGGTGCGGAACACCTTGTCGCCGAAGTGCATGATGAGCTGGGCGCTCACTTCGTTGGCGAGGTTATTGCGCGGATCGAACATGGTTCGCAGGATGCCCTCGATGTCGAGCGACGGGTTCACCGCCGCGCGGATCTGCTCAATGGTGCCGAGCAGCGCCGAGAGCCCCTCGAGGGCGTAGTACTCGCACTGCATCGGGATCAGAACGCTGTCGGCCGCCACCAACGCGTTGACGGTGAGCATGTTCAGCGCCGGCGGACAATCGATGAGAATGACGTCGTACGCCTCGCGCACCGGCGCGAGCGCCTGGCGCAGCCGCGTCTCGCGCCCGACGGTCAGGCCGAGCAGCCGGACCTCGGCAGCGGTGAGGTCCTGGTTGGCCGGCAACAGCGCATAGCCGCCCTGCTCGACCGTGCGCAATGCGGCGGCGAGTTCGGCCTCTCCGAGCAGTACTTCGCAGGCGC
>Ga0315298_1011456_pt1 | contig 10398 bp, 9 predicted proteins | sample WHS_1_MG_FD_203077 | JGI IMG/M metagenome (GOLD analysis project Ga0315298, IMG submission 203077) | Extremophilic microbial mat communities from Washburn Hot Springs, YNP, Wyoming, USA - WHS_1_MG | ecosystem: Environmental > Aquatic > Thermal springs > Hot (42-90C) | place: USA: Wyoming...
GTGCTTCCCTGGTTCTTCTGATGAACCAAATATAAATAGCGGAAAATGCCATAAAGAACAAAAGGTGTGGTTAAGATAAGATTGCGGGTATGGAATTTAGCCACCGTTTCTTCTGAAACAGTATAAAGGCAATAGGCGATAAGAGTAGAAGCCGTCACCACTGATATCATCTGGTCCAGGAGATAAGGATTGTATTCTTTAAGAATCGGGCGGTGTGCGGAAGCATTACCTGGCAACAGAAAAAATTCATGCCGCCTTTTGGTCATGCTCAAAAAGAGGGCCAGTAGAATGGTGCAGATCAAAATCCAGGAAGAAATTTCTACCCTGATGGCCACAGCGCCAGCAATCACCCGGAGTAAAAAGCCAGTAGCCACCACAAAAATATCAATGATGACCACATGTTTGAGCCAGGAAGAATACAGAACCTGAAGCAGGAGGTAACCAAGAATGATGAGCAAAAAGTTTCTGTTCAGAGAAAAGGCCAGGGCCAGGCCGATGGCTGCAGAAATGATGATAATGGCGATAGCCGCTGACTTAGTTAGACGGCCAGAAGCCAGAGGGCGGAGGCGCTTGACCGGATGAAGGCGGTCTTCTTTTATATCAAAGAGGTCGTTCAGGGTGTAAAGAGCTCCAGAAATAAAACAAAAACTAAAGAAGGCCTTGGTCGCAAGTATTATGGAATGGAGGTCAAAAAGTTTTACAGAAAAAACCAGGGGAGCGAAAACAAACAGATTTTTTACCCATTGCTTGGGCCTTAAGGTTTTATAAATATCAATCGCGCCCATTTTTTCCTTGATAATTGTAACCCTTTATTAACTAATATCTTTTTTTTGCAAATTATGCAATCAATTATCTTTCGAGATATATATTCGCCTCTAAAACCGTCCTTTTTAAATCAAAATGAGGCAGCAGAGAAGCCATAAAACATTTTTAGACAATTAAAATTTCTGGTAGAGTATGAAGCTGATATAAAAAATATTTCCCACAAAGAGCAAGGGGAAAATAGTCTGTCTCGTTAATGCCATTTCTTATAGAAAGAATCAACAGGTTCCGATGGGAAAAGGCGAGGTGGAAATCCGAGCTGAGTTTTTATTTTTAGTGATATGATCTGCATTATTAATGTTGGTGACGTCATTTGTTAGCCAACTTATGATTCTGAGCCTATGATGTCCCAAAAAATATTCATTCAAAAAATATCAATAAGCCTGGCACTCTCAAGCACCTTTCAAGCGTAATATTTCATAATCTTATTTTTTCCTTTTCAATCCGTTTTTGAATGACCTGCCATGAAACACCAAATTTATCGCAGATTATTCTCGCTACGGCTTCTGAAAGTTCAAATTTTTCAGAACAATATTTTTTGAACTCATCTATCTTAGGCCTTTGATTTTCTATTTGAACTTTTAATGCTTCCTTAGATACTAACAGTCTTCCGGCGAACTCGTTAGCCTGGCTTTCAAACCAGTTCAAATCTTCTTCCAGAAAGTCTTCTCTGAAATGAATCCAGTCTTCAGGTGTTCTGAAATTACACTGCTGGATTTCATTTTTATGCAAGATTAGATGGCCCACCTCATGGGCAAGAGTAAAGCGTAACCGGCTTGATCTTCTTGGGTCAATAAATAACTCGTAATCTACGCAGATGCTCTTTAAATCGTTTGTCAGGAAGGCATCTATATCTATCTTATTCTGGAGGCCAATGATGGGAATGATCTGAAGGCGAAGGTCAATTTCAACTATTTTTTCCATAGGGACCGGAAGTTGGTCGGGCGGATTGACATATTTCTTTCTGAATAGTTCAGCTTGTTCTCTGATAAAATCCCATTTTAAGTGCGGGGGCATAACAAATATCTCAGGCTTCCTTGTTTTGGGCACTTATTCTTCACCCAGGAGTTTTATCAATTCCTCAAGTTCTTTTTTTGTAGGTTTTTCACCTCTGATTGTTCTAAAGAATACAGGCAGTTTTTCCATAACATGGGGGTTTTGTACCAGATTCGCAGGTATTTGTCCTATGGCAGCCAGGTCAAATAAAGTTTTATAATCTTCAGATTCATCATTCAGATTCAGAGCGCGGGCAATCTCTTTAAGAACGGTACCGCTTTTAGGCGGTGGCAACAATCCTCTTTCGGTCTTGCTCCAGTTACTGGGGTCAAAACCGGTATATTGGCAAAATTGACGTAATGTCAGCCCCGCCTTAAGTCGAAGTTCCCTGACAAATTCTCCAAAAGTTAACATTTTTTTACCTCTTTTCTTTTGTCTGTGGTAAATATATACCACATATGAAGATCTGTCAAGAAAATAAATTGCATTGCCAACAGCCTGCTAAGGTTGCACAACTCCAAGATGGGACAATATAAAATCTTCGGCATTTAAGTCTCATTGATAAGGACGTCGCGTTAAACTAAAATGTCTCATTGTGCAAAACAATATAAAAAATAAAACGGAGTAAGGAATTTAGCCAGAGGAAATAATTTTTTGTGCCATATGTGGTAAAATTTGGGGGCGATGGCGGTAATACGAACGATAATTCTCCTGATTTTTTATGTGGTGCTGGTGGTGCTCCTGACGCCGGTGCTTTTGGCGTGCTGGCCGCTCGGCATTCGGGACCCACTTCTTAGAGTCGCCAAATGGGCCATGGGCGTCAGCCGCCGGATTCTGGCCCTTAAGGTCGAAGTGCAGGGGCTGGAAAATGTAGACCCGCACCAAAGCTACGTCTTCATGGCCAACCACCTGAGCTTTCTTGATGGCCCGCTTCTTTTTTATGTCATACCCCAGCTTGTGCGGGTGATACTTAAGAAAAGTATCTTCCGCATTCCTGTAGTCGGCCCGGGTATGCGCTTTGTTGGCTTCATCCCGGTTGACCGCAAGAGAGCCAGCGGCGGCAAGCGCAGCATTGACGAAGCTGCCCGGCTCATGCGAGAAAAAGGCTATTCTTTCCTGATTTTTCCTGAAGGTACCAGAAGCCGTACCGGCCAACTTCAGCCCTTTAAGCGCGGTGGTTTTTTCCTGGCCATTGCCGCCGGGTCTCCCATTATTCCCGTCACCATAAAAGGCACCTTTGAATTGATGCCCAAGGGCCGTATTTTCCCTCGCTCCGGAGAAGTTAAAGTAATCTTCCATCAGCCCATAGTTACCTATGGTAAAACCGCAGAAGACATCCCCTTCCTGGTAGAAGAAGCAACTAAAGCCATCGGACAGTAGAAGAGCTCGAGCTTGGAAAGAAAAAACTATGAGAAAAGACCTTATGAGTTGAAGAATTTAAAAAGAGTTGGAAGAATGGCGAAATAAATTAATAGATTAATAGATTAAAGCACTGGCTAAAGGCCATTAGCCAGCAAAAGTTCCTTGTTGTCCAGAATTTCTTCCTTTTGGCCGCTGGCCACAACCCGGCCCTGATTAATCAAAATAAACCGGCTACCTACCTGTTGAGCAAATTCCAAATTATGGGTGGTGATGACCAGAGTTCGATCTAAATTCTGAAGGTAACTTACCAGCCAGCGCCGGCCAGCCGGGTCAAGTCCGGAAGTAGGCTCGTCCAGGAGTAGAATCTCCGGCTCCATCACCAGCACTCCTGCCAGCGCCACCTTCTTTTTTTCACCAAGACTGAGTTTCATAGTGGAACGGTATAGAAGGTGTTCGGCTTTTAACTCCCTGAGAATGGTTTTAACCTTATCCAGAATCCAGCCTTCTTTTAACTTTTTTGTATTGCTTAAGCCAAAGGCCACATCATCAAGCACTGTGGGCATAAAAAGCTGATCGTCGGGATTCTGGAAAACCAGGCCAACTCTGGGCCTGATTTTTCTGGCTGATTTTCGCTTAACTTCCTGCCCCAGAATTTTTATCGAACCACGGCCATCAATGAGACCATCGAGCAAGAGAAGTAAAGTCGATTTTCCTGCTCCATTTGGCCCAATGATAACTACCTTTTCTTTTTCCAGGACAGTAAAGCTGATGTCCGTAAGGGCGACTGTACCATCGGGAAAGGTATAGCTTAAATTTTCTACTTCAACTACCAGATTTTTTCTTGATTGCTCTATGTTGGAAATTTTCTGGCTAACTATTTCAATCTTATCAGCCTCAGTCTTTGCTTTCTCCAGCAGCAATGATTCAGGCACCGGCGATGACTCCGGCTTCCCTTTGAGCTCTATTTTTGTTTTTTCTATCATCTTTGATTATTGCCTTTCAGGTAAAGCGCATGGCCCGTTTATTCAGAATAGGCCTGCCTCAAAATTTATTTAAAAACTCAGCCCAAAGCTATCTTCAGGCTTAAGTAATTGCTTTTACATTCCTATTATAAGCAGAAGGACAATCAGAATCAGAACAAAAGCCCAATCAACCGCTTTTAGCCGAAATGATTTCTGGAAAAGGAGTTTTCCCTCGTAGCCCCGTGACAGCATGGCCGCGTATATTTTTTCGCTTCGCTCTAAGGTGCGGAGGAAAAGTTTTTCAATTATCAGCCCGGTTAAATTGAGCTTTTCCATCGGTCCTCTTTTTTTAACTTCTCTGACCTGGCGGGCTCTAAAACTGCTGACAGCCTCAGCTGTTAGAAGCTGGGAGTAGCGGATGGCTGAAGTCAATAACTGGATCACAGAGTCTGGAAGATGGCACTGGTTAAGGGCAGCTAACAAATCTTCTACCTGATAACTTAAGATGAAGGCTGCTTCGGCCATTACCAGTAGTGCCATTCTGATGGCTATCTGTTCCAGATAAAAAGTGGTTTTTCTGGTTGGCTCGGGTGAAAAAATAATAGTCAAGGGGACTAAAAAGATTAAAAAAGACAGAAAAAAAAGAATTGGGCCACGTAATCTGGCCCACATTTTTTGTGGCCCTCTGTAAATTATAAGTCCCAGGATAAAAAGGAAGCCCAGCAAAAAATAGAGCTTCCAGAACGAAGTTTTTAGCGGGAGGAAAATAATAGTTAAAAGAAAAAGCAAAAAAGCAAAGATGGCAACTCTGGGGTCAAGGAAAAGAGATTCTGTTTTATTTATTTTTCTCAGGCTGTCTTTATCGTTTTCCAGATTTTCTTCTCCTCAGATTTTTTCTTTATTGTACAATTTTTAGGTTATTTTTTATCTTCTGGGACTGCTCGCAAAAAATAGATATCACTTTCTTCAAATTCCAGAATCTTAAAATGGGCAGCCCGCATCAGCTCCATCATTCGCTGGTGGTCCGGGAGCTGGTCATAACAGATGGGCTCCGGTAAATGAGCATGGTAGGAGTTAACTTCTTCCCGGCTGGAGCTGTGGGCGACAATCAGTTGCCCATCGGACTTTAGATAACGCCAGAAAGCTTTTAAAGCAGCCAGCTTATCTGGAAGATGAGGCAGCAGACAGAAGCAAATTAACCGATCAAAATAGCTGGTTATTTTGAGCGTAGCTACATCTGCCTGAAGGAAAAGAAGATTGGGGGCAGAATATTTTTGCCGGGCGATAGCCAGCATATTTTCAGAAATGTCCACTGCAACCAGTCTGCCGGCGGGACCGATATCTCTTAGGATAAAAGGAACCAGGCGCCCGGTTCCACACCCGCCATCGAGGACTGCCTGCCCCGGTTGAAGATTAAAGCGCCTGATGAGCGATAGAAGCTTGGTAGTGTCCTGACTTTCAGTATGCTCTTGTTCCCAGATTGCCGCCACACTATCGAAAAATCGCTGGCGGTTGATTATTTCAGGGCTCCACAGCTTTTCAGTATACTTCATTTTTTTATCTCATTTTGGAATTAGTGGTAACTTCTCCCGGGAAAAAAGGTGATTGACTTATCTTCTTTTCAATTTTTCGAACCAGGGGTGGAATGACCAGAAAGATGATTACCAGTCCCGGCAATCCCTTTAAAAGTGTCAGAGAGCTAAGGACCATTCCCGGAAGCTTAAGCCAATCAGCCACTACCCAAGTAGCTACAAGCAGGATAGCTCTTTCTGCCACGATGGTCATAAATAGAGTTAGGTAAATGTTCATTCGGAGCCGGCGGTAAAGAAGAAAAGGCAACCCGGTCATCACTACAGCCTCAGCCATCATGATAAAGGCAATGGGAGGATAAAACGGGGGCATACCGGTCAGAGCAGCGGAAAGGAGCGGCGACAGTAAGCCGACCAGGACAGCTACCTGGAAGTCAAGAAGAAATCCGGCCAGGAGAATCGGGTAGAACATGGGGAGAAAGGAGCTGCCCAGCCCGACCAGGTGGAAAGCCAGTGGCAGTCCCAGAGCCAGGGCTAAAAAAAGCCCGCCTGTCAGAAGCTGATAACTTTTGTTTTCGCTCACGCCGGGCTCCGTTCTTTTCTTTATCTACGGACTTAAATTTTAATTTTCAATTATAACAGTTTTAAATCGGAACCAGAATTTTCTTCGAGCTTGATTTAAGGCCACCTTATTCTCTCCATAATTAATTCTTCAATTATTTTTTCTTTTCTCCGTTTAGTCTCTATGTTAATTTTTGCCCATTTAGCTCAGCTCAGGGTTTTATCCTCAGCCCCACGTAAATTGACCGGCCGGGCATGGGATATGGGCCGGCTGCTTCAGAAAGATTAACGTAAATTTGATATTTGGTATTGAGCAAGTTTTCCAGATTGATGAAGGCGGAAAAATAACGGCTGAGATTATATTCAAATTTGAAGTTCAGGAGAAAGAATGAAGGCAGCGGCTGGGTACTGTTATTTCCGGCAAAGTAATCGGTTACATACTCAGCAGTAAGGGCGGAAAAAATACGGCTGCGGCTGTAAAGAAGAATGAAATCGTATTTCTGCTTGGCTTTACCCTGGGTATTTTCCTCGGGGTTAAGATAGGTAAAAGCTGCTGTGGCTCTGAGATAAGAAGTTAGTTCGCCGCTCAGGGTGGTTTCTACTCCCCGGGCTCGATATTTGGCGATGTTAACCATTTTGTACATAGGCGGGGGAGTAGGGTTGGGTCGGGTGTCAATGAAATTGTGGCCATTCATCAGGAAACCGGTTAAGCTCAGGTCAAAGCGGTTGAGAAAATGCTGATTCAGGCCGATTTCGTAGTTCCAGAGAATTTCTGGCTTGAGATTGGGATTGGAGGCCGGGAAAAGATAAAGCTCATTAAGCTGGGGAGAACGGAAGCCCTTACTCACCAGAGCCCGGACTGAGGTACTGGGAGTGAGCAGATAGACAACACCAGCGCTGGGCACAAATTCGGAACCATAAACAGAGTCAAAGTTGAGGCGCATTCCCCCGGTAAGAATTATTCTTTCATTGAAAGTAAACTGGTCATAAGCAAATACCCCGCCTTCGCTTCGATGCCACTGGCCCACCGGATAGTTGTAGCTGCGGCCATCGAGGTAACGGTAGTCAGCTCCAATGGTGAAAATATTATTACGCCAGCCAGAATAGGCATATTTGATAATGGAACCGTAGACGTGGTCGCGAGAGTTCCAGCCGTCAGAAAAATGATGACGTCCAAAATCGGTATAGAACTTGAAATTGAAATCGGCCTTTTCGGTCGTATGGGAAAGGTTTAGATCAGCGGCTCCCCGTTTATAATCAAACCAGTAATTGGCGGGAGGATTGGGGAAAAGGATGGTTGGCTCATGTTTTAGCCCGTCATAGTATTTACCACTCAGGGTCAGAATCCAGTGGTTGGAAAGATCATAGGCTAATTTTCCGGTGAAGCTGTTGGCTGAGTAAGCGGAATTGGCTATATGGCCATCGCTCTGGCTGTGATTGTAGGTGAAATAATAATTGAATTTCTCCAATCCGGCGCCATGGCGAAGAGTAAATTCTCGGGTATCAAAAGAGCCATAAGAGGCCAGTGCTTCTGTTTCAAAGCCATGGGCTGGCGTGTGAGTGATGATGTTAACCACACCTCCGAGGGCGTCAGAGCCGTAGAAAACTGAAGCTGGACCTCGAATTATTTCTAAGCGCTCAACATTGTCGAAGGGAAAAGTCTGGGTCACGACGCAACCAAATATGCCCATTTTTTCTGGACGGCCATCGACCATAACTCCGATACGTTGACCACGCTGGCCCAGGCCCCGAATCTCTATATCGGAACGGCCGAAGTCGCCAGTTCGCATCACGAAAACTCCAGGTTCATACATTAGAGTGTTAAGGGCGCTGCTGGCTTCAACTGCCTTTAGTTTGTCGCCGCTGAGGACATCGGCCGAAACAGAGGTGTTCTTCACTGAGGTAGGGGACATAGTGGCAGTAACCAGAATTTCTTCATGGGGATGGAACTGACTGCTTTCTTCTGGCTTTGTTTCTTCTCTTTGCTTTTTTTTGTTAGCTTCTGCTTTTTTTTCATCGATTTTAGTCTGAGGGCAGGAGGCAGGATAAACGTAGGAAGTGAGGGGAAAAGCAATGATCAGAGAGATTAACCAGGGCAGTATTAAGAGGACGGCTCTGTCTCTTACCATCATTCTCTCCTTATAATATTTTTATTGATTAATGCAGTGTTACGAATTTATCACTCGTAACACTGCTATATTAGATAATTTATTGATAGCTGTCAAGAAAAAATAAAAAGAAAAAAGAAATGGGGTAGAACAGCAGTTAGCTTTATTAATTTGGAGTAAAAAAACAAAAGTAGGAGTTGTCTTAAAGTTTTTGTTGGATTATAATAGCAATGGCGCTGGCGTTCTCATCCTCTCATCCAGAGAGGCAGAGGGTTGACGCGCCCGATGAAGCCCGGCAACCTGCTCGATTTTGAGCAAGGTGCCAAAAGCGTTGAGTTCCAGCCGAGGCTGGAACGAAAGATGAGAGGAGTGGGGCGAAAGCGAATATCGCCACCAGGTCCCGCTCCTCTCGCCAAGAAGAGAGGCGCCTCGCCAGAAATTGTGGAGCGGAGACCGCGGTGGGTAGGCTGCTATTCAGGCTAAGTTCATCTACTCCAGGAAAAATCCCCGCCAGGTTACCGTTTTCCTCTAAAATTTTGAAAGCGGAGGTTTAAATGTCTAAACTTTATTTTGAAGTAAGAGCCGGGCAGGATTTTTTGGCTGAGGATATGCCGGTTGAAATTGTCGAGCGTAAGGGGAAAGGGCATCCTGATTCTCTGTGTGATGGAGCATCAGAAGAGTTATCCATAGCCCTTTCTGAAAATTACCGTCAGGAGGTAGGACGAATTCTCCATCATAATGTGGATAAGGCTGTGCTGGTAGGTGGCTGCTCCAGGTGCCATTTTGGCCAAGGAGAAATGATTGAACCTATTAAACTTTTTATAGTAGGCAGGGCGACAGAAAAATTTGAAGGGAAAAATTTGGTGGATAAAGATAAGCTAAAAAATCGATTGAGGCATTGGATGATGAACCAGATATCTCATCTGAAGCCGGAATACTTTGAAGTTGATCTCCTGATTCGCTCGGGAAGCGATGACCTGATTAGCATCTTTGCTGATAATGAACAGCCGCCTCGGGCTAATGATACCTCTTTGGCGGTTGGATATGCACCTTTGAGTGAATTGGAGAAATTAGTTCTGGAAACAGAAAAATTCTTGAATGGACCGCAGGGTAAAAAAATGTTTCCGGCTGTGGGCGAGGATATTAAAGTAATGGGCGTAAGAAAGGGAGAGACAATCACCTTAACTGTGGCCGCAGCCTTCGTAGCGACCGAGGTGACTGATAGACAGGTCTATGAAGAAACGAAAAACGGCATTGTCCGCTACCTTCAGAATGAGTTTGCGCCTCGCCATACAAAGAGAAAAGTGGATGTGGTTATAAATAATGCTGATACCCAGGGCACTGCATATCTGACGGTAACTGGAACCAGCGCCGAAGCTGGAGATGATGGCCAGGTCGGCCGGGGCAATAGAGCCAACGGTTTGATAACACCGTATCGTCCTATGAGCCTGGAAGCAGTGGCCGGGAAGAATCCGGTTAGCCACGTGGGCAAGATTTATAGCATAATGAGTCAGCTTATTGCGGACCGTATAGTGGCCAGAATACCGGAGACCAAACAGGTCTATGTTTATATGGTCAGTCAGATTAATGAACCTATTACCCAGCCTCAGGCGTTGAATGTAGAGCTGTGGGGAGTTGAGGCCGGGCGGGTGCGGGATGAAATCAGAAAAATAGCTGATGATGTCCTGGGAAGCTGGCGAGAAATTCGCGATGGCTTTATCACCCGGCGCTGGCCGATTTATTGAGTCGATAACAAACTGCAGGCTTATGACATATAGGTCCATTTTCATAAGCAGGGCAAAATTTGTAGCTGCTCTGCCTAAGCTAAAAGCCTAATTCCCGAAAAGGCTGATTGCAGGCATATGGACAAAAAAGTCCATAAAAAAGAATCAATTAAGTGCTAAAGGGGAGGCAGCTTCTTCTGTTTTCTTCGGTGTTACAGTCTAAAAATACTGCCGAAAATCACCGATCTATTTTTAGAATTAAAGTTATTTAAGGTGTCCCTCGATTTCTAAAGTTCTCCCCTTAAAAATCGGGGAATACCTAGGGCGTCCCCCT
>Ga0315298_1011457_pt1 | contig 10398 bp, 11 predicted proteins | sample WHS_1_MG_FD_203077 | JGI IMG/M metagenome (GOLD analysis project Ga0315298, IMG submission 203077) | Extremophilic microbial mat communities from Washburn Hot Springs, YNP, Wyoming, USA - WHS_1_MG | ecosystem: Environmental > Aquatic > Thermal springs > Hot (42-90C) | place: USA: Wyoming...
ACATCGAGATACGCTTCCTGGACGGCCACACCGTTTCGGTGCGAGCTGGTGACCGCCGGGAGGTCTTCAACTATACCCAGATGGGGATGGCGAGCAAGAAGAACGCTGGGCCGACGGTTCTGTGGGGCTTGCTCCAGCAGCTCGCCGAGAATCGGGGCACGCTGGCTTGGCGTTCTGCCGGCGCGGATCGAAGGAACCCCAAGCGCATCGAGCGGCTCGGCAAGGCACTGAAGGCGTTTTTCGGGCTCGCCGAGGGGCCCTTCCACAAGTACGAGAAGGAGACTGGCTGGCGGGCGAAGTTCCGCGTCCTGCCCGAATAGCCCGCTCTGCGAAATGTCGCAGGGCCTTTTGGGGAGCCAGCAAAAAAATTTTCTCTGTTCGCTTGTTCGGACAACCCGTGCTGCATCAAGGAGATGGCGCGGGGACGGAGCTCTAGCTAGCGCCTGGACCAGGCGCCCGTCTGCGAAATGTCGCCAGTAACGGGTGAATGGTCCGGCGATCCCGACAGATTCACGAGTTGCCCAAAAGGACGGGCGCAAAGGCCCTCCCAAGGAACCCCCGCCGGACCGCCTTGGGAGGGCTTTCCTATCTCAGTTCCCTCCAGGAGGTCCAATGAGTGGCAGCAGACCTTCTTCGACACAAGACCTGTTGCCCAGCGAGCAGCGGCTCGTGGCAGCCATGCAGCGGCTGGGTTTCGGACGTCTCGAGTTCCTACGGATTGAGCGCGGCGAGGTCGTCCTCGATCCCTGGCCCACGACCATCCGGGATCTGAAGTTCGGCTGTAGCGGCTCAGCCCAGCCGGTGCCGAACTCGGATGCGTTTGCCTTGAAGCAGCAGGTGGCGGAGCTGTTTGAGTACATCCGCTCGCTGGAGGCGGGCGAGATCCGCGTGTTGGAGGTCAAGCACGGCCTGCCGTTCTCGATGGAGATCGAGCTCCCGCAGGGAGGGGGCCGCCGTGCGTGAAGCGTTATTTCAGCAGGCCTACCCTCTGGTGCGGCGCGCGGTTCAGGTGCGGGCCGCCTCCGGCGCGATGCGGCCCGGTGATTGTGAGGACTTCGAGCAGGAGGCCCTTTTGGGTCTTTGGATGGCCTTGCGGCGCTATGACCCCTCGCGCGCCAGCCTGCGCACTTTCGCCGAGCGGGTCACAGAGAACCGATTCGCCACGTGGATGCGGCGCCGCTATCACCTTGTCATGGAGCAGCTAGACGCCCACCAGTTCCCGACCTCCAACGGCATCCCAGCGATTCAATTCCGCCTGGACTTCGAGCGCATTTTGTCTTGCTTGAGGGACGAGGACCGCGCGGTGGCTCGGTTGCTCCTGGACCACAGGCCCAGCGAGGTCAGCCGCAGGCTTGGCATCGCCCGGTCCACCCTGTACGCCCGCATGGCGCGGCTGCGCCGAGCGTTCCTCCAGGGGGTTATGGTCCGGCGAATACAGGAGGCACACAGTGAACCACGCCCGGGAAATCATCGAGATCCCCTGCGAGCAGATTCGAATCGGGGAGCGAATCCGGCAGGAGCTGGGCGACCTTGAAGAGCTTGCCAACAGCATCGCCGCCGAAGGGCTACTGCAACCCATCGGCATCAACGAAGACTCTCTGCTGGTGTTCGGGGAGCGGCGCCTGCGGGCTGTCCGAGACATCCTCAAGTGGCCCACCATCGCCGCGCGGGTGGTCCGGGTCTCCAGCATCCTGGCTGCCGAGCATGCCGAGAACGAGGTGCGAAAAGATTTCACCGCATCGGAACGGGTGAGCATTGCCAGAGCGCTTGAGGAGCAACTCGGGGACCGTCGAGGTCAACGCACCGACCTCGCACTTCCGCAAAATATTGCGGAAGTCGTACCCCACGTAGAGACCCGGGAGATCGCCGCGCGCAGGGCCGGGTTCGGGAACCGTACCAGTTATGAGCAGGCCAAGCGAGTCGTCGAGAAGGCCGTCGAGGAAGTCGTCGCCCAGATGGACGCGGGCGAACTGTCCATCCACGCCGCTTCCCTGATCGCCGAAGAGCCGCCCGAGGAGCAGCGCCGAATCGCCCAACTGCCGGAGGAAGAAAAGCGAGCCGCGGTGCGCAAGCTGCGGCGCAAGGACCTGCCCACCCCGGACGAAGCGCGTCGGCAGGCCCGGCAAACCGGGATGGCCATTCTCGACCGGAACCTCATGTACCAGCTCCCGGTCACGGAGGAACAGCGGCCCCTGGTGGAGCAGAACTACGCGGCGATGGAGATTCTCGACGCGGTGACGGCGCTGGCCCGATGTACGCACCCGGCCCAGGTGATCGCGGCCGCTATCCGCCGCTTGGATACCCCAGACATGAACTTCGTCGAGCGCTGCCGGAGGGCCGGCGCGTTCCTAACCCAACTGAACCAGGAGCTGAATCCCAATGGCGAGCAGTAAGCGATCCGAACTGATGGATGCCATCCGCCAGGCTGTGGCCGAGTTCTGCCAGGCCGGCACGCGGTTCTTGAACAAAGACGTCGTCGACACGGTGATCGGGCGGCACCCGGAGCTGTTCCACGCACTGGGTGCTCAACTGGCGCGCGAAAAGCTCTTCGACCTAACGCGGCGCGTGATGAAGAGCTCGGTCGAGCTGACCGAAGCCGAGGCGCAGTTGGAGCTGGGCCTCGAAATGGTGGGCTTCGAGATGCCCAACATGATCGCGGTGCCGGTGGATTCTTCCAACCCGCTTAACGGCGACTGCCAGTGGGTGCCGGTGCTGTCGGCTACCGTCGCCGACCTTGATGCCAACTTGCGCATGCTGGATCTCCAGATTGCCGCCGACCAGCGCCGCCGGCGGAGTGTCTTCGCCCTGCGCCAGCGCGTGGTGGCGATCATCGGCGAGGACTCGGAACTGACGGTCGCTCAAGCCGCGGCCCTGGCGCGGGAGCTAAAGCCGGTATGAGCACGCTCCAAGCCACTGGTCTGCGCACCACGCCCTGGCGGCACCAGCGGGAAGCGGTGGAGTTCGTGCGCCGGCTGTGGGCCTCAGGCCGCCGCGGGGCCATGATCTCGGCGGCCATGGGCACGGGCAAAAGCGCCATGGCCATCTACATCGCCCTGGAGCACGGCTTTGAGCGAATCCTCATCCTCTGCCCGCTGCGGGTGGTGCAGGTGTGGCGGCCGCAGTTCGAGATGCACGCCGCCGTGCCGTTCCTGGTGGTGCCGCTGGATGACTCCTTCGCGAGCGTGAGGGCGAAGCGGGACGAAGCCGAGCGGCAGATGGCGCTGGCCAAGGCGCGTGGCACACCAGTGGTGATCGTCATCAACTACGACAGCGCCTGGCGGTCGCCATTTGCGGAGTGGGCCCTCCGGCAGAAGTGGGATCTGGTGGTCGCCGACGAGCTACACCGCCTGAAAGCCCCCGGCGGCAAGGCCAGCCGCTACGTAGCCCGCTTGGGCCAGGTGGCGCGCTTCAAGCTCGGCCTCTCGGGCACGCCCATGCCCCATTCGCCCTTGGACGTCTACGCCTACTTCCGCTTCCTCGACCCCACGATCTTCGGCTGGTCGTTCCACCGCTTCCGCCAGCACTACGCCGTGATGGGCGGCTACCAGAACCATCAGGTCATTGGCTACCGGAACCTGGACGAGCTGAATCGCAAGTTTTACTCGATCACGTTCCCCTGCGGCAAGGATGTTCTTGACCTCCCACCCGAGGTCCATGTGACCTATACCTGCCGGCTGGGGCCAGAGGCGCTGCGCGTGTACCGCTCGCTCGAGCGGGACCTGATCGCCGAGATTGCGGCCGGCGAGGTGACGGCGGCGAACGCGCTCGTCAAGCTCCTGCGGCTCCAGCAGATCACGGGAGGCCACATCCGCACCGACGAAGGGCGCGACGTGCAGATCGACTCGGCCAAGATGAACCTGCTGCGCGACGTCTTTGAGGACCTCGACCCGCAGGAGCCGCTGGTGGTTTTCTGCCGGTTTCACCGGGATCTCGAAGCCGTCAATCGCGTGGCCGACGAAAGCGGCCGTGGGTGTTTGGAACTGTCCGGGCGCATTGACGAACTCGAGCGCTGGCAGGCCGGGGAGGCGCCGGTGCTGGCCGCCCAGATTGACTCGGGCGGCCTAGGCGTGGACCTGACCCGGGCGCGCTACGCCATCTACTACTCGCTCGGTTTCTCGCTCGGCTCTTACGAGCAGAGCCTGGCGCGCCTTCATCGGCCCGGCCAGACGCGGCCCGTCGAGTACATCCACCTTGTCGCCGAGGGCACCGTCGACGAGAAGGTCATGGCCGCACTGGCCCGCCGCGCCGATGTCGTCAACACGGTTCTCCAGCAACTGAAAGGACAACTATGAACACCGATGAACTCAAGCGTTTCGTCGCCCTCGAGGAGCGCCGCCGCGCGCTCGAGGCTGAGATCGAGGCTGTGAAGGCGGAAGCCGCAGAGCTCGAAGCGCTGCTGCTGCCGCAGTTCGAGCAAAGCGGCTTGGAGCGCGTGGCGATCGATGGCCGCACGGTCTATGTCGAGCGCAAGCTCTGGGCCAAGGCCAAGGATGGCGACAAGGCCGCCGTCTGCAAGGCCCTCAAGCGTTGCCGCCTCGGTGACTACGTCGAGGAGACCTTCAACACCAACTCTTTGAGCGCCTACGTCCGGGAACTGGACCGCGAGGGGCGGCCGCTGCCGCCCTCGCTGGCCGCAGTGCTCGACGTGAGCGAAGTATTCCACCTCAGAACCAGGAGAAGCTAACCATGGCTAAGGAACTCGTGAAAAAGGAAACCGCGGTCAGTGCGTTCGTGATCTTCAACACGGGGATCGAACAGATCCGCGAAGCGATGGAAGCCAACGTCGGAGACGGCGGCCTGACGCCCGGCGACTTCGACCGCATCAAGGTGCCCGCCGGGGGCGCCACGGCCTGGACCATCCAGGGCCTCGACGGCGAGGAGATCCTCAAGGAGGTAGCCGGCATCGTTGTGGCTTGGCGGGACACCCGGGCCTACTGGAGCGTGCCGATGGAGCAGTCCGAGGGCAACATGCCGCCGGACTGCTACTCCCTCGACGCGCGCACTGGCACCGGCAAGCCGGGCGGCGACTGCCACAAGTGCCCGCTGGCGCAGTTCGGCAGCGACGGGGCAGGCCAGGCCTGCAAGCTGGTCCGGCAGCTCTTCCTGATCCGCGAGGAGAACCTGCTGCCCGAGATCGTCAATCTGCCGCCCAGCTCGATCAAGCCCGCGCGGCAGTATTTCCTGCGCTTGGCCTCCAAAGGCGTGCCCTGCTACAGCGTGATCACCAAGATCGGCCTGGAGAAGACCAGGAACGCGCAGGGGATCGTCTACTCGCGGGCGACCTTCGCCTCGGGCGGGCGCCTGGGGCCCGAGCAGGCGCGGCGCGCCAAGGAGTACGCCGCGATGATCGAGCCGTTCCTGAAAGCCGCGCCGGCAGTGCCATCCCAACAAGAGGTGGCGGAACCGCAAGGTGAGGTCGTCTGAGCGGGGCCGAGGGATGGAAGCGGACGCCCGTGCCATCCGGCAGTTCTTCGAGCGCCTCCATGGTCCCGAGCCAGCAGGCTGGCTGATCGTTTGGACCCGGCAGGACAAGGCGACCCGTGCTTTCGAACTCGCCCGCGAGGGCGAACTCGAGCGAGCCGTTGAGTACTGCTGCGAGCGCGCCGGTGGCGCCGATGTCTACGCCGCCGTGGGTCTCCAGACAGAGAAGCCGGCAAAAGGCCGTGGCAACGAAGAAGGCGTCCGGTCCATCCCCGGAGTTTGGGCGGACATCGACATCGGCGGTGCGGCGCACAAGACCAAGGATCTGCCTCCCTCAGAAGAGGCGGCGCTGAGTCTGATTGCGGCGGTCGGGTTGCGCCCTTCGATCCTGGTGCGCAGCGGGTTCGGGCTTCAGGTCTACTGGCTGTTCAAAGAGCCGCTCCTCCTGGACTCCGATGAGGCGCGCGCTCAAGCCAAGTCGCTCTCGAGCCGCTTCCAGCTCCTGCTGCGGCAGATGGCGAAGACCCGCGGCTGGACGATCGACCCTACTGCCGACCTCTGCCGCCTGTTGCGCGTGCCGGGCACCTTCAACCGGAAACTCGCGGGCGATGTGCGCTTGGTCAGGGCCGAGTACTCGGAGGCGGCCTACTGCTTGGACGACTTCGAGGAGATTCTGGCCGGGATCGAAGAGCCGGTCGAAGAGCGGGCGCCAGCGGTCCCTCGCGATCTCCCGCCGGCAAAGCTGCCCGCCATCCTTGAAGGCTGCGCCTGGATGCGCCACTGCCGCGACGATGCCGCGACGCTGCCCGAGCCGGAGTGGTATCGGATGCTGACCGTCATCGCCCGCTGCGAGGACGCCGAGCGCTGGGCGCACGAGTTGAGCAAACCGTACCCGAACTACGGCCGCGCGGAAACAGAAAAGAAACTCTGGCAGGCCTCACGCGAGGGCATCGCGCCGGTGACCTGCGCTTACGTCGAGGCCGAGTTGGGCGGTGACCGATACTGCTCGGCCTGCCTGTTCCGCGGCAACCTGAACTCGCCGATCACCATCGGCAGGCTGGGCTCGACTCAAACGCCGCCAGCCCGGTTGGCGGATCCGACACCCTCCATCTTCGAGAAGATGGCCCCCTATCCGGCGCCGCTCGGTGAGGAAGCCTTCTACGGCATCGCTGGCCGCTTTGTCCGCTTGGTGGAGCCGCACACGGAAGCCGATCCCTCCTTCCTGTTGATCCAGTTTCTGGTCTACGCCGGCAATATCCTGGGCCGGCGGGCGTTCATCTGGGCCGGGGCCGACAAGCACTACTCGAACCTGTTCTTGTGCGGGGTAGGGCCCACTTCAACGGGCCGCAAAGGCTCGGCGGCCGCCCCGATTCAGCTGTTTTTCCAGGACATTGATGAAGATTGGGTGCGGTCCATCCAGTCGGGGCTTTCCTCGGGCGAGGGACTCATCTGGGCCGTTCGCGACCCCATCTACCGGCGCGAGAAGGTCAGCCAAGGCAAGGGTAAGCCCGCCGAGTATCAAGAGGTGCTCGTCGATCCCGGCGTCGAGGACAAGCGCCTGTTGGTGCAGCAGGCGGAGTTCTTTGGCGCTCTCCAGGTGATGCGGCGGCAGGGCAACACCCTTTCGCCGGTGATCCGCGACGCCTTCGACAAAGGACACCTCAACAGCATGGTCAAGAACAGCCCAGCCAAAGCCACCGGCGCGCATATCAGCATCGTGGGCAACATCACCAAGGAGGAATTGCTGCGGGGCCTGCTGGCCGAGGAGATGGACAACGGCTTTGCTAACCGCTTCCTGTGGGCCTGCTCGCAGCGCTCCAAATGTCTCCCCGAGGGCGGGCGGATGTGGCAGGTCATCGAAAGCGAGGCCTGGCGCGAGCTGCAGCGGGACTTCAACCGCATCCACTACAAGGTGGAGGGCGCCGTGCGGCGCGACGCCGAGGCCGCCGACATCTGGGGTTATGATGATCGGCCCGAAATCGGCGTCTATCGGGAGCTGACCCGCGAGCGGCACGGCATGTACGGCGCCTGCACGGCGCGGGCGGCAGCGCTGGTGCTGCGTTTGTCGCTGATCTACGCCTTGCTCGATGGCTCAGCCCAGATCCGGCGCGAACACCTGCTGGCCGCCCTGGAAGTCTGGCGGTACTGCGACGACTCGGCCCGCTACATTTTCGGCGATACGCTGGGCGACCCCACGGCTGACGAGATTCTCCGCGCACTCCGAGCCGCTCCCGCTGGCCTGGCCCGCAGCGAGATCAGCGGGCTGTTCGATCGCCACAAGCCCGGCGGCGAGATAAATCGGGCCCTGCTGGTTCTGCACAACAGCGGACGCGCCCGTTTCGAGCAGGTGAAGACCAAGGGCCGCCCCACCGAACGGTGGTTTGCGGTGTGGAATGGCGCTGGAGCGTGAAACCTGAAAGGAACTGTCATGCGGGATAGCTCGAATCAGCTCACCACGCTCATTCTCAGGGCGCTTGAAAGCGCCCCCGGAGGTATGACGCGTACCCAGATCCATGCTCTCTTTCATCGTCATAAGCCCAGCTCCCAGATCAAGCGAGCTCTTCAAGAGCTTTTAGAGCAAGGGCACGCCTGGTTCGAACTGAGGCGCACAGGAGGGCGGCCTGCCGAGCGCTGGTTCAAAACCAATCAGGCTATACGGCAGGAACCACCCCCAGAGGTAACTCAAGCAGTTACAGCAATTGTTCCCCGGAGCGTAAGAAACCAAGCTGCCGTGATCAGACTCATTGGGATGGCCAGCAAGATTCTCCAGGCCTTAAGGAGGGCCCCGGCGGGACTGCCGCTGAGCACTCTTCACAATCTGGTCAGTCGCAACCGACGGGCAGCAGAGATCCATCAGGCCTTGCTAGTCCTACACCAAGGTGGGCTGGCGGCCTTCCGCCTGTGTCGTTCCAGGGGAAGGCCGGCTCATCGATGGTTTGCCCTATGAGAGAAGGCTTTTTTCGCGCCGATTTCAGCTCTTGGTGGCTACTATTGGCTTTATTTTGAAATGGTTACCACGGCCACCCCGAATCAAAAGTTTCTTCCACTTTTTACGCGGACAGCCTTTTCCAATAAGTCTTTTCAGCCCAAATAAATACAGGCATGAGCGACTTGGTTCGCATTACGCAATCCCTAATAGTTGTACAACAGGCGGAAGCACCCCAAAAGGCCCAGGGTAAGCCCCACAGTCTATTTATGTTTTTTCGTTTTTTTCTCAAATATTGTCTTTATTATCTGTAAGTTACGTTTTTACATAATTACATTTTTTTAATGATACGAGAATGTGTATCTCATTGGGCAATAGAGCACCTGTAGCAGTGGCTTACGCTGGAACCAGTATATAGGGTTGCGAACTGTGTTAAAAGGGTTAAGTTGTTGAAAACACAGGCAGTTACTCGTGCGAGAAAAGTTGCAAAAAGTTTTGCCCGTCCCGGGGGCCGGTAGCCCATTGATAGAGCGAGCATTAGTGGTGGCCGCCCGGAATTCGTACTGCGAAAAAAGAGGAGCTCTCCGTGGACATCGTGCTCGTCTGGGAGAAGCCGGGTACCGCCGGCTCCAAAGCCGGCGAGACCCGCCCATTCGCCCGCGATGAAGAGGGCGAGGAGATCTGATGGCTACAAACCCTACACCCGGGCCGATGGGAAGTCCTTCGGAATCAGTCCAAGGTGTAGGGTGTGTAGGGTGGTGTAGGATTGTCCCCTTTTATCCGCTAAGCGCGCGCGCACGCGCACGCCTGTACAGAAATAGCAGAACCCTACACAACCCTACACCCTACACCCATCGGGGTTGCCGCCTGGACTGAGAGGGGAGGCGGAGCGTGCATGTAGAACAGCTCTGGGAGCGGCTGCTGGCCGAGGGGGTCGGCGCCTGGCTGGACACCGAGGGCAAGCTGCGCATCGACAAGGACGCGCCGCAGAGCTTGAAGCAGCTCGTGCGCGAGCACAAGCCCGAGGTGATCGCGGTGCTGAAGGCGCAGGAGGTTATGAACCGCTCCGGCCTCCGGCTCGTGCGCCTGCCCCTGGGTGGTTTCGCCCTGGCCAAGCCGCCCGGCCCGCTGCCCGAGGAGGTCATCGAGGCGATCAAGACGCTGCACCTGGCTCAACTGCCACTGGTCCATAACGATGAGGGCGGTCGCTGGATACCTTATGAGGAGTGGTGCCGCCGGCAGCCCCTGTGCGATCCGAAGGAGCTCGAACAGTGGCGGCGGAAAGAGGAGGCTGAGCGGGAGGCGCGCGTCAACAACCGCAGGAGGCGGCGATGAAGCGCGAGAAGGCCATTGTGCGGGCGATCCTGGCTTATCTGAACGGCCTGCCCGGCTGCGCGGCTCGGAAGCGCTGGGGCGGCGGCTACGGTGTCGCCGGCGATCCGGACATTACCGGCTGTATTGGCGGGCGGCACTTCGAGTTCGAGGTTAAGCGCCCGGGCCAGCGACCTACGCCGCTTCAGGCGCGCAGGATCGAGGAGTGGCGGAGGGCAGGGGCGGTTGTCGGCGTGGTGGAAAGCCTTGAACAAGTGCGAGCCCTGCTGGCCGAACAGGGATTGATTGAAAAACTGCCTTCCAGGTCGGACACTTCGGCGACCGCCGGCGTATATAGTAAGCGAGGTTCGGTTCGACAGGCGAGCGCCAGGCGCACCCTCCGAAGGATTCCTCCCAAGGCAATCTGAGCGAGCGCCGGGACGCTCGTGAAACTCTTTCCCGCAGGATTTCCCACTCCAGGTATGTTTGCGTGAACCACCGGATCCCCTTGTACGACGCTGAGGGCGAGCTGGCCGACTGGATCAGCGAGCAGCGTCTGGCGCGGCTCGAGGCCGCGGGATTGATCGCTCGCGTCGTGCGCCACCCCAAGGGCCACATCAATCGCGCCATCCTGTTCCGGCGCCCGGGTGAGGGCGGAGCGGTGCAGCTGCGGCAGTACATGGGCACCCGCTACAGCTTCCGCGAGCATTTGGACAACGGGCGGCTGTGCTGGAAGCTCA
>Ga0315298_1011458_pt1 | contig 10395 bp, 11 predicted proteins | sample WHS_1_MG_FD_203077 | JGI IMG/M metagenome (GOLD analysis project Ga0315298, IMG submission 203077) | Extremophilic microbial mat communities from Washburn Hot Springs, YNP, Wyoming, USA - WHS_1_MG | ecosystem: Environmental > Aquatic > Thermal springs > Hot (42-90C) | place: USA: Wyoming...
CATAACCTGGGAACGACCAAACAAAGGAAACAAAACCGGAAATACCGAGCATGTTGTGAAAATGAAATCAACCGTGCATTTAACGAACTCTACCGAGAACGCAGGCCCAGAATTATTGCCTATGAAGGCCTGGCCCATTTGCGGGGCAAAGCTAAAAACAAAGGACTTTCCCGCAAAGTATCCAACTGGCAGCGAAACACGATCAAGAAACGGCTGGAATATAAAAACCATATTTACTCAGTAACCGATCCCGGGCCGACAAACGCGGCCTACACCAGCCAGCAGTGTCCGCAGTGTGGTTGGGTGGATTCCAGAAACCGCCATGGTGATACGTTCAAATGTCGGAAGTGTGGTTTTGCAGCGGGCGCAGACCATGTGGCGGCATTAAACTTAAAAGCAAGATTGTTCGATATTGAGATTACCCGTTACACACCATACCGAAAGGTTAAAGAAATACTGCTTCAGCGTTATCAACAAAAACAAGCCAAATAACCTTTTATTTTCCCGGAATGTTTCCGGGAAAGGACAGGGACTGGCCCGGTGGGAGAAAGACTGCTGGAACATATGACCGGCTGGTTAAGGCTGTATGCGAGAGCAACTTTAACGATGACGCTTTCCACGGGAAGCGGAGCACTTCCGGGTAGCCTGCACTGGAATATACGGGAAACGGTATTCCGGTCGGCCAAACCGTCCCTGTCCTTCAGGTGGGAGCCTTCGGGCGGTAATACCACCCCGCCGTTTGGAAGCCGTCAGGCTGGATAAAGACGGTGGGCCTTCGGGCCTGCCGGATGACGTACCGGTTTAGCGGTCACTGTTTCGGGCGGGACTCCAGATGTTTGGTTCCTGTTTCTTACCAGTCGGAAATAGGGAAAAAACCAACCTCTCGGAGAGCGTAAACTGCTTTTGCTGTCACTTTTATCGTCACCTGATAGAAGTTTTGATAGCAAAAATGAAACAGTACGGGGCAATGCCGGATAGCAGCCCGGGTGTCCGGGTGGGTCTGAACACACCTGCCATCACTGTATTGACCGGAAATGTTTAAATTGTGGATGAATTTGGATGAAAAGTGGTTGACATCCTGTAGCTATTCATTTATAATGATTACAAATCAACAGGAGTTACTAAATTATAATGCTTACAAAGAAGCTCAAAAAGCTGGGACTAAAACTGACCCCGCAAAGACTGGCCATTTTAAAGTTGTTCGAAGGTAATACAAAACACCTCTCGGCGGAAGAAATATACAAACAATTAAAACCCCAGTACCCTTCGTTATCCCTTACGACGGTATACAACACCCTCGAAGTACTGGCCGGGGCGGGGGAAATGCAGGAGATAAGGATCACGGCAGATAAAAGGCATTTTGATCCAAACCCTGTTCCCCATGGTCATTTTTTATGCCGGATTTGTGAATCCATTTATGATTTAGATACCGCCACTTTGCAAGTAAAAACCCCATTTAATATTGACGGCTATCTGGTGGAAGAATATACCCTGTATTTTTACGGGATTTGCCCAAAGTGCAGGGAAGGGGGTGGAAAAGAAAGCCGGTGAGTTGCTGAATAACAGTGAAAACAATTACTCGGGATGTTTAAAATGTAGGGCTTGATAGTTTCAGGAATACAGTTTTAAAAAATATTTTGGGAAAGGGTGAGCGCAACGAAACCTGTTGAAATCAAACCGGGCATCTATTGGGTCGGCGGGATTGACTGGAATTTGCGCTATTTCCATGGCTACCTGACACCCCGGGGGACCACCTATAATGCTTATTTGATTCTGGACGACAAAATTGCTCTGGTCGATACTGTAAAACATTACCTTTTTGATGAGATGCTTGAACGCATTAAATTTATCGTGGACCCCCAAAAAATTGATTATCTCGTGGTAAATCACGTAGAAATGGACCATTCCGGAAGCGTCCCCAAATTTATGGAAGTAGCGCCGCAGGCCAGGATAGTCACCTCGGCCAGGGGAAAAAGCGGATTGGAACGGCATTATAAAAAAGACTGGGAATATTTAATTGTAAAATCCGGTGATGAGCTGAGCCTGGGATCCCGCACCTTTAAGTTTGTGCAGACCCCGATGGTCCACTGGCCCGATTCCATGGTCAGCTATATTCCGGAAGAAAAATTGCTCCTGCCCAATGACGCTTTCGGGCAGCACATTGCCAGTGCGGAGCGTTTTGATGATGAACTGGGGTGGGATATTGTCCACGAGGAAGCCGCCAAGTATTATGCCAATATTGTTTTACCGTATGGTGATCAGGTTAAAAAGGCCCTGGCAGATATTGGACAGCTGCCTGTTGAGATGATCGGGCCGAGTCACGGGGTTATCTGGCGCTCTTATTTGCCCCGTCTGCTGGATGTGTATTCCAGATGGGCCGCTCATGAGACCGAGTTGCGGGCGCTGATTGTGTACGACACCATGTGGGGTTCCACCAGGGAGATAGCGGCGGCACTGGCAAATGGCCTGGAGGATGCGGGTGTTCCCGTTACCACCCGGTTCCTGCAAACCAGCCATATGTCTGAAATTATGGTAGACGTGCTTTTTTCCAGGGCTGTATTTGTCGGTTCCCCCACTTTGAATAACGGCATGCTTCCTTCCGTTGCCGGCTTTCTTACATACCTTAAAGGTTTAAGGCCCCAGAAACGGATCGGATTTGCCTTCGGCTCGTACGGCTGGGGGGGCCAGGGAGCGAAGCAGGTACAGGAGGCATTGCAATCTATGGGCTGGGAAACTCCCATGGATGTGATCAACATCCAATTTGTGCCGGACGACCGGGAACTGCAGAACGTGCGGGAAACCGGGCAAATATTGGGGCAAATTATCAAAGGATAGGGAGGCAGGGTTATGGCGAACTTGAACCCGAAAGCTTTACAAAAAATCAGTTACGGCCTTTACATTGTTACTTCCCGGAAAGGTGATCGGTTTAACGGCCAGGTGGCCAACACCGTTTTCCAGATTTCCGGTGATCCTGTAACTGTCGCCGTAAGCATCAATAAAAATAATTTGACAAACGAGTTTATCAAAGAGAGTAAGCTTTTTGCAGTGTCCGTGCTTGCTGATGACGTTCCCCTGTCCTTAATCGGACATTTTGGATTTAAGTCCGGCCGGGAAGTAGATAAATTTGCGGGCGTAAATTATAAAATCGGCAGCACCGGGCTTCCTTACTTAACGGAAAATATTATCGCTTACCTGGAAGCGGAAGTAATAGGGGAAGTCGACGCCGGTACCCACGATATCTTTATCGGCAAAGTAATCGGCGCGGAAGTCTTGAATGAAGGTACTCCCATGACCTATGCCTACTACTTCCAGGTGAAAAAGGGAGGAACTCCCCGGACCGCTCCGACATTTGTAGAGAAAAAGAATGACGGGCAGGACAGGATGGATAAATATGTATGTTCGGTCTGCGGCTACGTCTATGACCCGGAGGCGGGAGACGTGGAAAACGGCGTTCCGTCCGGCACGCCGTTTGAAAAACTGCCGGAAGGCTGGGTCTGCCCGGTTTGCGGCGCGGGTAAAGATCAATTTGAAAAGGAAAAGTGATATGGAAAAATGGGTATGTGAGCTGTGCGGATATATTTACGATCCGGAAAAAGGTGCGGATGGAATTCCGCCTGGCACACCGTTTGAAGAACTGCCCGAAGACTGGGAATGCCCGGAGTGTTTTGCCGACAAAAGCCAGTTTACTATAGAGTACCTTCATACACAAAGAAAACCGCGGAATTAAAAAAGCTTCTTGTCCGGAGAATCCGGATTTAATATTCAAGCTTTTCAAGGAGGCTTATTTCTGTGAAAAAATGGCGCTGTACAGTTTGCGGGTACGTCCACGAAGGGGAAACACCACCGGAAAAATGTCCCAACTGCGGAGCCCCGAAGGAAAAATTCGAGCTGTTGACCACCTCCGGCCCGGATCTTGTGGACTGGAATAAAATAGGCGTGGCGAAAGGCTCCGGTTTTGAAAAGGATTTGGACATGCAGTTCAGGGGAGAGTGCATGGAGGTGGGAATGTATATCGCTATGGCCCGCCAGGCCGAGCGGGAGGGCTATCCGGAGATAGCCGAAACAATGAAGCGGATAGCCTGGGAAGAAGCTCACCATGCGGCCCGCTTCGCCGAACTTCTGGGGGAAGTATTAAGCGAAAGCACGGAGGAAAACCTGAAAAGATTGGTTGATGGCGAAGCCGGTGCCAACCGCGGGAAAAAGGAAATCGCTACCCGCTCCAAAAAGGAAGGGCAGGACGCTATACATGACGCCATCCATGAGGCCTGCAAGGACGAGGCCAGACATTGCATGGCTTTCTATGGTCTTTTAAAAAGGTATTTCCCGAAAGCTTGAAATTTCTAATGTAAGTCACCATAATGTCTTCCTGAAGCGGCCGCTGTGCGGCCGCTATTGACAAAAGTGACCGGTGTGGTACAATACTGTACTGTAGGCAGTTTATGCGCTGCCGCCACCGCTCGGGGCGGGTTTTGCCAAAAGGCGCCGCCTTACCCGGCTCCGGCGAGTCCTGAACAGGGGGAGGATGTAATTTTGTACGCCATTATTGAAACCGGCGGTAAACAGTACCGGGTGCAGGAGGGAGACACCCTCTTTGTGGAAAAGCTGGACGTGGAGCCCGGTGAAACGGTGACTCTGGACCGGGTGCTGGCCGTGGAAAAGGACGGCCAGCTGCAGGTAGGTGCGCCGACCGTGCCCGGCGCCGGCGTGACGTTAAAAGTGGTGCGCCACGGCAGGGGCAAAAAGATCATTGTCTTCAAGTACAAGGCCAAGAAAAATTACCGGCGCAAAAAGGGTCACCGGCAGCCGTTCACCCAGGTGACGGTGGAAAAAATCGAGGCCTGACAGCGGACCCAACTTCACATATCCGGGAGGTGTTCATACATGGCTCATAAAAAAGGTGTGGGCAGCTCGCGCAACGGTCGCGATTCGCAGCCCAAAATGCTCGGGGTGAAACGGGCGGACGGACAGTTCGTCACGGCCGGTTCCATCCTGGTGCGCCAGCGGGGGACGAGAATCCACCCCGGGAAGAATGTGGGTATCGGCAGCGACGACACCCTGTTCGCCAAAGTGGACGGCATTGTTTCCTTCCACCGCAAGGGACGGGATAAAAAGCAGGTCAGTGTGGAGCCGGTGGCCGCGGCTCAGGCGTAAAATAAGCGGTGTTTTCAGCCAGCCTGACAGGGCTGGTTTTATTTTCCCGCCCGGATGCGCATTATTCCCTCCGCCGGCCGGCGGCGGTGAAGGATTTTATCTTTCGCCCGTCGAATTGGTTGTTGTCCGGTGATTTTCGCCGGCGCGGCGAAATCGGCGAGGTGCAACCATCAGCTTTTTTTCTGAGGGTGTGTTCAAAAAAACACGGTTGTCAGGGAGAATTCATATGGATCCGAGGGCGCTGCTGGAAGTGATCCGGGTGCAAAGACATGATTTTCTCAATCACCTGCAGGTGATCTCCGGGCTGGTGCAGCTGAATAAAAGCGACCGGGTGCGGGATTACATCCGCGAAATCACCGGTGACTTCGAACGGATGGGCCGGATCATCCACTTGAAATCGCCGGAGGCCACGGCGGTTTTTCTGGTCGCCGGATTGCGCGCGGCCGAGCGGCAGATTGAGCTGGACGTGCGCATTGAGGGCGATCTGGCCGGCTGCGCCGTGCCCGGTGCGGTGATGGAACGGGCGCTGGAGTCGGTGTTCGCCCTGGCGCTCTCCGCTCTGGCGCCGCCGGAGATTTCCGACCGCCGTCTTCGGGTGTATCTGGACGGCAAAGGGGAACATTGTGCCCTGCGTTTGCACTGGATCAGCCCGGACGGGATGGATGCGGACGGGTTGCGGGAAGGTCTGGCCGGCGTAGACGAACTGCTCGTCCCGTGCGGGGGGGAGACCGGGTTGACGGTGGAATCCGACCGGACGGAAATTTTTATCCTCCTGCCCCGCCGGGCTGAGCACGGGCTCGGCGGTACATAATATTACTGGTGATGTCAATGTTTTACGATTACGCAAAAGTTTTTGTCAAAGGCGGCGACGGCGGCAACGGCTGTGTGGCCTTCCGCCGGGAAAAGTATGTTCCGGAAGGCGGTCCCTGGGGCGGGGACGGCGGCGCCGGGGGGGATGTCGTGTTTGTGGTCGATCCCGGTTTGCGCACGCTGGTCGATTTCCGCTACCAGCGTCACTACAAGGCCGCCCGCGGGCAGCACGGCATGGGCAAGAACATGCACGGGAAAGACGGTGAGGATCTGATCGTCCGCGTGCCCCCGGGGACGGTGGTGAAAGACGCCGAAACCGGCGCCCTGATCGCCGACCTGATCCGGGAAGGGCAGCGGGTGGTGGTGGCCCGGGGCGGCCGGGGCGGCCGGGGCAACGCCAGGTTCGCCACGGCGCTGAACAAGGCCCCCCGCATGGCGGAAAAGGGCGAGCCGGGGGAGGAGCGCTGGCTCGAACTGGAATTGAAACTGCTGGCCGATGTCGGCCTGGTCGGTTTTCCCAACGCCGGCAAATCGACGCTGATTTCCCGGGTTTCCGCCGCCCGGCCGAAAATCGCCGATTATCCCTTCACCACTCTGACGCCCAACCTCGGGGTGGTGCGGCTGGACGACGGCGCCAGTTTCGTCATGGCCGACATTCCCGGCCTGATTGCCGGCGCCCACGCCGGGGCCGGGCTGGGGCACCAGTTCCTGCGCCACACGGGGCGCACCCGCCTGCTGCTGCATGTGATCGATGCGGCCGGTGCGGAAGGGCGGGACCCGGTGGAGGACTTTCAGGTGATCAACCGCGAACTGGCCCTTTATGATCCGGAGCTGGCCGCCCGCCCCCAGGTGGTGGCGGCGAACAAGATGGACCTGCCCGGGGCGCGGGAGAATCTTGACCGCCTGCGCCGGGCGCTGGAGGGCCGGTATGAAATTTTCCCGATCAGCGCCCTGTCCGGGGAAGGGTTGAAAGAGCTGGTTTACCATCTGGCCCGCCGGCTGGCCGAACTGCCCCCGCCCGAACCGGTCGTAGAAACGGAAGAACGGCTGACCGTTGTGGATAAAGAGCCCCGTTTCACCATCAGCCGGCAGGACGGGGTGTTCGTGGTCAAGGGGCGGGAAATCGAACGCCACGTGGCCATGACCGATCTGGACAACGAAGAGGCGGTGGACCGGCTGCAGCGGATCATGTCCCTGATCGGTCTGGAGGAGGCCCTGCGGCAGGCGGGTATACGGGAAGGGGACACGGTGCGCATCAACGATTTCGAATTTGAATATATGGAAACCCTTTGATTTGATTGTTGCCGGCACGCCGGAAAATGCGGTCGCCGTCCGGAAAGCGGAGGCGGCCGGGACTTTTGGTGCTTCCGGGTGAATTGTGCCGTGCCAAAAAAAAGACGGGCAAATGACGGTGTTTTCCAAAAACGCCGTTAAAACCGGGAAATGACGTTATCCGGGGGGCTAAAGTCTATGCCTGCATCCGGGGAGAGAGATTTCAGCCGGGTGAAGCGGCTGGTGGTCAAGGTCGGTTCCAGTTCCCTGATCCATCCCACCGGGCGGCCCAACCTGGCGCAAATGGAAAGCCTGGTCCGCCAGCTGGCCGATTTGCACAACCAGGGGCGGGATGTGCTGCTGGTCACCTCCGGCGCCATCGGCGTCGGTTTTCACCGGCTGGGCTTCGCCCGCCGCCCGCGCAGCCTGCCCGAAAAGCAGGCCGCGGCGGCGGTGGGCCAGGGCATGCTGGTGCATATGTACGAAAAGTTTTTCGCCGAGTACGGGGTGACGGTGGGGCAGGTGCTGCTCACCCGGGAGGATTTCGCCGACCGCCGGCGCTTCCTCAATGCCCGCAACACTCTGTACGCCCTTTTGCGCCTGGGCGCGGTTCCGGTGATCAACGAGAACGACACCGTGGCCGTGGAGGAAATCAAACTGGGGGACAACGACAATCTGGCTGCTCTGGTGGCCGGTTTGATCGACGCCGATCTGTTGATTCTGCTTTCCGACATCGACGGCCTGTACGACGCCGATCCCCGGCGGTGTCCGGGAGCGCGTTTGATCGATCAGGTGCATGACATCACTCCGGAAATAGAAAACCTGGCCGGCGGGGCCGGTTCCGGCGTGGGCACCGGGGGGATGGCGACCAAACTGCAGGCGGCCCGTATAGCCATGCATTCGGGTATGGCCACGGTGCTGGCCCGGGCCGGGGAGAAGGACGTGGTGCGCCGGGTGCTGGCCGGAGAAAGGCTGGGTACCGTGTTCTGGCCGCAGCACCGGCTGGAGAATAAAAAGCGCTGGATTGCGTACAGCGCCTGTGTTCACGGGCGTGTGCACGTGGACGAGGGGGCGGCCCGGGCGTTGTTGAAGCTGGGCAAAAGCCTGCTGCCCTCCGGGGTCACCCGCGTGGAGGGTGATTTTGAGATGGGCAATACGGTGAGCGTGATCGACCCGCGGGGAGTGGAAATCGCCCGCGGCATAGTCAATTATGCCGCGGCGGAGGTCGACCGCATCAGGGGCCGCCGGACCGATGAAATCGCCCGCATACTGGGGCACAAGGATTATGACGAGGTGATCCATCGCAACAATCTGGTGCTGGATGTTTAAAAGGGGGTAATCTTTTTGGTGGAGCAGGAAGTGAGAGAAAAGGCGTTGAAGGCACGGGAAGCGGCCCGGCGGCTGGGTTCCCTCTCCACGGAGATAAAAAACCGCGCCCTGTATGCCATGGCCGAGAGCCTGATCAAGGGAACGGAAACGATTTTAAACGCCAATGAGGAGGATGTGCGGGCCGCCCGGGACAAAGGTCTTTCCCGGGCGCTGATCGACCGGCTGCTGTTGACTCCGGAGCGTATCGAGGATATGGCCGAGGGCCTGCGGGTGGTGGCCTCCCTGCCCGATCCGGTGGGCGAGGTGGAACATATGTGGCTGCGGCCCAACGGGCTGCAGATCGGCCGCCGGCGGGTGCCCCTGGGGGTGGTGGGCATCATCTACGAGGCCCGGCCCAATGTGACGGTGGACGCCGCCGGGCTGTGCCTGAAGGCGGGCAATGCGGTGGTGCTGCGCGGCGGTTCGGAGGCGATCAATTCCAACCGGGCGATCACGGCCGTCATCGCCCTGGCCGCGGAGAAGGCCGGTATTCCCGCCGGTGCGATCAGCCTGATTGAAAACACCGACCGGGAAGCGGTCAACGTGATGTTGAAGCTGAACGGCCTGCTGGACGTGCTCATCCCCCGCGGCGGCGCCGGGCTGATTCAGGCGGTGGTGCAGAACGCCACCGTGCCGGTGATTGAAACGGGGGTGGGCAACTGCCACGTCTACGTTGACGAGGGGGCGGACCTGGAAATGGCCCGCACCATCGTGATCAACGCCAAATGCCAGCGCCCGGGCGTTTGCAACGCCATGGAGACGCTGCTCGTCCACCGGGCGGCGGCCGGGGAGCTGCTGCCGCCGCTGCTGGAGAAGCTGAAAGAGGCCGGGGTGGAGGTGCGCGGCTGTCCCGCGACCAGGGAACTGGTTCCCTGGGTGGTGCCGGCCGTGGAAGAAGACTGGGCCACCGAATACCTGGATCTGATCCTGGCCGTGCGGGTGGTGGATTCCCTGGACGAGGCCCTGGAGCACATCTACCGCTACGGCACGCGGCACTCGGAGGCCATCGTCACCCGGGATTACGCACGGGCGCAGCGCTTCCTGCGGGAAGTGGACGCCGCCGCCGTTTACGTCAACGCTTCCACCCGTTTCACCGACGGTTACCAGTACGGTTTCGGCGCCGAAATCGGCATTTCCACCCAGAAGCTGCACGCCCGCGGGCCGATGGGGCTGAAGGAACTGACCACTTACAAATACGTGGTTTATGGAGAGGGGCAGATCAGGAATTAGCGGATTTCCGCCTGGCGTCGCTTGCCGTCCTGCCACCCGGTTCCCGCCGGTGTGTGTAGGCGCCGTTGGCCGGTCCGTCCGGCCGCGGCAGGCTGCCCCGCCGTTCAAGCTGTAGAGTCGGAGGAACAGCCGTCCTGTTGAAAAGGCGGCTGTTCCCCCGGCTTGCTTTAATCAAAAGAGCGCCGCAGACCATACAGGCATGTGGCGCTCTTTAAAGTATGCACGCAATTTTTTGCCCTTCGGGGTTCGGTGGTACTCCGAGCACCGGTTTTTCATCCACCCGGCTGCAGGCCGAAGAGGTTGAAGTAATAACCGGTGTACAGGCCCTCCAGCGGCCTGTTGTCCAGCGCCCGGTCGCGCACGGCCAGTGTGCTCACCGGGGCGTGGGCGCATTTTTTCAACAGTATGTCCTGGCGGGTGCACAATCCCACTGTAATGATCAGGTCTGCGCCGCAGCGGTTCAATGCCGCCGATTGGGCCAGCGGGTCGCACAGCAGGGGGCAGTGTGAGCGCGTATCCGCACCGGGCGGGGAAAGCTGTCGTTCCGCCCGGGGCTGGCAGGGG
>Ga0315298_1011459_pt1 | contig 10394 bp, 10 predicted proteins | sample WHS_1_MG_FD_203077 | JGI IMG/M metagenome (GOLD analysis project Ga0315298, IMG submission 203077) | Extremophilic microbial mat communities from Washburn Hot Springs, YNP, Wyoming, USA - WHS_1_MG | ecosystem: Environmental > Aquatic > Thermal springs > Hot (42-90C) | place: USA: Wyoming...
GAAGGCTGGGGAGCTGGCTGCCCAGTTGCAGGGCGCCGCCCAAAACGACGCCGTAGGCCATGCCTTCGATGGCGCTCAGGCCCAGCCAGGGGCCGGCCCAAAATCCCAGGGTGAGCCCAAAGAAAATGGAGCCCAGGTTGAAAAAAGTCGAGGAGAAGGCCGGCACGGCGAACTGGTTGCATGCGTTCAGCATTCCCATGGCTTGGGCGGCCAGCGCCACCAGCAGCAGGAACGGGAACATGATGCGGGTCATGCGGACCGCCAGCTCGTGCTTGCCGGGGACCTGATCGAAACCAGGCGCCAGCAGGTGCACCAGCGCGGGGCTGAAGATGATCCCCAACAGGCAGAAGCCGCCCACGGCCAGCAGGATCGCGGTGGCGACCAGATTCGCCAGCCGGGCGGCCTCCTGGCGGTCCTTGGTGGCCAGATAGCTGGTGAAGGTAGGGACGAAAGCGGACGACAGCGCGCCTTCGGCAAACAGATCCCGGGTGAGGTTTGGGATGCGGAAGCCCAGCAGGAAGGCGTCGTAGACAGGTCCGGCGCCGCCGCCGAACAGCCGGGCCATGATCATCTCGCGGACCATGCCGCTCAGGCGGCTGATCAGCACCGAGAAGGACACTAGGCCGGCGGACCGGAACAGCTTCTCCTGCCGTCCCGTGGCCGGCGGGCTACTGGCCGTACTGTTGGAAGAAGCGGGCAACCGTCAGGATTCCTTTGTAGAAATGGTCCAGAAGGAACTTCTCGTTGGGGCCGTGGAGCCCGTCGTCCGGCAGTCCGAATCCCATCAGCACCGTGGGAATTCCGAGATGCCGCGCGAACTCGCCGACGATGGGAATCGAGCCTCCGGAGCGGATGAACACGGTTGGCTTGCCGAAGACGAACTGGAAGGCTTCGGCCGCAGCCCGAATGGCGGGATGGTCCGGGTTGACCACGACCGCCGGCGCGGCGCTCAGCACGCGGACCTCGGTGCGGATCCCTTTGGGAGTCTTTTTGCGGACGAACTCACGGAAGGCCGCGATCACCTTTTCCGGATCCTGCTTCGATACCAGCCGGAAGCTGACTTTGGCGGTGGCCTTGGCGGGGATCACCGTCTTGGCTCCGGCGCCGGTGAAGCCGCCCGCGATGCCGTGGACCTCGAAGGTCGGCCGCGCCCAGATCCGCTCGAGGACGGAATAGCCAGGCTCACCAGTGAGGGCTTTGGCGCCGACTTCCTTCTTCAGAAACTCCTTCTCGTTGAAGGGGAGGTTCTCCCAGCTTTGCTTCTCGGCCGGGGAGGGAGGCTCGACATCGTCGTAGATGCCGGGGATCTGGATCTCTCCGCGGCGGTTCTTGGCCTTGGCCAGCAGCTCGATCAGGCCATAGACGGCGTTCGGAGCGGCGCCTCCGTAATTGCCCGAGTGCAGGTCGCGGGAGGGGCCCCAAGCCTCCACCTCGAGGTAAATCAAGCCCCGCAGGCCGGTGCATAGGGAGGGCGTGCCTTCGGCATACATGGAGGTGTCGCTCACCAGAGCAACGTCGGCGCGCAGCTTGTCGCGGTGGGCGGGGACGAACTTGCTGATGGACTCTCCGCCGATCTCTTCCTCGCCTTCCAGCAAAAACTTCACGTTGAGCGGGAGTGTTCCGTGGACGGCGCGCAGGGCCTCGACGGCTTTGATGTGAGTATAGGATTGGCCCTTGTCGTCGGCGGTTCCGCGGGCGTAGAGGTTGCCATCCACGAGGGTGGGCTCAAAGGGCGGCGTGCGCCATTCCTCGACGGGATCGACCGGCTGCACGTCGTAGTGACCGTAGCACAGCACGGTAGGCTTGCCGGGCGCGTGCATCCAGTCGGCGTAAACGAGCGGGTGGCGGGAGGTGGGAATCACCTCGACGTTCTCCAGCCCGGCGCGGCGCATGGCCTCGGCGGCGAATTCGGCCGCGCGCAGCATGTCCGGCGCGTGTTCGGGCAGGGTGCTGACGCTGGGGATGCGGACGTACTCGCAGAGTTCGGCGAGAAATCGTCCCTGGTTTTCAGATACAAAGTTCTCAACGCTTTGCGGCACCGGTTCCTCCCAGTGGAAGAACCATTATGCCGCAGGCATGGCCCGGTTCACCTGGGGCGGGTTCATGGCCGCCGCCAAAATCCGTTCCACCTCGGCGCGGTAAAACGGTTGAGGCAGCAAGTCGTATGCTCCGCCTTCCAGGACATCGATCCAGAAACGGCCGTCGGCAAACCGGTCGGTAACAATGACAGCCGTCTTCTTCGCGTGTTGACGCACATACTGAACCACGTCCCGCCAGTCGCCGTCCGGCAGGTGGGATTCGGTGAGGATAGCGGGGAAGGTCTGTTGAGCCAGCAGCTCCAAGGCCTGCCGCAATCCGGCGGCGTGGCGGATCGTCACCCGCGATGAATCCAACATCATCGAGAGCGTCCGGACGTCTTCCGTCCGCGGGGAGATGAAGAGGATGCAGTTGCTCATGGCCGGCTACCCTCCTCCACTAACTTTATGATAAGCCTGTTTGGCAGACGCCTCAAGATAAAAGTGCTTGAAGGGCGCATGAAATCTCTGAAAAAACGAGGGTTCGGGAGGCGGACGGTCCGGGGGAGCGAGAGGAGAGGGAACGGAGGTTTTCAATAACTGCTTTGTTTGCCGACACTTCGAGTCAACTCAGGGCTGCGCGGCGGGGGCTCGGGCCGGTTAGGTCTTCAGCACCGCAATGTAACCCAGATTGCGGTAGAGCTGGCGGTAATCCAGGCCGAAGCCAATCACAAAACGGTCCGGAATCTCGAAGCAGCGAAAAGCGACCGGCACTTGGACGATGCGGCATGGGGTGCGGTCCAGCAGCGTGCAGATGGCGAGCGAATTGGGCCCGCGTCCGGCCAGCGTTTGGAGCAGATAGCGGGCGGTGAAACCGGTGTCTACAATGTCCTCGACCAGCAGGATATCCTCCCCCTCGATGGACTCGTCCAGGTCCTTGGCGATCCGCACCATGCCGGGGGCCGCGCCGCGGTTGCTGAAGCTGGAGATCGCCAGAAAATCGATCTTCACCGGGATGGTGATTTCGCGGGCCAGCGCGGTAAGGAAAAAGACCGAGCCTTTCAGCACGCCGATCAGCTTCAGGTCCTTGCCCCGGTATTGTTGGCTGATTTCGGCCGCCACTTCGCGAATGCGCTCGCGGATCTGTTCCTCGGTAAAGAGAATGCGCTCCAGCGGCGGCAACTGCGCTTCGCTCATGTCCGCACCGGCCTCTCGGTCAAGCCGTACTTAAAGATCAGGTTCTGAAAGTCTTTCTGGTAAAAGACCTGAATGTTAATGTGAGGATAGATCTGCCGGAGCAATTTGACCTTCCGATTCTTTTTTGTAACAAGGGATTGTTTCATGGTTGTTAGTTCAACGTATAAGTCGAACTCGGGGAGGTAGAAGTCGGGCGTAAAGGACTCCAGCACTTTCCCGTCCTTGTCCCACTGAATGGGGAAGCTGTGCGGCTCATACTCCCAGGCGATGCGGTAGAAGTCCAACAGGTTGGCGAAGATCTCCTCGCTGGGGTGGGAGAAGGGATTGCGCTTGAGGGTGGCTGCGCCTGCCGGGATAATGCCGTAGCGGGAGAGTTGCAGCCGGGCCTGGAACTGGAGCTGGGCGTCGGCGGCGGCGCTCAGCAAGCCCTGTTCCACCAGTCCCCGCGCCCGCACGGCGGCCTCGATCAACTCAGCCATCTGATCGGTTTCGAGAGAGGCGGCGTTCAGCACCAGGTCGAAGAGTTCGGGCGGAGCGGTGGCGCGGCCGAATTTCCGGCGGCGTTCGGCCCGCTCTTGTGCGTCCAGCTCCTTGAGCAGCTTGCGGGCCGACGGCCGGTCGATCCGCCGGTCCAGCATCAGCATTCCCACCCGCCGGGCCTCCGGGGCCACCAGGCGCACCCGCAAAACGCCCAGGAAGTTCTGAAAAACCCACTCCGCGCCCGGAGCGCACACAACCAAATGGTGTTCGGTGGCCAAGCGGGCCAAAATGGAAAGCAGGGCGGGGCGCTGCGCCTTCTCGAAGAGCGCTTTGTCCTCTCCGAACTCCTGCTTCATCAAAACGCCCAGGCGGGTGGCCGTCACCAGCTCAAAATTCAACTTCTGGGCCGTCACCCGGGCCAGTTCCTCTTCGCGGCATCCGGGTTGTCCAGAGATCGTGATCAAAGCCATACGCCGTGGATGGCGAAGGCGAACGCCCGCGCCGGTCCAAGCTCATGATAGCGTACCCTGGTAGGTGCTACGAAACGTCAGAGGCGCGATGAGACTTTGTCTGAGTGCGATTGTATGCCTGGTTTTAGCGGGTTCGCTTGCGGCTCAGAACCGCGCAGGCGCTCCGGCCGCGGTTCCCGACACCCCCTCCAACCGGCTGGCGGCGGCCAAGCGGTACCTGAGGGCCGTACCGCCCGAGGAGCTGGTGGCCGGGACCATCGAGCAGGTGGCCTCGCAGCTTCCGCCGGACCGCCAGGCGCCGTTCAAGGCGGCCTTGCGCAAAGTGATCAAGGCCGAGCGCATTGAGGAAATCACCCTGCAAGCCGTGACCAAGCACTTCACGGTCAAGGAGATCAACGCCCTGGCGGCGTTCTATTCGTCGCCCGAAGGGCGTTCCATCTCTCGAAAATTCGGGGCTTACATGGCCGACGTCATGCCCGCCATCCAGCAGGAACTGGAGGAGGCGATGGAAGTGATCGAAAAGGAAGCGCACTGAGGCCGCTTGCCGCTCTCTCTTGCATCCAGGCATGCGGCTTGCAGGCAGGGCAGTGCGGCGTGTCCGTCCCGGCGGTAAAAGCCTCCGGGATGCGCACGGCTTCGGCTTTGACCCAAGGCGCCGGCGTTGCTCTGCTCCCGCAGAGCTTCACCGGGAGGCTGGAGTCAAACACCCTGAGCCGGGGTGGGAAACCATGCGTCTGGACAGAGAACCGCCCTCGGGCGGCCCCATCGCGCAGGCGCCGGTCTTTAACTTACTGTGCTACATACGGCGCGAGTGTAACCACTGGATGATCCTCGCCGACGACGGCAGGGCGCGGCGTCTGCCGGGCCGCAGCCAGCGGCGCTTCAACGAGACTTAGTTTGGGAACCTCCCGGGCGGCGAAAAGACGGCGTGGCGGAGGAAGAGGGATTCGAACCCCCGAGGGCCTTTCGACCCTAGCGGTTTTCAAGACCGCCGCCTTCGACCGCTCGGCCATTCCTCCAATCCCAATCTAGCCGTTTTTGGCCGGCAGCGGCAATGCCGCGGGCCTCACTTCTCCACGGGCAGCAGCAGATGCGAGGGCCGCCCGGCGTCGTGATAGAGCGTCTGGCGCGCCGTCCGCAGCTCGGTTTCGCCGGCGATCGGGCGGCCGGTGTTCGGGTTGCGGTCGAAGCGCGGAAAGTTGCTGCTCGAAATGTGCAGGCGGATGCGATGGCCCTTGCGGAAGAGATTGCTTGTCACACCGGCTTCAATCGTCACCCGATAGATCTGCCCGGGTTTGGCCGCTTCCAGACGCTCCAGAGAGTTGCGGTACCGCAGGCGCAGAATTCCATCGCACAGGTTGACCGCGCGCCCGTCCGGCCAGACATCGATCAGCTTGGCCGTGAAGTCCGTGTCCGGCGCTGAGGTTGAGACCCACAACACGGCCCGCACCGGCCCAGTCACTTCCAGATCCTCTTTGAGAGGCTCGGTCGAAAACACCAGCACATCTTTGCGCGTTTCCAGCGGGCGCTGATCCATCGGCCCCCAGGGAAAGATCTTGGGATTGCAGCACACGGCTCCGCCCATCGTCGGGGCGGGGTTGCGCGGGTCGTACACGTAGCTGTCGGGTTTGCTCCGCCGCGGCGGAGTTTTCACCGAGAGCCGCCCGCCGTTCCATAGATAGAGGCGAAGCGGTTCCGACGGAGGAGGCCACTCTTTCGCCTCCTTCCAGCGGTTGGCGCCCATCAGGAACAGCCGCGCCCGCGCCTCTCCGCTCAGGTCCTGATCTTTGTTGATCCCCTTCAGCCAGCGGTCGAACCACTCCAACTGAATCCGCCGGATGGGGAGATTCGCTTCCGGTCCGAAGTCGAACCCGGCGAAGCCCGAGGGCACATTGTGGGGCCACGGGCCCACTACGATCCGCGCCTCGCGGCCCATTTGGCGCAGCAGGCGGAAGGCCTCCAAATCATTCTCGGCGAAATTGTCATACCAGCCGGCGAAGATCAGGGCCGGAACCTTGACCTGCGCGATGTGTTCCCGGGTGCTGACCGCCCGCCAGTAATCGTCATAGGCGGGGTGATCCAACGCCGCCTGCCAGAAGTCGATTTGGCGTCCGGCCGCCGCGCGGTCGCTCGTCCGCAGGGGAAGATGCCGGACATACTCCTCGAACTTCGGCTCGGGCAACTGCGGCAGGCGAAGGTTCGCCGCCAGCCAGGAGAGCCGGTGGCCCAGCTTCATCGCTCCGCCCTTCGAGTAGAAGCGGTCTTCAAACTCGTCGCTGCCGGCCACCGCGGGCGAAATCGCCTTCAAATACGGACTGCCGCTGAGCGCCGCCTTCCATTGCACGATCCCCAGATAGGACGCCCCCACCATCCCGATCCGTCCGTTGCACCAAATCTGCCCGGCGATCCAGGCCAGCGTGTCGTAGCCGTCGTGCTCCTCCTGTTCCAGAGGCCGGAAAGCTCCCTCGGAGTGCCCGCGTCCACGCACGTCCTGGACCACCACGGCGTAGCCCGCCTTCAGGAACGGCTCATAGGCCGCCGCCAGATCCGGCCCCTTGCCATAGGGCGTCCTCACCAGAAGGGCAGGGACTCGCTGGTTCCCCCCGGGCCGGAACACGTTGGCGCACAGATGAACCCCGTCTCTCATCCGGACGCGGACATGGAGGTCCTTCTCGACGCCTTGCGGCCAAGCCGCCGCCAGCAGCAGAAACTGCGCTAGGAACGCCCGCCGGAACATTCGCATAGAACCCTCCAATAGCTCTCGGCCACGGCCTCCGCTGCGTGATGCGCGCGGATGTAGGCCGCGGCCCTGCTGCCCATCTCACCGGCGAGATGCCGCGCGGAGGCCAGCAAGACCATATCATGCTCCAGTTCGTCCTCTTCGGCAATTCCCGGCAGCACCTTCAAGCAGATTTCCGGCGAGAACCCTGACGTTTCCTCACTTTCGCTCAGAACGACCGGCTTGCCCGCGCCCATCAGGCGGATCGCCACGCCGGAAGTCTCGCCCGCGGGCGGATAGCGCAGATTGACGCCGGCATCCGCTGCCGCAAGGAGACGCTCGAAGCGGGCGGCATCGGTCCAACCAATCCGCACCACGCCTTCGGCCTTGAGCTCGGGCTGGAGCGAACGCTCCAGATCCAGGGAAGCGAACCTTCCCGCGACTAAGAGGACCGCGTCGATTCCCCGGGCGCGCAGCCGGCGAAACGCGCGCAGGACCGACGGCAGACGTTTCGTCTCACGCAGGTATCCGAATACGCCAAAGACGAAACTGCGCGCCGGAATTCCCAGGGCCTGCCGCAACCGCATGCGCTCCGCTTCCGGAATGGCCGGCGGCCGCCGCCATAAGTGCGGAATCTGCTCCACGCGCGCCTCCGGCGCGTGTTCCTTCACCATCCTGGCTGCGGCCGGATTGTGAACGATAACCGCGCGCGACCGCTCTGCGATGCGCCTCAGCATCGGGTGGCGGAAATACGCGTCGGCGCTTGCCGAACGCGTTCGCCCGGCCCACAATTCGGCCGCCGCCGGGCGGCTCCACTCGCCGTAGTTGTAGACGAACTCCTCGATGTAGGCATCCCGCTCGAGCTGCCCCAGCAGCAGATGGTGCAGCACGGCATCGTGCAGCACGGCCACTCCGGGCTGCGCCAGCGCTTGCCGATAGATCCTCCCGTGCAACGGGTTGTTGCCGATGTGGTAGAGATGGACGTCCGCGCGCCGCGCGCCCGCCTGGACTTCGCCGAATCGCCGCAGTTCCGTCAACAAGATCGCGGCGTAGTCCGCCACGCCGGTCGGCGCCGGAGGCAACGGCGAATGAAACCCAACCCTCACGCCTTCGTGCGGGGGCCGAACAGCGCGCTGCCGATCCGCACGTGCGTCGCCCCCTCCTCGATGGCCACCTCGAAGTCGTGCGACATGCCCATGGACAGAGCTTGCAACCCGTGTTGCTGAGCCAGCGCCCGCAGCCGGCGGAAATAGGGCCGCGAGTCCTCCGGATTCTCGGACCAGGGCGGCATCGTCATCAGCCCGGTCAGCCGCAGGTTCGGCATGGAGCGCAGGGCCTCGATCAGAGCGGGCAGCTCCTCGGGGGAGGCGCCGCTCTTGGATTCCTCCGGGCTAAGCTTCACCTCCAGCATGACCTCGACCGGCCTGCCGGTTTCCTGAAGGCGCCGCGCCAGCCGCGCCGAATCCACGGTCTGGATCACCTGGAAGAGCTCCGCCGCCCGCCGCGCCTTGTTCGATTGCAGGTGGCCCACGAAGTGAAACGTGGCGCCGCTCAGGTCCGCCAGCTCGGGCGCCTTGGCCTCGAACTCCTGCACGTAGTTCTCCCCGAAATGGCGCAGGCCGCATTCATACGCGTCCCGGATGACGCTTGCGGGGAACGTCTTGGTGACCGCCACGAGCGTGATCTCCTCCCGCTTGCGGCCCGCGGTCCGCAGGGCCTTCTCCATTCGCGCTTCCACTTCTTCGAGTCTTTTCCGGATCACGGCGGTAATACTATAATAAGCGCCGATGGCAGCCCCCGCGGGATCCGGCCGGCGGGATGATCCGGACCGGATTCTGGCGGCCATTGATCGTTTCCTCAATGCCAGCCGCCAGCCTGTGTTGCTCGAGCCGGGCGAGCTTCATTACCCCCTCGCCCCGGACTCTTTTGAGATACGCTCCAATCCGGCCAGCGTGACCATCGAGGTTTGGGACGAACGCCGTCACCTGTCCCGGCGGGTGCTTGGGATTCGCGCCGAGCAGCCGGGGAAGCTCGAGCTTCTGGTGGACAAGTTTCCCCGCCGCACCGGCCGGCTCTATCTGATCGATCTAGCCCGCCCGCCGGGCGCCAGCGCCGCGGTGCGCGAAAAGCGGCATCACTTCCGCGAACAGTTCCGGTTTCTGCTCGCGCGTCAATTCCCCTCCTGGAAAATCGTCGAACTCTCCTCCGAGCCTAACCTCGAGTTCAGTCTCTCGGGGCGCTATCCGCGGGCGATGCTGGCTGCGGGCCAGAGAGCGATGGCGGCGATTGCCGTCCCTCCACAGGAGGATTCTCCGGACGGCGCGCTCAGCTTCGGATTGGTCTGGCTGGATTATCTGCGGCGCAAGAGGCGCGCATTCGCTTTCGAAGCGCTCGCCTTGTTCTTTCCTCCCGGCCGGGAATCCGCGACCTGTCTGCGTCTGCGCTGGCTGGATGCTTCTCTGGTTCAGTATCAGGTCTTCGTCTATTCGCAGCAGGGTTACGTCGACGAGGCCGACCTGGCCGACTACGGCAACCTCGACACACGGCTCGAACCGTTCTGCGATTACCGCAAAGCGCTCAGCGCGCGTGTGCTGAAGTGGGTGGACGAGCTGGCCGCCGTTCCCGAAACCGAGCTTGTCGCCCACCGGGATGGCTCGGCGAGTCTGTGTGTGCACGGACTTGAGTTCGCGCGCGCCGCCGGAGACCAGCTCGATTTCGGCTTGTCCCGGCGCCATTTGGCTTCTTCTTCCTCTCTCGGTGAAATCCGGCGCTTTGCCGCGGAACTGGCGCGCCTGCGCTCGCCCGATCCTCCGGATCCCAGCAACGCCCTATACCGCCTTCAACCGGAGTCCTGGTTGGGCGCCCAGCTCCGCGCGTCTCTGCCTTCGATTGACGCGTCTTTATGCGCGGGGCCCATCTATGGGCAAGTGCCCGCCCGGGCCGGAGGCGACCGCGGCGTGCTGGACCTTCTCGCCGTGGATCACTCGGCGCGCCTGGCGGTGCTGGAGCTGAAGACTTCGGAGGACATTCATCTGCCCTTGCAAGCCCTGGACTATTGGATCCGCGTCGAATGGCACCTGCGGCGCGGCGAGTTCTCAAGGTACGGCTATTTCCCCGGTCTGGAGCTTTCGCCCGAACCTCCGCGCCTGTTTCTCATCGCTCCTGCGCTGGACTATCATCCCACCACGGAAACCATCCTGCGCTTTTTTTCGCCGCGCATTCCCCTGGTGCGGATCGGCCTCGGGTTAGAATGGCGTAGGAAGCTGCAAGTGGCGTTCCGCGTCGAAGGTCGCGGGAGCCCTTGCGCGAGCTGACGGCGCACGTGAAGGCAATCCAGCAGATTCGCATCGCTCTGCGGCACCTCAATCCCGAGGAAGTGAGGCTCTCCGCCGCCACGCCGGTGACGATCGGCCTGGCCGCCGCTTCCAGCGAAACGCTGGCCGCGATGGAAGATTTTCTGGCTCCGCCGGAGTTGTCGCGGCGCAAGCGGCTCCAGGTCTTCGAGTCTCTCTA
>Ga0315298_1011460_pt1 | contig 10393 bp, 9 predicted proteins | sample WHS_1_MG_FD_203077 | JGI IMG/M metagenome (GOLD analysis project Ga0315298, IMG submission 203077) | Extremophilic microbial mat communities from Washburn Hot Springs, YNP, Wyoming, USA - WHS_1_MG | ecosystem: Environmental > Aquatic > Thermal springs > Hot (42-90C) | place: USA: Wyoming...
GATGGGAGGAAGAGGGAAAGGGCCGTTACTCCCTGAAGGAGAAGAGAATTCATTCCAGCTTAGCTCCCTCCTCCACCTTCTTAAAGGATTTCTCCCTCCTTTTGGATGAGCATTACTCCCTCTCCGGAGTGAAGTACTTCGTGATCTCCGGGGATGGAGCTCCCTGGGTAAAGGAAGGGATGGAATACTTCTCTCCCTCCATCTACCAGCTGGATCGCTTCCACCTGAAAAGAGCGATCACCAGGGTGCTCAGGGGAAAGGAAGCTCAGGAGGTCTACTCCCTCTTGATCTCCCATGACCTTCAAGGAGCTTTAAATCGTCTTCAGAAAAGGCAGGAAACCTGCGTCCTCTGGAGAGAGCGGAAGGCAATATTTAGAGGATCCTGGCTAACCGCTCCCAGAGGGAAATGAGCTCGTCCAAGAAGGAGCCAATTCTTGAGCTAAGGTGATTGCCCTGAGGGAGAACGGGGAGCTTGGGGCCTGTATTTCTAGACAATACAGGAAGGAGAGCATTCCCTCTTCCATTACCAAGAGGGTTAAAGTAAGGCTAAGGAGAGGAGGGAGTTGAAGGACTTAAGGGATGATGTCTGGACTTGTTTGCCTGCACTATACGGGCCCATGCAGGGAGACCTGGGTGCAGGTTTTGCGAGAAATTGGCAGTGTGAAAATTGATTCGAATTTGCATTAGAATGGAAGGGTCTGAGGATTGATGCACCTACTAAAAGTTGACGGTAACCTTAATGAGTCAATTCGTGGATTTTTTCTATATGACTCCAAGGTATAAAATAGAAATTAGAAAATTGTATAGGGAGGCAACATAAATTGGATTTTTCTAATTCGGTAATTTTAGTAACGGGTGGCACAGGGTCTTTCGGGAATAAATTTATTGAAATACTCCTAAATAAATATCAGCCTGAGGCTATTCGTGTCTTTTCTAGAGACGAACTGAAGCAATTGCAAATGAGACAGAGGTTTAATGATGATCCAAGATTACGCTTTTTTATCGGAGATATACGCGATAAAGATAGATTATGGAGAGCCCTGGAAGGTGTTGATATAGTTGTTCATGCAGCAGCCCTAAAGCAGGTACCTACTTGCGAATATAATCCAATTGAAGCGATCAAAACAAATATTAATGGCGCCATAAATATCATTGATGTAGCAATAGATAGAGGCGTGGAAAAGGTAATGGCTCTTTCAACTGATAAAGCCGCTCATCCTATCAACCTTTATGGAGCCACCAAATTAGTCGCCGAAAAGCTTTTCGTACAGGCAAATGTATATAGTGGCGGGAAAAAACCTAAATTTAGTGTTGTAAGGTATGGGAATGTGGTGGGAAGCAGGGGAAGTATAATTCCACTTATTTTGAGTCAGAAAAAGAAAGGAATAGTCACACTAACAGATGAGAGAATGACAAGATTCTGGATTACTCAGGAACAGGCTGTAAATTTTGTTATTAGATGCATTGACATAATGAAAGGGGGAGAAATTTTTATTCCAAAACTTCCAAGTACACGAGTTACTGATTTAATCGATATTTTGGCACCAGAATGCAAAAGGGAAATCATTGGTATAAGACCGGGAGAAAAGATTCATGAAACACTCTTACCCTCAGAAGAAGCGAGGCATGCGAGAGAATTTGAGAATTATTACATTGTAGAACCGGAATTTCCCTTTTGGACGGTTAATAGTGGCGGAGAGGGGAACGAACTACCTGAGGGGTTTGAATATGCGAGCAATACCAATGAAAGGTGGCTGACAAAAGACGAACTAAAAAAAATGATGGAGGATTTTATTTATGAAGAATTATGATTTAGCAATAAACGGAGGGGTGCCTGTAAGGGAGAAAATCCTCCCTTATGGTCATCACTATATTGATGAGGAAGATATAAATGAAGTCGTAAATACTCTAAAGAGTGACTGGTTAACTCAGGGCTCAAAAGTGGCTGAGTTTGAAAGAAAGATTGCAGAAATTGTAGGTGCTAAATATGCAGTAGCGTTTAATTCCGGTACTTCAGCTCTCCATGCTGCCTGTTTTGCAGTAGGCATAACGAAAGGAGACGAAGTAATTACAACGCCCATTACATTTGTGGCTTCAGCTAATTGCCTTTTATATAGGGGCGGAACACCTGTATTCGCCGATATAGAACTCAATACTTATAACATTAACCCAGATGATGTTGAAAAAAAAATAACCAAGAAAACTAAAGCCATCATTGCAGTCGATTTCGCGGGACACCCTGCGGATTTAGATGAGATCAACGAAATCGCTAAGAGACGTAGTTTAATAGTTATAGAAGACGCTGCTCATGCTTTAGGCGCTGCCTATAAGGGGAGGAGGATTGGAAGCATAAGTGATATCACAGTCTTTAGTTTTCATCCTGTTAAACATATAACTACTGGAGAAGGGGGAATGGTTGTTACCAATAATGAAGAATTTTACGAAAAGTTAAGATTATTCGTAACCCATGGTATAACCAAAGAGAAAAATAGATTAATTAATTACGATGGTCCCTGGTACTATGAGATGCAGGAATTAGGGTATAATTATCGACTTACTGATTTTCAATGTGCTTTAGGAATTAGTCAGCTGGGCAAATTGGGTAAATTTCTAAAAAGAAGAAGAGAAATTGCTGCTCATTATAATGAAAATTTAAAGGAAATCGAGGAAATTATTCTTCCCACAGAGCGGGAGAATATGATATCTGCTTGGCACTTATATATCATTAGGTTGAAATTAGACAAGCTAAACGCTTCAAGGAGGGAAATTTTTGAGGCATTACGCGCAGAAAATATAGGTGTACAGGTTCATTATATCCCAGTCTACTGGCAACCTTATTATCAGAAATTAGGATATAAAAGGGGGTTGTGTCCCAATGCCGAAGGATATTACGAGGAGGCAATTACTCTTCCTATCTTTCCCGCTATGTCTGGCAATGACGTAGAAGATGTTGTAAAGGCGGTAAAAAAGGTTATTGCATACTATAGTAAAAAAGGCCGAGAAAGGTTGAATTTAAAATGAGGATTTTAGTAATTGGCGCAGGCTCAATTGGAAGAAGGCACATAAGCAATTTAAATTCTTTGGGTTACAATGAAATTGATGTGGTAGATATCGATGAAGAGCGACTTAATTATATTAAAGAAAATTTTAAAATAAGAAATACATCCAATGATTTCCTAAAACCATTGGAAAACAATAAATATGATGTTGCTTTTGTACTGACACCGCCCTCGTCCCATATCCCTATAGCTATCGAACTGGCCAAAAGAGGAATAGACCTATTCATAGAAAAACCTATTTCAGCTAATTTAGAAGGTATAAATGAACTATTAGAATTGAAGAAAAAGAACAATTTAATAATCATGGTGGGATACAATCAAAGATTTAATATCGGTATCAAAGAAATAAAGCAGATATTGAATGAAGGTAAATTAGGTAAAATTTATTATATTCGCGCAGAAGTAGGGCAATACTTACCAGATTGGCGTCCATGGCAAGATTATAGAGAAAGTTATACTTCAATAAAAGAACTCGGCGGCGGGATCTTGTTAGATGGATCACACGAAATAGATTACGTTTTATGGCTTATAAACCGAGAGGTAGAGGACATAATGGGCTTATCAAATAAAGTTTCTAATATGGAAACAGATGTTGAGGATGTTGCTGAGATAATTTTCTGGTTTGATGATGGCTCCATTGGTAGTATTCATTTGGACATGCTAAATAGGAAATACACCCGATACGTCAAAATAATTGGCGAAAACGGAAGCGTTCAATACGACTTCAAATCCAAAATACTTGAATATTATAACATAAATAGCAATTACATTTTTAAGAAAATTTATGAAGATTATGATATAAATCAAACATATGTGGATGAAATAAAGCATTTTTTCTCAAGTAGGGAATTAAGAAAAGAGCCTCTGGCTTCCTTGGCGGAAAGTATAAGGGTCTTAAGTGCAATCCTAAAAATTAAGGAGTCAACTATTAATAATCAAGAGAAAAAGGCCAGAAAAGGTTTAAATGCAAAATGCACATAAAATTTAATATAGGAAAATGATTTTATGAGAGTTACTGCTATTATCCAAGCAAGAGTAGGATCCACACGGCTTTCTAAAAAAATTTTAAGAAAGATAAAAGGGAAAACCGTTTTGGAACATGTATTAAACAGGGTAAAAGCTGCCAAGAATATAAACAATGTAATAATAGCAACAACCTTAAACAGGGAGGATTTAGAGATTGTAAAAATCTGTTCAAATTTAGGAATTAGTGTGTATTGTGGGTCAGAGGATGATGTTCTTGATAGATACTATCAAGCGTCACGGATCTTTAACATAGAACATATAGTAAGAATAACCTCTGATTGCCCTTTAATTGACCCCGAAATAATAGACGCAGTAGTGGATTTATATTTTGCAAATGATGCTGATTATGCAACAAATGCCTTATTGGAGACGTTTCCGGATGGAGAAGATGTTGAGGTTATTAAGCATAGCGCCCTAAAAATGGCATGGGAAAATGCGCGGTTAATTTCGGAAAGGGAACATGTTACTCCTTACATAAAGAAAAACCCGCACCTGTTTAAAATAGTAAACCTTGAGCATAAGCCTAGTTTAGGAAATAAAAGGTGGACTCTCGATAGAGAAGAGGATTTCGAATTTATAAGGATTATTTATGATAACTTATACGACATAAATCCCTTGTTTGGCATGGAGGAGATTTTGCATTTTTTGGAAGAACATCCAGAGATAGAAAAGCTAAACAATGGGATAATCAGAAATGAGGGGTATTTAAAGTCACTGAGAGAAGATCAATCAAAAGGCCAACTTGGGTAATTAAGAGGATAAAAAAGTGCTATGAATATGGAGGGAATAAATTCTAAGCTAAAAAACCATAATGGTTTTGGCTTAGAATTAACATAATCTCTACTTTTCTAAAGTTTATGGAAAAAATAAAGAGAGGGGAAGAAAATAAATGGGAAAATCGCAAGATTTATATAAGAGAGCGAAGAAAATTATACCAGGAGGAGTTCAACTTTTTTCTAAAAGACCAGAAACGTTTTTACCAGAACTATGGCCTGCATACTATGAAAAAGCTAAAGGTTGTGAAGTCTGGGATTTAGATGGGAATAAATATATAGATATGAGCTTTATGGGAATTGGAGCATGCATATTAGGTTATTCAGATGAAGACGTAAACAGAGCTGTAAAATTGGCTATTGATAATGGATCCATGGCTACCTTAAATTGTCCTGAGGAAGTAGAACTTGCCGAATTATTATGCCAAATACATCCTTGGGCAGATATGGTGAGATATGCAAGAACTGGGGGAGAGGCTATGGCTATTGCGGTAAGAATTGCAAGAGCTACGACAGGAAAAGACCTAATTTTATTTTGTGGTTACCACGGTTGGCATGACTGGTATTTATCCGCGAATTTAGCAAACGATAAGGCTTTGAATGGCCACTTATTACCAGGATTAGACTCCGCTGGAGTTCCTAGAGCTTTAATAAATACAGCTATTCCATTTGAATATAACAAGATAGACGAATTTTTAAACTTGATAAGTAGATACAAGAAGAACATTGCCGCAGTAATTATGGAGCCAATTAGGAATTTCTATCCCAAAGAAGGGTTTTTAGAAACCATAAGAAGCTTAACCCAAGAAGAAAAAATAGTCTTGATTTTTGATGAGGTAAGCTCAGGGTGGAGATTAAATGTAGGGGGGGCGCATATTGTTTTTGGCATTGATCCAGACATAGCAGTATTTAGCAAAGGTATTAGTAATGGTTATCCTATGGCCGCAATAATAGGAAGATCTAGCATAATGGGTTCTGCAGAGAATAGCTTTATTAGTAGCACATATTGGACGGAAAGAATAGGGCCAACTGCAGCGTTAGCTACTATAAAGAAAATGAAAGAAAATGATGTTCCTAATCATTTAATACGGATTGGAAAAATCATTCAGGAAGAATGGAGGAATCTTGCAGGGAAGCATGATTTAAAAGTGGAAATTTCAGGCATTCCGCCTTTATCCCATTTTTCTTTTGATTATAAAGACCATTTAGTTCTAAAAACACTTTTCACTCAATTAATGCTTGAAAGAGGCTTTTTAGCCACAAATGCATTTTATGCTTCCCATGCTCATACAGAAAGGCATGTACAAGAATATTTAAAAGCTGTAGATGAAAGTTTTTATTTTGTGCGTGAAGCTATTGAAGAAGGAAATCCATACAAGTATCTAAAGGGGCCTGTTTGTCAATCTGGATTTAGGCGGCTAGCATAAAAATGGGTAAAATCAGTATTAAAAATAAGAGAATAGGAGAAGGGTCGCCCTGCTTTATCGTTGCAGAAGCGGGGGCCAATCATGATGGAAAATTAAGTCAAGCTAAAGCACTTGTTGACATAGCAGCTGAGGCCGGGGCGGATGCTATAAAATTTCAGATTTATTCTGCTGAGACTCTTTATTCTAAAAAGACACCGTCGCATTCAGGATACGATAAGAGGGTTTGGGATTTAATAAAAGAAATTGAAACACCAAGAGAGTGGATTCCAAGATTAAAAGAATACTGTGATAAGAAGGGAATAATCTTTTTTGCAACTCCCTTTGATTTCGAGGCAGTGGATGAACTCGACCCTTATGTAGAATTATTTAAAATTGCATCTTTTGAAATAGTAGATTTACCCCTCATAGAATACATCGCCTGGAAGGGAAAGCCAACTATTATTTCCACAGGGCTTGCAAATATGGAAGAAATCGAGGATGCTTTTCTAACGTTTACTAAAACAGGAAATGATAAACTCATTTTTCTTCAATGCGCGTCAGTATATCCTGCAACTCCCGATTTAATCAATTTAAAAAGCATGGATACAATGGCCAAATCCTTTGATGTTATTGTTGGACTTTCTGATCATTCTTTAGGAATTCATATTTCTGTGGCAGCAGTTGCAATGGGAGCAAAAGTAATAGAAAAGCACTTTACTATAAGTAGAAAATTGAAAGGGCCAGATCATCCTTTTGCCCTTGAGCCAGACGAGCTTAAAGAAATGATAAAACAGATTAGGGATGTTGAAAAAGCCTTAGGAGATGGGAAGAAGTTAGGGCCGCATCCTGAAGAGCTTGAAAATTTCGAAAAAGCAAGGAGAAGCATTCATGCCAAAGTAAACATCCCAAAAGGAACTAAAATTACTAAAGATATGCTCATCGTTAAAAGGCCAGGCTACGGAATAAAGCCGAAATTCATTGATTTGATAATTGGGAGAGAAGCAAAGAAAAATATAGAGGAGGATGAGTGGATAACTTGGGAAATGATATGAAAAAAATTAAATTTATAAATATTTTGGATTTGGATTCTTCAATTATAGAGTTGATAAGGCATTGGAGAAATTCTGATGTTGTTAGAAGATATATGTACAGATCTCATTATATCAGTAAAGAAGAGCACTTGAGATGGTTTGAAGGATTAAAACTAGAAAAGGGCAACAGGAAGGTTTGGATTATCTATTATGAAGATATACCTGTAGGAGTAATAAATCTGTTTAATATAGACTATGAAAACAAAATAACAGATTGGGGCTTTTACATTGGAGAGACTGCTTACAGAGGTTTAGGAATTGGTTCTATCTCTCTCTGGAGGCTGATGGAATATGTTTTTGACAAAATGAACTTTCACAAAATGTACACCTCTGTCTTGGAAAATAATTCTGACGCTTTAAATTTATATAAAAAATTTGGATTTAAAGAAGAGGGTAGATTAAGAAAACATATTTTTAAAGAAGGAAAATACATTGACGTGATACTCATCGGAATATTAAAGGAGGAATGGGAAGATGCAAGGAAATTGTTTTCAATTGAAAGTATAATGCTTGAAAGTCATGAAATTGAATAATTATTACATTTTTAGAGTCGATGCCAATTCAAGAATAGGTTTTGGTCATTTAACAAGATGCTTAGCTTTGGCCAAAGAAATAAACAATCAGGGTGGTAAAATAGTTTTTGCTAGTTGTTATCCAAAAGTGGTAAGAAAAATCGTTAACAATCTTAATTTTGATATAATTAATCTCAAAAATTGTACTCCTTTTTCAATGCAAGAACTTGATTTCTTGGTTAGTTCTCTTAACAAGATGAAATTTCCTAAAGCTTTTATTGTAGATTCTTATGAAGTTTCACCTGAGTATCTAAAGGAAATAAGAAAAGAGTTTCCTGAAATCTTAATAATCGCAATAGATGATTTGGGAGGGAAGGTATATCCGGTTAATATTCTAATAAATGGGAACCTTTATGCAGAGAAGTTAGATTATGTTGAACAAAAAAAGTTAGGGACAAAATTGCTATTAGGTCCACAATTTTTAATTCTTAGAGAAGAATTTCAAAAATGTCTTCCTCGTAAAATAAGAAACCAAGTTGAGGATATTCTTATTACTTTCGGCGGAAGCAATGACGCAGGACTAATTGAGAGAGTATTGCAGATTTTGGCAAATATGAATCTCGCCAAAGTAAAATTTCATTTGGTCTCAGGGTGTGGTTTTTCGAAAAGAGTAAAAGAAGAATTTATGAATTATTTAAATGTTATTTTTTATAGTACCCTAAGTGGAAGGGAAATGAGAGATTTAATGAAAAAAGCTGATCTCGCTATTTCTGCAGGGGGAAGTACTCTTTATGAGTTAGCAAAGTGCGGTGTTCCTACAATCGCGATACCCATAGCTGACAATCAAATTATGTTAACAGAAGAAATGGAAAAATGCGGGATAATTGATATCGTAAAATTTGACGATAATTTCCCGATAAACTTATCAGAAAAAATCTTATTGCATCTTAGTAGTAAAGAAAAAAGGGTAAAGATGCAAGAGAACGCTCTTGAAAAAATAAATGTGTGCGATACAGGTTTGATTGTAGAGGAAATTTTTAAGCAAAAAGTGCAAATTGAGCCTTATGAAGCTGGAAAAGCTGAAAGTCAGGGAGAGGAAGAATTAAATGTATAAAGAGGAAACAAATATTATCTGGGGGTATCCCTCTTTAAGAAAAGCTATTGGAGACGTGGATTTTGAAGACTCTTACAAGAAGGATATGAAAAAATTTCTTAAAAAAGCCAATATATATTTTAAAACAATTTATCCAATAGTCTCGAGGTTTAATTCTGTTGAGAAGAAAAGATTTGTATTTGTATCTTCTAAGTTTAGAGATCTTATTAAGGATCTAAACCAAGATGCCATGCTATTTGGGAGCCCGAAAGACATATTTTTCGTCTTAAAAAACCGGATTACTTATTATGATTACGTTAGGATAATGACTGAGTTATACAAAATTTTTTTTAAGCATGATCTAAATTTTGATAGTCTGGAATCTCAAAGATTAATAGAGGGTGTTGGCAATTTATTAGCGAAAATTTCTCCCGAGTTCCTAGTCGTATGGAATGATTCCTTGTTTTTAGAAAGATTTCTAATACACATAGCGAGAAAAATGGGAATTAGGAGCTTTTGCATACAACATGGCATTTTCTCTGAGAGAATTAATTTTAAATTATTAGATGGGCATTTCGCAGATTACATGTTTGTATGGGGCGAATCACAAGCAAAAATATACTTAAAAAACGGATATGACCGAGATAGATTAAAAATCCTTGGTTATCCTTTCAAAACAAATAAGGTGAAGGTCGATGAAACCAATAAAAATTCGGTTTGTATATTAGGAGAAGATTGGGAAAGGTATAAAGAAGAACTTGGAAAAAAGAAAAAAGAGATTTTTGAAAAAGCCTCTTCGATTTTAAGGTCAAAGGGCTTTAGAGTTTATTACAAACCGCATCCAGCTGAAAAAAGTGTTAATTACTATCCTGATAATGCAGAGGTCTTCAGATCATCAATAAATAATACCCTTAATCATTTCGACATTTTTATTTCTCTTACTTCTACTGCTTTGTTAGAGGCAAGCTTATATGGAAAAATTGCAATTCAAATTTATGATCCAGCTTTTAATCGTGAAAATTTCCAGGAAATTGGCTATGGTTATTCTATTAATGTTAAAGATATAGAATCTTTGCCTGAGTATATAAATTCTTTAAAATCACCCTTTAATGTTTTTCCAAGCAATATATTGGTGGTTAATAACATTGGGGAAAGATTTAAAAGCATTGTAAACAATTTATAGTTTGTATTCTTACCCTATCATGTCTGACATTTTCCCTGATTACGGCATTTCCGATGTGGCTTCTCCTTAGTAGCTTGGCCGTTGGTCTAAATCCTAATAGCCTCTACTGATTCGTGGAACTTGGGGTAGTGTCAAGACTTTTGATTCCATGAAAAGGTAGCCTCCCATGCTACTCTTTTTTGGAGTAGGAGCAGCAACAAAAGGAGGCTGAAATTATGTTACATGCAGGGATGGACATGCACAAGCTTTT
>Ga0315298_1011461_pt1 | contig 10393 bp, 17 predicted proteins | sample WHS_1_MG_FD_203077 | JGI IMG/M metagenome (GOLD analysis project Ga0315298, IMG submission 203077) | Extremophilic microbial mat communities from Washburn Hot Springs, YNP, Wyoming, USA - WHS_1_MG | ecosystem: Environmental > Aquatic > Thermal springs > Hot (42-90C) | place: USA: Wyoming...
CGCCACAGTGCAGCGTCCTACTTAGTACAGCAAGGCGTGTCCCTTATTGCCGTGGCCGCGTTGCTAGGGCATCGCACCTTGCAGATGACGAAGCGGTATAGTCACCTGGCCCCTGAACATTTGGCGGAACTCGGAAGCAAGCTGGATGATAAGTTAGGTGGTGCGCGATGAGTAACCCTGAACCGTTTGACGCTTGGCAGCCATTCAAGACTGTAAACGCGCTCAGTCCTGATATACCCAAACGCGGGCCGGATACTATCAGCCCTGCATGGGCGCTGGTGGGCCGCTTGCTTTATCGTGGTATCAATCTAAGCGTGCAGAATGGGGCAGTACAGGCCGAGCCACAAGACGCTCTTACAGACGACGATAAGGCCAGTATTCAGAAGTACACGCCGGAGCTTCTCGACATGCTGGGCGGCTCAGAACGGAAGTATGTGCCACTGGAAGAACACGCCGAACAGATACGCGCCCAAGTGTTGGTATATTTCGGCAGGGAACCCACTGCCAAGGAAACCGCCGAAGCCGTGAAGCAGGCCGATAAGCTGGCGGCATGGCTTGGGGTTGCGTGGTGTCCACCAGATACGCGCAAGGACTTTTGCGAGCGGTTGGAATCCCGAATCTATGACATGGGCCTGCTGTCCGTATGGTGGGGACTTGCTGGCGATATGCCCGCGCTCTTGGGACTTCTCAAACGGTTGCGCGATATGCAGGACGACGCCGCCCAAGGGCAGAAAGTAAAGGCAGCAATAGACAATGCCCGAAAACGTGAAGACGCCGAATGGCACGTTGTCGCCCAGGCTATCGGCAACATGGAATATCAGGCCAAAGAATTGAACAGCCCAAGGCTTGCCGAAGCTGCAAAGGTTATGCGGGCAATGCTCACCCCTGACAGGATGCGCCCGGAAGCCCTAGAGAAGGCCGGAATTAAGAAAAACGGCGATAAAGGGCGCGACATAAAGCACCGCCGCGAGAGAGCCACCGAGAAAGTCATGGTCACGCTGTATCAGCAGGGTAACTATGGAAAGCCGCATAATGCTGGACTAGAACTGGCAGACAAGGCTATTGAGCAGGCCAAGCGCGACGGGTGGACTATGAGCAGAAAAAGCGCCCCTCAAACTCTGGCGAGATGGTTCCGCGCAGCCGATAAAAAATCTGGCAAATAAGCGTTTAGCGCCAAACGCACGCTTTTAGTGCTAAACGCTCGTAATTAACTGTTTTTTATACGTTTTATCTATATACGCCCGACATTTTGCATTGCATTCTGATTGCACACCGCACGACGCGGCACTGCAAGAAAGGACACAATGCAATGATTATCGAAACTCAGAATTCACCCCAGCTTTACAGTGTAAATGCCCTTGTTGATTCCGAGCCTAAAGCCTTCACCCGTGGTGGAATCCGTCACTTAATCTTTCATCGCGGCGAAGAATTGGAGAGCGCCGGAGTGGTTATTCGCTTCGGGTCAAAGATCCTGATCGACAAATCAAAGCTGATCGAGTGGTTACGAGCTGGGAACGGCCGGAAGGTGGCTTGATATGGCCGCCCAAAAAAAAGCCCCCGGACGCGACCCGAGAGCTTCCCACAACACCATCGAATCCTATTCTACCAGCATCAAGGGAAGACGTGCCATAACACATTTGTGGACTGCATCCCGCGCCGTTCAGGGCGCTGCACTCACTTTAGACGATCGTGCGCTTATAGCCGAAGCCCTGGCGGAAATCTCGGGGGTGCTCAAATGAACGTGCTCACCACCGTTTTGATCATTACTGATGCAGCGCTGGTTATTCGCCTTGCATGGTGTGTATGGAGGGCGCCGCGATGAGCGACCCTATCCACCAATTCAGAAACGCGCTTGCAGATGCTGGCGTGATCCTTGCCCCGCATAGCCAGATCATTGCGGATGGCGCATTGCACCGAGTTCCCCTTGCCAACGACCGACCAGGCCAGCAAACAGGTTGGTATCGCCTACATTTTGACAGCCCTATCGCTGGCGCCGGTGGCGATTGGCGGCAGGGATTATCCATCCGGTGGACCATGCAGCGTCAATCAGCATTATCCGCCAAAGATCGTGAGGTTCTTCAGCAACGTATCAAACGGGAACAGACCGAAAGGCAGGCGGAGCTTGAAGCTCAACATAAGGAAGCCGCGAAGCGCGCCTTGTGGGTTTGGGATCAAGCTGAGCCAGCCGATCCAGATCATGAGTACCTTCGCCGGAAGCAAATCCGCCCTGGCATCGCCAGGCAACGTGGTGATCTGCTCATTCTGCCGATAATTGGCTTTGACGGCGATTTACGCGGGATTCAGACAATCGCCGAAGATGGTAGTAAACGCTTCACAAGAGGCATGGCAAAAATGGGTGCGTTTATCCGTGTGGCTGCGATGCCTGCACCGGACCGGCAAATGATCGTTTGCGAGGGCTGGGCCACTGCTTCCAGTGTCGCAGAGCTTTCGCCAGGCGCGTGTGTCATTGCTGCACTGGATGCTGGAAACCTTATGCATGTGGGCACAGAGGCACGGAAGCGGTTCCCCCGCATCGATCTGGTCATTGCTGCCGACGCTGATCCGGTGGGCATGGAAAAAGCAAAAGCTGCTGCCATCGCCGCAAGTGCAAAGTGGGTCTGGCCAAAATTCCCGAAGGATGCGCCAGCTGGCCTATCAGATTTTAATGATTGGGTTTGCTGGCGGCGCAATCAACGTGCGGAGGGTTCCCATGTTTGATGACGCTGATTGGACAAATGACGTGCCCTTTTCCTATGGCGCCGATGATCCAGAACCCGATCACGAGCAGACTGATGGCGCTGAGGATGCTCTGCCGGAATCGGAGCCAGCTATGGACTTCCCGCGCGTATCCATCGCGGACATTTACAGTTCGTCCAGCCCTGAACCTGCCTTTATCTGGGCGGGAAGGATACCGCTTGGGCACGTCACTCTTTTGGGCGCACATGGGGGCGTAGGCAAGTCGATGATGGCCTTGCAGCTTGCCGTTGCCGTCTGCCTGGGGGCTGACTTTCTGGGTGCTTCCACCGAGCAGGGACGGGTGTTGTTCTTCTCTGGCGAAGATGGTGCGGCAGTGCTCCGTCACCGCCTGGGATATATCGCTCAACACTTTAACGCTGGCCCTGAACGCCTTGCGAAGTCACTCACGATATTGGACGCCACAGAGGAGCCCGCTCTGTATCGAGAAGTTTCCCAGTTCGGCATCAAAACCGGGGAACCGACGCCGGGGTTTAACCGACTGGTGGAGATCATCGCGGAGGTGCGCCCCTCTCTGATTATTGTGGACAACGCATCAGATGTTTTTGAGGCATCCGAAAATGACCGGGCATCCGTTCGGGGATTCATGCGCTCTCTGCGGCGACTGTTCCCAGCCGGAACCGAGCCACCCGCCATGTTGTTGCTTGCGCATATCCAGAAACAGGCCGTGGGTGGCCGTGGTTCTGAAAGCTATTCAGGATCTACAGCCTGGCATAACAGCGCACGCTCCAGATTGGCCCTCACCGCTGACCGGGACGACCCGACGCGCCTCACTCTTTCGCATGACAAACTGAATCTGGGTCCACGAACCGCCGAGCCGTTGCGTCTAGTGCGCTCTCACACGGGCTTACTCATGGTGGATGAAGGCACCCACGACGCTGAGGGCGAACCAACCGAGCCGCCACAAACGGCGCTGCTGCGAGTGCTGGGCGACTTTAACCGCCGTGGCGAGCATGTATCAGCCGAGCAGTCAGCACATACCAACGCATGGAAGCTATGCCGCCCAGAGCCATCATTCCCTAAGCGGGCCTATCCAGTTGCCGGGCCATTATTCGCTACTCTCCGCCAAATGGAACGCGACGGGCTTATTGAGAAAGGCACCTACACCAACGCCTACCGGAAAGACAGGCAGGAATGGTTACTCACCGCCAAAGGATGGGATGCAATCGGGGAATCTGCGCCAACCGCGCCAACCGCGCCAACGTATGGGGACGGCGCACTTGACGCAGACAGCACCAGCGTTGCGCCAACCGCGCCAACGTATGGTGCAGGGGGTATGGGGGATTTTTTAGCGCAAGACGTTGGCGCAAATCTTCCCGGTTCACCTATGGCGGAAAAATCCACTTGCGCCCGTTGCGATGGTGAAGGGTGCGAGTTTTGCCAGTCTGAGGAGGGGGCCAGCCAATGAAAACTATCGAGCAAATCCTTGGTGGCAAAAAGGTCACCAAAGCGGAATATCACCAGGCCATGCGGTCCATCGAATGGATCCCCGCAAAGGCTACCTTGCACGGTGTTCTGGTGGATGGGGTCCTGCACAGATGGGATGACGTTACCAAGCCAGTGCGTGTCATGACGTTGAAATATGCTCATGGCGGGTATTTCTCCCGCGAAGTGCTTCCAGTCGATTTGATGCTGTACGACATCGATATTGGGCTTGTGGCTGGTGAGTGGGCTTTCCTGCGGCACCAGTCCAGCACATACAAGAAGCGTGGTGGCTGGTGTCTGCCCGACTACGACGATCCGAAAGAGGCGGAGTATCACGTTACTCATGGATACCCGCATCGCTACGCTCACCTTTACCGATTACCGCAGCTAGTCACGAAATTTGAACAGGAGCAACACCAATGAAAACAAGGTCAAACGCAGAACGCCAGTCATCCACCCTGGCGGAAATCCATCAGGCTCTTGTGGCGGCTCAGGAGGCTTTCGATCAGAACAACCGCGATGACCTGGAGGAATGTTTGATGACCGCAGGCTTTGCTCTTTGCCACCTGCTACCCGACGAGCTTGTGGAAAGCTCACCCGATATATGGTTCGCCTGATGAAGCGCCGGAACTCAGGACCAGCAATTCCAAAGGGCTATATGGATGCTTTGGCGCGATTGTGCGGCAACCCGCCCAGCCAAGCCCCCAAACAGCCCCCACAGCGCACGCAATCCACCGAGGCGCTGCTACCGTACCACCCGCAGGTAAAACCGCCATGTGAGCCATATTCATCAGGAACGGTTCCTGCTATTTATTTGCAAGAGATATGCCCAAGGAATTTCATTCATGATGAGGAGGAGGCGGCAGAATGAATGACAGTAAAATAGTGGGAATTACTGAACCCCGCCGACCACCCAATGCCGGGAAAGGTCGAGTGAAGGGCACCCCGAACAAAGTCACCGCCGATGTGCGGGAGATGGTCCTTGGTGCTCTGGAGCAGGCTGGCGGTCAGCAATGGTTGGCAAAGCAAGCCGATGAGAACCCTACGGCTTTTATGGCGTTACTCGGAAAGTTACTGCCCAAGCAGATTGATCTTGATGCCAGCATCACCGCCTCTGAGCCTATTACCGAAATCCGGCGCACTATCGTTGACCCTGGAGAGCACCATGACCGATAAAAAAGCGGACCCAAATCGGAGCCAACGGGGAACTTTTTTGCCGGGTAATTGCGCCAATCCGGGCGGCAGACCTAGGGGTTCTCGCAATGCCATCCCTATGACCATTCGTGATGGCATCGAGGAAGCCTATCACCAGCTTGGTGGTATTTCATGGCTGGTACAGTTAGGGCAAAACGACCCGAAAGCGTTTGCTGCTCTGCTTTCAAAGTTACTCCCTGCAACCCAGCCCGAAGGTGGAGAGATGACTATCCGTGTTATTGGCGGGTTTCCCACTTCACACGGCGAGGACCACCACCATGAAGACTAAAGTTGCACGCGCAATGGTCAGCGCATTGTTGGACGATGACCCAGCGCCGAGAGATGCGGCAGAACATAAGCTGCTGGCGGATATGGCTACTAAGACACGAAGGGAAAACCTGGCTGATTTGCTGCAATCACTTGGACGTGAGGGGTTGCGCGGTTGGGTTGAAGCGTTGCTCCAAACGGCGACGGAATCCCCTGCAACCGCCCAGGCTGCTGCTGATAGTTGGCTGGAATCCCTTGAGCCCGTCCTGATGGCGGCTGGGATGATGCTTCGGGAACAGGTGCATTGATGGTCGCAGAATCCTACATAAAACCCGTCAAAAATTCACATATCACTTTGATATATTTTAGTTTTTGCAGTAACCTACACTTAGCTACCAAGGGGAATCATCATGGCCTTTAAATCCATTATCGACATCGATATCAACGATGAAAAATTCAAATCCTTTCTGGAGTCCTTCCAGCGGTACAGTGAAGAAGCTGAAAAGGCCCCCGAAGATTGGCACCGCCTGGCTGAATCCATATCCGGCGCTGAAAAACGGGTGCGCGGTTTCGGTAGTTCTCAGAACAAAGCGTTCAGTGAGAGCGGCAGACACGTTAACGACGCCTCTCGGGCGTTGCGGGGGTATAGCGGATCAGCAGGGCAAGCCAACGCATCTGTGACCGCGATAAGCACCAGCCTGGGCAAGACGAACCGCCATCAGAAGTCCTTTATTGAAAGCGTCAGAAAAGGCAGCTCCGGATTAAAAAACTTCTCGGTGGATGCTGCCGCGTCGGCTCTGGGCTTGGATGAGCTTGCTGGACCTCTGGCAGGGGTTGCAATAGGGATAACGGCCATTGCTGCCGCTGCCGCAAAAGCCGCGCTGGGGCTGGATAAGCTCACCGCCTCCAAAGCCAAGAACGCCAAGGAAATGGGCATGACGATTGCCCAGCAGCAGGCATTCCAGAATTACGGGTCGCAGATGTTTGAGAATCCGGATGCGGCTGCGGCGGCCATGTACCGGGCCAAAATGAACCCTCAGGATCGTCAGCCGTTGCTTGCAGCGGGGATGACCGAGCAGCAGATTGAAAGCCAAAGTGTTCCGCAGGCGCTGTTCACCTACGCTAAGGACATCCGCGCCAAGCTCAAGGCCGTACCCGCAGCAGAACGGGGTGCGCTGTGGCAGTCATACGGGGCTGATAAGATGCTGGGCGGCACTGGCGCGATGGGGTTGTTGCTCAATACCCATTCCAAGCATATAAATGACTACCTTGGCGAGTACAAAAAGCACAAGCACGCTTATGACATCAGCATGAAAACGGCCCACAATGCTGTACGCACTTCCCAAGCCGCCAGCGAGCTCAGATCCAAAGTTACCACCAATCTGGAAAACGTCGCCGCATCCAAACCTGCTACAGCGGCATCGCTAGGCGTCATACGGGGCGGCAGAGCCGCAGTCAACGGCATTGATTGGGCAGCAACGTCATTCGCTTCCAAGATTGAACAGGCTGGCGGAGTGCTGATAAGCGACGCGGAAAAGGCAGGCAACGCCATTGGCACCGCGCTTCATAAAGCGGCAGGCTGGGCAGAGAAAAAAGCAGGATTGGTAAGCCCTATCGGTAAAGCCTACGCCAAGACCTACGGCTACCAAGACAATAACCCGTTTGACCTGATGCCTGGTGGCAAGTTGGCCAAGTTTCCCACGCAAACAGCAGGCATTCAGGCTGCAGCGCAACTGCTTCGCAAGCATTACAACGGCCAGTCAATCGCGCAGATGGCGAAAACCTACGCTGGGGCAAAGCTGGGCACCCCACAAGCAAACGATTGGCAAACTTCGGCATTGAAACACATGCCCATGAATTACAACCTGAACACCCCCATAGACTTTGATAAGCGCAAGTTGATGGTCGATTTCCTGCAGGGGTTACGGCGCGGGGAGAACAGCATCCCGCATGGTGTTTTGCCGATTAAAAAGGCGGTTGATACGATGCCTTATTACAAGGGGCAGGCAACCCGCCCCACTCCGGCGCAGCAGTTGCACCCTGCCGCATCCACCCATAAGCAGATCCACGACGCGGCCAAGCAGGGGATTATGGAGGGTATGGGCAACGTGCATATTCACATACACACAACCGGCTCTGGGCAAGTTGGGAAGGTCGCCGTAGCCGCACATGCAGCGGGTCGATAATCGCCCGACTTGACCGCCAGCTAAACCGCGACTAATCTCTACCACATGGTGCTCAAAACACCTCATTGGCGGATCACCGCCCCGTCAGTCATGCGGATATTTTTACGCCCGGAATCCGCCTGGGCGTGTCCTCTATGGCCGGGGGTGGCCGGAATACAATACCCGCGAGGGAAATACGTCCGGTAGCCCAATGACTACTTTTGAGCCCCTGGCCGCCTGAGTCTTTCAGGCACTACGCACAGAGGGCTTAATCATGGAAAAAACACAGAATCGTACATACGGTGAGTTCGGCACTCGGTTATTTGATGCCTACCACGTCTCCAAAAATCCAGAAGGACTGACAGCCGGCCAACTGAACGGCCATCTACAGGTCGCCAGAGAAACTAATTATGGCCTGTTTGCGAACATCAATAGTTTGGGGCAGATACTCATGCATACCCGCAGCAATAGAGATGCCTGGGATGAAGCCACGCTATTTGATTTTGGGTCTCTGCTGGCTTCTCTCGGTGGCGTCGGGTGTCTCATTGATGGAATCACCGAAGATTTGCAGCACCATATCAATGCGCTGAACGCGAACAAGGAGGGTTGATCATGCATTACACACCATGTCATGAAACGATCTACAAAGCGCGGGAAGCGGCCAACCATCCCGATGGACACACCACGGAGGATCTGGCTCGCCTTGCGGACGCCATGCGCTCAGCCAACTTGAGTTTGTGGAACTCGGTCAGTGCCATCAGTCTGGCAATGATAGAATCCAAGGACAACATAGATATCTGGAACGAGGGCACTCTTTACGGCATTGGCGAAGGGCTCGCGGTATTCTCCGATTTGGCAATGGGTATCAGCTTTACGCTGGACTCGCTCACCAATGAAATGACCCGGCGCAGAGGCGGTGCAAAATGATTATCACCGCAGCCGATCATGCAGAAGGACTACAGAACCGCATCAACCGGATCCGCGTCATGGTGCGATTACTGACCACAGACAGCGCATATAACGAGCTTGGCAAGAATGACCTTGCCTATGCCCTGGATGCTGTTGAGAACGCGCTGGAAGATGCCTGTCATTGCTCTGGGGTGCTTACCGAGATGGTGACGCACGCGAAACTGTAATCACATACGGCCCGGCCCCTGCACCAGCTTGGTCAGGGGGTTTTATTTGGCTGGCTCAGCATGGGGATTGCCTCGGATCACCGGAGGCTCGATATTATGAGCAATAATTAGAAGCGAAGGAGATCTGGGGAAAGGGTGGGGGGTTGATCGTGCGCATCTGATGAACTACAGTTTAGAACATGAAAAAACGCAAAAACTCACAGGTACGTTATGCTTTCTTGCGGGGTGTCGGGTCAGTTCTGGAAATTGGCCCTGCGCACAGTCAGGGGTATCGCGGCCTTTATCGGGAGCCGCCATCAGCGCGTGATGCTCTGTATGGAGACTGGAACTCCGTAGGCGCAAGTCTTCAGGCTGCTATAGAGAAGGCTTCCTGTGGCTCGAAAGCCTAGTCCTAAACAAACAGTCAAAGCACCCCCAGTAAGCCCATCACCCAGCGCCATACAGGGGCTCTCTGCCCAATTTCAAGGAGTAGCTCTCCAGCAGCAATATTCCGGCCCTATTCCTCCCCCAGATATGATGGCGAGATATGCGCCGGAAATCCGAGAGGTTATCTTGCGAATGGCTGAAGAGGAGCAATCGCAACGTAATACACGCCTTAATAAAGCGTTAGAAGCAGACGTCGAAGACCGTAGAATGCTGCGCAAAATTGAATCCAGAGGGCAACTGTACGGCTTTGCCATAGGAATAGCTGGGCTTATTGCAACAGTTGTGATGGCCTTTAAGGACCAAGCATTAGCGGCTTCAGTTATAGGAGCTGTGGATTTGGTCGCATTGGTATCGGTGTTTGTTACGGGCCGCCTTGCCAATCGCGAGCGACCCCAAAACGAAGTGAAAAAATCGTAAAATAAAAAACTTGTCCGGAAACAGAAGGCATAGCCCGCGACGCGCCATTGCTGAACCCCCCGCGTCTCTGGACGCACCCGGCACCAGCAACACCCCATCCACTAGTGACGCACGGCCTGAGCCTCTTCTATCAGTGCATCTATCAAGGCCAGTAACTGCAGATCTTCAAAACGCATAGTGTGGCCGCAAACCATGCATACGATCAGGTCATCACGGTTTTCAAATTTTTCGCCGCCGCACTTTGGACAATGCAATTCTTTGGAGTCTGTCATGATTCCACCGTATTGATCTAGGGATGCTGTTACCGTAACGACTACCTTGCGCCTGGACGTGGGCAGCACCAGCATGACATGCGTTGATGCAGTCACGGTAACGAATCCTTGGGGGAATGACTTACAAAAGGCACCCAAACGGCACAACACACCACGACAAAGCAGGGCGGCTTGTGGTTTGATTATTTTAATGTGCCGCGTTGTGAAGCGTTGCCGTTTATTGGATTAAACCCGACTGTTAATCACTAGGTCGGCAGTTCGAGCCTGTCCCGGGGAGCCAAAAGAATCAAGCATCCAGGTTATAGCCTGGGTGCTTTTTTTGTTTTATTGACTATTG
>Ga0315298_1011463_pt1 | contig 10390 bp, 9 predicted proteins | sample WHS_1_MG_FD_203077 | JGI IMG/M metagenome (GOLD analysis project Ga0315298, IMG submission 203077) | Extremophilic microbial mat communities from Washburn Hot Springs, YNP, Wyoming, USA - WHS_1_MG | ecosystem: Environmental > Aquatic > Thermal springs > Hot (42-90C) | place: USA: Wyoming...
ACTTGCTACGGAGGCCGGGTGCAGCAGCCGCTCAATGGCTTCCCAGGCGATGCCGCCGGTGACCACCAACAGAAAGACGGCGTTCGCCAGCGCCGCGAGAATGGACGAACTGCGTAGTCCATAGGTAAATCGCCCCGAAGGGGGGCGGTTGGCGAGGGCACTCGCTCCCCAGGCCATGAGCAGCCCCAGAACGTCACTGAGGTTATGGCCGGCATCTGCCAGCAGCGCGAGGGAATGCCCAAGCACCCCGAACACCGCCTCGGTCAATACGAAGCTCAGATTGAGTCCAATGCCGATCGCAAAAGCACGGCCATTCACGGGGGCATGACCATGTGCTCCATGGCGGTGCCCGTGATCATGAGGGGGCGCATGGGTATGCGGGGATTCTGCATGATCGGTGTGGTTGTGTGCCATATGGCATTCCTCCGCGTTTTGGTTGAATATGACTCATTAAAAGCCCTGGCGCCACTGCCGGGATCTGGATATGCCTCTGGCCGATAGTCAGCGCCTTTTGCATCTGCTGGATCATCCTATGGAGGGAGACGTATGAAAAAATCAGGTTTCGTGGTCATGGTCGGTTTGCTTCTCGGGGCGGGCGCGGGTTGCGCCGTATACCCCACCGGCTATGATTATTATGCTTATGGGGGCCAAGGGTATTACAGCGGTTACCCTGCGGTTGGCTACTGGTATCCACCTGGTGCTTACGCTCGGTACTACACCCCGCAATTATATTTTCAGACCCAACTGTGGAACTACTATCCACGGTCCTATTATTACCGTTATTTTGCGGCGCCGCCGCCCCTGCGCCGCGGCATACCGCTGCCGCCCAGACCGCCCGTGGGTGTACCTTTGCCGCCGCCACCGCGCGTACCCATGGGTGCGCCGGGGGGATTCGTTTCACCTCCTCCGCAGGCTTTCCCAGGGTACAGGGCGCCGGGCCCGGAAGGGCAGCGGCCACGCTTCGCGCCACCTCCACAGCGCCCCGGGCAGCATTCAGATCGGGGGCCTCCGGACAAGTCGCGGCGGCCACAAGGCGGTCCCTGATGTCCTTCTGGATAGCCCAGTGCTTTGTCTGGACATGGCCGTCACCATTTGTCACTCGTAATGGGTAATCTGTTCTGTTAGAGTGCGCTTGCCGTCATGCCTCAGTCTGCATGACGCGCGTCGCACTGGTCCCTACCTTTATGAAGCGTCTGCCATAGACTGGCGCCCTTGTGGCGAGGCCGGTGTTTTCGGAGTAAAACTTATGTCGTCTTTTGAATCTCTGGGTCTTTCTGAGCCTATCTGGCGTGCGGCTGCCGAACGTGGCTACACCAGTCCCACCCCTATTCAGGAACAGGCCATCCCGGTAGTCATGTCCGGTGTCGACCTGCTGGCGGGCGCACAGACGGGTACCGGCAAGACTGCTGCGTTTGCCATGCCCATCCTGCACAAACTGGCGGCTACTTCAGGTAGCGCGTCATGCGCTCCTTCCAGTGTGCGTGCGCTGATTCTGGTTCCCACCCGCGAACTGGCGGCGCAGGTGGAGGCGAGCGTGCAATTGTACGGGCGCTATCTTCCCCTGCGCTCCCTGGTGCTCATCGGTGGGGTCAAGATCAATCCCCAGATGCAGAAACTGCGCCGCAGCGTGGATGTCCTGGTAGCCACCCCCGGTCGCCTGCTGGATCATATCCAGCAGCGCAGTGTCGACCTCTCTCACGTCGAAATTCTGGTGCTTGACGAAGCCGATCGCATGCTCGACATGGGCTTTATTCGTGATATCCGGCGCATCCTTGCGGTATTGCCGAAAAAACGCCAGAACCTGCTGTTCTCGGCGACGTTCTCGCCGGAAATCCGTGGGCTGGCCGATGGCCTGCTGAACAACCCGACCAGTGTTGAGGTCGCGGCGCGCAATGCTACTGCCGATAATGTCGCCCAGCGGGTTTTTGCCGTCGATCAGGACCGCAAACGCGAGCTTCTTTCCCATCTGATCGAAGAACATCAATGGGGGCAGGTGCTGGTTTTCACTCGCACCAAGCATGGTGCCGACCGCCTTGCCAGGCACTTATCGCAGGATGGCATGCAGGCTATGGCAATCCATGGCGATAAGAGCCAGGGCGCCCGTACCCGCGCCCTGGCGGAGTTCAAGGAAGGCAAAGTGCAGGTCCTGGTGGCGACGGATATCGCTGCCCGCGGTATCGACATCAGCGAGCTGCCCCACGTGGTGAACTTTGAACTTCCCCATGTGCCGGAAGATTATGTCCATCGTATCGGGCGGACCGGTCGCGCCGGTAACAACGGCCAGGCCGTATCGCTGGTGAGCAGCGAGGAGCGTAAGCAGTTACAGGATGTGGAGAAGCTCCTGCGTCGCTCCTTTGACCGGGAGATCGTCGTCGGTTTCGAGCCGCGACAGTCTTTCTCCGGTCATGCACCGTCAGGGGTGCCGCGTCGTCCGGCTCAGGCCGCAGGGCGGGGTCGGCCCGGTTCAGGAGCGGTGCCTTCGGGTCGTGCCCGCCGCGCCTGAGAACATGATTCTTCCCATCCTGTACTGACGGGGTTATTTTGGTGTGCAACGCCTTGGCATTCCGCCAGGGCTTGCGCCACAATAAGCGGACGATGGGCGTGTCCGGGCAAAAGGCAGGTATGGACGAAGACAAGGTATCCTCCCGTGTCCTGGTAGTGGAGGATGAGGAAGGCATTCAGGAACTTCTGCGCGTTACCTTGGAGCGTAATGGCTTTGACGTTCGCTGTGAGGGCAGCGTCGAATCGGCGGAAGCGGTACTCCAGACCTGGGGGCCGCAGTTGCTGGTGCTCGACTGGATGCTTCCCGGCAAAAATGGCTTGGCATGGTGCCGTATGCTGCGCCGTCGTGAAGAGACCCGGAAGCTGCCCATCATCCTCCTTACCGCGCGCGGTGAAGAGGGTGACAGGGTGCATGGTCTGGAATCAGGTGCGGATGATTATCTGGCCAAACCCTTTTCTCCGCGGGAGCTGGTGGCGCGGGTCAATGCCCTGCTGCGGCGCAGTTACGGTGGTACGGCGGCGGGCCGGGTACGGCTTGGCGATCTGCAGGTGGATCTGCGCGCGCATCGGGTCTACGCCGGTGAGGTACAGGTTCATCTCGGGCCTACCGAATTTCGTCTTTTGCGTCTTTTTGTGACCAACCCGGAACGGGTCTTTTCGCGGGATATGCTGCTCGATCAGATCTGGGGGCGGCAGAGTTTTGTTGAAGAGCGCACGGTCGACGTCCACATTCGCCGCTTGCGCCGGGGGCTGGAGCACCACGGTTACGCCCAGATCATCGAAACTGTCAGGGGCGAAGGCTATCGCTGTAGCGCCTTGGGTTTCCAGCGGGAAGTAGTGGACGAGCGATGACTGGTGAGACAGTTTTTGCGCGTTCAGCAGGCCGCAGCACACCCCGGCATATCTTTCCGGCGTGAAGTACCTCCGTGCCTGGTTTTACCCCTTGGCGCTCTGGGCGTTGATTCCGATTTTTCTGGCCGCCGATGATCTGCACGCCTGGTCCTACCTCCCACTGGTGATCATCGCTTTCTTGCTGGCACTCTGGGTCGGATGGCATCGCCAGCAATCCCTGAATTTCAGCGCTTGGTTCCGTAACCCGTATACCTCGTTGCCACCGCTGGCGGGGGGGATATGGGAGGAGACCTTTGCCGAGGGCTACCACTGGCGACGTGATCAGGAGGCGCAGCACCGCCAGCTCAGTGCCCAGATCGTACAGTTGCGTGACGCCTTGCAGGCGATGCCCGACGTTGTGGTATTGATGGACGAGCGTGGCCAATTGCTCTGGGTGAATCCTTCGGGTATCCGCTTGCTGCAACTGCAATGGCCCGATGACGCGGGTAAGCCGCTGGCTTTCTGGCTGCGAACTCCGCATCTGCGCGCCTTTCTCGCCGGCGAAGGGCCACCCAGCCTGCAGCTCCCGGCCCCGGCAGATGCACAACAGATTTTGGAGGGCATGCGCTATCCCCTCGCCGATGCGGGTGCTTTGGTTATCTTCCGGGATGTGACCCGTATCCGTCAGCTTGAACAGGTCCGTCAGGACTTCGTAGCCAATGTCTCCCATGAGTTGCGCAGCCCGCTGACGGTAGTGCGCGGTTTCCTGGAAAACATGCTGGACAGTCCTATCGCTGCCGACGATGAGGTGAGTAGTCAACTCCGTCTCATGGAACAGCAGACGCTGCGCATGCAGTCTTTGGTCGAAGACTTGCTGTCTCTGGCACGTATGGAGGCCGCCGAGGCGAATCCGGAACACTGCGAAACGCTCATGATCGCGACTATGATACACAACACGCTGGATACCCTGGCGCCCGCCATAGTGCAAAAACGGTTGCAGATCGACACGGCGCTGGATGGCGACTTGGGCATTTTCGCAGAAACCATCGATCTGACCAGTATCATCCGAAACTTGTTGGAAAACGCCATCAAATATACCCCGGCAGACCGCGCCGTCAACGTGCGCTGGGAGCGTCGCTCGGGCGATCTGCGTTTGGTGGTGCAGGATACCGGTGATGGTATCGCTGCCGAGCACTTGCAGCGTATCACCGAGCGTTTTTATCGGGTGGACAAAGGTCGCTCCCGACGCATGGGAGGTACGGGGCTGGGATTGGCCATTGTCCGTCACGCTGTCGAGCGTTATCAGGGGCATCTGGAAGTGACTAGTGAAGTGGGTAAGGGAACCACTTTTACTGCGCATTTTCCGCCCCATCTCGCCCGCAGTTTTCCCTCCGACTCCGCAGTGTCATAAAACGGTAATAAAACCTTGCTATAGTCCCTATGCAGCTTTTAACTAAACCTGTATAGGGGGCGTGATATGATGAAGACCAAGGGTGTGGCTTTTGTGTTGGGCGTGATGAGCCTGGGTGTAGCAGGGCTGGCGCAGGCGGAGACCATTTCCGCCGCAGGTGGCACGGCCATTTATCCCGTCCTGTCCAAATGGGCGGAAACTTACAAACAGAAAACCGGCATCATGGTGAATTATCAGGCCATCGGTTCTGGTGGCGGGATTGCCCAAATCAAGGCAAAAACCGTCGCTTTCGCCAACAGCGACATGCCTCTCCAGCCTGAATACCTCAACAAAGACCATCTCGTCCAGTTTCCGGCTGTGATTATTGGCATTACCCCCGTCGTGAATGTCCCCGGTATAAAGCCCGGTGAACTGACCTTCAACGGCACCGTGCTCACCGGTATTTACCTGGGCAAGATCAAGAAATGGAACGACGCAGCCATTGCCGACCTCAATAAGGGCGTTAAGCTGCCGGATATGAATATCACGGTGGTCCATCGTTCTGACGGTTCCGGCACCACCTTCAACTTTACCAATTATCTAGCCAAGGTCAGCCCGGAATGGAAGCAACGTGTAGGTGATAACACGGCTGTTTCCTGGCCCGTCGGTGTGGGTGGCAAGGGTAATGCGGGCGTCGCTGCATATGTACAACGGATTCCTGGTGCCATCGGCTACGTGGAATATGCCTACGCCAAGGAAAACCACCTGGCTTACGGCAAAATGATCAATGCCGCGGGCAAAGTGGTGGCCCCTGATCTGGCTACTTTCCAGGCCGCTGCGGCGAATGCGGACTTTACCAAGGTGGAGGATTTCTACATGATTCTCACCAACCAGGCGGGTGCCCAGAGTTGGCCCATTTCCGCTGCGACTTACATCCTGATGCGCCAGGATGCCGATAAGGCGGTCAATGCCGGAGTCCTGGCGTTTTCGCGCTGGTTCCTGACAGCCCCGCAGGCGCAAGCAGAAGCCAGGAGCCTGGATTATGTGCCATTACCAAAAACTACGGTGACGCAGATTGAGACGTACTGGAAAAGGAATCTGGGCCAGTGAGCTGAGATATGGAAGATACCCGCGACGCAGAGTTGGGAGTGCGGATGGTGGTGCCGTCCCCCGCTGTGCCACCTCGCCATAGTCCTGCGCGACCGCGACGCTTGCATGCCATGGATCGGAGCTTCCGCGGACTGACGGCCGGACTCGCCTTTTTGGTCCTGCTCCTGCTGGTCGGGGTGGCATTGTCCCTTTTTTTGCGCGGGTGGGAAGCTTTTCATCGGTTTGGCTTCGCTTTTTTCTGGAGTGACACCTGGGATCCGGTTACCGAGAACTTCGGCGCTCTGGTACCGATTTATGGAACTTTGGTCAGCTCCGTGATCGCCCTGCTGATCGCCGTGCCCATCAGTTTCGGCATCGCGTTATTTATCAGTGAACTCGCACCCGAATGGTTACGCCAACCGGTCGGCAGCGCCATTGAACTGCTGGCGGGTATCCCCAGTATCATCTTCGGCATGTGGGGTCTTTTCGTCTTTGCGCCGGTTTTGGGCAGTGCAGAGCCTTGGCTCAATGACCATCTGGGTGCTCTGCCCGGTATCGGGGCACTGTTTCGCGGTCCGCCGATGGGCATTGGTATGCTGACTGCCGGTATTATTCTGGCCATCATGGTGATCCCCTTTATTTCCGCGATCATGCGCGATGTTTTTCTGGTTGTGCCAGAGATGCTCAAAGAGTCGGCCTATGGCCTGGGTGCCACGACTTGGGAAGTGGCACGCCATGTGGTTCTCCCTTATACCCGTACGGCGGTAGTCGGCGGGGTGTTCCTTGGTCTGGGTCGTGCCCTTGGTGAAACCATGGCGGTAACCTTTGTGATCGGTAATGCCCACGACCTCCATATCTCTTTGCTCGACGCCGGAAACTCCATCGCCGCCGCGCTGGCGAACGAGTTTGCGGAGGCCTTTTCACCCATGTACAAGTCGGCGCTCATGGCCTTGGGTTTCATTCTCTTCATCATTACCTTCGTGGTGCTGGTGCTGGCCAAACTGATGCTCTGGCGTCTCGGTCGGGGACAAGGGAAGGTGGGTTTATGAATACGGCCAGGAACGCCCATTATCTGCGTCGTCGCTTCTGGAATATCTTCAATCTGGGTATGGCCACGGCAACGACGCTGTTTGGCCTCTTCTGGCTGGTGTGGATTCTTTGGACCACTCTCTCTTATGGTGCTGGCGCCCTCAACCTGGAACTGTTTACAGGCGACACGCCGGCGCCTGGCAGTATCGGGGGCTTGCGCAATGCCTTCGTGGGCAGCCTCCTGATGATCGGCGTGGCGGTGATGATTGGTACCCCTGTGGGAATCCTGGCCGGCACCTATCTCGCGGAGTTTGCGCAAGGCAGCCGACTTGCGGCAGTCATCCGTTTTTTTAATGACATTCTGCTCAGCGCACCATCCATCGTGATCGGTCTGTTTATTTACGCAGTGGTGGTGGTGCCCATGGGGAGTTTCTCGGGTCTTGCCGGGGCCTTGTCGCTGGCTATTTTGCTTTTACCGGTCGTCCTGCGCACTACGGATGAGATGCTGGGCATGGTCCCCGGCACTATGCGCGAGGCGGCTCTGGCCCTGGGGGCGCCTCACTGGAAGATGATCGTTCAGGTGAGTTATCGGGCCGCACGTTCTGGTATACTCACCGGGGTTCTGCTGGCGGTGGCGAGAATCAGTGGCGAGACCGCACCACTGCTGTTCACGGCGCTTAGTAATCAGTTTTTCAGCACGAATCTGGACAAGCCGATCGCCAATGTCCCGGTAGTCATTTTTCAATTTGCCATGAGTCCCTATCCAGAATGGCAGCATCTGGCCTGGGCGGGCGCGTTGATAGCTGCCATGGCTGTGCTAGTCTTGAGCCTTGTTTCCCGCTTCCTTATCAAAGACAGGAGCCCGCGTTGATGTCGGAACCCCAGAAAACCAAAATATCCGTCCGCCACCTGGACTTTTTTTATGGGAGCAACAAGGCCCTCATAGATATCAATCTGGAAATACCTGAGAATCAGGTGACCGCGTTCATCGGGCCGTCGGGCTGCGGCAAGTCGACGCTTCTGCGGGTATTTAATCGCATGTATTCTCTATACCCTGGGCAACGGGCGACCGGCGAAGTACTGCTGGATGGTGAGAATATTCTCGCTCCCGGCATGGATGTGAACATGCTGCGCGCTAAAATCGGCATGGTATTTCAGAAACCAACGCCTTTCCCCATGTCCATCTATGACAATATCGCCTTTGGCATCAAACTTTATGAAAAATTACGCAAGGTGGAGATGGACGAGCGGGTGGAGCAGGCGTTGCGTCAGGCCGCTCTCTGGGAAGAGGTGAAGGATAAACTCAAGACGAGCGGGCTGGGGTTGTCCGGTGGGCAGCAGCAACGCCTGTGTATCGCGCGCGCGGTGGCGGTGAAACCGGAGGTGATCCTGCTCGATGAACCGACCTCCGCACTGGACCCCATCGCCACCCTCAAGATTGAAGAACTGGTGAGCGAACTGCAGAAACAGTTTACCATCCTGATCGTCACCCACAACATGCAACAGGCAGGGCGAGTATCTGATTATACAGCATTTATGTATATGGGCGAGATGGTGGAATTTGATTCCACCCATCAGTTATTCACTAATCCCGGCAAGAAGCAGACCGAAGACTACATCACGGGTCGCTACGGTTAAGGAGCGCAGCTATGGACAAAGAACCACATATTTCCCAGCGTTTTGAAGAAGAACTCCATGAGGTCCACGCCCTGGTGCTCGCCATGGGTGGGGTGGTGGAGGAGCAGATCACGAATGCCATCAAGGCACTGCAGGAGTCAGATGCCGAACTGGCCCGTGAAGTGATCGGGCGTGACCACGAGGTGAATGGTTACGAGGTGCGTATTGAAGAGGAGTGCATCAATATTCTGGCTACGCGTCAGCCTGCCGCCAGCGATCTGCGTCTGGTGATGACCCTGATCAAGACTATCGCGGATCTGGAGCGTATGGGCGACAAGGCCAGCAAGATTGCCGATATGGCCTTGGCTATGGGACATGGCGCGCGTAACGACAATCCGGCCTTTCTCAGAGACGTGGGCGTGATGGCCGACTATGCCTTGAATATGTTGCGCCGCGCCATGGATGCCCTGGCCCGTGCGGATGCGGAGGAAGCCATTGCCGTCGCCAAAGGCGATGAGGTGCTCAATCAGGAATACCGCTCTGCCTTGCGCCGTCTGATTACCTACATGATGGAAGATCCGCGCACCATCACCCCGGCCATCGATGCGCTCTTTATCGCCAAAGCCATCGAGCGTATTGGAGATCATGCTCGGAACATTTGCGAATACGTCATTTATCTTGCCAAAGGGAAAAGTGTCCGGCATCTTCCGTTGGACGAGGTAGAACAAAGCATCCAGGGGAAATAGCGGTGGCAGAATCCGCAGCCACAGCAGGGCTCGAAAATTTTCTGGCGGCGGTGGACCTGGGTTCCAACTCTTTTCATATGGTGGTAGCAGAAGAAGTCGGCTCTGATATCCGTCTGCATGATCGTTTGCGCGAAGGCGTTCGGCTGGCGGAGGGCTTACGCGACGACGGCAGTCTCGATCCGGAAGTCGAAAAACGCGCGCTGGATTGTCTGGCCCGCTTCGGGCAGCGTCTACGGGGCATTCGTCCGGAGCGGGTACGGGTAATCGGCACCAATACCCTGCGTCAGGCGAGCGCTACGGAAGGCTTCATCCGTGCTATTGAAAACACCCTCGGCTATCCGCTGGAAATCGTGGCCGGCCGTGAAGAAGCCCGTCTGGTCTATCTGGGCGTTGCGCACAGTCTTGCGGTGGACGCCCGTGAACGACGTCTGGTAGTGGATATTGGAGGGGGCAGCACCGAGTTGATCGCGGGCCAAGGGTTTATCCCTGACCTGCGGGAGAGTCTGCATTTCGGCTGCGTGGCCTCCACCCGAGCCTATTTCCCCGATGAGCAGATTACGGCGCCTGCCTGTGAGCGCCTGGAAAAGCGGGTACGCATGGCGGTGGAACCCATGCTGGAGGATTTTGCCAGCCACGGCTGGGATCAGGCGGTGGGTTCATCAGGCACGATCAAGTCGATTGGCCGTATCCTTGCCGAGGGCGGTCAGGGCCCGCGCATCACCCGCGCAGGCCTACATTGGCTGCGTGAACAGATGATGCGTCTTGGTTCGGTGCGTGCGCTGACCCGGTTGAAAGGCCTGAAGCCCGATCGTGCTGCAGTCTTCCCAGGCGGCTTCATCATCCTTTTTGCGCTCTTCGAGTCATTGGGCCTGCAGGAAATGCGCTTTTCCGAGGGGGCATTGCGCGAGGGGGCCATTTACGATCTGCTTGGCCGCATCCATCAGGAAGATACCCGAGAGATGAGCATCTGCAGCCTGCAGGAACGTTTTCACAGCCAGGTATTGCGTAATCAGAGCGTGGCGCGGTGGGCGGAACGCTTTTTTACCTCTGCGACCCGGACCTGGCCGCTCCACGGAGGGCATCAGCAATGGCTGCACTGGGCGGCCTTAACCCACGATATCGGTCTGGACATCGCCCATTCAGGATTTCACAAGCATGGTGAATATGTCTGGCGGAACGCGGATAT
>Ga0315298_1011465_pt1 | contig 10389 bp, 9 predicted proteins | sample WHS_1_MG_FD_203077 | JGI IMG/M metagenome (GOLD analysis project Ga0315298, IMG submission 203077) | Extremophilic microbial mat communities from Washburn Hot Springs, YNP, Wyoming, USA - WHS_1_MG | ecosystem: Environmental > Aquatic > Thermal springs > Hot (42-90C) | place: USA: Wyoming...
AGCAGGAGTATTAATGGCGAAAGAAATAATGAGAAGAAGGACGTCGGAGAACGAATACTTTCATCCTGATTTCCATGGCGCAATGAGTGCGGCAATAGAATACCTTGACCAGACATTTGGAGAAAACGCTGTAAGAGAATATCTGTGGGATTTTACCAGAACCTATTACAAACCGCTGATTGAAAAAATCCGCGTAAGCGGGCTAAAGGCACTTAAAGAATATTTTGAGCAACTCTATCAAAAAGAAAGGGGTGCAATTGAAACAACTTTAACAACCGATGAACTCATTGTTCGCGTGAAGAAGTGCCCGGCAGTCGCCCATATGAGAAAACGCGGGTATCATGTCGCGCGGCTTTTTCATGAAACGACGAAAACCGTAAACGAAGCGCTCTGCGAAGGTACTCCATTTGAAGCACACCTGCTTGATTATGATAAAAAAACAGGGAAATGCACAATGCGATTTGTCAGGAGAAACCCATGATTTCCTGCACGGATTTCATCCCTGCATACAGCGAACTTTTCAAGTTTCTTGAGAAAAAAGGCGGGGAAAAAGCAGTGCTTGATTTCTGGAATTATCTCTCAGACAATTTCCTTAATAATCTGCGGGAACTTGTGAAAAAACACGGAATCCGCGGATGCTGGTTATACTGGACAAAAACGCTCAATGAAGAAGCCGCTGACTTTACCCTGGAACTTGATGAAGAGAAGGGAGAATTCAAGTGCATTATGCACCATTGCCCCTCAAAAGGACGGCTCCTTGCGTATAAGCACATCACACCCTATCATGCCTACTGCAGACACTGTGATGTGCTGTACAGGCGCGTGCTGGAACCACTTGGATACCAGTATATCTTTGACGATTCAAAAACCGATAAGGCGCAATGTTCCATTACAATCAGGAAGAAACCGTAACTGCCCGCTATCCGTGGGTCTGGTAAGTGTGCGCGGGCTTGATAAATCAAGCCCCTACAAATTCAAATGCGGCTTGATGAATCAAGCCCCCACATTAAAAGTTCAACCACTTTTTGTGGTTAATATATCGCCGTTTGATAGGGAACAGGAAACTGATCAGAGAGGAAACAAGTTTCATTCCATTTCAAGGGAAAAATCAATTGCTGGGGCAGAATGAGTGAGCGCTCCAATAGATACATAATCAACCGGAATATTATAAAAGGTTGAGATATTTTCAAGTGTAATCCCGCCGGAGACCTCAATCACAGGTCGCCTGCCGCGCACCGTGTTAAGGAATTTTTTGACATGCAGCGCCGAAGTGTTGTCAAACATCAAAATATCTGCCCCACTTTTGGTTGCCGCCATCGCCTCGCTGTAACTTTCAACCTCCACTTCCACCTTCAAATTTCTCGCTTTCCTTTTTGCCCGGCTCACAAGAGCCGCAATTGAATCAACCCTGCTGATTTTGTTCAGGCGGGCAAACGCATTGATATGGTTATCCTTAATGAGAATCATTTCATCCATACGCATGCGGTGATTTTTACCTCCTGCGACCCTTACCGCATACTTTTCAAGCGCTCTCAATCCAGGCGTGGTTTTTCTTGTATCAAGGATTTCAAATCTGCCATGCGCCTTTCTGACAAACCTGCTTGTAAGGGTTGCAATCCCTGAAAGACGGGAGAGAATATTCAAAGAGACCCGTTCACCTGTTAAAATCGCTTTTATCGGCCCATAAATGCGGCCTGCGGTTTGGCCCTTCGCAAGCAGAGCGCCATCAGTCAAAAAGTCCGAGAAAGATACTCGCCTATCAAGCAACCTGAATGTCTCTTTGAAAACATCTATTCCGGCAAGAACACAGGAATCTTTTGAAATCAGCCGCGCTTCCACAAAAGGATTATCCGGAAAAAGAATCCCTGTGGTGACATCCTTTGTTCCGATATCCTCATCAAGCGCACTTTTCAAAATCCTTAAAATTCCTGGCGTTATTTTCATAGGAGGATTATACCAAATTTATAAGGGCAAAAAAAAGCGTCCACCCGCAGGTGGACGCTTTTATTGCCTTATGCCCTAATTTTAGAAAGCAATCTTGATTGAGCCAAGCAACTGCCAGGCATCTTCCTCATTGCCGCTGCCCATGATGTCCTTTACGTTGTCTCCGGCCATGAAATAGCCAATGTCAAGACCAAGCGCAACATCTTCAGTATAGGCGTATGTGAGGCCGAGGTCTATTTCGTTTCCGATGCCTTTCCTGGGTCCAAATGTTTCAAGCGCTGTCAGGTTGAACCAGTCAAGGGAAACACCCAATTTTTCAGTCGGATTCAAACTGACTCCCAGTTTAAGCGAGCCAAGACCGTCCACAAGGCCAGGAGTACCTGTATACCAGTAGTAAGGCATTGTTTCGCCTGCTGGGAAAATCGCTTCATACGCAATCTTGCCGACCCTTGATGCGATATTGCTCGGGAAAACAGGAATCCACGCGTCCATATCAGTGCTTGTTGGACTCATACCAGAGAAGTAGTTATAGACGCCATAGATTGTCGGCTTCATATTTGTGGCAAATTCATAGGATGCGCCGATATATCCTGCCCAGCCAGCAGCGTCAACGCCGGTTGTTACATTCCCGAACTGCTTGGCGTATTCTGCCTTAAGCGCAAGACCCTTCACAGCAGCAGGATTCCATGTTCCACGGATACCTGCTGTCTGGATATTATAGTCCTGCCCATAGGCGACTAAATCAACATAATACGGCTCAAGTGAGTACTGTTCGCCTTTCCACAGGAAACTAATTCCGAGGAGGTCAAGGTCTGAATCAGGATATATCCATCCTGAGATAGGAATGTAAACCTGCCCTGCGGAAATCCCGTACGATTCAGCAATCTTTGCCTTGAACGCGCTGACAGATAGCGGAAGTCCCTGGAAGGCATAATCAAGTTTCACTGCGTCAAACGCCTTCATCTGACCAAGATCTTCCCCCTTAGAAAGCGAATTCTGGGAAGCAACCCCGTAGTCGCCAACGCGATACCTGCTTCCAACAACAAGACCTTCACCAATCTGAATTTCCTGGCGCCCTACTGTCAGAGAAAGACCCGGAGTCAGAAGGTCAGAAAGTTTCACATACGCAAGGTCTAACTGAGGTACGTATCCAGCGTTAGCTTCATCCATCCCAAAGTCGTTTTCTGTTATGAACCGTACCATTGTGCTGACTTTGTTTGAAAGGTCAGCGCTTACATAGACGCGAACACCAGAATAAATAAAGTGTTCACCGTCGTCCGAACCCTTCTGGAGGTCAAAGTTATTTCTCTCTACCCCAATGAAGGTAAGGTCTCCGCCGACCTTTATGTTCTCAACCGCGCAAAACGCCGGAACAACAAGCGCGAGCGCTGCGAGAGCAATTATTAACTTTTTCATTTTCTACTCCCTTTAGTTATCTATATAAACCACCGTCTCTGGCGGTTCACATATCAACATTTTCCGTCCCCTCTTTGTCTTCGTGGCACGCCTTTCTTTTTCACCTCCTTTCCGGCATTATTTACCCGAAGTTAGAGCACGGAAAAAGTACTGCCGTTTTCTCTTATAACAATTCTACCCTGCATATTTTATTTTGTCAAGTGTTTTTTCTATTTCCTTAAATGATGGCTGTCCGGAAGCAGTGCAAACCGTCCAGAAAACATATGTAAAAAGGGAACCAAGGTAAAGCGGGACAATCCGTTCAAGCACTCTTGTTCCCATCGGAATCACAATAACACCCGCATCTTTATCTTTTTGTGCGAGAAAAGTCAGTAGCACTGCAAAATCATAACTGCTTCTTACACGCGTCGCAATTTTGAAAATATCAGCGCCAAGACCTTGTGCCCTGCGCAGAAGCGATTTGCACCTGTCAGGCGATGGGGTTTTTGAAAAATCATGATAAGAGCAAATAACTTTTTTCCCGTCTCTGTGTGCAAGGTGCACGACTTCTGAAGCAAGCCGGCTACGAAGTTCAACATCTACATAATCCACATATGGCAGAAGTTTCTGATATAGTTGCAGGCGGACATTTTCATTGATTGCAAACTCTTTTTTTTCCTGCTCTTTCTGATGGCGGACTGTTGCAATGATATTGCCGCGCACCACCTTTCTGATTTCTCGCGCCCATGCAACCGTATCACCTTTTGGAAACTGACGCAGATAATAATCAACCCTGAGTTCTATCCAGCCGACACTGCGCAGCGCATTCAAAAACCCTTTTCCGCCTTCTTTGCCTGCAAGAACAAGCGCGATATTTTCAAAATCAAGGTCTTTTTTCTTCATATTCATTCCTGCAGTTTGACAAATCGCCTGGCAATCGAGCGGCTCGTTTCAAATATCTGCTCAATATCTTTTGGCTGGATTCCTGCGCCAAGTAAAACCGCCTCTGCAAATTCAATTGTGACAAGGTCTGTTGGTGCATGCGAATCAGTGTCAAGAACAAGCGGAAAACCAGATTGATACCATAATTTCGCTATATGCCCATTACCAAGAGAGTGGCCTGCCCTTGTAGTAACTTCCACTGCAATTTTCCTCTGTGCGGCAATTTTCGCATCATCATCTGTAAGAAGCCCGGGATGAGCGAGAATATCAATGTTTGCTTCAAGCGCCTTTGCGTTTGTGCCTTTCTTCACTGGTTCTACAGGGGTCTCTCCATGCGCAACAATAATCTGTGCGCCGAGGTCGCGACACAACTGCGCAAGTTCAGGTATATCACCGGGCGGCACATGCGTGATTTCACAACCAGGGATAATGCGAATCTGCATTTCCTTGTTAAGCCGGGCAGCAACGCGAATGAGCGAAGAAACAACCCGTTCAAAATTTGACCAGTCAACATGGTCGGTGATAGCCATAGCAACATAGCCCTTTTCTTCTGCCCTTCTTGCAAGTTCTGAGGGCAAAAGAAGCCCGTCGCTCAATAGCGAATGCGTGTGCAAATCTATCATGCAGTCCCTCCCTTTTCTTTGCCCTTTTCAAGTCCTTCGTGGTGAACCCCTTCAATAACAACATTAACCTTCACAACCTTCAATCCGCATGATTTCTCAATTTCTTCCTTGATTGATTTCTGCACCTTCCATGAAACCTCTGGAATGTTAGACCCGTAATCAACAATAAGTCCTAAATCAATGCTAACCTCTCCTTCATTAACAACCACCTTAACTCCAACATCAGGGGTTTTCCTGAATATCTGTATGATGCCACCCATGAAACTCGTTGCTATCCTGTGAACGCCAGGAACTTTTTTGGCGGCAATAACAGCAATTGTCCCGAGAACCTCGTCGTCTATTTTTACAACACCAAGATCACCTTCATCTCCATTCGGCATGACCTACCTCCATTTAACCGCTTCCATATTGGTTGCCTTGCTTCAGGGTGGAGTGATACATGGTCCCTGATACCCCACCCTACAGTTCCATTCATTTCTTGTAGGGGCTTGATTTATCAAACCCGCAAGATGGCTTTAGGGAGGAGGGGTCTCCTCCCTAATATCCCACCTTCTACTATAAACTGCGCCTACAAATACCCCTACTGCTAACTACCCGGGTCGGATGAATCCGCAGATTCTTTGTAGGGGCTTGATTCATCAAGCCCGTCTGCATTCACCAAACCAGCGGGTCGGATGAATCCGACCTGCTTTAGGGAGGAGGGATCTCCTCCCTAATATCCCACCTCCCACTGCTAACTACCCGGGTCGGATGAATCCGACCTGCTTTAGGGAGGAGGGATCTCCTCCCTAATATCCCACCTCCCACTGCTAACTACCCGGGTCGGATGAATCCGACCCCTACAAATACCCTACTGCTAACTACCCCTACAGATGCGATCGGTTGGCACTTACAAATTTCCTTCCAGAAACTTTTCAAGCCAGCCGACAAAATATCTTCCGCTTAAAAAAGCAGGATGTTCAAGGATTTTCCTGTAAAGCGGCGCGGTTGTGACAACGCCTTCTATCGTAAATTCTTTTAGCGCCCTCTGCATTCTTGCTATCGCCTCATCACGGGTACGGCCATAACTGATAAATTTAGCGAGCAAACTATCGTAATAAGGGGGAATTGTATAACCCTCGTAAATATGGGTATCAACCCTGATACCCGGACCTCCAGGAAGAATCAGTTTTTCTATCCTGCCAGGAGAAGGCAGGAAATTTTTTTCAGGGTCTTCTGCATTGATTCTGCACTCAAGACAGTGGCCCGAAAATGGGATAAATGTGTGGGGGAATTTAACTGATTCGCCTGCGGCAATTTCAATCTGGCTTTTCAGTAGGTCAAAGCCGGTAACCATTTCAGTAATTGGATGTTCTACCTGGATTCTGGTATTCATTTCCATGAAATACGGGTGATTTCTGCCGTTAACAAGAAACTCAATGGTTCCAGCGCTCCTGTAATCAATCACCCTGCAGATTCTGTATGCAATTTTCTGAAGTCGTTTCCTTAAAGAAGCATCCACAGCAGGTGACGGCGTCTCTTCAATCAGTTTCTGATGTCTGCGCTGGAGAGAGCAGTCGCGTTCCGGAAAAATAAATATGCCGCCCCTAAAATCAACAAGCACCTGAATTTCTATATGCCTTGGCCTTTCTATGAATTTTTCAATATAAAGTTCTGGATTGTCAAATGCAATTCTTGCTTCTTCCTGACAGGCATGCCAGAATCTGCTGAATTCCTCTTCATTTCTGGCAATCCTCATTCCTCGTCCTCCGCCTCCTGCTGATGCCTTAATCATCACAGGGTATTTTATGCGCCGTGCGCTTTTTATTGCGGTCTGGATGTCATTCAAATTGTCAGCACCCGGAATAACAGGGATTCTACACCTGCCGATTGTTCTGCGCGCCTCTGCTTTATCTCCCATCAGTTTGAGGTTATCAATACTCGGCCCGATGAATACAATCCCTGACGCCTGGCATACCTCAACAAAAAACGGGTTCTCTGAAAGGAATCCATACCCCGGGTGCACAGAATCTGCCCTGGTAATTTCAAGCGCGCTGATGATTGCCGGGATATTGAGGTAACTTTCAAGCGGATTTGCAGGCCCAATGCATATTTTTTCATCTGCAAGACAGACCGGAAGTGACTCTTTATCGGCTTCTGAATATCCTATTATTGCGGTTAAACCAGATTCTTTGCAGGCACGCAGTATCCTGAGTGCGATTTCTCCTCTATTTGCGATGAAAACACGTTTGAGCATCGTATATCGCCGGTCAGATACCTATGAGAAACAATACCTGTCCGAATTCAACCGGAGAGCCGTTTTCCACAAGAATTTTTTTTACAGTGCCGTCACATTCGGCTTTAATTTCGTTCATCACCTTCATCGCCTCAATAATGCAAAGCGTCATCCCTTTCTTTACAACTGTTCCGACCTCCACAAATGGGGCAGCGTGAGGGCTCGGCGCCCGATAAAAAGTTCCGATAAGAGGCGCCCTGACAGAAATAACATTGCTGTCGCCGGCTTCTTTGATTTCCGCTTCTACCTTCCTTAAAGAATCTGCTTCTTTTTCCTTATCAATCAGTGCAGTGTCGCCTTCCTCCTTGATAATGCCCCTTTCTGCCCTTAAAACAAGCCGAAATTCACCTTTTCTCACCTCAAGGTAGGTCAGCCCATGTTCTTTCATAAAATCCGCATATGCCTTTAATTCTTCTGGCTTCATAATGTAACTTCCAATTCAAAAAGGTAAGATTCAGCCAAATCTGTCTTATACCAGATTGATTTCATCCATATAGTATCGTTTGCGTCTTGCCCTTTTGCCTTCGTACAATAACCTTCAGGGCGCTTCACCAACTCAACACCAGTACCAATCAGTCGGACTTATTCGTCTGACTGGCACTCAACACAGTTGAATCTGTATGGGCTTGATTTATCAAGCCCGCAGCTGAATTTGTAGGGGCTTGATTTATCAAGCCCGCCAGTTACTTCAGGAAGTGAGAATCAACCGTTCCCGTATTGAAGGAACCGGGTTTCGCCCTCTTCCTCCCGCCAATTGGAAGGATTACTGCATTCAGCATGTCCCACTCTGCAATCCACATCCTGTAGTTTGAAATGCGTGTTTTATGTGGTTAGACCCGGGTAATATACTCATTAGTGCGGGTATCAAGTTTTATGGTGTCACCAGAATTGATGAAAAGGGGCACAAGGATTGTAAGTCCTGTCTCAAGTTTTGCGGGTTTTTTTGCGGCCTGAACAGTATCACCTTTGAACCCGGGTTCAGTTTCAACCACTCTTGCTTCAATAAAAATTGGTACCTTTATGTCAAGAATCCTGCCGTCATGCACAAGACCTGTCACCTCAAGATTCTCCTTGAGGTAGAACTTGGTGTCGCCAACAATGTCAGGTGAAAGAAGAATTTGCTCAAAGGTGGCAACATCCATAAAATGATAGCCGGAAGCGTCTGCGTATAGATAGACAAGAGGAACTTCCTCTACAATGACCTGATTGACTCTCGTGTCAGAACGCCACACAAACTCGTTTGTCTTGCCTGTCTTCAATTCCTTGACTTTGACACGCACAACTGCCCTTCTTTGCTGGGCGTGCGTATGCACCGCAGAAATAACAGTGTAAATCGCCCCATCCACATCTATTACCATCCCTGGCTTCAAGTCAATGGCTTCCATAGTGATTTATGATACTTTATTACCCCATTATTGTCAATCGGTCCTACAGGGTCCTGTAGGGGCTAGATTTATCAAGCCCGCAGCATTTACCAGACCAACGGGTCGGATGAATCCGACCTGCTTTAGGGAGGAGGGCTTCCTCCCTAATATCCCACCTCCCACTACTAACTACCTCGGGTCGGATAAATCCGACCCCTACAGGATTTTATAGGGGCTTGATTTATCAAGCCCGATGACTTGCTTTAATGGAAATAACAACCGCTCAAGGGCTGGATAATTCTTGAAAATGGCGAAGGAACACCAAAAGAAAAGGGCTGGGCAACTATCATCGCCCAGCCCTTCTCGTCTTCTCTATAATGTGCGCTTTACTTCAGAATAACAAGTCCGTCAATTTTCTTTCTGAGTTTATCGTCAATTTTGTACGGCGCAGGTGCCGGCTTGAACCAGTTATCAAGCAGAACCTTCAGTAGAACCTCGTTAAAGAAGTCCGGCTCTGTCGTCAGATAGATATTGTCCTGGCTAATTGCTGTATTCCACATGTAAATCGGCACTCCACCGACAACCCTCCAGTTCCAGAGCATCAGTCCAGGAGGTACCCAGCCATTGTATGCACCAGGAATGTTGAACGGCGCAGGTGGTTCTGTAAGCGTGCCAACAAGATTGACTGAAATAAGGCCTGTCACAGGATCAACTCCACCGCCATACACATCAAGAGCACCAGTAATCTGGACTTCTATCGGATTAAGCGCTGCGCCTACGGTTCCATTGTATGCAACAAGCACCGAATCATTCCCGGCAATGATATCCCAGGTTGTCAAAGATGCCGGGTCAAATCCAGATATGTCGGACGGGTCACCGGCTTCGTTATTTCTGTCAAGAATGGAATTGTAAGCAAACATCTGTACGGACCCGCTCGCCCGAGTAAGTTCCGCAAGGTATATGCTGCCGGCAAGGGATTCAAGATAGAAATCGCTCGCAACTGTTACTCCAACCGTCGGCAATCCCCCTGGTCGCGGATCAGACACTGTACCGACCGTAATATCGTCAGCATCAATGTAAGATACATCGCCAATAACATTTGCTGCAATTGTCACAAAGTTGTTGCTTGCATTCTGCAGGTCAAATGTCCCTGCGCCGACAAGCAGTAAATTGGTTCCTGTCATTGCGCCAGTCGTTTCTGTTGCACCTGCCGTTGAATTAAGTTCTACTGTACCGGCTCCAACCGTGATATTCTGCGCTATCGTCAGTAATCCACCGGTCTGCAGGTACAGGTCGTTGCCGCCTGTTGTGATACCGTTTGTCGTTGCTCCTGCTGGCCGCGGGTCTGTTACACTACCTACAGTCAATGCATCTGCATCCCTGTAGTAGATATCTCCGGTTTCATTGGCTGCAATCGTCACAAAGTTATTGCTTGCATTCTGCAGATTATATACACCTGTGCCTACAAGCAGTAAGTTGGTTCCTGTTATCGGTGCTGTCTGTGTTGCGCCTGCCGCTGAATTAAGTTCTACTGTGCCGGCTCCAACCGCGATATTCTGCGCTATCGTCAGTAATCCGCCGGTCTGCAGGTACAGATCGTTGCCACCAGTTGTGATACCATTTGTCGTTGCTCCTGCTGGCCGCGGGTCTGTTACACTGCCCACAGTCAATGCATCTGCATCCCTGTAGTAGATATCGCCGGTTTCATTGGCTGCAATTGTCACAAAGTTGTTGCTTGCATTCTGCAGGTCAAATGTCCCTGTGCCGATAAGCAGCAAGTTGGTCCCTGTTATCGGAGCTGTCTGTGTTGCACCTGCCGCTGAATTAAACTCTACCGTGCCGGCTC
>Ga0315298_1011467_pt1 | contig 10389 bp, 7 predicted proteins | sample WHS_1_MG_FD_203077 | JGI IMG/M metagenome (GOLD analysis project Ga0315298, IMG submission 203077) | Extremophilic microbial mat communities from Washburn Hot Springs, YNP, Wyoming, USA - WHS_1_MG | ecosystem: Environmental > Aquatic > Thermal springs > Hot (42-90C) | place: USA: Wyoming...
CAGGTTGCAGTTCCAGGTTTATGACCGCCTCGCCCTCGTCGAAGGTCGGTATAAAGGAACGTCCGAGCATCGGCAGCAGCCCCGCGCTCCCAGCAAAGGCTACGAGCCCCACCAGCACAACGACAAGCCTGTGGTTCAATGCCCACCCCAGAGCCACACGATAGCCCCTTTCCAATCCCCGGTACAATCCGTCCCACCGGGACCTGTTAGGGCCCTCGGTCGCTGGCGCCTTTTGCTTGAAGAAGTAAGCCGAGAGCATCGGCGCCAACGTGAAGGCCTCGAACAGGGAAATGAGAACGGCAAGCACGACCGTAAGGCCAAACTCTCGCAGGAACTTGCCAGCAATTCCAGTGGTGAAGGCGATGGGGCCGAAAACTGCCACGATGGAGAAAGTTGTGGCAAGAACAGCTAGAGTTATCTCCGCCGTGCCCTTGCTGGCAGCTTCTCTAGGATGCTCCCCCCGCTCCATATGGCGGAAGATATTCTCCCGCACCACGATGGCATCGTCGATTAGCATTCCAATAGAAAGCGCAAGCGCCATAAGCGTGATCATGTTGATGCTTAGACCCAGCACGTGCATCGCCGCGAAGGCACCTAGTAGGATCACCGGTAGCCCAGCCACTGTGACCAGCGTATTTCGAAGGTCTCGGAAGAACAGAAACACGATTACCGCAGCCAGAAGAGCTCCTATCACGAGATTGAAAAGCAGGTCGTTGGTGGCATCGCGAGTGAATACAGACTGGTCGGCAGCTACGATCAAGCGCAAGTCAGGATTATCAGCCTCAATCGCCCGCAGTTCGCGCTTTATCGCGTCTGCAACCTGCACTGTGTTCGTACCCGACTGTTTCTGCACTGAAGCCACCACGCTGTCCACGCCATCTACACGGCTGATCGTGCGCTGGTCTTTGTTTCCGAGACTGATATTGGCCAGATCGCGAAGGAAGACCGATCCACCAAGCGGTGTGGGAATCTGGACCAAGCCAATCTCGTCCAAGCTAGCGAACTCGCCGGTCGTGCGCAGCAGATCTTCGCGTCCTCCATCGCTGAGCCGCCCGCCAGGAAGATTGAGGTTCTCCGAGCTAATGGCTCCCACCACCTGCTGCACCGGGAGGTTATGTGCCCGCAGCCGATCTGAATCAAGGTCCACGTGCACTTCTCTCTCCAAACCACCTGCTATGGTCACAGCCGCCACGCCCGGCACCCGTTCGATCCGAGGCTGGATAGTGTTCTTCGCCAGGGTCCGGAGTTGACTTGGCGACAACTTGCCATTCTTATCGGCAATGGCAAAAGATAGTATAGGCGAAGCCGCCGGATCAAATCGCGAGACCACCGGCTCGAGCACATCACTAGGAAGCGATGAGCGCACACTAGCCAGACGCTCGCGCACATCTTCTGCCGCGGTCTTGCTCGAGTACTCCATATCAAAGTCGATGACGATCATCGAGACACTGTCCGTGGAAGTGGAGCGGATGCCGGATACCCGGTTGAGTGAGCCTAGAGCCTCTTCAAGGGGTTTGGTGACTTCGCTCTCTACCTCTTCAGGTGATGCGCCAGGATAGACAGTCTGGACTGCCACAACCGGAATCGACACATCCGGAAGCAAATCCAAACCCATATTCCCGAAAAAGAGAACGCCCACCACCAGTATTGCAACTACGACCATCGTTATGAAAACAGGCTGCTTGATGGAAGTATCAGATAGCCACATTCAGTTCTCTCCCTTTCAATCGCCGGCCGTCCCGGCCGCCCCCGTCTTTCGCTCCCGCGCATCTTCCAGCGCTGCGTTGTAAAGGGCCTCGAACGCACGTGCTGTCAAGATCAGATCATCGGTGCTTAACCTTCGCACGACCCTAGCCAGGCTTGTGCGCATACCTTGGTAGAATCCGTCAATCAGATTGAATCCCTCATCGGTAAGGCTGGCGATTACCAGGCGGCGGTCATGCGGGTCATCGCGCCGACTTACGAGTCCCAGTGCTACCAGGCGATCCACCGCGCCGGTCATCGTTGACAGCCTCACGCCCAAGGCCGACGCCAGCTGCCCCATACGCGAATCACCTCCGGCGTAAAGCAGGAAGAGTATTCGGACCTGGGAGAGAGAGATGTCGATGTCCAGCCATTCCTGGGACGGTCCGGCTTTGATCACCTGATATATTCGGTTGTCCAGGGCCAGGATTTCCTCAATTAGCGCTTCCCGATCTTCGGACATCGTACGCCTCCACAGCAATATAGTCATTAAGCGAAGAATACGAAAGCACCAAATAGTTCGCCGGATCGAAAGTACTATAGCCCTTGCCCACCTCACTGTCAAGGCCTAGTTCGTGACTATTCCCAATCCAATTGGTATAATAGATTCAGAACACGCCTTTGCGGAATCCCATCGGCTGGAAGCCGGGTTGGGGCTATCTTCGCTGCAACGGCCTTTCTGCACTGTGCGTCTCCGATCGGAGTCTTGCGCACGAAGGCAGCCTTGCACCCGGGACTCCAGCTGTGTGTTTTCTTGAGACAATCTGAGGAGCCTCACATGCGAGATGTAATCACGTCGGCGATCAGCGGTAAGCACGCCGACTACATTGAGGTGCACATCCAGGAAAGAGAGGCCACACGCCTCTCCTTTCGTGCACGCGAGTTGGAAGAAGTCAGCAGAACTAGCGACCTTGGTGGAAATGTTAGAGCACTGGTGCGGGGAGGATGGGGCTTTGCCTCTTTCAACGACCTAACCAGACTCGCGGAGATGGTTGACTTAGCCATCGAGCACGCCAGATCAGCCCAAGGTGCAGAGAGCGAAATAGCCGAAGTTCCTCCTCGAGTAGACTTTGTTACGGCGGAGCTAAAGAAGGATCCACGACAGGTTCCTCTATCAGAGAAGAAAAGGCTAATGGAGGAATACAATGGAGTCCTCTGGAGCGCTGGACCAAGCATTCAGACGACTCGTGTCTCCTACCACGATTCGTTTTCCAAAACCTACTTTGCCAACAGTAGGGGAAGCTACATTGAGCAGGACAAACTAGACATCTCCGCTTCTTTCGTAGCTCTAGCAAGAGACGGCGACAATGTGCAGCAGGGTCATTTAAGCACCGGAAGCTCGAATGACTTCGGAGCAGTGGAGAACCTGCACAATGAGGTAGAAGAAGCAGCCAAGCGCGCCGTGCTTCTGCTATCAGCCAAGCCGGTGAAAGGAGGCGAGTACACAGTCATCCTGGATCAAAGGCTGGCAGGAGTGTTCGCCCATGAAGCCTTCGGGCATCTTTCAGAGGCCGACCACGTGTACGAGAATCCCAAACTCAGGGAACTACTGGTCCTGGGCAAGACTTTTGGCCGCCCAATTCTCAACATTTTTGATGGCGCTGCGCTCTCAGAGAACGGCTTGAGGGGCTCCTACAAGTACGATTGGGAGGGTGTCCCCGCACAGAAGACCTATCTCATTAAGGACGGAGTTCTAGTTGGCCGTCTTCACTCGCTCGAGACGGCAGCTAAGATGAAGGAGCCCCCGACCGGCAACGCCCGCGCGATCAGCTACCGTTTCCCACCGATCGTGCGGATGACCAACACCGCCATCGAATCGGGAAACACCTCATTCCGGGACATGATCTCAGACATCAAAGAGGGCGTCTACGCCAAGGGCAGTTTCGGAGGAGAGACCGGAATGGAGATGTTCACGTTCTCTGCTGAGGAAGCGTATATGATACGCGACGGCAAATTAGCCGAACTTCTGCGCGGTGTGCTCCTCTCTGGCAACGTGTTCGACACCCTGATGAACATCGAGGCCATCGGCAACGATCTCGAATGGAACAACGGAGGTGGATGCGGCAAGGGCGGACAGTCCCCTCTGCCGGTGGCCACGGGAAGCCCTCACATCAGGATATCCCGCTGCATCGTAGGAGGCCGCTGATGGAACACTTGCTGAACTTAGCCCTGCGCGTGGCCGAGGAAGCCGAGGTATACGAGGAAGTCACCGTAGGCACACCGATTTCATTCGAAGCCAACCGACTGAAGATGCTTGAGACCAAGGAGACGAGGGGCGTTGCGCTAAGGATTATCCGCAACGGCAGGATTGGCTTCTCCAGCACGACCGATCTAAGGAATCTCCAGATGTTGGTAGACCACGCCGTTGCGGTGTCCGAACTTGGTGCGGAGGCGAAGTTCCACTTCCCACATTCAGCTATCACACACGAGGTCCAGGTATACGATCCCCTCGTCGAGGGCGTCGCTAGCGAAACGCTGATAGCTATGGGACAATCTATGATCGACAAGGTCAGGCACCACCAGCCCCACATTCTCTGCGATGCGGGCGTCAGCAAGAGCGTGGGCCGCGTGAGAATCCTGAACTCGGCTGGCGTCGACCTATCGTATGAAAAGACAGTCTTGGCTGCCTCTATTCACGGCAACCTAGTCCGCGGAACCGATATGCTCGACATTTACGAGTCGAAGGTCACGTGCGAGATGGTGCCCTCCTACGACGAACTCGTCGACCGACTGCTGGAGAAATTCGGGCTGGCTGAAAGAACAGCGGAGGTCTCCACAAAACAGATGTCCGTCATTTTCACTCCTCGTGGAGTGGCCGCAACTCTGCTTCTCCCGCTGCAGTCGGCCTTGAACGGGAAAAGCGTTCTTCAAGGGGCTTCTCCACTGGGGGACAAACTTAATCAGAAGGTGTTCGACGAAAGACTCTCCGTGTACGATGATGCGACCATCGATCTGACGCCGGGGTCGTCCGTCTGCGACGACGAAGGCGTGCCCACGCGACGAATACCTCTGATAGAAAAAGGCTCCGTTCGCAACTTCTACTATGATTTGCAGACCGCTGGGCTTGCTGGTACTGAGAGCACGGGCAACGGCTATCGCTCCCTTTCCACTTTGCCATCACCATCGCTAAGCACAGCGCTGTTCGATCCGGGAGACACGGCGTACGAGTCCATGATTTCCGACATCAAAGAAGGCATCGTGGTGGATCAGGTCATGGGTGCCTGGGCAGGAAACATCCTTTCCGGCGATTTTTCAGCCAACGTCCATTTGGGCTTTAAGATCGAGAATGGTAAAATTGTAGGAAGAGTCAAGAACACCATGGTTGCTGGAAACGTGTTCGAGATATTCGATAAGAATCTCGTGGCCCTGGGCAAGGAATCCGTCTGGGTTGGAGGCACACTGAAAGTCCCAGCGATGTATTTTCACTCATTGAGTGTTTCGACCAAAGAGTAGGTTGTGCGTCCTGATTGAACAGTTGTGCGAGCGAAGCAGGAACTTAGGTGGTAGGTAGCAATAGATGAATTCTGTGTTGGAAAAGTACCTGGAAGACCTCAAAGATGTCAACTCCAAGCTGTCCTTGAGGGGATTGCAGAGACTCTCCGGCCTGTTTCCGGAGCAAGTTCGTGTGTTTAGGCAGGAATGGCCCCGAATACCTGCGGAGCGGCGACGCCGAATCGTGCGTGCACTAGTGGAGCTCACAGAAGATAACCTGGAACTAGATTTTCAGGAAGTATTCAAGGTTTGCCTCGACGACCCGGACGAGGATATCCGCGCGGAAGCAATTAGCGGACTGTGGGAAGATGAGTCGGCGGAAACAGCCCTTGTCCTCATCAAGAAACTCCAAACAGATTGCTCGGCAAGGGTACGGGCAGCGGCCGCGTCGGCTCTAGGGACTTTCACCTACCTAGCAATGATGGACAAGCTGATCCCGCGGGTAGCCAGTGCTATTAAGGATGCCCTCCTGGCAACAATCTACGACGAAGCCGAGAAGTTGGAGGTGAGACGCCGCGCAGTCGAGGCGATCTCGTACATCTGCGAAGAGCCGGTGACATCCCTGATCCAGTGGGCATACCACCATCCCGATCCTAAAATGCGCGTCAGCGCCGTCTTCGCAATGGGCAGGAACTGCGACCAAAGATGGCTCCCGGCTATCAAAGAGCAGATGGCGAGCCACAATCCAGAAATGCGGTATGAAGCAGCCAGAGCGTGCGGGGAGTTGGAGAGCAAGGAGTGTGCGCCTCAGCTTATCGCGTTGACCCGTGATCCTGACCCAGAAGTACGCGTGGCAGCGGTGATCTCTCTCGGCCAGGTAGGGGGAAAACTTGCCAAACAGGCGTTGCAGAAGATAAGCGAAAGCGATGACGAGGCTTTGCACGAGGCCGCCGAGCAATCACTGGAGGAACTGCGATTTCGCGAAGACCCCCTGGATTTTCGGCCGCTGTTCTAGATTAACCGGCTCACGTAGAACAGCAGAAAGCCCGCCACCGACATACCAGCGGCCTCGAGTTGAACCCTGCGCATCAAGTCGCTGCGGGTAGACGTAATCAATGCCGACACCGTCGGCGTAAGCTCCTTTGGTGCACCAAGTGTATTCGCATATGCGACCAATGCGTCCGGCATCGCGAACGTAACCCAAATGGTCAACAAAAGAACCGCGACTCCACTCAGGAGCAACGTGAGCCCAATCCATCCAACTCCAGAATTGAAGGAGCTTCCCCCTAGCGCGCCGACCGTTATGGCCACCACGATCAGCAGAACATAAAGAACTTGCGCAGCGAGGAGAAAATTGGACTCTAATCCACGTAGGACACGGAGGCGAGACTGTAACTCCTCGCTCCCTCCGATCCGAGTAACCAAGTCGATACTATCAGGCAACCCACTGGCAATGCTTGCAGCTTCCATCGCGGCGCGCTGACGAATAACCGACTTCAGACTTTCGCCAATGACTCCAGAAGGAAGGCAAGTCGGAAGGCCGATAGGCTCGCCCTGGTTGCTCAATGACTGCTGGGACAGGCCAGAAAGGCCAGGCGTCGCTTCCGAACATGGGGGCAGTTTAGCCAGTTTGTCGTCCAGAATTGCTACCACATCGTCGGGAATCCTCTGCTTTATCTCCGCCAGAGGAACGACGATTTCCAGGCGTTCCTTCTCCGACGTCATCACTGCGTACAGATCATCAATGGCCTTCTCAGTCTGGGCTCGTACGAACGACTCCGGGACAGCCCGTCTCACCAGACTCTCAACATCCTGGTCGTCGAAAGGTAGCCCTTGAGGCAAACGGACCGATTTGGTCAGAGCCGGAACAACCTCTGCGTACACGTGCGGATAGGCATCAATCTCTACCAATTGCTGCTTGAAGTAGCTCGGGTCAAGAAGCAACGCCTGCACAGCCACGGCTAGCAGAGCAAACGGGGCAAGGACCAGAAAGAGTGAGGCGAGGACCACCGCGAGAAAACGTCTAAACATATCAAGAACGCCACCCGGTTTTCGCCAAGCATAGCACTGTGAACCACCTCGGTCAAGCACCCTAGCTGGCTTGCGATTCACTCCGCCCCAGTTCGCCGACCTCGCCGTCTTCAGCGCGACTGCTGACCCGTACCTTCTTAATCCGGCGTCCGTCCACCTGGAGAACGGAAATCGTCACCCCGTCCACGCTCACCTCATCGCCAGCCTTGGGCATCGTGCCCAGGTAAGTGTAGACGAGGCCACCAATGGTGTCGAAGTCTTCGGCTTCAAGATGTAAGCGAAGAGTATCGTTCACGTCGTCGATGCTGACCGTTGCGTCGAATATCGCCTGGCCATCGCCCAGAGCGATGATCTTGGCTTCTTCAATGTCATACTCATCCTGAATCTCGCCCACGATCTCCTCGAGCAGGTCTTCGATGGTCACCAGTCCAGCGGTACCACCGTATTCGTCCATGACGATCGCCATGTGCACCTTGCGTTGCTGCAGTTCGTGCAGCAACTCGTCAATCTTCTTGGAATCGGGAATGAAATATGCGGGGCGGACAAGGCCGCGAACCGGCATATCTAGCTCGCCGTCCTTTAAGCACTTAAGAAGGTCTTTGGCGTAGAGCACTCCCACGATATTGTCTATGGTCTCCTCGTAAACTGGTATTCGCGAGTATCCCTCGTCAATAATGGTGTTGACCGCTTCGACAATGCTCTTCTCGGCTTCAAGGGCGCACACGTCTATCCGCGGCACCATTATTTCTCTGGCGGTGGTTTCCTCCATGTCGAAGATGCCGTGGATCATTTCCCGCTCATCTTCTTCCAGAATGCCCTGGTCCTCCCCAACAGTCACCAGAATTCTCAGTTCCTCCTCAGTAACCAGAGGGCCATCGGGCACGTGCTTAGCCCCCACCAAACGCTCCAGTATTCCAGCAAGACCACGCAGAAGGCGAAAGATCGGGGACAACACAAACGCCAGCACCTCCAGAGGTCGGGCAACCACCACCGTAGCCATCTCCGGGCGATGCGCCGCTACCAATTTCGGAAGAACCTGTGAGAGCAGTAGAACGGCTGCGAAAGTGGCAAACACTCCTAGCGGTGGAGCAAGCCCACCTCCGAAATTGCGCAGCACGAAAGCCGTAGCTGCGCTCGCTGCCAACATCAGGGCGACCGTGTTCACGATTATGATCGTTGAAGCAAGCACGGCAGGCCGCTGCAAAAAGCTCTCATACGCCTTGGCCCGCGGCACTCCCTCGTCAATCATGCGTTGCAGTTTGGCCCGGCTTATGGACTTGAGTGCAGTGTCGGATAGCGAGGCAAACGCGGCGAGAAGAAGAGCCAGAATTACGAGGCCGATTTCCAGCCAACTAGAAGGATCCAATACTCATCAACTCCCAATCGGCCCGTGAGCCTTCTTCGCTTTACGCAACGGCTTGGCCGGCACACCCAGGACAACGCTCTCGCGCTTAACATCACGGGTTACCACAGCGCCCGCTCCAGTAACCGCATCATCACCTACCTGCACAGGAGCGACCAGCATTGTGTCGCTTCCCAGAGCAACTCGGTTACCAACCTTAGTCCTCGACTTGCTTTTCATTTCGGAGTCGTAGTTACAGGTGACAGTTCCAGCACCCACGTTAACGTCGCTACCAAGCTCCGCATCGCCAATATAACTGAAATGGCCCATCTTTGTCCTTTCGCCCAGTTGCGAGTTCTTGACCTCGGCAAAGTTCCCCAGATGAACATCAGCGGCAATTTTCGCGCCGGACCGAAGGTGCGAAAACGGACCGATCGTTACCCTGTCACCTACAGTTGAATCCTCGACCACCGACGCGAAGATTACGCACTCGGAACCCACGACAGAGTTGCGGATAATGCTGTTAGGGCCGATGGTACACTTCTCACCTATCTTGGTCCCGGTCGCCAGTACGGTTCCAGGGTATATCACAGAATCCACTCCCACTTCTACGTCGTCGTCGACATAGCTGTGCGCAGGGTCCACTAAAGTCACACCTGAGAGCATCAGTTTCCTTCGAGTTCTCCAGCGAAGCACGGCCTCGGCTTCGGCCAGCTGAACCCGATCGTTGATCCCCATCACCTCTTGACATTCATCGAGGGTCAGAGCCGAAACCAACCGTCCCTGTCCAGCCGCTACCGCGACCAGGTCCGTCAGGTAGTACTCACCTTTCTCACTAAGTTGGAGTCGTTGTATGTTCTCCCAAAGCCAACGAGCGTCAAAGCAATAGACACCACTGTTGATCTCGCGGATAGCTCTTTCACTAGCGCTGGCTGACTGCTCCTCTACAACGGCCACAACTGATTCACCTTGGCGAACAACCCGCCCGTACCCAGTGGGGTCGTCCGCAATCGCTGTCAACATCGAGACAGTGGCGCACCTTTCCACGTGCAGGTCCTTCAATCGGCAAAGGGTCTCCGCCCGCAGCAGAGGAGTGTCCCCACACAGCACCATCACGTCATCGACCTGGCCCTGCAGAGCCTTCTGCGCCTGCTGAACCGCATGACCGGTGCCAAGCTGCTGGCGTTGCTCGACGTACTCGATTCCATCTCCCAGAGCCTCACGAACCTGCTCCGATTCGTGGCCGACCACCAAGACAATCCTCTCCACTCCGGTCGAAGAGAGGGCACTGAGCACGTGCCGCACCATCGGCTTTCCCGCGACGGGATGGAGAACCTTATTCATCATTTTCGTCTTCATTCGCGTTCCCTGGCCTGCTGCCAGAACCAACGCAGCTATGCTTCGCATTTCGCTCCAAAAAGAAAACAACGACGGAAGCGATGCGCCTGGGCCCGCTGTAACCGGTTCTCGTAGCAACCGCGGGAAGCTATCATCTCAGTCGTCGTTGAGTTTTGCGTTATGGATGGGTCCAACTTACTCGACGAATCACCTGAAGCACTGCGCTCCAGAATGACTACCACCAATACCTCGATGCAAGGTGGAGTGTCTCTTCACAAGGTTACCCAAAAATAAGCCCACTTGCAGCCAAGCACTAAGGGCTTGCACGTTCTAAATACTATCCGATTCTCTACTTTCTGTCAAGTGCCGCGACCGCCTCGGGTGCGCGTCAAGTTTCTGCGCCGACCCCGGCGGCACTGGGAGTACGTTTGAAACGTGCACGTCCGATTTGCATTCGGCGCCAGATGTGGTTGGCAGGTGGCCGCCAAGGCCCCTTCGCAAGT
>Ga0315298_1011469_pt1 | contig 10385 bp, 10 predicted proteins | sample WHS_1_MG_FD_203077 | JGI IMG/M metagenome (GOLD analysis project Ga0315298, IMG submission 203077) | Extremophilic microbial mat communities from Washburn Hot Springs, YNP, Wyoming, USA - WHS_1_MG | ecosystem: Environmental > Aquatic > Thermal springs > Hot (42-90C) | place: USA: Wyoming...
GGGCTTCACTTGGATGGTCCAGGAAGGCCTGTTGTTTGTGGCTTCGGATGTTTTTGCAGCTTAGATACGTTAAGGACTTGGTTAGGCTTTTGAGGAAAAGCGCGTATTTCAGGGAGGTTTGCGGGTACAAGGATAAGGTGCCAACTGAAGCCCATTTAAGCCAGATGAAGAAGCGCATTGGCAAGGCTGGTTTTAAGGCTATTGAACGCTATTTGTGTGGAGAGGCGAATAGGGTTAGGTCCAAGTATCCACTTTTGGCTTTAGGCTTGATTCAGGCAGCCATCGCACTGGAATACGCGAAAAGTAACTAAGCTATGGAGCCAGCGTTTTCAAAACCTTCTCAAAAAGAAAATTAGTCTTTAAACGATATATGTTTTGATTTTACCCTGTCGATTGACGGCGAAGTAGGCGTAAACCTTTGCAATATCGTAAACCAGTTTAAGACCGTAAATTCGTATGGAGCATGGAGTCCTATCAGTGCTTAAGGACAAACGGACCGCCAGCGCCGAATTTAACACAAAGTATGCGTAGTCTGTTTACGGCACCCATATCCCAAGCCGATGTTTGGTATATCAGTTTCGGATCCTTTCCAAGCATCTGTTTTACACTCTCTGACAAGATTGTAACTACAGAAACCAGTTTTGGTCCGACGCCTGTGTCTGGATCTACTGGCCTGGAGGGGATAGGCATAATTTTTTCAAGCGATTGGGTAGAAGTAACGCGCCATCAATCGATTCAATCCTTGCTCTTCCCCATAAAATAATGAGTAACTAACTTGCCCGTACACTGACACTGTTACATCTACGATTCGAGATAAATAATGCACAATGTATTATTCTTCTAAATGTAGAAGTTTTCTGGCGTTAAGATCAAAGATCTTGAGCTTACCCTCTTCGGGTATTGGCAGTTCTCTTATACTTGCAATAGTTTCCCTAATAAACATCTCTCCATGTTCCGGACCAAAGGGATAGTCTGTGGCGAATATTGTCCGATCCGGTCCGAAAAATGAGTAGCCACATCTTAATCCATTTCTCCAGCAGTTTACGGCAGTGTCTGCATAGAAAAGCTTAAAGTAATGCAAAAGTTGTTTCGGGCTTTCAAACCTTGGTCGCCATGTTCGCTGGAGATTTGTTTGAAGCCTTCCCATGAGGTATGGTATAACTCCACCCAGATGATGCACAACTATTTTAAGTGTCGGATATCTATCAAATATTCCACCAAACACAAGTCTACACATAGCTTGAGTTGTGTCAAAGGGCCATCCAATGCTCAACATTAAATCGTAATCTTTGATGAGTTGGTAGCCTTCCCAATCAGCCGGATGTATCAAAATGGGGACATCATATTTAACAGCTTTTTCATATAATGGGTAAAAATCTTGTGAATCGAGCGGTTTCCCTCGAATATTTGATGAAACTAACAGACCCTTAAGATCAAGATCTTGAATCGCCCTATCAACTTCGTCCAAGGTCTCGCCTAAGGACGAAAGAGGCAAACACGCTACTCCTTCAAATTTGCTTGGATATTTATGACATATGTCAGATATAATGTTATTAAATACTCTGCATAACTTAACCTCATCATTGCAGTTAAGCCCCTTCAGAGCATTAGTCAAAGGCATGCTTAATACCTGCATATTTACATTATATTTTTTCATATGCTTTAACCTAGCTTCAGGATGCACAAAATACGGGATCGATGCGAAGCTTAGTACACGCTCGTTCTTTACTATAGCAAAAATTGGCTTAGGGTAGATGTGACAGAAGAAGTCAATAGTCAACTAAACACCTCTTAATTTACATTTAAATAACGATGTATACCAGTAGCTTAAGCTAATTGTACATCGATTCCATATTCAGTCCATCTTTTCTCTACAAGTCTTTTAATTTCCTGAGGGACATCGGGCACCTCAGGAAATTCTTCTTTAGGCTTTTTTGTTGCATCAATAACCATCTTTGATATAAGACCGAATTTCCTGTTAAAATCTCCCTGGATGCTGGGGTCTAACGAGGTGCCAGGGGTGTTGGGAAGTATGAATATGTCTCTATGTGGCTGTGTTCTAGTAGCTATTGCCCACAAGACTTCTTTCATGTTAAATGGATTAATATCTTCGTCAACTATAACTAAATATTTAATCATACGTGCAGCTTCACATCCGAGTATGGCGCTCGCAACCCAGTTGGCAGCCCCTTCAAATTTCTTTTCGATTTGAGCGATAGCTATCATTGAAACACCGTCTTCCAGAATATTTATGTTCTTCAGGCCTGGTAAAGAACATGTTCTAATGATTTCTGCTTGCATTGACATGGAGAAAAGAATATGATTTTCAGTTCCTACTCCAGTAAAACTAGCATGATAAATGGGATTATTTCGATAAGTTATTGCCTTAATTTCAAATACTTCTCTGTTATATAGACCTCCATAATATCCATGAAATTCACCAAAAGGGCCTTCAGGTTTATATACGTTCGGGATCACCTCCCCTTCCAGCACTATTTCGGCGGATGCTGGGACCTCGACAGGTATTGTTTCACATTTAACTAATTCCACCGGCTCACCTCTTAATGTACCCGCCATGGCGATCTCGTCAACACCATAAGCGAAGGGTGCCGCTGCGCAAATCCATATTACTGGATCTACACCTATTGCCACAGCAACTGGAAATCGACTTCCCTTAGCTTCAGCCTTTGATTTTGAAATGTACATGTGCCTAAACGGCGTTAATTGAAAACCCGTTGACCTTTTATCGCGAACCATCATCCTATAAATTCCAACATTTCGCCAGCCTGTTTCCGGATCCTTGCTGATCACACACGGAGCAGTAATGTATGGTCCGCCATCTTTCTCGTGCCATTTTGGAATTGCCCAAGGAAGCTCAAATAGATTTATTTCATCACTAGTTAATATGTTTTCTTTGCAAGGCCCGTCCTTTACTATTACTGGTTCGGTTGGACCTTTTCTAAGAGCGTTTATCCATTTCTCCGTGGTCCTCTCTATAGTAGTTTCTAATGCTAAAGCAAATCTTTTTCTTGTCGCAATCAGATTTGCTATTATTGGAGCGCTATAGCCTTTAACTTTTTCAAAAAGTAGCGCGGGGGCGTGAGCATCGACAGCTCTCCTACAAATAGCACTCAATTCATATTCAGGGTCTATTTCTACTTTAATCTTTCTTAACTCTCCTTCTTTTTCAAGCCTTGCCAAAAATTCTCTCAAATCTTTGTATGGCATGTTAACTCACCATTATATCGTTCAACAATATTCCTTTTAAATTTTTCCACAATTAGATACAGTAAACAGTCTAATGCTGGAACCTATTCTGCCAAACATTCACCTACAACAGCCTAAGATGGTGAGCCTTAAGTTCCACTCCGAAGCCTAAATGTAGATGGGCGAAGGCTTTTAAATACTAAAGTAGTGAAAACAACCTGAATGAAAAAAATATAAAAGCGCACGCGACTGATATTGTTAATGGTCGTGAAACGTGAATGTTGAAGTTTATTAACAAGAAGGTGCAGGAACTCCCGGTATCGGAAATACGTGCTATCTTTGAAAAAGCTAGGCAAATGAAAGATGTAATAAGGTTAGAGATAGGGGAGCCTGATTTTGATACACCTGAGCACATTAAGGAAGCAGCCAAAAAAGCGCTGGACGAGGGCTTCACCCATTATACTCCTTTCATAGGCATTGATGAGTTGCGAATAGCAATTGCTGAGAAAGTTAAAAAAGAGAACGGGTTTGAAGTTGATCCCCATAGAGAAGTAGCGGTAACACCGGGCGCTTGCTCAGCAATCTACTGTGCCGTGCTCTCTACAGTTAATCCAGGCGAGAAGGTTTTAATTCCTGACCCTGGATGGCCACATTATGAACCATGTGTGAGGATGGCTGATGGCGTTCCAGAACACTATCCGTTGCTTGAAGAAAACGACTTTAGGATCGACCTTAACGATTTGCGGAAAAGAATCGATGAACGTACTAAAGCTATAATAATTAACTCTCCCAACAATCCTACAGGCTCAGTTTTAACGAAGAAAGATTTAGAAGGTATTGCCAAAATTGCCATAGAAAACGATTTAATTGTGATGTCTGACGAAGTATATGAAAAAATAATATATGATGACACAGAACACATTAGTATTGCCTCGCTTACGTGTATGCGTGAACGAACCGTCACTATTAACGCGTTTTCGAAAACATATGCCATGACGGGATGGAGAATTGGATACGTTATTGCAAGAGAAGAGATAATTTCCCAGATTGCAAAACTCATACTGTACACAAGCACATGTGCAAACTCTATTGGGCAAAAGGCGGCATTGGCCGCCTTGAAAGGCCCGCAACTCAGTGTTCATGAAATGGTCAAAGAATACGAGCGTCGAAGAGATTTTGTGGTAAAGCGGTTAAAGGAGATTCCGGGTATATCATGTAAGGCTCCGAAAGGAGCTTTCTATGTGTTTCCTAATATAAAGGAATACGGACTATCTTCACTTGATTTTTCCTTATTCCTTTTAGAAAAGGCTAGGGTTTCAGTGGTACCAGGATCAGGTTTTGGCAAATATGGAGAAGGTTACGCTCGAATATCATATACTACTTCACTTAAAAATCTTGAAGAGGCTATGGACAGAATAGAAAAAGCGTTGAAAGATTTAAATAGATCTTCCATACGAAAAGCAAGATAAGAATGGGGTTAATACAAAGCCATGACGTTTTAAAATAAAAAATTAGATGCTTTGGATATTAACTGGAAATTTTGGTGGTTGACCGTTTAAAACTCTAACTATATCTTCAGCGGCTGTCTTAGCCATCTCAATTATTGATTCTTTAGTGCTACCTGCTATATGTGGGGTAATTATAACATTGTCGAGACTTAATAATGGGTTGTTTAGATCTGGCGGTTCCATCTCCATAACATCCAAAGCAGCACCAGCAATTCGTTTTTCCTTTAAAGCCTTATAAAGTGCCATTTCATCCACTACGCCTCCTCTAGCTACATTAATTAAAAATGCTTCTTTTTTAATTTTATTAAGTTCCTTTTCGCCTATCATATGTCTTGTTTCCGATGTCAATGGCACATGTATTGTTATAAAATCGGATGACTTTAACAAAGTTTCCAGATCGGTCAAATTAACCCCTATTTTTCGCGCCTTTTCGTCCAGAATATACGGATCAAATACAATAACATCCATACCTAATCCTTTAGCTCTTTCTGCAACAAGAAACCCTATTTTCCCAAATCCTATTATACCCAAGGTCTTCCCATAAATTTGAGTCCCAAGTTCAATAGCCGTGACAAATTCCCATCCGTTATCTCTTACTACATCATAAAATTTCGGTATTTTCCGAGCTAAACACAGGATTAGACCTAGCGTAAACTCGGCAACAGATACAGCATTTGCCATGGGGGTATTCGTAATTATCACCCCTTTCTTAGCTGCTATGTTAATATCAATATTATCGACTCCTGCCCCGTGTACAGAAATTACTTTTAATTTTTGGGCGATATTCAACAGTTTTTCGTCAATCTTGCATAATCTAACGAGTACAGCATCTACATCCATGATCAGTTTAAAGGTTTCTTCAGCAGCATTACTAGGTGTTTCCCATGCTACTTCTCGAACTTCCGCTACTTTTTCAATAATTTCTCTCGCAATTTTATGCACAGGCATATATCGTGGATATATTATTAGAACTTTGGCATCCATTCTCGATCTAGTCGAGTAAAACATTACAATTCGAAGAACTTCCTCGCTGTCTTTTCGAAGAGATTTTCTTTAAATTTATCAGATAATGGAAGAGTTCGGAAGTATTCCACCGCAAGAGACATTGGATAAGTGAATGGATAATCGGTTCCGAACATGATTTTGTCAGGTATCGCAAATTCACAGTATCGGAGATGTTCTATATCAGTATAATATTTTGGATATTGCATCCTTATTGGATTTGATGGCGAAACATCGGTGTAAACGTTTTTATGCCTCAACGTTATGTAAATTGCAATACTCGGGTTATGTAAAAGACCACAGTGCAACAAATATATCTTTAATTCGGGGAAGTCAACACCAATGTCATCGACATAAATTGGATCCTGATACTTTAGTCTCGTCCCAGGATGCCCTTCAACTCCCGTGTGGATTGCAACGTGAGCTTTGAGTTCAACAAGTTTTTCATAAATTGGGTACATTAGTTCCTTATTATTTGGAAAACCAGCAGCAGGTGTAAAAATTTTTATGCCTTTAAAACGGAACTCTTTAATTGCTTTCTCTACCTCTTTAATACATTCCTTTGGTCCTTTTTTGGGGTTTATACCAGCTTGAGCTATAAATCTATCCGGGTATTTGTCAATAAATTCCTCTTTCATATATTCATTTGATACATGCCACCACCATTCATACGGTGGATCCGTCTTTGCGTCCATTCCGCATAAAACTGCTATATTCACGCCTGCTCTGTCCATGTCTTGAATCCAGTGTTCAACGCTGAAAATTGGAATGTCCTCTATCTTCTCTATAGGACGCTCTGGATGACGATCACCTAATGCTTCTCTCAGCTTTCGAAGGAGCCGAACTTCCCACGTCTTTCCAAGCCAAAAATCGGCACATCCTGGTCTGTCTTTGATACCCTTTTTCTCCAGCCCTGGGTGGGCATGCGAATCTATTACCATAGTGGAAACCAACTAGTAGATTTAAAAATCCATTATTTAACATTTTCGGATTTATTTATGAGGAGGAGAAAGGGTAATAGGTTGCGTAGGAGAGCTTGTTGATGGTCTACACGTAATGGAAAAACTGGCCAACCCCAACTAATCTTTCATAGCTACCATTCACCGCGCAGAGTGAAGCCCATCTAGGCAATCTTGGAATAATGCTAGTCTCTTCAATAGTGGGATTTTTAAGGTTATTTTTTCCGTTTGAAATTTGGCTTTAGCTTCGATTACCTGTAGAGCGCACGTCGTAAGTAATTCATGATATCTGGTGTGCGCTATTCTTTGGCCACTATTGCGATTAGTCTTACTATTGATCCGTCTCCACCAACCCATCTGATCGGTAAACCTATGATAGTGCATCTTTTGCCTGTTACTTTATCTACATCTCCTCCGACGTTTTCCCAGCCCATTATGCCATGTGTTAGCAGTAGTCTGTGGCATGGTTCCCAGAGGGGGAAGTCTTCGCGGACATCCCGACCCGTTTCTTTCTTGTATTCGTCAGCTAGCCATGGTAGAACACGGTTTCTTTCGTCGCCTTCTCCTTGGCACCATGCCTCCCTGGTTGCAAGTGGATGGTCTAGGGCTTGGGTGTCTGTGCCAACGGCTTTCACTCCCTTCTTTACGAACCATTCTCCGGCTTCTATATAGAAGCCTGGTGCATAGCAGAAGTATTTGACTGTGTCGCCCCAGTAACGATGCCATCCAGTATTCACTATTACTATGTCTCCCTTCTCTATTGGGGGTTCAGCCTTTTCAAGGTCTTCGGCTGTTATTACTTCCCACTTGCCCTTAGGTATAGAAACCACAACGCCCTTTCCAATGTACCTCTCTATGGGTATTTGCTCGGTAGATGGAAACCCTTCTTCAACGTGCACTGGGGAGTCCGCATGTGTTGAAACATGCATGGTATGCGTAAGCACTTGTGACAGCACACGAGATTTTGCATGGTAATGAATCCTCTCAATTTTTATGTCCTCAAAGTATGGCCAAAGGGGGACGCCTGGCCCGAACGGTTGGGACAGATCATAAACTTCCACCTCTTTGCCAAGCATTTGAACGCTAACCTTTTTCAAAACATCCTCAGGCTTACCAATATATTTCGGATCCAACATCCCATGAATATATTTAGAGTCTACATCAAACTTACCCATTCCCAAATCGCAAACTTTTTTTATTAATCGTTCTATATTAATTTTTCCTCATTCCTCATTACACGCTTAAAAGTAACAATTATAACCTAAAATTTTGATGGAATTAATGCTCGGAAGACTCGACTAAGCCTTCCAAAGTGAGGAGGGATTTACTTCGTCTCCAGCGCCTATCGCAACCACCCTGAAGCATAAAGCTCGAAGAATTAAAGTCGGGAAGCTAAAAATTATCATTCTTATTTAAAACTTCCCGCTTTGAAGTTAAAATAAAAACATGGGATTGATTGTTCATTAACAATAAGTTTTCATCCTTTCATGTGCCGCATAGTTCGGCTATGGTGGAGTAGTCATGCAAACAAGGAAATAAGAGGAACGAGAAAAAGGAAAAAGCAGAAAAGGAGAGGGCTATACTGAGGCTTTGTAGTATTTGGCGTATTGCGTTGCATATTTTGTCTAGTGTTATCTCAAGCCTTTTAGCTTGATGTTTCCCTCAAAACCCTCATATAGTGCCTCGCCACCTTCACACTAATTACTCGGCACTCGGGGTTCTCGCAAATGTACTCGGCCTTTTTGGGGTGTTTACTCATAGGTTGACCGCAGCCGGGGCAACTAATGACCCCCTGTGTAGAGGGGTGGCGACAATATTTGCAGAATCTGGTTTCCCGCCTTCGTAACCGCTTCGCTTGAGCAAGTGCATCATTTTCAGTATGATACGGACCATGCCATCTTCCATTTTCATCTGATGCCTTTCGCCTTTTCCAGTGGATCCCCCTTCCATGATTACACCAAGAACAGTTACCGTTGTGTACGATGGCCTCCCCGCCAGGCACGGCCCTCCAGTTTTCGTAGACCCACCAATCGCTCATTCCTCTCACCGAGGTTAACGTCGGCACAATACCTTTTCCTTCGGCGGCTCAGTCAACTCAACTATTTCTTTCTCCGCAGCTTTTATAACTCCTCCCACCTATTAACCATTATGCTGGCGGCTACCCATTCTCTAACCTTTTAAGTATGAGGAAGTCCAGCTTCGTTTCCAGCTTTTCCGCTGTTTCCTCCAGGCTGGATGTAGAACTTTTATCCTCCTTACTGGGTCTTCGTTTTTGTGGATTTCTATTGGTCCTTTTGGAGGTTTCTCAAGCTGGATTTTGCCTTTTCTCATTTGCTTGGTTGCATTCTCTTCCAGCTTCTTGAGTTCTAATGCCTTTTTCATCTTCTCGTGGTAGTCTTCTAGGGCTTTTAGCATGCTGATTTCCGTTGGTACTCCAAGTTCTGAGGAGGTCTTCTCAAACTCTTCGTAGAAGGACTTCTCCACTACGACGTTCACAAAGTGCGTGTTCGCGTACTTCTTTATCTCCAACACTCCATTCCTCTGAGGAGGCGCCAACAGCTCCTTCAAAAGCGTTCGGACGCTAGGATCTTCTCCGGCTCTACGGCGTAGAGCCGACTTTGCCCTATCAGATTGCGGTGGATCCTTGAACATTTCTGGCAGATACTTCATGACCCATTGGTAGCTCATTCCTGTTTTCTCGGCTATCTTGTAGGCTATTTTTCCTTGTTCTACGCCTTCGTTTAGGTAGATTTCTCCCAGCCTACCCAGCATTTCCGTCTTTTCTTTGGCTGGCACGTTGCGTCTGCACACGTTGCTTACCAATCGGGCTATGAGGCGCTGCTCCTCAGTTTCAACACCTTCAATGGTTACTTTCGGCCATTTCTCGTCTGCAGATAGGCGGTGCAAGCCATCTATGACATTGCCGTACTTGTCCACAAGAACCGGATAGAGCCTTCCAACATGCCTAGAAGAAGACTCTAAATACTCGAGTATAGGCTCCCTTTGCATTCCGCATCCCTTTTTAATGTAGAATTATTGTTAGTGAACTTTAATTTAATCTTTTTGGGTGAAACTTAAGTTTTTTGATATTAGAGCTTAAACAGAGGCTCTGGAGGCGTTTGACATCCAACGGTGACGCATCTACGCTATTATTCTCCCTGTTTTTCTATGAGAAGTTTATCTTCTCCCAGCTTGAAGCTGACCCTCACTTTAATGGAGAGACCTCCCCTTTTTGAAGGTTTAAAATCTCTAAATGGGAACATGCTGTCTTCGCACAGGTCTTTAGGCAGGTAAAGGAGATATTTGCCGTCCTTCCTCTTGAACAGACGTGCAACAGCCTCACGAACCAAGCGAACACCTATGTTAAATTTAACATAAGAGATATTTAAGCCTAAAGTCGGTTGAAACAAGCGCGCGTGACCCAGAAAAAGGTTGCATCATTTTTAACTCATCAACAGAGAGAACAATAAGAAAGGGACACCACGACTGGCGAAAAGCCTTAAACAAAAAAGAAAAAAGAAAAAGAGGTAAGGATTAGGTTGGATAACCCGACTTTTAGGCTACGGTCAGGACTATGGAGACCACTCCTTTCCTTCTTCTAGACTGCCTTGAAGTGTCTGCAGCGCGTGTGTCTGCATTTACAGCCTAACTCTGATCCAATATAGCCGAAGTATGGGCAGAACACCCATATTGAGCCGTCTTCGTATCT
>Ga0315298_1011472_pt1 | contig 10382 bp, 10 predicted proteins | sample WHS_1_MG_FD_203077 | JGI IMG/M metagenome (GOLD analysis project Ga0315298, IMG submission 203077) | Extremophilic microbial mat communities from Washburn Hot Springs, YNP, Wyoming, USA - WHS_1_MG | ecosystem: Environmental > Aquatic > Thermal springs > Hot (42-90C) | place: USA: Wyoming...
CGACCACGATCCAGTCGTGGGTTACCTCGTGGGGCTTAGCTGAAAATGTTTTCATGAAGCCAATCCTAGATACTTGAATTAGGGAAAGTTGCGAATTCTATGCTAGATTCGCCGCTGATGTCAATGGAAAAAAGCGAACTGATGAGCTGGATTGCGACACACCTGATCGGCGCCTGCCTGCTCCCGCCGCTGAACATGATTCTGCTGGGTGGGTTCGGGCTGCTTTTGCTGAAATCCAGGCCCAGGCTCGGCAGGGGGCTCATCGCCCTGTCCTTGCTCATTTCGTACCTTCTTTCGGCGCCCTTCGCATCCGACCGGGCAATGGAAATGTTCGAAGGGCCCTACACCCCCCCTTCTGGAAATGCCGGCGCAATCGTGGTTCTCGGCGGGGGAACCTATTTCCGCGCCCCCGAATACGAGGGCAGGAATACCGTCAACCGGTGGGACCTGGAGCGGCTGCGCTATGCCGCGCACCTTTACCGGAAAACGGGAAAGCCTGTCCTGGTCTCGGGCGGCCACCCCCTGGGCAACCCGGATTCCGAAGCCGCGCAGATGAAAGCCGTGCTGATCGAAGATTTCCACATCCCCGTCGCCTGGACGGAAGACGAATCGAGAAATACCGAAGAAAACGCCGCGAAAAGCTTCGCAATCCTGAAGCGGCAGAACATCCGCACCGTTTACCTCGTCACCCAGGCCTGGCACATGCCGAGGGCGGCGCTCCTGTTCAGGCATGCGGGTTTCGTCGTCATTCCGGCGCCTGTCGGACTTGCGACTTCATACCAAACCGGCCTGCTTTCGTTCGTGCCTTCGAGCGGATCCCTGATGCAGAGCGAAATTCTGCTGCACGAGCTCATCGGCATCGCCTGGTTTGAGTTAAAATCCCCGATATCGAACCGGAGCCAGGAGAAATCATGAAAGCGCGCATCAAGTGGATCGAAAATGTCAGCTTCCTCGGGGAAACCGGAAGCGGCCATGCCGTGTTGATGGACGGGGCTCCCGAAGGGGGCGGGCGCAACCTGGGCCCTCGCCCGATGGAAATGCTGCTTGTCGGAACCGGCGGCTGCACCGCTTATGACGTGGTGCACATCCTGAAGAAGGGACGCCAGCCGATCTCCGATTGCGTAGTCGAAATCGATGCGGAGCGGGCTGAAGAAGACCCCAAGGTGTTCACCAAGATTCACCTCCATTTCGTCGTCAAGGGGAAGGGACTCAATCCCTCCCAGGTCGAGCGGGCGATTTCCCTTTCGGCCGAGAAATACTGCTCGGCATCGATCATGCTCGGCAAGACCGCGGACATCACCCACGATTTCGAAATCGTGGAAAGCTGACTCCGGTCAGTTTAGAGACGTCGATCACAAAACCCTCTTCCGGATCGAAGGGGACCACATCGAGCAGCGGCGCATCGATCCGCCCTGTTATGGCTTCCAGCACCTCATCGAAAGCCAGCATGCCGGGGTCCATCCTGTTCGCCACCCATCCTGCGAGCTCAAGCCCCCTCGATTTCACGGCATCCCTGGTCAGAAGCGCGTGGTTGATCGCCCCGAGCCTCATGCCGACGACGAGTATCACAGGCAGGCCCAGCATGCGTGCAAGATCCGAAGTGTCCTGCTCTTCGTTGAGCGGGACGAGAAAGCCGCCGATTCCCTCGACGATCACGATGTCCGCCCCGATGTTCTCATAGGCGCGAACGATGGCTCCGGCAGCGATCGCGACCCCAGCGCGCCGCGCGGCGATATGGGGCGCCAGCGGATCGGGCAGATCGTAGGGATTGGCGAGATCGGGCGGGACCGGCAGCGAGCCTGCCGCGGCAAGCCTCGCAGCATCGTCTCCCCCGGAGCTGACCGGCTTCATTCCCGCCGACGCGAAGCCCAGCCTCGAAAAGGAGCGCAGCAGCGCGCAGCTCACCGTGGTCTTGCCGATTCCCGTGTCCGTTCCGGTGACGAAGTATCCGCGCTTCATTTGGGCTTTGCCGCAAACTGGATGACCTTGCTGCCTTCCGGAAGAGCGCTCTGCTCCGGCTTCCAGGCATGCCCGTAGACCACCTCGAAAGTCGCGGGCAGCCTGCCATCCCGCCTCATGGATTCGTAGTTTTCAACCAGCCTGCCCCACGCGGATTTCCCGAAAAGGCCGCGCGGCCTGCCCTGAAGCGCATTGTGGGCGCCGATCGCCTTGAGGTCCTGCATCACCCCCCTGACATCCTCGTAAGTCAGGGTAATGCACTCCATGTCCATGACTGGAATGGCGAAACCGGAATGCAGCAATGCGTCCCCGATGTCGTGCATGTCGACGAAGCGGTTGACGTGGGCATGGGAATCGGAAAAGGCCCGGCGCAATTCCTTCAGGGTATCCGGGCCGAAAGTGCTGAACATGAACAGCCCCTGGGGCTTCATGATGCGGCTTATTTCGGAAAGGGCCGCATTCAGGTCGCTGCACCACTGCAGGGCGAGATTCGACCAGACCATGTCCAGGCTGGAGGACTTGAGCGGCAGGCTTTCGATGTCGCCGCAGATCTGGGGCGCGGCTTCCGAAAAGGGCTTCTTCCACCAGGGAACTTCCGGGCGCGCCTTGAGCAGCATGGCAAGGGACAGATCCAGTTCGACGATGGCCGCGTCGGGATAGATTCTGCCGAGATCGCGCCTGCCCTTTCCGGTTCCCGATCCCGCATCGAGTATCGTCTTCGGGCTGATCTTCACATAATCGAGGCGGGAGAGCATGCGCTCTCCCACTTCTCTCTGCAGGACGGCCGCGCTGTCGTAGCTTTGCGCGGCCCTGTCGAAGGCGCGCCTGACCAGGCGCTTGTCGGCAACATAATCAGTATTCATCGAAAAAATTCCGTCAATTTCGAAACGAAGCATCCGGGATGCGAAATGAAAGGAGCATGCGCACATCCGGAAATGCTTTCCAGTTTTCCGTCTGGCATGTTCTCGGCGAGCCATTTTCCTGCCGTCAGCGGCGTCAGCCTGTCGCATTCCCCGTGCAGCACCAGCGCGGGCCGGACAACGGACTGCGCAGTCTTCCTCAGGTCCGAATTCAGCAAAAGGTCGAGGCCTTTCTTCAAGGCCGCCATTTCGGTTTTTTCCAGGCAGCCCTGAAGTTTTCTGAAAATTCCGGGGACATCCTCTCCGCCCCGGGCCTGAAGAAGCAGGAAGCGTTTCAATGTCGCCTCTGGATCGCTCTCAAGGGCATCGGCAAACTCCGCGAAAATCCTTCCGGGAATGCCGTGCGCCCAATCCTCTCTGGAAACGAAGCTGGGGGTGCTGGAAACGAGCGCGAGCCGCCCGATCCGCTCCGGGTATCTTTGCACCCACTGCAGGGCAAGCTGCCCGCCGAGGGACCAGCCGCACAAAGAAACCTCGGAAGGAAAGGCCTGCGCCAGGACATCGACCCAGTCGCCGCTGCAATGCCCGCTCGATCCATGCCCGGGAAGATCGACCCGGTGCACCCTGAATTCTTGCGCAAGCCCGCGGAACACCGGATCCCAGCATTTGCCGGACATTCCCCAGCCGTGGAGCAGGACGACATCCCTGCCCTTCCCCTCGCTTTCAACATGCAGGTGCATTTTTCAGCGCCGCAATCAGGCGATCCAGGTCTTCGAAGGTGTGCGCGGCGGAAAGCGAGATCCGCAGCCTCGCACTGCCTTTCGGCACCGTGGGGGGGCGGATGGCAGGAACGATCATGCCTTCCTCCTGCAATCGGGCGCTGAGCGCCATGCAGGCTTCGTTTTCGCCCACGACAAAAGGCTGGATCGGCGTATCCGAAGGCAGCAGCGCCGATTTCAAATGCGATTTGAGATGATCGGCAAGCTTATGCAGCCGCTCCCTTCTCCAGGATTCCGCCCCGATCAGCTTCAGGCTCGCGAGCAGCGCCTCCGCCAGCATGGGCGGCTGGGCGGTCGTGTAGACATAGCTCCTTGCGCGCTGCACCAGCATTTGCACCATGTCGGCTCCCCCCGCGACGAAGGCCCCGGCCACGCCCGCCGCCTTGCCGAGCGTTCCCACGTAAACGATGCGGGGGGAAGAGACGTCGAAATGGGAAAGGATGCCGCCGCCGCTTTCCCCGAGCACGCCAAAGCCGTGCGCATCGTCCAGCAGCAACGCAGCATCGTACCTTTCGCAAAGCTCGAGCATTTGCGGCACAGGCGCGATGTCGCCGTCCATGCTGAACACGGCATCCGTCACCACGAGCTTGCGCCTTTTCCCTTCCCTGGCGAGAAGGGATTCCAGCGCAGCCATGTCCAGATGGGGATAACGGCGAAGTTTCGCCCTGGAAAGCAGGGCCGCATCGTTGAGGGAAGCATGATTGAGCCTGTCGCAAAAAATCGCGTCGTTTCTCCCTGCCAGGACCGAGACCGCGCCGATATTGGCCATGTATCCGGTGGAGAACAGCAGCGCGGCAGGCAATCCCACGAATTCGGCCAGCGCCTGTTCGGCCGCCTCATGCGCACTGCCATGGCCGCAAAGCAGATGGGAAGCGCCGGCGCCCACGCCGAACCGCCTCGCCCCCGAGCAGGCCGCCTCGATCAAATCGGGATGATTGGCGAGCCCGAGATAGTCGTTGCTGCAATAGCTCGTGCAGGCCTTGCCGTCGACCTGAACGCGCACGCCCTGAGGCCCCTCCAGGGTACGGCGGCGGCGCAGGAGACCGCTTTGCTCCAGTTGGTCGAGTTCAGCCCTGAAGGAATGCATGGTCACGTTGCATGCATGCCGAGCTTGTCGAGCAGAGCCCTGTCCCTTTCGACTTCGGGGTTGCCTGTCGTCAGCAGTTTCTCGCCGTAGAATATCGAGTTTGCGCCGGCGAGAAAGCACAATGCCTGGGTCGATTCGCTCATCTGCTGACGGCCTGCGGAGAGGCGAACGAAGCTTTTCGGCATGGTGATCCTGGCTGCAGCTATGGTTCTCACGAATTCGAGGTGGTCGAGCGGATCGATTCCGTAAAGCGGCGTACCTTCGACCTGGACGAGATTGTTGATCGGCACGCTCTCGGGCTGGGGAAACTGGTTGGCGAGCTCCGCGATCAGTTCGGCGCGCACCTCTCTGGTTTCCCCCATGCCCACGATTGCGCCGCAGCATACATTGATCCCGGCGCGCCTGACCTTCGACAGGGTATCCAGCCTGTCCCCGTAATCCCGGGTCGAAACGATCTCCTCGTAATGCCGGCGGGAAGTGTCGATGTTGTGGTTGTAGTAATCGAGGCCGGCCTCCTTGAGCTGCTCCGCCTGCCCTTCTTTCAGCATGCCGAGCGTCGCGCAGGTCTCGAGCCCCAGTTCCCTGACCGCCCTGACCATCTCGGTCACGGCATCGAGATCCTTCTGCTTCGGCCCGCGCCATGCCGCCCCCATGCAGAACCGGCTGGCGCCGTTATCCCGTGCGGCTCTTGCGGCAGCCAGGACTTCTTCCAGGGAAAGCATGGGCTGGTTTTCGACAGCGGTATCGTGCCGGGCGGACTGAGAGCAATAGCCGCAATCCTCGGAGCACCCTCCCGTCTTGATCGAAACCAGGGTGGAAAGCTGGATGCCGTTGGGATCGAAATGCTCCCTGTGGATGCTTTGCGCCCTGTAGATGAGGTCGCTGAAAGGAAGCCCAAAAAGACCGAGCACCTCAGATATCTCCCATTTTTTCAAAACCGCCTCCATGCGTTATTCCCCATCTATCCTAAGATGCAGAAATCATCGACGATCGGATGCCGAATTGTCAAATCCAGCCCGGATATTTTTGAACAACTGCTCAAAATTCAGGCAGAATCTTTTCGGGACCGACTGCCTGCTCTGCGGCGCCGCTTCCGGATCGGAAAACATCTGCCCCGCCTGCCTCGCCCATCTCCCCTATCTGCGAGGAAGCCGGTGCAGGATTTGCGCAAACCCGACCGCAGGCCCCGTATGCGGAACCTGTCTCGCAAAGCCGCCGCATTTTTCCCGCACCCTGGCAGTGTTCAGCTACGAATTCCCGGTCGATGCGCTGATCCAGTCCCTCAAGTACCGCGAGAATCTCGCGCTGTCCTCGACATTTGCGCGAATGCTGACGCAGGCCTCAGGCAGCTATCCCAGACCGGATTTCATCGTGCCGGTTCCCCTTCATCCATTGAGGCTGCGCGAGCGCGGATTCAACCAGGCCATGGAAATCGCAAGGCATATCTCGGGGAAAACCGGGATCGCCCTGATCGAATGCAGCAAAATCAGGGACACTCCTTCCCAGACTTCGCTTCCCTGGGCAGCGCGGAAAAGAAATGTCAGGGATGCATTCTCCTGCGAGTCCGCCCTGGAGTCGGCTCATGTTGCCATCATCGACGACGTCATGACCACGGGTTCGACGCTCGACGAACTGGCGAAAACCCTGCTCAAGCAGGGCGCGAGGGAGGTGAGCGCCTGGGTGGTGGCGCGCGCCGTCAAGTCAGTCTGACGATTCCGTAACAGGCACGTTGGTTTTGGTAAAGCCAGGGATGCTGTCCCTGAGCGCCTGCAGGGGATCGGACCCTATCCTCGCCATGCCGTTGAGTTCGAGCTGAATGAAGAACATGCTCGCAGTCTCCTGGTAGGCGATGGCGAAGCGCTTGGTGACGATGCGCAACGCCCAGCAATCGGCATCGTATTCGACCCCGGCGGTTCCTTCGAGCAATTGCCTGTTGGCCAGCGAATAATTCCATCGCCCCACGCCGTGCCATCGCCCCATCAACGGCCACTGGCCGGATATGTCGACCTGGTTGAGCGCAAAACCCTGGGCCGCCACCGCAGCCGGCAGGGCGGTTGCAAGCGCCGGAGCATTGGAAACCCCGTAGGCATAATAGGAAAGCGGCAGAACCGTGCGATTGAAAAGATAGCCCAGGTTGAGCAGCTTGCCGATTTCGGGCGAATAGTGCGCATAGAAGCTGACAAACTGGGTCTGCCAGGCTCCCGGGGTGACCTGAACATAGCTGTCGAAGCTCAGCTCCTTGCTCACCGCTCCGCCTACGCTCGCGATCACGTCCGATGTGGAGGTCGTCACTGGAATCATTTGCGGCGACTGCAGATAGAACCGCTGCGCAAGCGTCATCCTCAGGCGCTCATCCCCGGTGTTTTCCTCGATGAAGCGGGATGTCATCGCGAGCGTCAACTGGTTCGCATCGCTGAACCTGTCGTTTCCGCTGAACTGGTTCTCGGTGAACATCTGCGCGTAAGTGAAATCCATGGGCGCGGAATCGAAGTTCGGCAGATTGTTCTGATTCCGATAGGGCACATAGACATAATAGGCTCTCGGCTCCAGCGTCTGAACCAGGTCCTGCCGACCCATGGGATCGCTCTTTTCGAAAAAGAGGCCGCTGTCGACGCTGACATAGGGAATATTGACCGTCGCATTGGGAAGATTGCTGGTATTGTTGGCTCCCAGCGAATAGCTCACGCTGTGAAAGCCCAGTTTGGGAGTAAAGAAGGCGGCCGCACTGCGCACCGGATAGGTGACGGTCGGATTGATTGCCAGTCTTTTGCCGTCGACGAATATCGGATGGCTGAAATCGTCGTATTCCCCGTTGAAAACCACGCTCGCCCCGTCCACGTTATCCTTGCTTGCGTTCAGCATCAGTTGCGGCAGGGAGGCATAGGGCGCGATGACCGGCACCAGCGGATTGGACAGGGTCTGATAATTCTGCACCCTGGAAGTGAAGCTCCATCCCTGTCCGCTGTAGGTGAGATGCCCTTCCCTGGGCAGAACGCTCTGGGAAGTCATGGTCATCAAGGGGGAAAGATCGAGGTAATAATAGCTGTCTGAAACCTGCTGCAGATTAAATTCGCCAGACCACCCATTGCCGAAATTCTGGTTGTGCAGAATGTTCGCCTCCTCACGGGTCGTTCCCGTGATGTTGTCTCTGGGCAGGATATTGAAGTGCGCAATGCCGGAATAGTTCGGCTCGAGATAGCGGAATTCGGTATTGAGCATCTCTCCCCGCTTCATCAGGATGCGGGGGGCAATCGTCGCGTCGTAGTTGGGAGCGATGTTCCAGTAATAGGGAACGGTAAGTTCCTCGCCGCCGGAAGCCGTGCTGCCGAAAACCGGCGCAAGAAAGCCCGACCTTCTCCGGTTGCCCGTCGGGAAATCCATCCAGGGCGCATAGAGAATGGGCTTTCCCTTGAATGAAATCGTCGCATCGTGGGCTATGCCGACCTGGCTCGCCTGGTCGAGATCCAGCTCGCCGACCTTCAGGAACCAGTCGTCGTTCCCCACCGGGCAGGTGGTATAAATCGCCTTGTGCAGCCGATACTTGTCCTTGCCGGTGAATTCCAGCTTGTCCGCATGGCCGCGGCCGCCATTGGCCATGCGGTATACCGGCTGGTCCATGAAGCCGATATTGGTTTTGACCTGCAGCTGCAGCGTGGGGCCGTCCATGGTCCCGCCATTTTGTTCGACACGGACATGGCCATGCGCCAGAATCTCGTCGCTCGCCTGAAGGTACTTGAGCCAGTCGGCCACGATCGACTGGCCGCGCTTCCTCATCTCGGCATGACCTATCGCGATCATGTCCACATCCTGGTGTCCCTGCACGCGATCTCCCCTGATGAACAAAGGCACGTCCTCGCCGTTGTCCGGAGGAGGGAGCATCTCGCTGGTCAGCCCGAGCGGCAACCCTTCATCTGCAAAGGCGGATACGGAAAGCATGCATAACAGGGAGAGAATGGCAGGCTTGAGGCGAAATTTATGCATCGGAATTGGATTGATTGTTTGGTGATAAAATCGCACAATTTCACCATTATGGCAATCGCATTGGAAAGACGACAGATCATCGAATCCTGGCTGGAAGAGCAGTTCCCGAACCAGCCTTTCGCGCTCGAGGCGGCATCGGAAGATGCCAGTTTCCGACGCTATTTCCGGGCGATCTTCGCGGACAGCTCGCTGATCGTGATGGATGCCCCGCCCGCCCATGAGGACTGCCGCCCCTTCGTCCGCGTCGCGCAAATTTTCGGAGAAGCCGGCGTCCATTTGCCCCGGGTGATCGCGCAGGATCTCGAAAGGGGATTCCTGCTCTTGAGCGATCTGGGCAGCACGACCTATCTGGAAGTCCTCGACGAAAGCAATGCCGATGCGCTTTACGGCGATGCGGTGGATGCCCTCGTCAAGATCCAGCTTGCCAGCCGCCCCGGCGTGCTTCCCGAATACGATGAAGCCCTGCTCAGAGGCGAAATGGGGCTTTTTCCAGAATGGTATCTCGGCAGGCACCTTGGCGCCGAACCCGGGGAAAAACAGGCGGCGATTCTGGAGCAGGCATTTTCCTGCCTGGTCAGAAACAACCTTTCCCAGCCCAAGGTCTATGTCCACCGAGATTATCATTCGCGCAACCTCATGCTGACCAATCCCAATCCCGGCATTCTGGACTTCCAGGACGCAGTCTACGGTCCCATTACCTACGACCTCGTTTCGCTTTTCAGGGATGCCTATATCGCCTGGGAGGAGGAACGGGTGCTGGACTGGGTCATCCGCTACTGGGAAAAGGCGAGAAAGGCCGGCCTGCCGGTCACTTCCGACTTCGCGGAATTCTACCGGGACTTCGAATGGATGGGCGCGCAGCGCCAGCTCAAGGTCGTCGGAATCTTCTCGCGCCTCCATCATCGCGACGGGAAGGCGCGTTACCTCGACGACATTCCGCTCGTGCTTTCCTATCTGAAGAAGACCTGCGCGCGCTACGCCGAACTCTCCCCCGTATTGCGGCTCGTCGACAAAATCGAAGTGAGAACCACCTTTTGAAGGCGATGATTCTTGCCGCAGGGCGCGGCGAGAGAATGCGGCCCCTGACCGATTCAACCCCGAAACCGCTTCTCGAAGTCAGGGGAAAGCCCCTGATCGTCTGGCAGATCGAAGCTCTGGCAAGAGCCGGCTTTCGCGACATCGTCATCAATCTCGCCCATCTCGGCGGACAAATCGAAGACCGGCTCGGCGACGGGAAAGCCTTCGGTGTCGGCATAGCCTACTCCCGCGAGGAATCCGCCCTGGAAACGGCAGGAGGCATCGCCCATGCAATGCATCTTCTGGGAAACGCTCCCTTTCTCGCGGTGAATTCGGACATTTATTGCGACTTCGACTATTCGACATTGCTTGCGAAGATCGATCAAATGGCAAACCGATCGGTCCTCGCCCATCTGGTTCTCGTCGACAATCCCGAACATCATCCGCAGGGCGACTTTTTCCTGGAAGGCGGAAGAATCGTTCCCTGCGGGAGAGAAAAGCTGACCTTCAGCGGAATAGGCATTTACCGCCCGGATCTTTTCCACGGCATCAGGCCCGGACAATCGGCCAGGCTCGCCCCGCTCCTGAACGATGCGATCGTCATGGGAGAAGTCTCCGGAATGCATCATCGGGGATTATGGATCGACGTCGGCACGCCAGAGCGTCTCCTCGAACTGAATTCCGGTGGTAGAATCGGGA
>Ga0315298_1011475_pt1 | contig 10381 bp, 9 predicted proteins | sample WHS_1_MG_FD_203077 | JGI IMG/M metagenome (GOLD analysis project Ga0315298, IMG submission 203077) | Extremophilic microbial mat communities from Washburn Hot Springs, YNP, Wyoming, USA - WHS_1_MG | ecosystem: Environmental > Aquatic > Thermal springs > Hot (42-90C) | place: USA: Wyoming...
CAACCACAAGATAAAATCCAAATAGAAAATCTTTTACCACACAAACTTGAAGGAGAAATAAAAAACAACTTAACTATGAAGCCACCTTAATCTTTTTCTTTTTGACGGGGTTTAACAAGGATTTACGATACAATATTTTTAAAAAATTGTGTTTAATGATAACACAAATGAAAAAATGTAGCAAGTCCATTATTATGAGAGATAAAGAAATCATCAAAAAAATTGTTTTCAAACATGTGTGTAACATTGGTTTTGGCGATGTTTCAACATACAAAGAAATTGCAATCAAATCAGGCAGAATTAATCCAAGAACAGTTGGAAAAATTCTCGGAGAAAACACAAATCTTATCGCAATACCATGTCACAGGATTATCTATTCAAACAAAAAATATGGTGGTTATAAAATAGGAGAAGATTTTAAAAAATTTATTCTTGAATGGGAGAAAAGAATTGTCAGATGATACGGATGTTGGTCATGAAAACGTTACTGTTGATTTCCTTTTTTACAGAATTTTCAGGGCAATTGTTTTTCTTCACACTTCCTCTTCTTGCAATAAAATATGGTGCAAGTGCACAACAACTCGGAATTATGAGCGGAATTTATTATGCCTATGGACTTTATACCGCATTCACTATGGAAAAAGGCAGGGCAATTGCAGTTGGTATGTTTGAAGCCATCATTGGTATCGGTGTGGGCTGCGGCTCAATTGCAGGTGGGTTTCTTATTTCAATACTCGGAGAAAGAGCACCATATATTGTATCAATGCTGGTGGGAATAATTCTATCTATCTTCCAGATCATTGAAACAACAGATAAAAAGCATCTATAATATTGAAATCTTCAAGCCAGTATAACAATGATATAAATGCTGATACTTATGGTGCAATCTTCTGTTAACACTGAATAATTTTGCTGGAATATTTTCTTCAGATACTTCACCTGAGGTTGTAAGTTTCATTGCTCCAAAACCTGCTGCCTCACTGATTTCAGGAACAATAACATTTCTTCCAGTAATACTGGCAAGTAATTTTGCAACAAGTGGATTTCTTGTCGCTCCGCCAATCATCACAATTTTTTTCATCTTTTCACCTGATGGTAAAATCTCTTCTACCCTTTCAAGGCATTTACGAACCTGAAAACAAAGACATTCCACAATTGCCTGCAAAATCTGGTGCGAGTTCGTTGAAAGATTAAGATTCAGTATTGCACCATTTCCTGTGTTAAACTCTGGTGCAATAATAATTCCTGAAGGTCCCTTAAAAGAATCAAATTCACATGAAAAAATCTTTCTTCCCCAATCATAAATAATACCGCCATTGCTGATGGCATACATAAGACCATAAAGATTCTTTTTAACATGCGGTCCTGGACAGAATTGTCTTTGCGGATCAAAAACCATTTTACTGGTAGTAGCAAGTAAAACCCATGCAGTTCCACAGGAAACAAGAATTCTATTTGTTTTTGCTGCACCTGCACCAAAACTTGCACAATACTGGTCATGTCCGCCCGCAAAAACTGGAATTCCTGCTTCAAGACCGATGGTTTTTGCAGTGTCTTTTTTTAATCTTCCTATTACATCTGATGCCTGAACAATCTCACCAAGCATCTGCTTTTTTATTCCTGCAATCTCCAGTAATTCCTCATCCCACTGCTTTTTTTCTAAATTGTACAGGGTTGTTATTGCGGCACTTGTATGGTCAAGAGCAAAATTACCTGTGAAAAAATAATTCACATAATCAGCAACAAATGAAATGCGAGCAATTTTTCTAAAAACTTCAGGTTTGAATTTTTTTATCCAGAGAAGATTAAACAGGCATGACCACCCACGTGGCACATAACCAGTTTTCCTATAAAAAAAATCTTCACCATATTTTTTAACAAAATCTGAAGCAATGTCCCTGCTTCTGTTATCAAGCCAGGTAATTGCTGGCACCAGTGGTTTTAAATGTTTATCGAGTAAAACAAAGGTACCACCCTGGAAACTTCCTGAAATCCCCCTTACACTGCTATCTCCAACGTTTCTTATTCCTCTGATAATTGTGCCAATCCAGTCATTACAATTTTGCTCGGCAAAAAGTGGTTGAGGAAATGAAATACCTGTGGGTGTTGAAAAATTTTTCAGCAGTTTCCCGTTTATTGAAAACAGAAAAACCTTTGTATTTGTTGTTCCACTATCAAAAGAAATAATCTTTTCCATTTTTAAATTTTTGCAAATTCAATACCAGCAATACTGGCAAATAATCTCAATTGTTCCGTAATATCACCATAAGCCATGGCAAGATGATGAGTCCCGCCCAGCATACTGTAACAGGTCAAAAAATCCCTCACGTCCCCATCAATCTTTAATAGAAAATGTGGTGCATTGATTGAAGAAAAAATTTGCTGGTCTTCAATTGTTGCTACAGTTGTAATCAAACGAATATTACCATTACATGGTGCAAGATTTAATAATGTTACCTGTCCTGGCTTCATCTGAAAGAGAAACATGCATGTCGCAGTATTTTTTGCTGAAATACTCATATCTTTTTTTACAAGTTTTATTTTTTCCGAATGTTTCACCATTAAAATATTACTCTCACCCATATGTGACATAAAAATCCTATTGTTTTTATAGTCAGTGGTAAACATTTCTGTGAATGTGGCAATTCCAGCAAGCTTTTGAAACATCCATACACTTATTGCACAGAGACAATCACCTTCCCCTGCATATCCCATACCTTCAGAAATAAACTTTGAAATCGCAGAAAAAGGAATTGCCTCACAAAACTTTTGACCTTTAAATGTAATAAAATTTATTGCAATTGCTTCAAGAGAAAATTTCTTTATCAAATTTCTCAAACCAAGTTCAAAACGAATTGTTTTTTTTCTTGTATCATCATCAAGATCTTCACTGAGGATAAACCTGTTTTCTTCGTCCTTCATTACAGATTCAATCTCCCTATCTGAAATTGCACGATTTTCGGCGCACATGGTTTTCATATCAATATCAATAATACTCGGTCCAAGAATTTTTTTTATTTTCTCATCAGGTATAGAAAAATCTCCCATATCCTTAAAGATTCCTCCAATTCTACCAACTCTCAATTTTTTCAGGTCATGGTTTATTGCTGCACATTTACCCCAGCTTTCGATATTTGACATTGTATCTTTTTGAGTTTTGTGCCCTGTAACTATTGAAAATTTCACATTTTCCCTTAAAAGAACACTTGCAAGATCCTGAACGCCGTGCATTCCATGATTATCCATCGTGTCAAATGTAGAAAAATTCTCTGTAATTTCAAAAATCTGCTGGGTATTCCATATAAGAATTGGCACCTTACTATTTTTTATCACGGGCTCTATGATCATACTCGGGCTGTATGAGAGAAAAATGATAATAATGCCATCCACGTCTGATTCAATCATTCTGTCATAGGCATTTTTCACAAGATTTCGGTTATACAATACAGGAGATGGAACCACTTCAAAAAATTGAGAAAGATGCTGTAAAAAATCTAACAAATGTTTATCAAGTCTTTCAACAAAATCAGGAAACTTCTTTTTATAAAGTTCTGCTGTAAGCCCCATGACACCAATTAATGGTTTTCTCATTATGTATCCTTTTTTAAATACTTTCGGTTAATTGTTTAAGATATCTTGCCTGAGCAAAAAATTCGTCAGGATTCATATCCTTCAAAAATACCAGACCACGCGTTGCCCTCAAACGTGGAATACTGTTTGTATAGAAAAAATCCCTGCCAAGACATACCTTTAACAATGAATATTGCTCAACCATAATTTTCTGAGCAAGATCACAGAATGGTCCATCATATTCATAACTTGGAAATGATGCACTTGTCTGAGAGCCAAAACAAATATTAAAAGCATTCTTCATTATTGCAAATGAGTTCATTGACACCGGTACAATAATATCTGCCTCTGCAGGATGAAATCTATACCATACATTTCTATATCCCCATATTCGAAGATTTTTTGGATTTTTCTTTAAATAGAGTTCTACTGCTCGGGCAATTGCCTGAAAAACTTTGTAATGAGTATCAGGACCACTTGCTTCAGGATCCATTGCAACCGTAATAATGTCAGGATTTATTTTTTCAATGAGATTAAGAATCGGGATTATATCTTCTTTCAACTGTGGTTGCTTTGTAAAAATATCTCCTGTGTAAAATGGAAGCCGCATATGAAAAATATGGTCACAGTTAAACCCAAGATGCGCCCATAATAATTCTTCTTCCCATTCGCGAATCATCCCCTTAAGAAGTTGAACATCCTGAATGTCTTTTTTCCCTGGATAAGCATTTTCAAAGTAACCAAAATACCACGATATTTTTTTTCTGACCACGGTGATGTCCTGTGAATCTGTAATAGCAATGATATTTCTCATCATCCTTCGTGCCTGGGCTTCGTTTTTAATATCCACACTATTTGCCGCAACGCCATCGAGATAATGGTAAACATCCCTCATTCTTGCAATGTTACTGGAAGGGTCAAAATAATCCTGCTGCAACAATTTTTCGAAATCTTTTTTGTTGAGGAAATTCTCGAGATTTTTCAATTGAGATATCACATAGGAATTTGTCACAGAAGTAAATCCACTTGTCAATGTAGCAAAGTAATGATTGTTCAAGTGGGTCCTTACAAGATGAATAATATATGGCATATATCCAAGCATAATGTCATCGTGATGAGGACCAGTGTGTAGAAAAACAGTATTTTCAATGGTCTTTGTGCCTTTTTCAATTTTTTTCTTTAAAACGGACGAAATATGTTTTGCTGCTTTTGTCACATCAATACCTTGTTCTATGAGAAATTTACCTGAAATATCTTCAAAATCATTCTCGCTCAATGATTCCAGTGTCTTTCCCTTTTTAACTGCTGTATCAATAATAATGCGATTGATTTCAAATTGATTAACAGTATTCAGTTTCTTAAGTTTCTCAATTGACCTTTGCTTCAACAATTTAACTGCACCTGATGTAAGATAAAAACAGGCACCTTTCAATTTCTGAAGCACAGTGGCAGGATACAGAATATCCGGTTCATTCACTATTGCATCTCTGACAACTGATGCTTTACTTTCTCCTGCTGCTATAATAATTGCAGTTGTCGTGGGATTAAAACTAATTGTTGCCAGCCCGATGGTAAAAACAATCTTTCCCCTTGAAATTTCAATACCTCCAAGATCACCAGCAGCCGCTGCTGCAGTTTCATAATTGATCGGGGTGAGTCGCGTTGTGCTGAAGTGGTCTGAACCTCTTATATTGAAACCAATATGTCCATCAGGTCCAATACCACCAAGGAAAAAACCAATACCACCATATTCCCTGATTTTTTGTTCATATTCCATTGCATACCGGTCTGCAGCAAGTATTGCTTTTTGCTGCAACTGTTCAAGTTTATTAACCGGTTGCCTGTATCTTAAAGACAAATCCATTTTACCATCAGGAAATAATTCTCCCAGATTTTCTCCTGGCTGACAGGATAGTGTCCATGCATTGATTAGTAATGCTTTTTTCTCATCAAAACCAAATTTCTTCACATAGAAATTTTTAATATACCATACAAAACTATTGGAATGCTGAGGATTCATCGGGAAAAATTCATCGATCTGAACAAAAATAAATGACCTCATATCCGGCTTTGATGATGAATTTATTCCATATGACTCAAGCATCCTTTTTACTTCTTTTTTGTTCCAGTTTTCCAGAATATATGATGACCAGTAAATAAAGTGCTCGGGTGTTTTTCCCGTAGGAAGGGAAACTACCCCTTCAGGATTTTTCTGGCACCATTCAATAAACCTCAATGCAGCAGTTTTACCAAGACAGGGGAAATCGGGTACTTCAATGACCCTGATTTTTTCTTCAGGCATATACTGCGGTTGTAAGTTTGATTGTTTCAGAACAACATCTTCAACAGTTGAAGAGTAATCATATATTCTCATATTCTTTCCTGTTATTGAAATTTCAGAAAACACCACTCCTGGTACCTGTGTAAATCAAATTTTGTTATCCTGCCTGCTGTTACAAGTTCCATACCATCTTCAACATATATTGAGTAATCATACCGTGCCAGGTTAAATAACCAGATATCTCCCTTTTCAGGTATTTTTTTGATCGATGGCAAAGATTGAAAAGGAATTGCAATTTCAATTGTCCAGTAATCATCAATGTCTGACCAATCGTTTAATGTTCCCTTAATTTTTACAGATGATTTTAAACCAATACAATTCCATTGTGCAAACCTGAAAAACATATTTCCTGCAAGTGCCCTTTTACCAACAAAGGCATCCAGAATAATATTTTTCGGAGAAAACTCAAATTCATAATATGAGTCCTTTGAAAAATCAGGCTTGAAAAATATTTCTACAACATCCTCCTGATAAAGTGGTTGGTCCCTTTTTTGATATGTCGCCCATATATCCCCGTCATAACATTTGAAAGCAACATAAAGATACTTCCGATCATAAAGGCAATAAGCAATTGTACGGGATACTGGTTTTTCCAGAGAGATAATTTTCACAAATTCAACACTTTCAGCATTTTTCCAATCACTCTCATCAAGATTTCCATCAATTTTGATTTCACCTGTTGTTGATCTGCATAAAATCTCAGGCAAAGTTTTTTCATCCTGAATACCCTGACAGAATGCCCATACAGGGGAAAAAATTAAAAACAGCCATATATTTAACACATAACTTTTTCCTTCCATTTTTCAATCTCCTTGATGAGCAATGTTGAAATTTTTTCCTTGCTGTATCCTGACAAATTAATCATTTTTCCATCAGAATAAAGCATGAAAATCTTACCAGTATTCTGAGAAGTACCAAAATTTTTCACAGTATTTGCTATGATGATATCAAGTTTCTTTTTCCTCAATTTTTCTCTTGCGTTTTTTAAAATACTGGTACTTTCAAGTGCAAAACCAATAACCAGTTGGTTTTTCCTCTTTTTTCCTGAAACGAACTTCAGAATGTCAGGATTTGGAACCAGTTTCAGTGTCCAGCGTTTTTTTATTTTAATCTTTTTACTGGATTTTTTTGCTGGCCTCCAATCAGAAACAGCGGCGGTCATCACAAGTACATCCATTGAAGGAAAAAGTTTTTCAACCTCTCTTTTCATTTCAACAGCTGAAACAACTTCAATTGTTTTAACCCCTTTCAAAGGAGGTAAATGACACGGTCCAACAACAAAAAAAACATTGTGCCCTTTTTTCTTTGCTTTCCTGGCGATCAAATAACCCAGTCGTCCTGTTGCAGGATTACTGATAAAACGGACAGGGTCAATAAATTCTCTCGTTGGACCCGCAGTAATTAAAATGTTCATTGATTGTTTTTCCCTGTTGCCAGAAATTCTATTTCTGCCTGAATAAACAAGTCAATTTCACCATCCATTACAGCATCAACATTTGATGTCTCAACCTGTGTTCTGTGGTCCTTCACCATTGTATAGGGACAAAAAACATATGACCTGATTTGACTTCCCCACGCAATTTCCTTCTGTGAATCCCATTTTTCAAATTCCTTTTTCTTCTCCTGTTCCAGTTGTAATTGATACAGCCGGCTTCGTAAAATTTTCATTGCCATCTCTCTATTTTTAAATTGACTCCTTTCGTTCTGACACTGAACAACAATGCCTGTGGGAATGTGTTTTATTCTCACGGCTGTTTCAACCTTGTTCACATTCTGTCCACCCTTGCCACCAGAACGAAATGTTTCAATTTCAATATCTTCTTCCCTGATTTCCACCTTGATATCCTTCTCAATTTCAGGGATCACATTCACGGCAGCAAAACTGGTATGTCTGCGTTTATTAGCATCAAAAGGTGATATCCTCACGAGTCGATGAACCCCTGTTTCCCCTTTCAAATATCCGTATGCATAGTCCCCAGAAAACACTGCTGTAATTCTTTTCAATCCTGCTTCTTCTCCAGGTAAAAAATCAACAACATCAACTTTGAAATTCTTTTTTGCTGCCCATTTTGAGTACATTCTGAAAAGCATGCTTACCCAGTCACATGCTTCTGTACCACCAGCCCCTGCGTGAAGTGTAACAATAGCATTATTACGGTCGGCTGGGTCAGAAAAATAAAGTTCAAATTTAAATTTTTCAATGTCATTTGAAATTCGTTCAATAATGGACGCGGATTCTTTTTCAAGATCAGGATCAGGATGTTCTTCAATGAGTTCAATGATTGCAAAAAAATTTTCAAATGCTTTTTCTATTGAACTGATTTTCTCACGTCTCTCAATGAGACGATTCCACTGTTCAATTTTTTCAGCATCAGTTTTTGGATCCCAGTAACCTTTCTGATTCTTTTCCTCTTCCAGTTCAGCAAGTTTCTTTTCCTGTTGATCCCAGGAAATTCTTTTTTTTATGTCCTCAAAAATTGTCTTCAATTGTTCACTTTTTTCTTTTAATGCCTGTTCCATAATAACATTCCCCTATTTTAATGCCGAGAGAATCTTCCAGATTTCCTCAAGCAATGGTTTAATCCCTTCACCGGTAACACATGAAATAAGAAAATACTTCTCAGTGATTTTTGTCAGTTCTCTGATATGCTTTTTGCTTTCAGGTAAATCAAGTTTTGTGCCAACGACAATCTCCGGCTTTTCAAGAAGTTTTTCATCATAACGACCGAGTTCATCACGAATATTATAATATCTTTTAGCAACATCAGGTAAAGAAAGGTCAAGCAAGTGTAAAAGCACCTTTGTTCTTTCAATATGCTTCAAAAATTTAATTCCAAGTCCTGCCCCGGAAGAAGCACCTTCAATAAGACCAGGTATATCAGCAGCGACAAACTGTCTATTGTCTCCGAGGTCAACAACACCAAGATTTGGATTTAATGTGGTGAACGGATAATCCGCTATCTTCGGCCTTGCCTGTGATATTTTTGATAACAGTGTTGATTTTCCTGCATTAGGACAACCAATAATACCAACTTCTGCAATTAATTTTAATTCAAGTTTAATAAATTTTTCCTCACCCTTCTGTCCTGGAGTTGCTATCCTTGGTGCCTGATTGGTAGAAGTTTTGAAACTTGCATTACCTCGTCCGCCACTACCGCCTTTTGCTACAAGAACCTCCATTCCTTCAGTATCAAGATCTGCCAGTATAACTTCCTTTTCTCCTTCCCTGATCTCTTTTATTACAGTACCAGGTGGCACAAGAAGAACAAGATCATTGCCATTAGCCCCAGTACGATTATTCCCTTCACCAGGTTTTCCACTTTCTGCCTTGAAATGCCTGTGATAATAGTATTCACGCAAACTTTTTACATTCCTGGATGCCTTAAAATAGATCGAACCACCTGTTCCGCCATCTCCTCCTGAAGGTCCACCCTTTGGAACAAATTTCTCCCTTCTGAATGCTACACAACCTGGTCCACCATCTCCTGCCTTCACCCATATTTTTACTTCATCAACAAAATCAGGCATTGTCTCTCCCTGTCAGCAACCTGAACAAAACGACCACAAAAACAAACAATCCTGCCAGCAAAACGAGGAAAAGCCACAGAGAAAGATTTCGTAAACCAAATAATATTAAAACACTAACAGCAGGCAGTATTATAATGGAAAAACTGATTTTTGTCCCTGCATTCTCCAGACTTCTGGTGTATCTGTCAAGCCGTCTGACAATTTCCTGCTCTGTTTCAATCCTTTCTTTGTTAATTCTTACAAATTCATCTATATTTTCAGGAAATTGAAATACAAGGTTCCTGTATGAAAGAAAAACATTTTTAAATTCTTCGATCCACAGATGTTGAAAAAGTCCCCTGCTCAAAAGTGATTCCCAGTAACTCTTACTGAGTTGTAAAAGACTTTCAGAAGGATTTATTGAAGCACATATTCCTTCAAGACTCATTAAATTTTTTGCAAGAAGCCCAATGTCAGGATCAAGTGTTATGCTCATTTTTCTTGCAATTTTCATCACATCATAAATGATATCTGCCAGATGAATTTTTCCAAGGGGAAGAGAACCGTACCTGTCGACAATAAATCCAACATCTTTTTCAAAATTTTCTGGCACATTGTGTGAAAGCCCGAAAAATTTCTTAAGGTGCGGAATTGTATCAGATATTTTTCCACCGAGAATACCGGAAATAATCCCTGCGAGTAATTTTCTTTTTTCAAAAGAAAGATATCCAACAAGCCCAAAGTCAACAAGAGCAATTCTTCCATTTTCCATCAGCATTATATTTCCAGGATGCAAATCTCCGTGGAAATATCCTGTTTCAAAAAGTGTATGAAAAAGTCCCTTGACAAGTTTTTCCGGAATGTCAGGGATACTATTGGAAACATCAAGTATTTTTTTCCCATTCAATTTTTGCATGGTAAGAACCCTTTTTGATGTATACTGCCACACCACAGCAGGCACAA
>Ga0315298_1011476_pt1 | contig 10381 bp, 9 predicted proteins | sample WHS_1_MG_FD_203077 | JGI IMG/M metagenome (GOLD analysis project Ga0315298, IMG submission 203077) | Extremophilic microbial mat communities from Washburn Hot Springs, YNP, Wyoming, USA - WHS_1_MG | ecosystem: Environmental > Aquatic > Thermal springs > Hot (42-90C) | place: USA: Wyoming...
GCCGGGCCCCGCCGGTCCGGCGGCCTGCGACAAGCGGACGGAGGTGCGGCCACCGTGCGCGTCCTCGTCACCGGCGGCGCCGGCTACATCGGCAGCGTGATCGCCGCCGCCCTGCTACAGCGCGGCCACGCCGTGGTCGTCTACGACGACCTCTCGCGCGGCCACCGCGCCGCCGTCCCGCCCGGCGCGACGCTCGTGGTCGGCGACATCCGCGACCCCGGCCTCCTCGCCGAGGTCCTGCGCGACGAGCGCCTCGAGGCGGTCGTCCACATGGCGGCGCTGGCGGAGGTGGCCGAGTCCGTCGCCCACCCCGACCGCTACCACGACGTCAACGTGGAGGGCACGCGGGCGCTCCTCGCCGCCGCGCGCGCCTGCGGCGTGCGGCGGCTCGTCTTCAGCTCGACGGCCGCCGTCTACGGCGCCCCCGAGCGCACGCCCATCGCGGAGGACGACCCGCTGCGGCCCACCAACCCGTACGGGGAGACCAAGCTCGCCGGCGAGCGCCTCCTGTGGGAGGCGGCCGAGCGCGACGGCCTCGCCGCCGTCGCCCTGCGCTACTTCAACGCCTGCGGCGCCGACGGAGAGCGCGGCGAGGACCACCGCCCCGAGTCGCACCTCGTGCCGCTCGCCCTGCGCGCCGCCCGCGACGGCACCCCGCTGCGCGTGTACGGCACCGACTACCCCACACCCGACGGCACCTGCGTGCGCGACTACGTGCACGTGGCCGACCTCGCCGCCGCCCACGTCGCCGCTCTCGAGCGGCTGCCGCAGGCCGCCGGCGTCTGCAACCTCGGCACGGGCCGCGGCGACTCGGTGTCCCGGGTGCTCGACGCGGTCGAGGCGGCGACCGGCCGCCGTCTGCGACGCGAGCCGGCCGGTCGCCGCCCCGGCGACCCGCCGGTGCTGGTGGCCAGCAACCGCCGTGCCGCCAGGGTGCTGGGCTGGCGCCCGCGCCGCACCCTGGACGACGCCGTGCGCGACGCCTGGCGCTGGCTGCAGGACCACCCGCAGGGCTACGTCGAGGCGCCCTGAGACGGGCCGGCGACGGCGTCCGCCGCGGCGGGCGGGACGGCGCCGTCGGGAAGGCGGCCGCCGGCGAGGTCGGCCAGGGTGACCGTCCCGAGCACCTGCATCAGCCGCTCCTGCGCCTCGCACCAGACGCGATGGACCGGGCAGGTGCCGCTGCGCGCACAGGCGTCCGGGGCGACGATGCAGCGGTTCAGCGAGACGGGCCCGTCGACGGCCTCGATGACGTCGCGCAGCGTGATCGCGGCGGCCGGGCGGGCGAGGGTGAAGCCCCCCTGGGCGCCGCGGCGCGAGACGACGAGGCCCTCGCGCGCCAGCGTCTGGAGGATCTTGGCGAGGAAGCTCTGGGGGATCTCCTGCGCCTCGCCGATGTCGCGCAGCGGCAGCACGCTGCCGGGCGGGGCGGCGGCGAGCGCGAGCGCCGCCCGCACGGCGTACTCCCCGGCGCGTGTCAACTGGAGCCCCACGGTGCCTCGCACGACGGCCCCGGCGCGCCCCACGGCGGCGCGAGACCGGAGCGATTCTGTCCGCTTCACCCTACCGGCGCCGCGCCCGCGGGGTCAAGCCGCGCGGCCGCCGCCGCGGCTCAGACGACACGGGCGCCGAGCACATCGGCCATGTGGCTCAGCGCGAAGCGGTTGACCTCGTCGGCGGGGTGACCCGGCGCGTCGTAGGTCTCGACGAGGTCGCGGCGCACGGTCACCGGGTAGCCGCGCAGGCGCAGGCCGGCGACCGTGTGCAGGACGCAGATGTCGGTGCAGACCCCCACCACCTCGACCTCCGCCGGTGCCAGGCGCGCGAGGAGGCCCTCGAGCTCCGTCCCGTGGAAGCCCGAGTAGGTGCGCTTGCGCACCACGTGGCCGGCCGCGGCCAGGTCGGCGAGCTCGGGCACGACCTCGTCCTCGCCGGAGCCGGCCACGCAGTGCGGCGGGTACATGGCGAACTCGGGGTCGCCGGGGGCGTGGGTGTCGACGAGGAACACGAGCTCCGCGCCGCGCTCGCGCTCGCGGCGCAGGTGGTCGGCGACGGCGGCGGTGATGCGGTCGAGGCGCGGGCTGGCGAGGTTCCCGCGGCGCAGGAAGCCGACCAGCAGGTCGACCACGATCACGACCTTGCCGCCGCGCCCGGTCCCGTCGTCCCTGCCCGCTGCGCCGCTCATCCGCGCACCTCCGGGGTCCACCCCGCGGCCTGTCGCCAGTCTTCCCCCGCCGGCTCAGGTCACGCGCTCGAGGCGCGGGTTGGGGCGGTAGGCGCGCCCTTTCTTGGCGCAGGGCCGACCGTCGACCATCACCACGTCGGCGGTGAAGTCGTTCTCGCCGCGCAGCAGGCTGCTGCCCACCCCGTAGGCGTCGGCGGGGACGCCCATCTCCTCGAAGCGGCGGATCTTCTCCGCGTCGAAGCCGCCGCTCACCACGATGCGCACCTGCCGGAAGCCCTCGGCGTCGAGCGCCTCGCGCACCGCCCGGACCAGTTCGGGGACCACGCCGGTGGGCCTGAACGTGCCCATGCGCTCCCAGAGGCAGCGGTCGACCATCGTCTCGCTCGTGTCGAGGCGGACCCCCCAGAGGCGCTCGCCGAGCGCCCGCGCACAGGCGAGGCTGGTGCCCACGCAGTCGTTGTCGAAGTCGACGAGGGCGACGACGTTCATGTGCGGGTAGTGGACGTCGGCGAAGCGACGCGTGGCCTCGACGGTGTCGCCGCCGCAGGCGGCGATGAGGGCGTGCGGCACGGTGCCGATGCCGCGCCCGCCCCACCACGAGGCCTGGGCGTCGGTGCTCACGCCGATGGCACCGGCGACGTGGGCGGCGTAGCCGTCACCGGTCTGCACGCGGTAGTGGTCGAAGCGGGCCGGGAAGAACAGGATGGGCTTGCCCCGGGCCGCCTCGACCACGCGGCGCACGTTGGTGCTCACGAGCGTGCGCCGCGAGAGCACGCCCAGATAGACGGTCTCGAGGTGGGCGAAGAGGCCGTAGTCGCCCTCTATGGTCATGACCGTCTCCCAGGCCGAGATCTCGTCGCCGTCGTGGAGGGCGTGGACGACGAGCTGGTCCCAGCCCGGCACCCAGCGGCGCCCCTCGCCCTCGCCCTCGTAGCGGCCCGAGCAGAGTCGCAGCACGGCGAGGGCCTCGTCCATGCCGCCCAGCACCGCGCCGTCGTGCTTCTGGAAGACCTGCATGAGCACCCGCGGGTGCAGGTTGTGGGCCTCCAGCACCTGCTTGGTGGCGTTGAAGTAGGCGTCCGTGTAGTAGCCGTCGCGGATCCGCTCGACGGGCAGGGCGAAGACCTCGGGTGACAGCCGTTCGCGCGGCATGGCCGGATTCTACAGACGGGAGCGCAGGACGCGGAGCACGTCGCCCACCGTGACCGTGACCCGCACCGTGTACGTGCCGGCGCGGCCGAGGTCGAGCTCGAGGAAGCGGGCGGGGCCCGGCCGCAGGCGGCCGGGCCCGCCCGCGAGCCGCCAGTACGGGTTCCAGGTGAACTTCAGCAGGTAGCGGCCGGGCCGGGTGACGCGCAGCCGGACGGCGTCGTGGCGCACGGCGAGCACGTGCCCCTCACCGCCGTCCAGGCCGACGAGCAGCGGCTCCGGCGCCTGCAGGCGGTAGATGGTCCAGGCGCCTGCGCGCGCCACCCGTGTGAAGGCAGGCGAGGTCCGCAGCCAGCGGACCTCGGGTTCGCTCCACTGGTCGAGCGGCACCGCGGCGAGATACACGTACTCGACTCCCATCGTCCGCAGCCAGGCGACGTACCGCGTCGCGTCGCACCGCGTGTAGAAGAGCTCGTTGTGCACGGCGTCGGCCTGGCGGTACCAGCCCCGCGTGATCGGGTAGCCGGCGGCCGGCAGGTAGAGGGCCTCCCAGTGGCGCCGCAGGGCGACGACGTGCACGCGGTAGTCCGGCGTCCAGGTGCGCCCGGCGTGGGCGAGGACGGGGGCGAAGAAGGCAGCCTTGGTCTGCGGGCGGTCGGCGCGCGTGTAGAAGTGGGCGGCAGCGGTCCCGAACTGGAGCACCCCGAAGAGGACCGCCACCAGCATCGCCCACTCCCAGCCGGGCAGCGGCCGGCGCAGCCTGGAGTGGCGCAGCAGGAAGAGGAGCGTCACCCCGAAGACCATGAAGAAGCGGCCGATGTTGTTGCCCACGGGGCTGCCCGGCACGACGTAGGAGAGCAGGCAGGCGGCGGCGTAGGTCGCGAAGAGGACCAGGAACGGCCGTCGCCGGTGCACCGCGTTGACGCCGGCGACGGCGAGGCCGGCGAGGGAGTAGCCCACGAAGACGGCCAGCTGGCTGGTCTCGTTCAGGTAGGCGCCCGGCTCGCTGAAGGCCAGACCCAGCAGGAGCCGCAGCGCCAGGGCGGGGGCGAGGGCGGCCGCGAACGCGAGCGTCAGCCGCCGCACCGCCGGACGGGCGATGAAGTCGGCGACCAGGAAGACCCCGGCGACGACCAGCGCCAGGGGGTTGGTGAACACGCCCGCGGCGACGGGCAGGGCCGCCCACAGGGGGTGCCCCGCGACGAGCAGTACCAGCCCGGCCATGGTCAGGGCGAGCGCGACCAGGAAGGGGTCCTGCCCGTGGGCCTGGTAAGCGGCGAGGGTGCCGGCGAGCAGCCAGGCGGGCCAGACGTCGTCGGTCGCGAACACCGCCCGCTGGTAGAGGAAGAAGAGGACGGGGACGACGCCGCTCGCCAGCGTCACGAGCAGGAGGCGCGGGACGAGGGCGGCGAGCCAGTAGAAGACGATCCCGTAGGTGACGGCGCCGTACGAGCCGCCGTACCAGAAGTTGTCCCAGAACGGCGGCACCCCCTCGCGCACGAGGAGGATCTTGTACACGTGGGCGGCGTCGTCCCAGCCGGGCACGCCGCCCCACCACATCAGCAGGCGCACCACGGCCACCGCGGCGGTGGCCACCGCCCACAGCAGCAGCAGCCCCCGCGGCCGGCGCAGCCAGGCCTCCGCCCGCGCGAGCCGGCCCACGGCTCAGGCTCCCGCCCTCGCCGCGGCGAGGAAGGCCTGCAGCACGTCGGGGCGGGTCGCCAGCGACGGCAGCAGCGTGGTCGCGAGGCAGCGGCCCACGACCACGCCCTCCCCGCCGTCCGTCGCCGGCGCCTCCCCCTCGCCGCCGAGGCGCCAGGCGGCGCCCTCGCCGGCGACGGCGACGGTCTCGACCTCGAGGAACGCGGCCGCCGCGACGCCGCCCTGGGCGAACGGGTTGGCCGCCGTCGCGGTCGCGGTCACGTAGGTGGGGCGGGGGCGCTGCCCGGCGACGGCGGCGTGCCAGGGCAGCGCCCCCGCCCCCTCGTGCACGCGACCGCGGCTGTCGCTCAGCCGCTCCGCCAGAAGCAGGCTGCCGGCGCCGCAGGCGAGCACCGGCAGCCCGCGGCCCACGGCCTCGGCCAGGGCGGCGGCCAGCCCGGGACTGAGGCCCGGCAGGCGCGCCTCGTCGAGGAGCCCGGAGAGGAAGACGGCGTCCGTGCCCGCCGGCAGCGCCTCGTCGCCGTCGAGCCGCAGCGGCACCACCGTGGCCCCGAGGGCGCGCAGGAGGTCGACCGCCTCCAGCGCGAACGGCAGCAGCGGGCCGCCCACGCCCACGGCCACCGTGACCCCCCGGGCCGCGGCCGCCGGGACGAAGGCCCGCCGCCCGGCCGGCGGCAGGAAGCCGGCCCGTGCCGCCGCCGCGAGCAGCTGCTCGCCGTCCAGGTACCGGCCGGCCTCGGCGGCCAGCCGGGCGGCGGCGTCGGCCGGCGGCCGCGGCCCGACCTGCCGCGCCCCCGCCGGCCCGTGGTCGCGCGCGAACTGGTCGCTGAGCTGCGGCGGCACCCAGCCCAGCACGGGGATGCCGGCCTGCTCGCGCAGCAGGGCGCCGGCCTCCGCCGCCTCCCCCCGCTCCAGGGCGCCGACCACGACCGCCCCGGCAAGGTCGAGGTGGGGCATGAGGGCGCGCAGGCCGCAGACCCCGGCGGCGACCGTGGCGCCGCGCTCGCGGGCGTCGAGGGCCAGCACCAGCGGTGCGTCGAGGACGGCGGCGACGTCGACCGCCCGCGAGCCGGTCACACCGTGCCAGCGGTCCAGCGCCGGCGCGACGGCCACCACCAGCAGCAGGTCGATGCCGTCGGACCACACGTCAACCAGCTCGGCGGCCGTGGGGGCGTCGTGGAGGACCGGGTCGAGGGCCCGCGGCGAGGCGGCGGCGCCGCGCAGCAGAAGGCGCCAGAGGGGCAGGTCGGCGCCGACCGTGACCACCCGCACGGCGCGCTCCTGCGACAGCCGCGCCTGCAGCGCCCCGGCCGCCAGCGCCAGCGCCGGGCCGGGCTCGAGGGAGGCGAGCACGAGGCGGGGGACCGACACGCTGCCAGCTGCTCCTTCCCGCGCCCGCGGGCCGCGGGCGGTGCGGGGACGGGATGGTTCCCGGGACCGGGCATAGAATACAGTGCCGAGCGAAGCGAGGAGCCGCGGTGGAGCTCGCACGCCACCTTCACGAGGTCCTGTACGCGCGCCTGCTGTTCGTCGCCGCCCTGATGACCGCCGTGGTCTGGGTGCACGCGAGCGAGGCGGGCGTCGCCGTCCTCGCCGTCGCCGCCGCTCTCGTGGCCCTGGCCGGCAGCGTGCCGTTCCTCTTCCTGCGCCGGCTGTCGGCCACCCGGCTCGCCGCCGCCACCGTGGTCGTCGACCTCGCCCTCGTCACCCTGGCCGTCGCCTGGGGCGGCGGCGCCCTCAGCCCGGTCACCGTCTTCTACGCCTGGCCGATCGTGCTCGGCAGCGTCTTCCTGCCGGCGTGGGCGCCGTACGCGAGCGCCCTGTCCGCCGCCGCCGCCTACACCGCCGTCTGGCTGCTGGAGCGCGCCGACCTGCTGCCCGCCGGGGGACGGTTCTCCGCCGCGGCCGCCGACGCCTCCCGGATGCCGCTCGCGGTCAGCCTGCACGCCGCCGCCTTCCTGCTCCTCGCCCTGCTCGCCGGGCGAGCCGCCGGCGCCCTGGTGCGCAGCGCCGCCGACCTCGCCGACACCAAGCGCCACCTCGAGGAGCAGTTGCGGCGGCTGGAGTCGAGCAACCGGCGGCTGCGGGTCATGAGCGAGAGCAGCCGCCTCTTCCTCCGCCACCAGGACGCCGGCGACCTCCTGCGCGAGGCGCTGCGCCAGGTGGCGGGCGCCGTCGGCCTCACGGCCGGCGTCGCCCTCCTCATCAACCCCCACACCGGCGACGCCGAGACGAGAGGGACGCTGGGCAAGGTCGACGAGGCCGCGGTGCGCAAGCTGCGCGACCTCGGCCTCGTCGACCTCGCCCGCCAGGGCCTGCGTCGCCACGACACGGCCGAGGACCCCCGTGTCGCCCGCCTGCTCAAAGCCGTCGAGAGCCTCGGCTGGCACGGCGTCGTGGTGGCGCCGCTGCAGGCGAAGGACGCCCTCCTCGGCCTCTTCTGCCTCTTCTACGCCCGCCACGGCGCGCCCGACGACGAGGCCCTCGCCACCCTCGGGGCGCTCTGCGACCAGGTGTCCCTCGTGCTGCGCAACATCCAGTACAACGAGGAGCTCGAGCGCAAGAACGAGGAGCTCACCCACCTCGACCAGCTGAAGAGCGACTTCATGGCCACCATGAGCCACGAGCTGCGCACGCCGCTCACCTCGATCATCGGCTACAGCGACATGCTGCTCAGCGGCATGACGGGGGAGCTGAACGAGAAGCAGGCCACCTTCGTGGAGAGCATCCTGCGCGGCGGCGAGCAGCTCCTCAACTTGATCAACGACGTCCTCGACCTGACCAAGATCGAGGCTGGCCGCCTCGAGCTCCAGCGCGAGGCGGTCGACTTGAGGGCCGCCCTGCTCGCCGTGCTGCCGGTCGTCAAGCCGCGCGCCCAGGACAAGCGCATCAAGATCTCCACTTTCCTGCCCACCGACCTGCCGCCGGTTTGGGCCGACCCCGGCAAGCTGAACCAGATCCTCCTCAACCTGATCACCAACGGCATCAAGTACACGCACGAGAACGGCAGCGTGAGCATCGAGGCGCGCACCCTCGACGGCGAGGGCATGGTCGAGATCTGGGTCAACGACACCGGCATCGGCATCGCCAAGGAGGACCAGGAGCGCATCTTCCAGCGCTTCACGCAGATCGACTCGTCGGCCACCCGCTCCCAGGGCGGGACCGGCCTAGGGCTCGCCATCGTCAAGGAGCTCGTCGAGCTGCACGGCGGCACCATCCGCGTGCAGAGCAAGCTCGGCAAGGGCTCCAGTTTCATCTTCACGCTGCCGATATCGTCCACACCGACCGACCCGCTGGCGGCCGGGAAGATCAGCTAGGAGGGAGAGACCGTGGCCGAGGCCATCCTCGTCGCCGACGACGACCCCGACATCCTGGGCATCGTCTCCATGTCGCTGGAGGCCCAGGGCTACACCGTCTACCGCGCCACCAACGGCCGCGAGGCGGTCGACCTCGCCCGGCAGCACCACCCCGACCTCATCCTCATGGACATGATGATGCCGGAGGTCAGCGGCTACGAGGCCATCAGCGAGCTCAAGGGCGACCCGGCGACGAAGGACATCGTCATCCTCGGCCTCTCGGCCAAGGCCATGGCGACCGACATGGAGCGCGCCACCGACGTCGGCGCCGACGGCTACATCACGAAGCCGTTCCGCATCGCCCAGGTGCTGAGCGCGGTCCAGGAGCACCTGCGGCGCTGACCGCCGCCCGGGGGCCGCGCCCCGGGAGGCAGGAGGAGCGAGCCGTGTGCCGTAGGAGTGCGGCGACAGGACGAGCCGCCACGCCATGGCCGGGAACCGCATACGACAGCTGCCGCCGCTCATCTGCGTCGCCGACGTCGACACCCGCCTGCGCTGCAGCATGTGCTGCGCCGTCTGCCCCCATTACATCCGCGACCGGCGTGTCGGCGAGCGGCGCCGCACGCCGCGCCCCACACCCGACCGGCGCCTGCTGCCGCGCGCCTGAGGCGGCGGGGGGGCGGCGATGACCGCCCAGGCCCCGCAGAGGCGTCCCGGCGAGCGCCGCGGCGTGAGCCTCGAGCTCAAGACCACGCTGGTGGTCGCCGCCGCCTGCCTCGCCCTCTTCCTCGCCCTCATGTACGTGGTGGACGGCGGCTCGCCGTGGGAGGTGGCCGCCGCCGTGCTCGCCCTCTTCGCCGTCGTCGCCCTCACCTTCGACGTCTGGGTCTACCGGCCCATCAACGGCCTCATCCGCCGCGCCCGCGCCCGCCTCGGCGGCCCCTACGAGCGCAGCGACCCGTACTACCGCGACGAGCTGCGCGAGCTCGGCTTCCTCGTCGGCACGCTGATCGCCGTGTTCACGGCCGCCGAGGACAAGGAGTGGGTCTCGCAGGCCATCAAGGAGGACCTCGTGCGCCTGCAGGCCCTCAACCGCCAGCTCCTCGACGTGAGCGCCCTCGCGCGCGAGCTGGGCGGCGCCCTGCCGTACCGGGAGACGGTGACCCGGGTGCTCACCCGCAGCCGCGCCTTCCTGCACGCCGACTTCGCCGCCCTGCTGCGCTTCGACCCCGAGACGCGCACCTTCGCCCTCGAGGGCAGCGACGGCGTGCGCACCCCCGCCATGAGCGCCGACTGCTGCGCCTACACCCCCGACTGCCCCGTGCGCCAGGCGGTCGCCGACGGGCGCCTGCACCGCCTCGAGGGCCACCGCTGTGACCTCTTCCCGCACACCATGACCCACCAGGTGGTCCTGCCGCTGCTCGTCGAGGGGGTGGGCGACATGGCCCTGCTGGCCACGGCCACGAGCGACGCCTACTTCTCGCTGCTCACCGACGACATCCTCGTCACCCTGCGCGACCACGCCCAGGGGGCGCTGGCCAACGCCCACCGCTACGACGCCATCCGCCGCCAGGTGGTGACCGACCACCTGACCGGCCTCTACAACCGCCGCTACTTCGTGCAGCGGGCCGCCGAGGAGGTCGAGCGCAGCCTGCGCCAGCAGGTGCCGCTCAGCGTCCTCATGGTGGACATCGACCACTTCAAGCAGTTCAACGACCGCCACGGGCACGCGACCGGCGACCGCGTCCTGCAGACGGTGGCCCGCGCCCTGCGCGACGCCCTGCGCACCAGCGACGTCTGCGCCCGCTACGGCGGCGAGGAGTTCGCCGTCCTGCTGCCGGCGACGCCGGGCGAGAACGCCTACTTCGTGGCCGAACGCGTGCGCCGCACCCTGCGCGAGACCCGCTACACGGGCCTCGGGCTGCCGCCCGACGTGAGCATCACCATCAGCGTCGGCGTCGCCACCTGCCCGCGCGACGCCACCGCCCTCGACGGCCTCATGGAGCTCGCCGACCAGGCCCTCTACCGGGCCAAGGCCGGGGGGCGCGACATGGTGGTCGTCTGGAACGGGACGGCATCGGAGGGGACG
>Ga0315298_1011477_pt1 | contig 10379 bp, 11 predicted proteins | sample WHS_1_MG_FD_203077 | JGI IMG/M metagenome (GOLD analysis project Ga0315298, IMG submission 203077) | Extremophilic microbial mat communities from Washburn Hot Springs, YNP, Wyoming, USA - WHS_1_MG | ecosystem: Environmental > Aquatic > Thermal springs > Hot (42-90C) | place: USA: Wyoming...
TGTGAGGCCCTGTGTTCCGCAAACCTAGCCAAGCCGCGCGCCGTCCGTGAATCTTGGTTCATTTTCCCTGTTTCCCCCTTGACATCCTAGAACATTTGTGCTATTCTATGGTCGGAAAGGCCATCCCCGGCTGGCCACGGTGAAGCCGCCGTTCGGCCCCTGTCACCCTGGGCAGGCCCGCGTGTACGGAGGCACGGCAGGCCGGGGATGGCCAGCCCGATCAGCGAGAGGGCGGGCTACGCGCCCGCCTCAAGAACCGCATAGGGAGCGCCGCGCACGGTGCGGGCCGTACGCGGCAGCCTCTCACGGGTGGCCACATCGGCCTCGCCGGGCAACTGCGGCCGGCGGGGCGTTGTGGGCCGGAGGTGCAGCCGAGGGGCTGGCACCGGCAACATGCCGGAGCCAGCCCTTTTTTGTCGGCCGGTACAGGGCGGTGCGGGCCAAGGGCCTTTCTCCGCAGCCCCAGGGCCAGCGCCATACGGCCGCCGCCCTTCCCGTTCGGACGCTGTCGGGCTCGCCATCGCGGGCCCGTCGTGCGCGCCGGCGCGCTGCCCGCAACAGGCGCCGGGCCGGGTGGGTGGGGGGGGGGGGGAACGGCATGCCCCTCCGCCCGGCCTGCGAACAGTAGGTGTCGCGTGACATGTGATGGGTAAGGCGTAAGGCACAGGGCGGATACAAGTGACACTGCGTCAAGTCTCGCCTCTTCCGTACTCACGTAGCACTGGCCACAAGGAGGAACCATGCGATGGCGTGAACGCCTCGCCGAACGCTTCTTCGGCGACATCATCCGCTCTCGCGTAGAGCAGGCTGTGCAAGCAGTCGACGACCGTTGGTGGGTCCAGTTCGGCGGGCAGGCAGCCCCGCAGGACCGCCCCTGGCACGACCTGCAGGGCGACCTGGCCGACGCCCTCGAGGCCTGGCGCGCCAACCCCCTGGCCTTCCGCATCGTCAGCCTCACCACCGACTTTGTCGTGGGCCAGGGCCTGAGCGTGCACTCGCGCCTGCCGCGCGTGCAAGAGTTCCTCGACCGCTTCTGGACGCACCGCCTGAACCGCATGCCGCTGCGCCTGGAACGTTGGTGCGACGAACTGACCCGCGCCGGCGAGCTCTTCCTGGTCCTTTCGACCAACCCCGCCGACGGCATGTCGTACGTGCGCGAGGTGCCGGCAGCCCGCATCGACCGCATCGAAGCCGCCCCGGGCGACCTGGAGCGAGAGCTGCGCTACCACGAGCTCAATGGCTCGCTGGAGGGCCGCTGGTGGCCAGGGCCGGGCGCCGATGATGCCCTCAGCGCCCCGCAACTCATGCTACACTACTCGATCAATCGGCCGGTGGGCGCGCTCCGTGGCCAGGGTGACCTGGCGCCCATCCTGCCCTGGCTCAGGCGCTACAAGGAGTGGCTCGAGGATCGGGCGCGCATCAACCGTTTCAAGGGCGCCTTCCTCTGGCAAGTGACTGTCAGGAACGCCGGGCCCGGAGTGCTGGAACGCAAGCGCGCCCAGTACATGCGCCCACCAGCCCCCGGGTCGGTGATCGTCACCGACGAGACCGAGGAATGGCGCGCCGTGCACCCCGCTATCGAGGCCGCCGATGCGTCGCCCGATGGGCGGGCCATGCGCCTGATGGTAGCGGCGGGGGCGGGCATCCCGTTGCACTTTCTCGCAGAGGGCGAGTCGGCCAACCGGGCCACGGCGGTCGAGATGGGCGCCCCCACCTTCCGCCACTACGACCACCGTCGGCGCGAGTTCGCCGACATGCTCATGGACCTCTGCGCCTGGGCCATACGCCGGGCCCAGGCCCGGCTCGGCGAGGCAGAGGGGGAGTTGGGGCTGTATTGGGAGGAGGCGGGGGGAGGGAAAACGGATACGTAGGACGTAATGCGACGCAGCACGAGCTGCATTGTAGCATCAGGAAGGGGGACGCAATGAGTCTGGTTCAAGTCGAGCTGGCTGTGGCCGGGGGTTCGGGCCGCGAGTTCGAGGTGGTCTGTATCCGCCCGGGGCGCGCCAACGGCCTGGAGTATCCGCCGGCGGTGCTGACGGCCTCGCTGCCCCTGTGGGATGGGGTGACTTCGTTTGCCGACCATGCCTCGGCCCTCGACCGCACACGCCCCGGCGGGCGCTCGGTGCGCGACGTCTGCGGCGTGATCGCCGAGCCGCTGTGGGACGAGGCGCGCGGCATCGTCGCCCGGCTGCGCCTGGCCGGGCAGGCTGGCGACGAGCTCTCGCCGCTCCTCACCGCCCTGGTGCGCGACCGGGAGGCGGGCCTGCCCGTGCCCAACGTTGGCTTGTCGGCTGACCTCCTGGTGGCCTACCGGGAGGGCGTCGTGGTCGAGATCGAGCGCGTGCTCTCGGTCGACGTGGTGGTAGGCCCTGCCGCCGGCGGGAGGGTGGAACGCGTGCTGCAGGCGGCAGCCCCCGAGGGCAGGGGCTCCCCGCCCGTGGCGGGTGCGGAGGCGCAGGGGGCTCCGCAGGTGCCCGGTCTGGCCCCTGCAGCCATGTTGGGGGCGCCCGAAGTGGCGCCCGAAGGAGGAATGGCCATGTCCGACGTGCATGAAACCCAGGCCGCGGCGCAGCCCCTCGACGAGCTGCGCGCCGAGCTGGAGGAGGCCCGTGCGGCACGGCGCGAGATGGTGGCTGCCTACCTGCGCACCGCGCTGGCCGCCTCGGGGTTGCCTTTGCCGATGCAGCAGGCGGTGCAGGTGCGCCTGGCCCAACGGGGCGAGTACACCGTGGCCGATGTGCTGCACGAGGTGGAAGCCGAGCGCACCGTGTGGGCCGCGCTGCAGGAGGATACGACCGTGCAGAACCTGGGCGCCGCAGCAGCGGTGAGCAGCATGCTGAGCGAGCTCGACCGCTTGCAGCTGGCCTGCGACCGCCTGCTGGGCGCCCAGCCCGCCGGGCACCACGATGTGCCCCGCCTCTCGGGCCTGCGCGAGCTCTACCTCCTCCTGAGTGGCGACTATGAGATGCGCGGCACCTATGTGGCCGAGCGGGTCAGCCTGGCCAATGTCACCTCGACGACCCTCGCCAACGTCGTCAAGAACTCGCTCAACAAGGTGCTCGTACACTCGTTCGAAGCGCGGCCCCAGTGGTGGCAGCCCATCGTGACGGAGGAGGATTTCCCCACCCTCAAAGACGTCACCTGGATCACCCTGGGCGGCTTTGGCGACCTCTCCACCATCGACGAGGGCAACGCCTACCCCGAACTGGCCGGCCTGACCGACAGCGGAGAGGTCACACGGTGGACCAAGAAGGGTGGCTACATCGGCATCACCCTCGAAACCATCGACCGCGACGACGTAGCCGCGGTGCGCCAGATCCCGCGCAGACTCGGCCTGGCAGGGTGGCGCACGCTCTCTTCGACCATCGCCAGCCTGTTCACCGATAACAATGGCATTGGACCCTGCTGGCCCAGCGGCCAGTCGGCGTTCCACCTCTTCGAGGCCGAAAGGGGCAACCTGGGCGCTGCCCCACTCTCGGCCTCTGCGTGGGATGCAACGGTGCAGGGCATGTTCAAGCAGAGCGAGGCTGGCTCGGGCAAGCGTCTGGGCGTGCGCCCTCGCTGGCTGCTGGTGCCCATCGAGCTGGAAAAGACGGCCCTCACCATCATGAAGTCGGCTGGCGAGCCAGGGACGGGCAACAACGATGCCAACGTCCGGGCCGGCACCTTTGGGGTCATCACGGTGCCCGAGTTCACCAACACCAGCAACTGGGCTGCCGTGGCAGACCCGGCCGACCTGCCGGGCGTCTGCGTTGGCTACCGTTTCGGGCGCACGCCCGAGCTGTTTGTGGCCGACGACGCGACCATTGGCTCGATGTTCACCAACGACGAGATGCGCATCAAGGTGCGCTTTCTCTACACCGTCGGCGTCGCCGACGCCCGGGCGCTGTACAAGCACAACGTCGCGTAGGTGATGCGAGGCATAGGAGGCGTGTTGTGTGCTGTGTACTGCGCAAAGGGACCCGCTCATCCGGCGCGCCCGGTGCAGCGTCGTCCTCACGCGGTACGCAGCACGCCCGCCCACAGAAAGGAGGATCCCATGAACTCGTTCCCTCTCGACCCCATCGGGCTGTTGGACCCTGCCGTGGCTGCGCTGCTGGCTGGGCTGCTGGCCCAGTGGCTCAAGAGCTACCTACCTGACTGGCGTTACACCAACCTGCTTGTCTTGGCCTTGGCGGTAGCAGCCGAGTTGGGCGCTGCCGCTCTCGGCAGCCACGACTGGTGGGGCGCGGCCTGGGCCGGCTTCCTCGGCGCCTCCATCGCCACCTTTGGCTACGAGACCGTCAAGAACCTGGGCGGCGCTGCTGGCCTCGGCGCACGGGCGGAGGGCCGCTTGAACCCCGGAGCACAAGAACGCCTAGGAACGAACAGGTAACGGCCCGCACAACGCGCATCACGTTTTGCACTTCACGCAGCAAAGGAGGCCCAAAATGACCGCAACGCTTGCAGAAATCCATGCCCGCCTGCGTGCCGCCGACCGTGCTCTCGCGCTCGCGCCGGGAGGTTCCACCGAGCTGGCTCGGGTGCGCGAGGCGGTGGGCTCGCTCCTGGTGGCGGTGCACGAGCTGGCCCGCCTCTACGAACGGGAACTGCCCGGCCGCGAGGCTCCGACCCCGCCTGAGGCGCCGGTGGTGCCGCGGAGGCACAGGCCATGAGCGCTGCCTACCAGCGTGGAACGGCCGCTGCCCTGGCCCATAGCGGCCCCTGCCAGCTCGTGGCAGTGCATGCCAGCCTAGCCGCCGGCGCGGGCACGGTGCTCGTCTACGACGGCGCCGACGCCAGCGCCGAGCTGATACTGACCGTGGCCGTGAATGGCACGTCGGCCTCCTTCTGCCCGGCCATGCCCATCGCCCTGCACCATGGGCTGTACGTGGCAGTGACGGGAGGCTGTGAGTACACGGTGGTGTGGGTGTGAGCCAAGACGTGATGCGTATTGCATGTTGCGTATTATGCTCATCCGTGCCGGCAGACGGAGCACGCAATACGCATCACGCATCACGCCAGGAGGAAACTTCCAATGGCGAATCTCGATGCGATCGTGGCCCACGTGGCTGCCGACCTCAAGGATGCGGCCCATGCGACCTGGTCGCCCGAAGAGCTCGAACGGGCTGTACGCTGGGCGCTCGACGAGCTGTCGTGGGCAGTGCCCCGGCGGGCCAGCGCCACCCTGGAGGCGCGAGAGGGCGTGCGCGAGTACGACTTGACCGCCGCTGGGGTCGAGCAGGCGCTCTTCATCACCGAAGTGTGGCACCCCTGCTCCCCAGGCGCGCCAGAATACCCACCCCCCAGCGTGCCCTGGCGGCTCCTCGACGAAGGTACCCTCTTCCTCGACGTGGAAGCGGTGCATGCCGGCGAGGGCATCCGCATCTTCTATGCCCGGCCCCACACCATCGAGGGCCTCGCTGGGGCGCTCGCCACCACCCTCACTGGTGAGCAGGAGGAGCTGGTGGCCCTGGGCGCAGCGGGCCATGCGGCCCTGCAGCGCGCCCAGCAGGCGATCGGCCAGATCAACGTCACCGGCCAGGCGCCCCGCCTCTGGTGCGATTGGGGCGAGGCTCGCCTCTGCCAGTTCCGTACCCGCCTGAACCAGCTCGCCCGCCGCGAGATGCAGTGGCGGGAGGGCTGGACGGCAGGCTGGAACTGAGCGAACTGGCGGAAGTGAGGGGCGCCGACGGAACACACAGCGCACAGTGTGCAATGCGAGCGAGGCTGCCATGTCTATCCATCGCGTCACCATCCGCCGCTTCGACCCTGCCACCTGGAAGGCCGACGTCGAGTTGGCCGGGGCGCCCATGGCGCTCCTGACGAACGTGCCCGTGGCTGCTGGCTTGGGCGAGGTCCTCCTGGCCCCCGGCAGCCGCGCCTGGATGTGGCTGGAGGGCGGCGGCAACCCGGCCGACGCCGTCGTGCTGGCGCCAGAGGGGGCACCGAGGGCCTGGGTGACCTCACGCCTGTGGCGGCCCACTGTGGCCAGCGTCGCCCTGGCTGCGCCCGCAGCGTGCGCCTCGCCCAGTTTCGTAGCGGTGCCTGGCCTGAGCGTAGACGTTGCCGTGGAGGTCGAGAGCAGCGTGCTGCTTCTGCTCGCAGCGGCGGGCACGCTGGCGCCAGGCGCGGTGTACAGCGCCGCCTTGTATCACGATGACGCCCACGAAGCGAGCCAGCTCGCGCCGGTGGCCACCCTGGCCGCGGAGCACTGGGCGCTCAGCTGGCTGGCCCTGCAAGCCGCCGTTGCTCCCGGCACGCATACCTTCGCCGTCAGGCATGCCGTGGCGGGCAGCGGAGCAGTGGTCGATGCGGCGAGGCTCGTCGCCATCGCGGCGGCGTGATCCGTGGCCGTGTTGCGCGCTGCAAGTTCCGTCTGCTCGGCCATTTCGACGGAGCACGCAGCATGCAACCACCACTTCACACTTCCCGGCTTGCATTTTGCGTTTCACGCTTTACGGAGGCCCTCCATGCCCCGCAACTCTGCAAAGCAACGCTGTGCATACCCTGGCTGCCGCGCCTGGGCGATGCGGGGCAGCACGCTCTGCGCTGCCCATGCCGGGCGGACGCGCCGACCCGAGCTGCTGGGCGGCGTGGCAGCGGCAGCCCAGGCAGCATCGGAAGAGATGCGCATCACGACCTTGGAGGAGGAGATCGCCCTCCTGGCCAGCCGCCGCGATATGGTCGATCGGCTGCTGAAGGAGCGCGTGAGCGGCGAAGAGTGCGACACGGCCGAGGCCCTGCGCTACCTGACCGTCTTGGCGCAGGTGGGCAAGAGCCTGGCCGGCATGCTCGTGCAGCGCGCGGCCACCAGTGGCGCCGACGAACTCGAACGCTTCTTCGAGGCCGTCGCCCGCCGCGTGCACGAGCTGCAGCCACGAGACAGGGAGCATTGAACCACGACGAACACCAAGGGTACCAAGGGAAGCATCGTAGCCCTCTGTGCCCTTGGTGCTCTTTGTGGTTCGAACGTTCCCTCAGGTTGGGGGTCACACGATGAGCCTCTGGCGGTATATGGATCAGGCGGCGGGGCTGGTGCTGGACCCGGCACTCTTTTCGCGCTGGGTCGTCGGCGTGCCGCTGCGCAGCTATCAGCTCGAGGTGGCGCGGGCAGTGGTCGACTCGGCGCTGCGGCGACGGGGGCTGACCTTCGCGGTGATGATGAGCCGCCAGGCCGGCAAGAACGAGACCGCGGCGCAAATCGAGGCGCTGCTCCTGCTCGCGTTCCAGCATACGGGCGGGTTCCTGGTCAAGGCCTCGCCCACCTTCCAACCGCAGACGGTGAACTCGCTCCTGCGCCTGCAGGCACGCCTCCAGAACCCCCTCACCCGGGGCCGCTGGCGCCGCGAGCGCGGCTATATGCTGCGTCTGGGCCAGGCGCGGGCCATCTTTCTCTCTGCCCAGCCGGGGGCTTCGGTGGTCGGTGCGACAGCATCGATTCTCCTGGAGGCCGACGAGGCTCAGGATATCCCAGAGGACAAGTGGAACAAGGACTTTCGCCCCATGGGCGCCTCGACCAACGTCACCACTGTCCTCTGGGGCACGGCGTGGACGGCCGACACCCTCCTGGCGCGCACGGTGCGCGCTCTGCACCGGCTGGAAGAGGAGGATGGCGTGCGGCGCGTCTTTGCCGTGCCCTGGCCGCGGGTGGCCGAGGAGGTGCCTGCCTACCGTGCCTACGTGGAGGGGGAGGTCGCGCGCCTGGGGGCTGAGCACCCGCTCATCCGCACCCAGTATGCGTTGGAGGAGATCGAGGCCGCGGCAGGGCTCTTCCCCCCGGCGCGGCGGGCGCTCATGCAGGGCGACCACGCGCCCCACGCCGCCCCCCAGCCCGGCACCCTCTACGCACTCACCGTGGATGTAGGCGGCGAGGCGGCCGAGGGCGAGCTCCCTGGCGGGCAAGGCACCCACGACTGCACCGCCTGCACCCTCTTCGCCATCGAGGCGGCGGGCGCCGATTCGCCCCTGCCTGCTGGGCGGCCCTGCTACCGAGTGGTGGGCCGCCAGTGGTGGCGAGGCCTCAGCCAGGCCGAGCTGTACGCGCGCCTGGCAGAGCTGGCCGAGGCCTGGACGCCACACCGCCTGGTGATCGATGCCACCGGCCTGGGCGCAGGGGTCGCCTCTTTCCTGCAACAGCGTTTTGGGGGGCGCGTCGTCGCCTTTGTATTCTCAGGCGCCACCAAGTCGCAGTTGGGCTGGGCGTTCCTGGCCCTCTGCGACACCGGCCGCTTCCAGGACCATCGCCTCAGCGGCTGCCCGGCCCAGGCCGAGTTCTGGCGCCAGGTGGCCGCCGCCGAGTACGAGGTGCTGCCGGGGCCGGGCCAGGGCCTGCGCTGGGGCGTGCCGCCGGCGCGCGGCCACGATGACCTGCTCATCTCCGCCGCCCTCTGCGCCGCGCTGGAGGGAGTGCCCTGGGGCAGCGGCGACTCATACATCGTGCCCCAACCCGACCCCGTGGACGAGATGGACTGCAGGCCGTTCTGAGTGCCCCGGGGTCCACGAAACCCCATGCCAACGGATGCCACTCTCAACCCAGTTCGTCGTCCAACACGCTGCTCGTGAGCACAGTCACTTTCAGTTCCTGGCGTGCGCTGCGGACGTCATGGGCAGCAGCGCCGTGAGAAGCTAGAGATTCTGAACCACGAAGTACACGAAGGCTGTGTCCCTTGGTGTGCTTCGTGGTTCAACCCCCTTGCCTTACAGAGGCAGGCCTAACTGCGCCAGCAGGGTGCGCGGCTCGGCAACTGTGTGCATGGTATAGGCGGGGGCGGCCTGAGAGTCGCCGCTGGTGGCCGGGCAGCGGTCGGTGCCGAGGGGTGCTCCTTCAGGCCCCCGGCGCACGCGTTCGGCAGGGCCGCAGCCGCACTGGCAGCCACGGCGGCCGTTCTCAAGGGTGTATCCCATGATGGCGCTCCCGCACGCCCCGGCTACCCGGGCCCTCGCCAGCCAGCGCAGCCCCAGGAGTCATTCTGAGCCGCAGCGACGGCTGGGCGACAGAGGGGCGCCGACGATTCTGGGATATACCCCTTGTCGAAGCCGGCGGTGGGGGAGGCTCGCTTCGGCCTGGCTTGGTGGGCCGGCGGCACGGCCGTATCCCAGAAGCCCGAGCCGGGTTATAGGAGATGTCGGGGAATCACTGCCCACGCATGCCCGGAAGAGCGCCGAACGACCACCCACAGGTGACGGCGCCGCCTGGCGCGAGATGGCCGATGCGAGAGGTGCAGTGGCGCGAAATCCTCGCCCGACGCGCGGCTTACACACAGGCGTCCGTTGAACCATGAAGCCCAGCTAGAGGAGCCCAGCAGGTGGAGAGGTACAAGATCATCGTGAACCCGGTCTCAGGCCGCGGGGCCGGCGAATTGGCCATCCCGGCCATCGAGCGGTCGCTCCGGGGCTACGGCCTCGACTATGACTTGGTCCGCACCGAGCGACCCTGGCACGCGGCCGAGCTGGCCCAGGAGGCCGCGGCGAGTGGCTACACAGTGGTGGTGGCTGTGGGAGGCGACGGCACCGCCAACGAAGTGCTGAACGGCCTGATGCGCGCCAGGGAGGCCCTTGGCCACAACGGCACCGCCATGGGGGTGGTCAGTGTGGGCCGTGGCAACGACTTTGCCTTCGGCATGGGCGTGCCCAGCGGCGTCCTCGAGGGCTGCCGCGCCCTGGCCTGCGGCCGGCGGCGGCCCATCGATGTGGGCCGGGTGGTCAGCGGCCTCTACCCCCAGGGCCGGTACTTCGGCAATGGCGTGGGCGTCGGCTTCGACGCCGTCGTCGGCTTTGAAGCGCTCAAGCTCACCCGGTTGCGGGGCTTTGCCTGCTACATCGTCGCCGCGCTCAAGGTCATCTTCCTCTACTACCGGGCGCCGCGGGTGCGCATCGAGCTCGATGGTCAGACCCTTACCCAGCCCTCGCTGATGATCTCCATCATGAACGGGCGGCGCATGGGCGGCGGTTTCCTCATGGCGCCGCAGGGCAACCCCGGCGATGGTTTGCTCGACCTGTGCATCGCTGGCCAGGTGAGTCGGATGGGCATCTTTGGCCTCATCCCCCGTTTCCTCAGGGGATCCCAGGCGGGGCATGCAGCCATCCGCACGGGGCGCGCACGCCGCATCACCATCACGGCGCTGGAGGGCGTGCTGCCTGCCCATGCCGATGGCGAGACCCTCTGCACCGAGGGGCAGCGGCTGGAGCTGGAGATCCTGCCCGCCCAGCTCGACATCATCTGTGCCACAGAGGGGGCATCGCGGTGACGGGTCGCAGTCGCATCGTGACGCCGCTCCTCAAACGTCTCGTGCGCCTGATTTGTCGGGTCGACGACCGGCAGATAGCGCGGGTGCCCTGGGAGGGGCCGCTGATCCTCCTGGGCAACCACATCAATTCGCTCGATGCACCACTCC